>ERZ808240.764-NODE-764-length-41330-cov-7.122326_pt1 | contig 41330 bp, 35 predicted proteins | sample MGYA00521084_ERZ808240 | MGnify/ENA primary metagenome ERZ808240 (study PRJEB31516, sample SAMN03275571) | gut metagenome | biome: mammalia-associated habitat; material: feces | host: Papio cynocephalus | place: Kenya | collected 2012-08-06 ... | reverse complement strand
GGGCGTAATTTGAGATAGGCGGGAATCCTGTTTACACAAGATTCGAGGAACTCTCGAGGAAAAGGAGAAAGAAGAGAAGGAAAGGAACATGAAACGAAAAAGCATATCTTTAGGAATCGAAAAACGAAAAATTGCTTCAAAAGCTCGTTTGCAAACGAAGGATTTATAAGTTCGATTCTTTCTTTGTTTTTCTGAATCTGTCGCGGTATTTAGGCGTTTTTTCTTCGAAAGCGCCATCTCTAAGAGCCTTTTGTCCTATCCATTTCGTCCTTCGGACCGTTAATAACAGCCAAAAGAGGTCTATCCTATCTTAAAGGTCCGAGCGATCGTAGCTAAAAGGACACGCGTGATCTTCTCCGTCTTGTCGTGAAGGTCGTTAATCTCGTTCAAGGGTTATATTCGTCCTTTTTCAAAAATGGCATTCCCCGCAAAACAAAAGCAGTAAAGCATTAGTCGAAAATCAAGAAAGGCCTCCCGTGTTCATCGTCAATTTTTATATAAGACAAATCCCAATTGTCATCAAAACTCAACGTGTTTTTAAAGAAATCTGAAGTTATTTTGTTGATATTAGAAATATAATTGAACTTGTCTTCGCCAGATAAAGCGGTAAATGGCTCATAACAATAATTAGAATTATATGAGCTTATTGCCTCATTGCTATTTTCTTTCGTAGTTCCAGCGTTAAAAGAGGAGCGTATGGAAATAGTGTTCGCCGAATAATCAATAAACGCCTTTATCTCACTGGGAAAATTCGATGAATAGCCTTCTGGACTAGCCTTTGCTATTCCTTTAATTGCTCCGAAGTTCACAAAGCAAGTTACAGAATAATTATTAGCGTTGGGAAGGGTGTAAATATGCTCACTTCCAGGTTCACCTTCATACTGGCCCCGGCAGTTTCTATATAAAGAGGAATTCAAGAAAGCATAAGATGATAAAGTACCATAATTAGCTATGTTTTTGATGGTAACTTTGCTGCTCCCCCATTTATCATTACCAAAATGAATATAAGAATGTTTCTCCGAATTATAATATGCTGTAACGAAATAAGTATCAGCACAGCATAAATCAAAGAGCTTAGAAGAGGATCCATAATTAGCACAATTTTCAACGGAAATATTCCATTCAAAATTCACGGCTTTTAAACATCTCTTAAGAGCGCCGTCGTAGTATGAAGCATAATCAAAAGTATTTTGAAAGTCGAAAAAAGTAGCCATTCTCGATGAATTTATAAACGCAGCATTTACGGAATTAGGGTAAATTAGACAATGGTTGATGGAAAGGTTTTCAACGTAATTAACATAATTTATCAAACCGCAATTGATGGTGACGTCCGGTTCCAGCAATTGGACATTGTTTATAAAAACGTTTGTTGGATAGTTTGTCGTATAGCTTTCTAACCTACCCCTAACATCGCATTTAAATTCAGTAGAGGCTTTGCCTAGGGTGTCGATCACGCCATTAAACCTATTTTTATCGTCGGCATCTTTTCTAAACGATTCTATTCTTATATCCGATATTTCCAAAGAACCGCAGGCCACAGCGTTGTCGATAATCGCATTCCCGTTATAATCAGCAAATTTGATATTGGCGATTAGAACATCCGCGGAGGAATTACCTATACTGCCAACGGATCCAAATAATGAATTTGCCATATGACTAATCGTATGACCATTTCCGTTTAGTTTCCCATTAAAGAAGTCAATTGGTTCGTTACTCAATCCTTCGAAATCTAGATCGTTAGCTAATACATAGGTTCTATCAAGCAAAGGATCTCCGGCATTCAAACCCGCTAAAGAAAGCAATTCGCTTGGTTTAGAAATAACAACATGGTAAATGGCTTTCAATTGAACGTCTTGCTTGAACGACGACGCCTTTAGCGACGACCCATCCGAGTCGGTTATAAGAGTGCCATCCTCTAAGCTCCACCCAATAAATTGATCACCTGAAATGATGGTCGGCACAGGGAGTTTAAAATATTGTCCGTATTCCACACGACAAACAGTCTCAAAATTAAATGATAAATTGGCATCTTTAGCAAACGAAAGATTACTAAAAGTACCTGACCATTTCGCCGTCAATTTAACATCATTCGTCGAAAAATCCCATTTCCCGCTTATGGGGCATAAATCAGTATCATTGCTGTACCACCCATCAAATACATAGTTTTCCCTCACTGGAACCGGGAGCTCATAACTTGAACCATAAACGACGGATTTTGTGTTATAAGGAATCTCTCCTCCATTAGCGTTTAACGTCACAGTTAGCGCATTTCTCTTCCAGTGGGCTTTTAAGGTGATGCTGTCGAAAACTTGATATGAATTGAACGGGAATAATTCGCCGTTTAGATACCAGCCATCAAATATATAACCCGTTTTTGTAGGATCATACGGCCTTGAAACGAGATGCCCATAACTCACTTTTTGAGATTCAACGATAGAACCGCCATCGGAATTGAATTTGACTGTATATTTCTCTCGTAAATTACCATTTACCAAATCTTCCAGCCATTCTTCTTCGGTGCCCGTGTATTCTGGATGGTACTTTTTATAAATATCATAAGCCGATAAACCATCTTGGCCAGACTCGCCTTGAGGCCCTTGAACGCCTTTTGCCAACACACCGGTATCTTTGCCATCAATATACCAGTTGCCGTTTTCCCCGATGCTAATCACCGGAGTGTGCCCATCCTTGCCGGGCTCACCTTGTATGCCCTGCTCGCCGTTCTTGCCATTCGTAACAGTGAATGTCGTTGTTTCGCCGTTCTCGTATGTAATAGTATACGTATCAACTTCACCAGATGAACAAGTTAATACAATAGAAACTATCCCATTGCCGTCCGTTCCATCTTCGCCATCTTTCCCATCAGTGCCATCAGCACCTCTGATATTTCCTTTTAAGACCCAGGCACCGTTTTCTTTTACGTAATAATCCCAGGTAGATAGATCAATGTAGGAGTCGCCATCGTTAGCTATACCAGTTGACGGCTTGCCTTCTCCAGTTAAAACCGTCGCGCCGTCGGTTCCATCCTTGCCATTTATTCCATCTTCGCCGTCGGTTCCATCCTTTCCATCGGCGCCATCATTTCCCTTTTCGCCACGCTCACCCTTAATATTGCCAGCGTGAATCCAGCTGCCATTTGTCCTCACATAAAAATCCCAAGTGTCCAAATCGATATAAGAGTCGCCATTTTGGCCAGTACCAGTCGTCGGCTTACCCCTACCAGTTAGTAAAGAGGTCCCGTCTTTGCCAGTCTCGCCACGCTCGCCTTGTGCCTTTGTGTTGGTTTTAACGCCGTCAATCACCCAATACCCATCACCACTAATAAGAATCACTGGTGTATGTCCATCCTTCCCTGGAATTCCTTGAGCGCCCTGCTCGCCATCTTTACCGTTGGTGACAATAAAGTTTGACGTGGTTCCATCCGAATATGTGATGGTATAGATATCCACCAAGCCATCACTGCTTGTTAAATCGACCGAAACTATAGAAACTCCGCTTTCCCCTCTTTCGCCGGCTTCACCTTGCGGACCTTGTGGGCCGACGACTGGGTCAGTATTGCAACCTGTCAGCGAAAAAATGCCAGCCAATCCAATGACCAATCCAAGCCATTTGCTTTTTTTCATGTTTTTTCCTCCTCGTTTCAACGATCAAAATAAGCAAGAAATTCATTGTATATTTCTAAGCAATTATCAATTTCATTCATATTTTTATTGAAACAGGCCTCATAGGAGCGATTGACGAAATCAAGCCAATCACCATGCCCTTTTAACACAAGCAGAAGATGCATTGCGTCATAAAAAGAGCGAGTTTCAATTGTATCCGCGCAAAATATGGTTCCATCATGTCTAAAATTGGCATCTAGCAATTTACCGGCAAATTGTTCTAATTCAATTGCAATATCGTGTTTGTTTTCCATCGCTTTCGCCTTCTTATTGAAATAAGACTTTCCGAAATTTAAGAGCCCGTCTTCATTCGTTATAGGCCTCAAGTTCCCATCGATACAAGGTTTTCCCAAATTTTGATGCATACCCATGCGCAAGCGACATTAGTTTCTGATAATTTGAAAACTTAACGTCCGACATCTTGGCAACGCCAATTTGATCCGCTCCGATTTTCTCGAGCTCTTTTTTGTTCAAAGGAGCATCGAGTAGTTCCGCGTATTTATCATCAAAAAATGGAGCCAAGCGCTTGAGGACCAAATTTACGGCAAAAAGGGCGAAGCCTTCTTTTTCAAAAAGTTCTCTAACGGATTTAGCGCAATCGGAAACGACTTTCCGAGTGTCATCGATTGAAGTGGGGCCGTACCGAAAAAAATCGCTATCTTTTAGCAAACGACAAATTTTATCGACTTCTAATGGGCTGACACGCGAGTTCTTTATTTTTGCATAATTACTGGCGGCCAAAATAAAAGACGACTTAACGACAAAGTGCAAATACTCATCATCCAAATCGATTCCATCCTTTAATATTTTGGCTTTACCCATATCTAAGTTTCTCCAGTTGAAGCAAGTTATTGTCTTAATTGTTTAGATTTTAACCCCCCCCGAAAAATCAATCGAAAAGTGATATGTGCCATCTTTTTTGTCCCATTTTAATTATTGAATTGGTTAGTGCGATTTGCTCCATTTTCTTCTGAAAAGAATGGGCGGATTGTATCCACAACCCTCTCGTATTCTTTCCTTTTTGTATCAGGCAATATATTCATCGCCAGCCTTTCGACGTAGGTGTCATAGAGCCTTGCCAATCCCGCTTTTCCGATGAGCTCGTTGGTCTCCTCATGCAGAATAGCTTTTCGTACTAGGTATCCCGTCGTCGCTTTCGCCCACGCAAGTCTCGAATATCAGCGCTAATGTGAATATGTACATTTAAGTCAACGTGAAAATATACACGAGCGCACGGGCGCTTTTTTCTTGGCGCGTGGGCATTTTATTGGACTGTTTTCTCGTATTCCAATATTAAATCCTTCGGCTTTGCACCCAAGCCTCGCCTTGATGCGCGTGCTCATATAGCCAAACCATGTATTTCTCTAGCTGAAGGATGAATTCGCCCACAACCGGAGACGTCCCATAGTTGAGATAGAAGAACTCGATTTTAACGCCCCGAAGAAGCATTCGCATGCCGAAAGATTGGGCGAGCACTCCTTTTCTTAGAGATTGATCTTAGGTATCAGCACTCGTCAAAGAGAAGAGTCTTAGGTGATGATAGGGAAACGGGAACGCCGTCTAGGAAGACTTCAAAGAGCCAGGAGAACTTGGATTGTTTTTATGTTTTATTTTGGCGCTTTTTTCTCCACGAACGACACTCGGCCCGACCGCCGAGTTCGAGAACCAAACCACCCCTCGGAAACTCTCTTTTTAGACATTCGAATGTGCCGACTGAACTCTACCACAAAACATATCCACCCATCAGTGCTGCGAAAAAGACTTTAAGGTTTTTATAAAAAAGCAATATGTGGTTCCTTTATCGTTTAAAGACCCGTTAAAAGGCCTCTTTTGCACTTTTAACGTATTTTTTATAATGCTACTTTGCACTTTTAACGTATTTTTTATAATGCTACTTTGCACTTTTAACGTATTTTTTATATTGCTAGATTGCACTTTTTATGTGCCTAGACTAGAATATTCTCAGGAAAGATAGTTCATAAATGGAAAGAAACGCTTTGAAAGAAATAATCGAATGGAACGAATCAAGAACGAAGCCTCTTGTTGTTTATGGGGCAAGGCAAATTGGCAAAACATATTTGATAAAGAACATTTTTGCAGAAAGATATTACAAAAATAACTATATCTACATCGATTTCAAAAAAGATGACGACGCTCGCTTGTTTGTAAACGGAGGCGATAAAAATCCGCCTATAACTGACGCCAAAAAGGTTATCGATTTTCTTTCCTTGCGGGAGAACCGCATCATCGATAAAAATACATTGCTTATCTTCGATGAGATTCAAGAAGCGCTACCAATCATAACTTCTTTAAAATATTTCAAGCAAGATTTCAAAGAAATCCCCGTCATCGCTTCCGGCTCAATGGTGAGAATCAAATTAAAAAGGCAGCAAAAAATAGACCGTCAAAGAAAATCAGAAGGTTTCTTTTTTCCGGTTGGCGCCATTAAAGAGGTCGTGATGCACCCTCTTTCATTTGATGAGTTCATATTTAACTTTAATAAGGGTCTTTACACAAAAATAGTGGACGCATATGAAACAAAGACGCCTTTGAATCAGCAAATTCACGAAATGGCGTTGGATGTTTTATATAGATACTTATTGGTTGGCGGAATGCCCGAGAACGTACAAATGTTTTTAGACAAAGAACCCTTAGTAAGGGTCAGAGAAAATATCATCTCCATCTTTGATGATTATTTAAACGATATGGAGCTTTATCAGGTTAGCAAAGAATCCATCGTTCGTTCCAAACTCTTATTAAAAAACATCTATGGACAATTAAATAAAGAATCCAGGAATTTTAAAGCATCTTTGCTAAGGAAAGATTTGAAAACAAGAGATTTCAAATCTCCTATAGAATGGTTATTGACTGCCGGGGTGGTTTATGAATCCAGCCAGGTCAAAGAAAAAGTTACTTTGCCACTTTCGTCGGCAGATGAAACGAACTTTAGATTGTACTTAATGGATTTAGGTTTCTTAGCCTATCAAAGCGGTATCAACATGTCCACTTTCGTGAATCCTAGCGTTAAGAACACCCTTTCTGGTGCTTTCTTCGAAAATTATGTCGCAAACGAACTACAAGCAAAGAACATCCCTCTTTTCTTTTGGAAAGGGAAAGACAATTCAGAGTTTGAATTCCTTATAGATGATCAAAACAACGTCATTCCTTTAGATGTTAAAAAAGGAAAAGGGCAACTGCCTTCCATCAAAAAGTTCAAAGGGAACAATAAATACACATATTCGGTTAAGATTTCAACAAACAACTATGGTTACGACAAAGAAAACAATATCTTAACTCTTCCTTTATATATGCTTTTCGCCTACCTAAACGATTTAAAAGAAAGAAACAGCCACATAGAATAAGTTTTAGCTTATCAAGGTTTTCATGCTAAGGAGATGAACTTTTTCGTAACGTCAGGATCCATCTTTGTTCCGCCGCTCAATGGCAAGTTCACGCCAAAAAAACAAAAAGGCTGACTTCTTTTTGCAATCGTTTCACTCCCTTTCCCTCCTTTGTTTATGGATATTTAATTCCATGGGAGCATAGATATCGTGCTTCAGAAGAGGTTTTTCGAGCTAAACAGAGCTTCCACTTATAAAGGTTCGCGAAGAGCGTTTTCCCATCACCGATTCCCCGAAAGCGGTATACCTATTTCAAAAAGTGAACTAAAATACCTCATGTCCATGAAAGAAAGAAGGCATTTCACTTTATCGCTTCTCTTCGCGTGCTCTCTCGCTTTCTTAGGCGGCTATATGGAAGTCTTATCCGTCAAAGGATTCGGCGTCTATTGCGCGATGCAAACCGGGAACACGATCCTTACCTTCACCAACCTCATCGATGGGAAGTATGGGGCTGCTTTAATATCGGCGGCGACTCTCCTTTCTTTCGTTTTGTTCTCTTTCTTAGGAGAGCTTTGGAAAGTCCATCACAAAAGCCAAAGAATGCATTTCTCCTTTTTGGCTTTAGGAAGCATGTCATGTGCCTTAGTAATGGCTTTTGGATTCTCCTTCCTAGAGGAGGGAAGTCTTAGAGACTATGCCGTCAATATCGCACTAGCCGCTTACGGGGCAACTCAGGTTTTGGCTTTCGAAAGTTTCAACGATCGCCCTTTTGTCTCGACCATGATGACCGTCCTCTTAAAAAACTTCACCCTTCATCTAGCCAAAGCCAGCAAAGAAAGAACGAAGGACAGCTATTTAAGCGCTCTCGAATACCTCGTTGTTTTTATTTCGTTCGTCCTTGGCGGAATCCTTTCCTATCTTCTCTTCCGCTTCGCTCGTTTAGGCATCTCTCCCCTCTTCCTTTTCGGAGTGATTTATATTCTCTTGATCCTAATACCATTAAAAAGGCTTGAATTGGGAAGAGGATTCTAATGCCGGCTTAGAAAGACCGACCGAATATCCAAATGGGAGAAGAATTCCAAGCGAATCGATAGAAACCTATCTTGCTTACCTTCTCTCCTATGGCGCAAGGCAAGCAAAAAACGCATTTTTAACCTAACGGTTCCTAGTTTTTAGCAAATCGTCGATATCCGAAAACGCATTATGCAAGTCTTCAGCGTGGTATATCTCGTACATATCGTAAATAAATGAAGTGAGATGATGCTTCTTGAAGCTTTCTAAGATCGAGCTTGCGTCTACATTTTTATATCGAGCATAACTCTCAATGAGATACACAAAGAAAGTGAACTCCTTGCTCATGCCTTACGCCTCCAAATAAGGCGATTTCCTAGGATCGCCAGCCTTCTCTTCCACTTTCCAAATTTGAAATAAAGCTTCCGGACTGAAGTAGTACATTTTCATTTCGTCATCCATAAGCATGGAATGCGTTTGGGATTTAGAGAATATCTCAAAAGCCTCGATGTTTGATATTTTTTTCTCCTCGGCTATGAAGGAGCATACCATAGATTCTATCCAATATATTTTTTCTGGATTGGCAGAATTATTCATTTATCGTCACCTCTTTCTCGAATTTCAAACACCCTAAAGCAGCTACGGACAAAAAGCATATTGATTTTTAAGCTTTTGGGGAAGGAGAAGAGTCAAAGCGGTATCCTTGCCAATACTGCCAGAAATATAGCTATTGATGACGAAAATCGTCGAATCGTTGGCTATAGGTCCGATAACAAGGTCATATTTTGATTTTTGAACCAGGCCTTTTCTATTGGAAACGACGAATTCCAGCCATTCTTCGTTCGCTTCCGAGAAATTCAAAATTTTGAGTTCCGCCAGCTCCTTAGTGTCTAGGTTATAAATATTAACGGTCGGTTGGCCACTGCCAGCCCTTTTCGTTTTTGCTTTCGAGGAAGATTTCGCTTGATCGAAATCACTCGTGGCATAGAAACCGCATCCAAAATCCAGATTTTTCCTACCGATTAAAATACTTGGCGTTGCGACTTTTTGATTGCTGCCATGGTATATTTTCATCGTTTCAAATCCTCTCTACATTAAAGTTGAACAAACGCCTTTTCAAAAGGAAATATCCCGAATGCCATTATGACGTAATTTGCGTCCAAGCATTTATGACCCAATTCGTTTGGAGCTAACTCCCGTATCGGCATTATTTCTCTAAGAGAGCAACGACAAGAGAGATTTAAAGGAAAAGGCATGGCATCCGTTCTCGAAAAGGAAACGGATGAGAAATCCCCCAAATGCGGCGCTAAGGAGGAAAAGGCGCTTCTTCTGTTACAGAGTTTTACATAAAAGACAGTCCGACGAATAGATTTTTTCTTGATATAGAAGCGAATAAGGATAAGGAAATCGTAGAGATAATGCCTTAGCCAAACAAGTCGACTTGGTGGCTTATGGCAGCCTTGTTTGCCGATTAGCTCTTTCGACAATCGGCCCGCCTAGCTTAGAAAGACTCCTTATGAACGCCGAAGAGCCGGAACGACAGGAATTCGTCAAGAAACGTCGATGTGGCTTTGATTTCGCTCCAACATTTGCGCCTATATCTCGTCATATGTAATCTAAATAAAAAACAGGTCTTCCCACACCATGGAAATGAGGAAAGAACATCCCTATAGGGTCTAAAGAACGACAAGGCAACTGGCTAAAACGAGGAACTTTGATAACATTTGGAAATAAGCGTTTCTTCGATCCCCCATTTACAAACCTACAATATGCACCGCCGCTTAAGCGCAAACAGCTTTCAAATCCTCTAATGTTGCAAGGAAGAGTTCCTTCTTCCAAAGGCTTAATCCCGATTTGTCGAGAATGAAATTCGACACATCTTCTTTCGCCGATTCGTAGTCGACGGCCTCGAATCTCGTTTTGAGCATTTTCTTGGTCTTTTCCAACGTCAATTTATCATTCTCTAAGAGGACTCCGGTGTTCTTCAGCTTGTTCTCCAAATAGTCAAGATTGAAGCTTGAGCCTTTTCCAATATAGAAAAGGTAATCATAGTAATCCCTGCCTTTCACATGGTTCTTATAGTTCCTGCATATGATTGCGTGGATCTTCCCGGCAAATAAAGTGGGCTCATCAAAAACCTTGACCTCATAAGGAGCAGGGAGAAACCTATACTTCGTCTCCGTGTTCCATCCTTTTGGGTTATCTGTGTCGACTTCAAATTTAATCTTCATCTTCCGGTTCGAAATGATCTTCCTGGCGCTTTCGCTTTTCGGGAAAAAAGACATTATCAAAGCCAACGTGTTGCCCTTCAGGAATGCGCTCTGGACTTCCGACTCGGAAGTTTTTTCCTTCTTCTCTATCTGAACTTCAATCCCGTATGAGAGGAATTCCTTCTCGAGGGTTGGAAAATAATCGCTTAGTTCGAAAACTGGGTCTTTTTCGAGCAAAGCAAAATCTAAGTCCTCACTAAATCGGTTAAGACCATAGAAAATCCTAAGACATGTCCCGCCATAGAAGGCTACCTTCTTGAAGAAACCCCCGCGCGACAAGCCAGCCAAAGCGATTCCCTGGATGATTTCCTTAGCGGCGTTTCCCCTTTCCTCGTCGTTTCTTGGATCGTATTTCCCAAGCATCGTCTCAATCACGCTATTCATTTTCGTATTCCTTTTTAATGAGTTTTCTTAACAATTTGAGATTCGTTTTATCATAAAGGCCCGAAAGCCTCTCCATAAGTTTGAAGTCGCAGGCAGCAAATTCGGTCTTATCGATTCTCTTGTCCACGAATAAAAGCTCCTTAAGCTCTTTTAAGCTTTTGACCACTCTCCATTTGCACAAAGAGTCACATATGGCTTTTTCTTTGCTAGCGAGTTTAACGATATAGTCACCCACTTCGAGATAAGTCAGCCCTTCTGAAAAAGCTTTTGTCGGAATATCCGTATACTCATATCTTCCGAAATAGTTTTCGAAAGTCTTGTTCTTCCTGTTTCCAAGGGTAGAAGACGTAATAGAGGCGACCTTCTCTGGAATTAGCCCATAATAAGACAAAGCCCAGTCGAAACTGAGATAAGAAGGAGAAAGGATCGATGAAGCCAATAGGCATGGGCTCACCCTCTTTTCGGTCTCATAGATTCCTTTCGTAAGCCGAAGGAGAACCCCTCTATCGGCGTCTCTCTTTATTTTGTCCAGTGGATTGGCATAATCATGGTATTTTTCTTTGAGCATCGATGTTGTTACTATCATATTCGCTCCTCGAAATACAATTTTATTGGATTTAACGGAGCGTTTCAATGCATCTTCTTGCTTTTGTCATTACGACGTAATTTGTTGGAGCTAACTGCCATCGGCATTATTTCTCTAAGAAAGCAGCGATAAGAGAGATTTAAAGGCAAAGGCATTGGCATCCGTTCTCGAAAAGGAAACGGATGAGAAATCCCCTCAAGGGCGCGCTAAGAAGGAAAAAGCAGGTCTTCTACTAGAAAATCTTCTCTATAAAAAGAAAGGTATTTGCCACTTTTAGAAAATAGAGGGCCGATTCTTAGGGGATAGCTATTCTATTCGTACGTATGCCCCTTCTCCTTTCACGATGGTCTTCTCATCTACAAATCCTCTTATGGACAAAAGAGGGTAGATTCGAGCCTCATTGCCTATCACGCTTCCTGGATTAAGAACGACATTGCAGCCGATTTCGGCATAATCCCCCACGATAGCGCCCATTTTTCTTAAACCCGTCGGAAGCCTCTTCTCCCCTTCTTTTAAGACGATTTCGGAGCCGTCTTGCTTGAAATTGCTTGTTATGGCCCCCGCCCCAAAGTGAGCGTCGTAGCCAATAAGGCTATCGCCGATGTAATTGAAATGAGGGACTTCGACGTTATCGAAAAGGATGGAATTCTTTATTTCGGTGGAATTTCCGATGACGCAATTCTTGCCAATCACCACATCTTGGCGAAGATAAGCGTTCGGTCGAAGAATGGTGTTTTCACCGATTACGGCAGGCCCTTCTATGACGACGTTTGGAGAGATCTTTACGGATCTATGAACGAAGACGAGGGGATGGATTTCACAATACCCCTTTGCTTGCTCGCTTTGCGAGAAAAGGAGGATAAAGGAATGGATGCAAGGAAGAACTTCAAAGGGATGGCGAGCTCTTTCGAAAAGAGGCTTACAAACGCTATGTTCAAGAGAAAGGCGTGGGAATTGCATGGTTTTTAGGTTCCTTTCGGAAAGGATAACCAAATTTTAAAAGATGAGACGAAAAAGAGAAACACCTACTTCAAAAGGCTTTTGATATAGGCATTAAGAGCGTCGTCCTCGCAATAAATGTAAGTCCCCCGCATGCCGCGTGTCAAAAGAACGTTGTAGGTATTACGGATAAGCTTTTCAGCTATCTCGTCATCGCACTGGTTTATTTTTGCGGAGCCATTATCCACATTGTTTTTCTTTATATAAGTAACTTTTCCCTCACGATACGATAGGTCTTTTCCAATGATAACGCCTGCGTATTGAAGATCGAGGCCTTGAATGGTATGAATGCAACCGATTTGGTTGATAGAATCAGGATCGTCTAAATAGGAATAGTCGTTAGGAACCATTTTCATGCCTTTATTCCAACGCATCTTAAAACCGTCGGAATATTCGAAATCATAAGGAGTTTCATCAAAAGGAACGCCCTCTTTAAAAGAAGCCCAGCTTTTCCATTTATGAGTATATCCGGCGATAAGGCGAGATGAAGGGAATGCTTTATTCTTTTCAAAAATCGCTTCCTTTAGTTGTGAAGGCGAGGAGAGCACCTCCACATCGTAATCTTTGAAGCTCTCTTGAAAGGGGACATGATCTGGATAACCAAGTAGACCTTTAACCCATTCGATATAAGAAGCTCCTCCCACACACCGAAATTGCGAGGTTAAGGTAAGTTCCTTTCCTTCAATGACCGGAGAATGATATTTTTTCGCAAGTTCCTTAATGCGATCGGCGGTTGCATAATCGTCTTTGGTGACCGCTTGATCTTCATCGATGAAAAAGACATTGACGACACTGGCACGTATGATTTGCTCCAATAGATTTATCCCGGAGCGCATAGGCCGATAACGATCAAATTTCGAGCTATAGACACGATGCGCTTCATCGACTAAAACGCAGTCGTACTCCATTTCTGGGGCTTCATAAAACAAGACAGGGCTTTTAAAGAAGTTCACGATGTCTTTTACTTTGAAATCACCACCGTGAAGCGTCGCTTTATAGAAGTTTCGAGGCGCCATATTCTGCGTCACGTAAACCGCGTTCAGATGGCAATTTGATTGGGGCTTTGTCGAATTGACGATTTGCCCTAATGCATTAATGGCGACAATCGATTTTCCCGTTCCCGGACCGCCTCGGATTATGATTGTCGCCCTTTTGTTTTCTTCAATCGCTTCTTTCGCCTTTTCAACGATTGTGGCAACAGCCTCACTTTGATTTTGGTCGTAAGAGAAGAATGGGTTTCCTTTTAAAGCATTCTCTAGCATCTTCGCCAATTCGGGTGAAGGGCTAATGCGCCCATTATCAATGCGATAAAGAAGGGATTTGCATGGTTTTTGAACATGACGATGAATGAATTCCCTCAAAAGATCAGCATCCTCTTTTAAGTAAGTGGGTGCTTTACTGACGATAGGGAAATCAACTTCGTTACGAAGAATCTCAGCAAAACCTTCATCCATGTTATGAAGAAAAGAGCAAGCGTTTAACTCAATATGTTTATCCCGGACGTATTCGTTAAAAAGTTTTAACAAATGAATGTAGTTGTAAGCTTGGATAGAAGGATGCCAATAATCGCGAAGGCCATCGCCACCATTGGTAAAAATATAGTCTTGTTTCCTTGATCTTTCTACGGCGCTCCATTGTTTCAACTCGATAACAACGACATTTTCATGTCCGAATTCATCAATGCCATAAACGATAAAATCGGCCCTACTTCGAGTGGCTAGGGTATATTCGATAGCCACATTGAGTTCTTTATTAAAAAGAGGGCTGTTCAATACTTCTGCCATCGAAGGCAAGGAATGGTAAAAGGATTCAAATAAAGAATGGTCCACTTTTTGGCCTAGGCGAAGCTTTAAGTTCGTGGACACTTCCTCCGCAATGACGCTAGGACTTACGCAATCATCAATAAATTTTGCTATTGTCGACTCGTAGATAATCATAAATCAGTATATTTCTTGGCGTTGCCCTTCGCCTTGTCTACAGGGTATTTCTCTTCGTTTATTCGCAGTTTTGCATTAATGACCTCGTCTTCATCTAAATGAAGCTTTGTCAACAATAATTCAGAATAAATCATGACATCGGCAAGTTCTTCTTTAACATGTTCTAAATCGAAATTATTAGACCATTGAAAACATTCCAAAAGTTCCCCTGCTTCGATGCAAATACTCTTAGCTAAGTTCTCAGGAGAATGAAACCGATCCCAGTCTCTCTCTTTTATAAATTTTGATATAGCGTTTTTCGTTTCTTGGTTCATCCTTTCGATTTTATAACATCTTTATAGCACTTTAAAGAAATCATGTTCTCTACGAAGATAATTGGTGAAGAAACGATGAGAAAGCAACAAAGACTGTTACTTTGCTATGGATTTTTTAATTTTCATTCTCAAGCAGAACCCCAAAACAGCCATTTTTACTATTCTTTTTCTCTTGCCTTCCGGAAGGACGTTTCCCCTTCCATCAAAGATGCTAAACTACCTTTAAAGGAGCTTACAGAATGCAAGAAATCAAATGTCCGAAGTGCGGCACTGTCATTCAAGTCAATGATAGCTATTACGCCGAGCTTTTAAGCCAAGTGAAGAACAAGGAATTCAGCAAGGAAATCGAAGAAAGGCTTCAAATCTTGAAGGAGCAAGAAGAAGCGGCTTCAAAACTCAAAGAGAAAGAGATAACCGAGAGGCTTAGCGAGCAAATCGCCTCCTTGAAAGAGGAACTATCGAAAAAAGACAATCTTTTGCTAGCCAAAGAGAGTGAGAGCAAGATCAATCTCAATAAAGCGCTTAGCGACAAAGAAAAAGAGATAGATGCTTTAAGAATTGAAAAAGAGAATCTCCTTAACACGATGTCATCGACCGTGAAGCTTAAAGAAAAAGAAGTGACGGAAAACCTAAGCAAAGAGATCATCGCCTTAAAAGAGGAACTATCAAGAAAAGATAATCTGTCTCTCAAGAAAGAAAGCGAAAGCAAAACCCTTTTCGATAAGGCGATAGCAGAAAAGGAAAGAGAAATCGACGCCCTCAAGATAGAGAAGGAAAACCTCCTTAAGAACATGTCCACCACTCTCGAGCTTGAAAAGAAGAAGTACATGAGCGAACAAGAGAAAAACATCTTCGATCTTAAGGAGAAAGCGAACTCCCTTTCCAATCAGTTGGCCCTCGAGAAGAAAAACGCCGAATCTTCCCTCAAAGAGGCGATGAACAAAAACGAAAAAGAGATACTCGAACTCAAAAATAGCCTCATATTGAAGGAAAAGGAAAAGCAACTCGAGCTCAATAACGCCAAGCAAAGATTCGAAATAGAGCTCAAGCAAAAAGACGATGAAGTGGAGTACTACAAAGACCTCAAAGCCAAGATGTCGAATAAAATCGTCGGCGAGACCTTAGAACAGCACTGCATGATCGAATTCAACAAGCTCCGCACCGCCGCTTTCCCAGGCGCCTACTTCGAAAAAGATAACGAAGTAAGCAAAGAGAGCGGTTCCAAAGGCGATTTCATCTTCCGCGATTTCGATGATGGCAAAGAGTACATCTCCATCATGTTCGAGATGAAAAACGAGAACGATACAAGCGCCACCAAGCACAAGAATGAAGATTTCTTCAAAGAACTCGATAAAGACAGGAATGAAAAGAAATGCGAATACGCGGTTCTCGTAACCATGCTTGAACCCGAAAGCGAGCTTTATAACGCTGGAATCGTCGACGTGTCCTATCGATACAAAAAGATGTACGTCGTTCGCCCTCAATGTTTTATTCCCATCATTACCCTTTTGACGAATGCCGCTAAGAATAGCATTGCCTATCAAAGGGAGCTTTCGGAAATCAAAGAGCAAAACATCGATATCACCAATTTCGAAAAGAGCCTCTCCGATTTCCAAGAAGGATTCGAAAGGAACTTCACGCTTGCCAGCAACAAATTCCAAACGGCCATCGACGAAATCGACAAGACCATCGATCACCTTCAAAAGGTCAAAGACAATTTGGTCGGTTCGCAAAAGAATCTAAGGATCGCCAACGATAAAGCGCAAGACCTAAGCATCAAGAAGCTCACAAAAAACAATCCGACGATGAAAGCGAAATTCGAAGACCTTAAATAGAAGGGAGACATTCTCTCGGAGTGGCCACGGAGCCACTCTTTTTTATAGGAGGGAAATCATTCTTTCGAAATGGTTCAGAAAATGAACATTTTAGGTCTTCTATTTTGTTATCTTTTCAAATTGATAATGTATTTTATTCGATTTTATCGATTTTCTTTTTTATCATCTTTTTATTTTTAATTCTTGACAAATGCTAATTTGCCTATAGATTATGGCTATCCAAGGCATTCTTAAGGAAGCCTTAGATAAGAAAAGGAGGCTTTCTTTATATGAAAGGCAAAAAACTGTTTGTGCTCGGTTTGGGAGCACTTTTGACGCTCGCCGGTTGCGGAGGGAACGGAAATCCCGAAGGGGGGACTAAGACCTATACCTTACGAAGCTATGTCTCAGGGGCCCCAACCAATTGGAACCCACACACTTGGGAAGATAGCAGCTACGATGAAATCGTCACCTATACCGAGATAGGCTTTGTGGATTTCACCTATGACCCAGAGGTTCCTGGCGGCTATAAGGTCGTCTACGAAATGGCCGACGACATCAAAGACGTGACCAAAGACGCTTCCATCGTCAATGACACCTTCAAAACCAAATGGGGCATTGAGGAAAGTGACGAAGGAAGGGTTTGGGAGATCGATCTCAACCAAAACGCCAAGTTCGCCAGCGGCTTAGAAATCGATGCCAACACCTACATCGAATCGATGAAGCGGCTTCTTGATCCGGCGATGAAAAATTATCGGGCGAATAGCTACTATAGCGGAAACACCGCCATCGTCCATGCCTATAACTATTACAATGCCGGCAAAAAGGCCCTTACCAACATCCTTAGCATTCCAAATTGGGGCGTTTCCACCGAAAGCGACGTCTATTTGGACTTCGCGAACTCCCCACTATTCGAAGAAACGCTAGGGATGGCTTACAAAGATGTGATTGGATCAGAAGATGAAGTATATTTTAAAAATAGCCAAGGGGAGAGCCTTCTGACGAAATACGCCGAACCCGTCCTTATGACCGATGCCATCTTTAGCGAATTAAAGGAAATGGCGATTATATCGGCTTGCCAAATGACGGATGAGGACATCACCGATTACTTTGGCTCCAAAAACTGCACTTTCGATAACATTTCCTTCGATGATGTCGGTCTTATCGCCAAAGACGATCACACCTTGCTCTATGTGACCGAACAACCGATCGACGTCTTTAACTTCAATGTCTCCGTTACCTCCCTTTGGCTAGTAAACCCAAGTCTCTACGATTCTTTAAAAAAGACGGGTGAGGGGTTGACGACCACTTCCTATGGCACCAATGCAGCGACTTACGACGCTTTCGGGCCTTATAAGCTTGTGAGCTTTGAAGCCGACAAACAATTCAAGTTCGAGAGGAATGAGAATTGGTATGGTTGGACCGATGGGAAGCACGAGGGGCAATACCAAACAACATCGATCGTTGTGGACGTCATGAAGGAGCATAGCACTGCTTTATTGGCCTTCCAAAAAGGAGAGCTTGACTCCATCGCATTGGAACAAGCCGATCTCGCGAAATATGGCTATAGCGACTATCTCCGTCACACTCCCGAGACCTACACCACTCGTTTGGTCTTCGATAGCAATGTGGAGGACCTTAAGAAGCTTGAAGAACAGGCGGGAAATGGGAAAAACAAGCAAATCCTTTCCCAATATGACTTCCGAAAAGCGCTTTCTCTTTGCATCGATAGAACCCGTTTCAATGCCGAAGGGACGGCTGGAAACGAGAATGCATACGCTTTGTTGAATAGCCTTTATTACTATGACGTGGCCAACGATCCTTCTAGCATTTACCGCAATACCGACGAAGCCAAGAAAGCCATCACCGACCTTTACGAAATGGAATATGGCGAAGGGAAGACCTATAAGACTCTCGATGAAGCCTATAAAGCGGTCACTGGCCTTGATGTCGAAAAGGCTAAATCCCTCTTTACGAGCGCCTATAACGCCGCCATCAAAGACGGCACTTACACGGCAGGGCAAGAGATCGAATTCGAAATCGGCTATTACGACGCCACGACCACTTCCAATACCTCTCAAACAAACCTCATTCAGGAATTTGTAAACGTTGCGACCAAAAACACCCCATTAGAAGGGAAAATCACCTTCAAAGGCAAATCCTATAAAGGCGATACGACCCGTTATGATGCTATCGGGACGGGGGCTGTGGAAATGGCGAACTGTGCTTGGGGTGGCGCCGCCTTCTATCCTTTCAGCCTTCCTCAAGTCTATTGCAACCCAGATTACACCACTGTGAATGAAATCCGTTCCTTCGATCCAACCACAAAAACACTAACCATCGATTACGATTGGGAGGGAAAGGGCCAAGTCACCTCGAAAACGATGACCTATCAAGGCTGGTCGACTGCCATTGGCGATTCAAGCGGAGAGTACTTCTTAGCCGATAACGCTTTGAAGCTCCATATCTTGGCAAGACTCGAAAATGGCTTGTTGAATCTCTATAACTTCGCCGTTTTGGGCTCTATTGCGACCGTCTCTTTGAATTCCAAGAAGATCGCCTATCCAACCGACGAATATAACATCATGTATGGCTATGGTGGCATCCGCTATATGACTTACAAGTACGACGATGCCGCTTGGGCGAATTACGTGAGTTCGGTCGGTGGCACCATCAATTACGAATAAATTACGTTTCTAACGAAAAAGAGACGCGACAAGCGTCCCTTTTTCATCAAAAGGAGGGTCCTTATGTTCAAATACGTTCTCAAGCGAATAGGGCTAATGATCGTGACGTTTCTCATCATCATGATCCTTTGCTTCGTGATGATTAAATCGCTTCCTTTGCCGAACAAAGAGGGTTTGACGGTCGCGCAAACAGAAGCCAAGATCGCCCGTATGAAAGCGCTTGGCTATTATGAGCCTATCTGGACGCAGCTTTGGATTTATTTCAAAAACATCGTGACCAAATGGGATTGGGGAACAAGTTGGTTCATCAGCTATAACGTCAATGCGTGGGATGTCATATTCACCCGTTTGCCGCCGACTATGCTCATTAACGCCTACTCCATTCTCTTTAGCATTCCTCTTGGCATTTTGTTAGGGATTGTGGCCGCTTTAAACAAGAACAAATGGCCGGATAACCTCATTAGCGTTTTGGTCATCCTCTTCGTTTCCGTTCCTTCCTTCGTTTATGCTTTCCTCGTCCAATATCTCTTTTGCTATAAGCTTAGTTGGTTCCCTCTCACCATGAAAAGCCTTAGCGACGCGGGAGGGAGCTATTGGAGTTGGACGATGTTCGTCTCCATGGTCCCCGCGATTATGTCGCTTTCCTTTGGAACCGTCGCCGGTTTGACGCGCTTTGTCCGTGCCGAACTCACCGATTGCTTAACCGAGGACTATATGATCCTTGCCAAAGCCAAAGGCTTAACCAACGCCCAAGCGACTTTCCGCCATGCGCTCAATAACTCGATGGTGCCAGTCCTTCCTTCCATCATCAGCGAATTCGTGGCCATCGTCGGAGGGAGCTTAATCATCGAGAACATCTTTGGCGTCCCAGGCGTAGGAAGCCTTTTCATCAACGCCATCAATAGCAAGGACTACGACGTCTACATGGTCTGTAACGCCTTCTATATCTCCATTGGTCTACTCGCTGGCATCTTGGTCGATTTAAGCTACGGCTTCATCGATCCTCGTATCCGTATGGGGGCTCGTTAATTATGGAAAAAGAAGTATTTTTGAAGGATGATTTCGAATTCGCCAAGAAAGACGAAAAAATCCATGACCTGAAGTTCGATACCAAGCCTATTGGCTATTTTAAAGATGCGTGGATCCGCTTCCGCAAATCGAAAGCGGCCGTCTTTGGCGCCATTGTGATTCTTTTGGTGGTTCTCTATGCGATCATCACTCCCCTTACGAATGCCCATAGCGCTTCTTATTACGATGGAACCTACAAAAACATGGTCCCTTGGTCGAAAACCCTTTCTTCGCTTCATATCGCCGATGGAACCTACAGCAAGGAATTAAACCAAAAAGGCTATCTGAACCTTCTTGCCATTGGCATCGCCGCCGAAGACAAGGATGGGAAAACCCTCGACATCGAGAAAGGAAAGCAAAGCGCGTTCAATCCCGTCAAAGAGATCAAAAACGTCTATAAAAGCGATGGCCTCACCTATTATACCGCTCGCGTCCAACAGTATTATGAGATTGGCTTTAGCTATGTTTCCCTTACCAAAACAGAATATGAAGAAATCCTTCGATTCCAAGAAGAGAAAAACATTCAAATCGTCTATCCGATGATCGATCGATCGAAGCTTGAGAATAATAGTCTCATCCAAGCCAATGCCAATTATTGGTATAGCACGAAAAACGGCTATCCCATCGATGCAAACGGAAAGAAAATAACCGATGAGAAAAACTTAAATTCCCTGCAAAAAGCCTATCTTTTGGACGAAGATGGGAATACTTGCTTCTTTACGATTGGAGGCTCGGCGGGCGATCAATACACCATCCGCGTCCTTTACTACAACTACTACCTTTATAAGTACGACATGGTCGAGCCTTATTTCCTAATGGGAACGGATTCGCAAGGCTATGACATCGCGGCGCGTCTGGCAAGCGGAATCGGCCTTTCCTTGCTTTTGTCTATTAGCACCTTCGCGGTGAATTTCCTAATCGGGGCGATTTATGGCGCCATCGAAGGCTATTATGGCGGAGCGCTCGATCTTGTGATGGAACGGGTGAGCGACATCCTAAGCAACATTCCTTTCATCGTTTTGGCCTCGATTGTCAATGCGACCCTCATTAGCACTGGCAAAATGGACACTTTCGGCGCCCTCGTCTTTGCTTTTGTGCTAACGGGATGGATAGGGCCTGCTTATCGCGTGCGCACCCAGTTTTACCGTTTTAAGAACCAAGAATACGTTCTCGCGGCAAGGACCTTAGGGGCAAGCGACGTCCGCATCATGTGGAAGCACATCTTCCCTAACACTTTAGGAACCATCGTGACTTCGAGCGTCCTAACGATTCCGAGCACCATCTTTAGCGAGTCGATGCTCTCCTATTTAGGCATCATCAACTTCAATAGCAAAGGCATCACCTCCTTAGGCACGATGCTCTCGAATGGGCAACCCTATCTCCATAACTTCCCGCACATCATCTTGCCTCCTGCCATTGTGCTCTCGCTATTAATGATTTCCTTTAACCTCTTTGGCAATGGCCTTAGAGACGCATTTAACCCCTCGCTAAGAGGATCGGAGGATTAGTTATGAAAGAAAACAACAACGTCATATTGCGCGTCAAAGACCTTCGCATCTCTTTCCGCACCCTTTCTGGCAAAGTCCAAGCCGTCCGTAACGTTTCCTTCAACCTCCAAAAAGGAGAGACCTTAGCGGTTGTCGGCGAATCGGGAAGTGGCAAAAGCGTCACCACCCGCGCCGCGATGGGAATACTCGCCAAAAACGCCATCGTCGAATCAGGAGAGATTCTTTATGATGGCAAGGACATCCTCCAGCTTTCCGAGTGGGAACTGCACAAAATAAGGGGAGAGAAGATCTCCATGATCTTCCAAGACCCCCTTTCTTCTTTGAATCCCATCGTTCGGATTGGCAAGCAACTCACCGAAGCGCCCGTCTTAAAAGCAAGAAGCAAACGCAAAGAAAGCCGTCTAGAGCTAAAAGCCATCCACCAAAGTCTTAAGCAAAGCATAATGGAAGGGAATCTCTTAGAGGAAGAAAAGGAAACACGACTTTTTCGCTTAGACGAATATCTAAAGGCGATGAAGAAAGCCTCCTCGATGGCACTTCCTTACGAATATGCCTCTTCCTTTTTAAACGCGCTCATAGAAGATATCGAGGAAGCGCTTTTCGCTTTGGAGCATAAGCTCGACGAAGATTTGAGCCTTACGATTTTAGAAATCATCAAGCTCACGAAAAAATCCTTTCATCCGTTCTTGCTCGAAAAAGATAACGAAATACAAAAGATTCTTTTTCGTCTAGAGAAAAAACTCTATCCCCTTCTCTTAAAAAGGAGGCTAAAGAAAGGAAGGAAGGAGGATTTCCTTCTTTTCGAGGAAGAGCTTAACGCCCTAAAAATCAAAGCAAAGCTCGCATATAGAAAAGAAAAGCCGGACTTCTTCCTTTTGTCCTTAAAGAAAGGAGGACTCATAGAAAAAGAGGCCCTAAAGAAAAGCGACGAACTTAAGGAAGAGATTCTTCTCCTTTTAAAGGACGCCAGCCTCTTTTCCTATGAAAAAAGCAAAAAAGCAACGCTAAAAGCCACTCAAATCCTCGAAAAAGAAAGGGAGGCGCTTCACAAAAAAGAGCTGACGAAGAAAGATCTTATCCTTCTTTTGAAAAACACGGTCAAAGAAGTCAAGGAGACCATCGACCCTCTCTCTTTGTCCAAGGATTCCTATGCCTTCACCTATGAAGCGTCGATGAAAAAGGCCATAAGCGCTTATTTCAAAACGCTTCGCATTAACAAAAAGGAAGAGAAGAGATACGAAAAAGAAAGCCGAAAATGGAACGCTCTCAAAGAGAAAGGAAAAGAGCCTTCTTTTAAGGTGGCGCCAGCCAATATCATCAAAGAAGAAACGCTTCGGGGAAACATTCTTAAAATCGTCGATAGCCTCCTCGAATCTTTTCAAAATGAAGAGAGAAAAGAAGAAGATCCCGCGGAACTTCTAAAACATATCGACCACTTAGAGATGGCCTCGAAAAGAAAGCACACCTCTTTTATGGCCAAAATCGTGGCGATTCGCCTTATGAAAGAAGTCGGTATCGCCGAGCCTCGAAAAAGATTCCGTCAATACCCCTTTGAATTCTCGGGTGGGATGCGCCAAAGGATCGTTATCGCGATCGCTTTGACAAACGACCCCGAAATCCTTATTTGCGATGAGCCGACAACCGCCCTTGACGTCACCATACAAGCTCAAATTCTAGAGCTTATCAATCGCATCAAGAAAGAAAGAGAGCTTTCCGTCATCTTTATCACCCATAACCTAGGCGTTGTCGCCAATATGGCCGATAAAATCGCCGTCATGTATGCGGGAGAAATCGTTGAATACGGCACTTACAACGATATCTTCTATGATCCCAAGCACCCCTACACCTGGGCTCTTCTTAGCTCGATGCCAGACTTAGAGACCAAAGAGAAGCTCGATGCGATCCCAGGCACGCCTCCCAATATGATTTATCCGCCGAAAGGAGACGCTTTCGCGGATAGAAACAAGTACGCTTTGAAAATCGATTTCCGAAAAGAACCTCCGATGTTTATGGTTTCACCAACCCATTTCGCTCGAACTTGGCTTTTAGCGGAGGAAGCGCCAGAAGTAATACCGCCAAAAATCGTTTTGGAACGGATTCTCAGAATGGAAGAAAAGTATGGGGAAGACATCGATCGAGAAATGAAAGAAGAACTGCTTTTAGAGCCTGACGAAGCCTTCTTTAGAGGAAGCCAAAAGGCCGCTCCAAAAAAAGCAAAGAGACGAGATCCGATTCGAATGATAGGGAAAGGAGAGACGAACCATGAGTGAAGAAAAGAAAGAAGTCCTTTTAAGCGTCCGTCACTTAAAGCAATTTTTCCCAATGGGAAACAAGACCAAGCTTAAAGCGGTCAATGACGTCTCTTTCGATATCTATAAAGGGGAAGTCTTTGGCCTTGTGGGGGAATCCGGATGTGGCAAGACCACCACCGGTCGCACCATCATCAAACTCTATTCGCCAACCGGCGGCCAAATAAGTTTCAAAGGACAAGTCATTTCCTGTGGCACAAGGTGGAACGAAAAGGAGATCAAATGGACGAAGATCCGTTCCAAGGAGGCCATTAAAAACCTCAAAAGCCATTTGAAAGAAGACTTAGAGGAAGCCGATCCTACGCAAGTCGAAAAGATAAAAGAGGTTTATGCGGCGAAAGAAAGCGAAATCAAAAAACACGAAGCCGAGGTCGTCGCTTTTCAAAAAGAGCGAATCAAGGAGCACCATTTCGATGAGAAATACGGGGTTAGGGAGTACGCTCAGAAGGAATACCTCAAAGTAAAAGAGGAATATCGTGGGAAAGAGAAAGAATTCCTTGCAAAATCCCCTTCTTTTATGGAAAAAGTCCGTTTCAAAATCGAAAAGGAAATGGCTTTTCATGCCGCAAAAAACGAAAAAATCACAAACAAAATCCAGATGATTTTCCAAGATCCGATATCCTCTTTGAATCCCCGCATGACCATCCGCGAAATCATCGCGGAAGGACTAAAGATCCGCGGCATTCACGATAAGAAGCTCATCGACCGAAAAGTCATCGAAGTGCTCAATATGGTGGGACTTTTGCCAGAGCACGCCTCCCGTTACCCCCACGAATTCTCAGGCGGCCAAAGGCAACGTATCGGCATCGCTAGAGCCATCGTCATGGAACCGGAGCTTATCATTGCCGATGAACCGATAAGCGCCCTCGACGTTTCTATCCAAGCGCAAGTCGTGAACCTTCTTAACGACATCCGTCACCAAATGGGCCTTTCCATCCTTTTCATCGCCCACGATCTCTCCGTCGTCAAATATTTTAGCGATCGTATTGGCGTGATGTATTTCGGAAGGATGGTCGAACTTGCCTCTAGCAAAGAGCTATTCGAGCGTCCTCTTCACCCTTACACCAAAAGCCTTATTAGCGCCATTCCTCTTCCCGACCCCCACTACGAAAGAGAACGGAAGAGAATCGCCTATAATCCCGCGCTTGTCCATGATTACGTAACTGATAAGCCTCGCTTCCAAGAAGTTTTCCCGAATCACTTTGTCTATTGCAATCAAAAGGAATTCAAGGAATATAGGAAGGGATATGAGGAAAACGATGGAAGAAGAACGGATTGAAAAAACGAAGCTCAAGAAAAAAGGGACTTTTCTCCGTTATTTGATTGCCGTTTTAGCGGAAATCGCCCTTCTTTTCGCCTACTTTTGGTTGGTAAACCTCTTCCAAGACACGACGCTCTTAGATATTTATAAGCATCTTTCCGATGGTTTCATGGTCGTTGGCCTATTGGCCTTTGGCATTGGGATACTGGTTTATTTTGCCAATCTCGGGGCTTTCAATTTCCTCTCGTTTGTCACTTTGAAGGTGGCTTCCAAATTCGTTCCAAGCATGAAAATAGCAACCATGTCCTATGGGGACTACATCGAAAGCAAAAAGAAAACGAATGCAAGATTTGGCTACTTGCTTACTACTGGGGCCGTCTTATTGGCGACTTCAATCGTCTTCCTCGTTCTCTTCTATCAAATTTACGAAGGGTAGAACCACTTCTTCTTAAAAGCGCTACGCCAAAAAGGTAAAAGAAAGTACAATGAAGAAGGAGGATTCAGGAATGTACTGTCCAAAGTGCGGCGAAGAGAATGATAACGAGGCAAAATTTTGTAAGCGTTGCGGCTCCCCTTTGAAAAGAGAAAGCCCCACGATTTCAATAAAAGAAGACGTAGATTCCTCGGAAAAAGAAGAGAAGAGCGTTTCCCAAAGCAAAGAAAGAAAAAAAGAAAAATCCAAGCAAACGACCTTCTTCGTTTTTTCGGTGCTTAGTCTCCTTTTCTTCATAGTTTGCCTTGGACTCCTCTTTTCGAACTACCTGACCATCCGCTTAAGCGGCTCTGGAGTCTCTCGCGTCTTCACCTACCGCCTTGGTCCAATCGATTTGCTAATTAACATATGGAATGGGGTGAAAGGGATTAATAAAGAAGATTCTTTGAGTGCGCAGATTAACGCGACAAGGACCATCGTAGACGCCTCAACCGTCTTTGCCATCACTCTCTTAGGCTTTGTCGGGTTGGCTAGTCTTGCGATCATTGGCCTCTATAAGGAAACGAAATCCCTCATCGAGAAAAAGAGCGTCAAAACGGATTTCATTTTATTTCTCTTCCTCCTTTCTACGATCTTCATGATCTCTTTGCTCCGAGGAGCCTTTACGAATTCCCTTTCCTATAGCTATGGCGTAAAAGCTTCCATCGGAGAGGGTCCTCTCGCCATTTTGCTTTTAGGGGTGCCGCTTCTCTTTGCCAAAACCTTTTGTCGTCTTCTTTTTGAATATAGAAAAGAGGAAAGGCTCTTCTTTGCTGGCCGAGCGTGCATGGCTCTTTCTTTGGTGGTCGCGCTTTCCTTGGCTTCTCAATTTAAGAATTCGCTCGCCTATATCGATGCCACTTTCAATAATTTCGGAATCGGAAGCCTCTTCGATTACCGGATGTCTCGTTTGGTTGGTTTAGCTAGCGAAGATATGTCTATAACAACCATAAACGGGCTCATCGGGACGCTTATATCGTTCTTATTGGTTCGGTACGCTTTCGCGTTTTTGATTTTCGCCTGCGTCATTTTGTTTATAAAAAATCTATGGAACGGAGAAGGGAGTAGAAATCTTATTATTTGCCCTTCCCTCATGATTGGCGTTAGCGTTCTTTTGACGATTTGCTTGCCTCTTGAAAACACTATCTTATCAAACATCGTAACGGGCTTAGGAACATCTTCCGAAACCATTCAAATCGGAAGCGCTTTGCCTAGCCTAATCGGGGAATCGCTCCTCCTTCTTGGGATAGGCATCGCTTCTTATCTTTTATGGAAAAACGTTTCCAAAGAGGAGCAACCAAAGGCATAAGATTTGCCTCACCCTTTTTTTGACGAACAACAAACCCCCTCTAAGAACAATTTTTCTTGCTTCCCATAGGCGGTATGAATAAACTATATGTCGCTGGCGGAATTGGTGAAGTGGACTAACACAACCGGCTGTGAACCGGCCATTCACGGGTTCGAATCCCGTATCCCGCCCCATTATTGAAGCATCAGTTTGATACAGTAAAATGTATCGAACTTTTTATTTTCGCGAAGATTCAATTCCTACCACTGGTTCGAACTCACGAACCAAGATACATTGAAAATCGATCCATAGGGCTTTTGATCCATAAGCGCAAGAAGATCTCTCCAATCCACTTCCCGGATAGATTTTCGAATAATCCAGCCAAGAGGTTCGAACAGAATAAAAGTTAGGACAGGTAAAAAGCTCCTTTTTCTAGCGTTTAGGGATATAATCCGTCATCACCCAGGATTTTAGAAACATTCCAAAGTCGACATTTTTCTCAGTTATGATGTTTTTGTCGATGTCGCTTTGCAGAAACGAATTAATCCAGCACGAAAAACCAGCAAATAATCAATATTGGTGGGTTTTTGTCTGTCGAATGCTCCTAATTTTTGTAGTCTTCGATGGCCTTTTCGTATATAAAGGCGTTACATGAAACCCGACATCGGCGGAAACAAAATGTGCCTTAATCAAGAGAAAGCGAATAGTTCTTTGTCCCCATTCCCGTCCCTTAGAGGCTTTTTATCGAAAGTTACCTTAAAAATTCGTGTTTGTACCGCAAAGGACTTAAACCGTAGTATTTTTTGAAGGCATTAGAAAAATGATAGACGTTCTGATATCCAAGCGATTCGGCTAAATCGGTTATAGTGCCATAGTCGCTATCGAGCATTTCAACCGCCTTTTCCATTCTTATCCGATTGACGTATTGCATCGGGGATACGCCCATGACTTTATAAAAAACGGCGCGGAAATAAGAAACGCTGTAGCCAAATTTTTCGGATAATGTTTCGTTCGACAAAGCAGAAGCGATGTTTTTGTTTATGTATTCGATTATTTTCTGAATATCGTTTTTCTTACTAGTCGGTAGGAAAGTGTGATTGGCTTCAAAGATAAGCAATTCATATAAAACCCTATAAGCGCATTGCACCATCAAAAACTTCTTCAACTCGCTATTTTTCAAAGACTCGAATTCAAAATCGCTAAAGATCTTTGACAGCTTGTCTTTATAGGGATACTTGAATAGCTTCATTTCCGCCTCATCGAGTTCGCCTTCGAATTCGATCGAATAAAAGTGCCCACCTATTTTCGATTTCCAAATATAATCGCAACCTTTCGGCAAAAATGCGATGTTTTCGGCATTAGAAATCATTGTTTTTCGATTCGACTCGTAAATTGTTTCCCCTTCGAATTTAAAAATCAACGCGTGATTGGCCCGCTTAACTCTCCTTCCTCCCGAATTGGCAAAAGAAAAAGGACAGGTTATGGATTTGACGTTGGTAATCAATATATTTTTCATAGACAACAATAATATAAAAAATTAAAAAAGCAGTTTCTATAAAAATTAGCATCTTGGCAATTTCAAAAACCGTGCGAATTTAATATCTTTATGAAAAAAGGGAGGCCTTTATGGAAAGTGAATTCAACAATCAAGTGGTCATTATAACCGGAGGCGCTGGCGGCATCGGTTCCGATTGCGCTAAGGAATTCGCAAAGTGCGGGGCGAAAGTGGCCGTTGTCGATTGCAACAAGGAATTAGGAAATCAAGTTGTCGAGGAGATCAAGCAATCCGGTGGCGAAGCAAAATTGTACTTGGCGAATATCCTTCTTTCCAAAGAAGTCGATGACGCGGTAGAAGAAATCGTCAAAGACTTTGGCAAAGTTGATATTTTAGTCAATCTAGCTGGCGGTTCGGCGCGGAAAAACAGACATTACTTTTATGAACAAAGCGATGAAGTATTCCAAAACATCATTGCCGTCAACTTATTCGGAACGTTCTATTTTTGCCGTAAATGCGCCCAATACATGATTGAGGCCAAATACGGCAAAATAATAAACACTTCCTCGGTTGTGGGGTTAGAAGGCCACATTATGCATAGCGAATATGCCGCTGCGAAGGGCGGCGTTGTTTCGATGAGCAAATCGATGGCCAAGGAACTAGGAAAATTCGGCATCAACGTCAACTGCGTTTGCCCAGGCATGATTCCAACGAAAAACGCGACAAATGGCAATTTGGACTACACCAATTATTTACATATGACTCCCTCGCCGAGGGACATAACAAACGCGATTATGTTCTTGGCCTCTTCCAAAGCCCGTTTCATCACGGGACACGACTTGATCGTTGACGGAGGGAGAAATCTCGCAACCAGAGGAACCGAAAGCAATTGATCGATCCTTTTCCATCAAAAGCGCATATATCCTTTTTCTCAATCTCCTAAGCACGCCAAGGTTCTTAGATTAGATAGCAAACGAGCCATTTTTCGGTTGAGGGGCAAGTTCTTTGGGTCCAGGGGATAAAGGAGCGAAAGCCTATCGTCTTGGCTTATAGGGCAAAAAAGCTTTCTGGCTCATAAGGCATCCCAAAATGGGAATTCTCTTCTTTTTACGAGAGCGGCAATCCCATCGTTTTCTGTTCCCTCTAGCCTTTTTATGGCTTCTTCCTTCGATAGGATCAAGGTCTTTGCAATGAGTTTGTCCCCCGCGCTTACGAAAGATGGATTTTGGATTTTCTTACATCCCATCACCAGAAAATAATGCGTCTTATTCTTCCAGCCTAAAACATTATAAGAATCCACCACATATCCTAGATATTTCGCCTCGGAGAAGATATAGCCGGTTTCCTCGAGAAGTTCCCTTTTTAAAGCCACTAGATACGGCTCCCCTTTTTCCACCTTGCCACCCGGAAGCTCGAAATAATCATATTTTCCGAAAGAGTCATTCCGTCTAATCTCGTGAAGGAGATATCTCTTTGGCTCAACCTCCGCTAAAGCGCGTACCGCGATTCGAGTTTTTTTCATTTTTTAGGAGGATACTGATCGTCAACAAGATGGCGTTTGATAATCATAAGATAAGGCTCATTCTAGATGAGAATGGCCTATAAATCATCAATGTAAGGAGTTGAATATCAAATAGGGATATTCATAACCTCTTCTTTACTTGAAAAGCAAATGAAATAAGACAAAATACTCGATATGGTTATCCGAAATCAAGTAGCCTCATTAATTTATCGCATACTGCTTCTTGCGCTAGGCACTGCCACTTTGGCGATCCTTGGCATCCAAGATAGCGTCATCTCCCCTTTCAACACTTTCCGAAACTACACAAGCCTTCTTACCTTATGCTCAACCATTCTGGTCTTAATAGAGGTCATCGTTAACGCCATTTCCTTAAAGCGAGGCATCCACCGGATGGCTGCCGGTGTTTACCCTGCCATAACCTTCGTTTGCCTTTCTTTGGAATTAGGACTCATGTTTGGGCACTCCTTATATTGCTTTTTCACAAACGCCTCCTTTTTCGGCACGCAGATGGATTTGGCCTATACCTTGTTATCGATCGTTCTTTTCCCGATCGCTTATTTCTTCGATTGGCTTTGCTTTGGCGAAAAGGGGACGCTTAAAAAATTGCATCTTATAAGCGTCACCTCTCTCCCCATTCTCTATTACCTTTTCTCCTATCTCAATCACCTCATTCGAGGCGAGGCTTATTCCTATGCCACGGCCGTTTTTGACCCTAAAACATTCGCCAATAACGCCATTTTAAATGGAAACGACGGCTGGAATGGCGTCGTGACCGCTTGTTTCTCTCTTCTTACCATCTATGTTCTAAGCGCCACTTTGCTATTGCTCTTAAGTTCCTTATTGGCAGGAAAAATCGCGCATAAGCATTAAAGACGAAGCCAAACGATATCGAAAAGTTTCTTGCCCTCAAAGGTTTTGATATCCAAAAGTTCCAATTGTTTTCGATAGGAAAGGACGGCTCCAGCAAAACGGATTCCGCCTTCTTTCAGGGGATAATCCCTTAGAAAATAAAGGGTTTTGCTCTTTTCGTCTTTGGCAACATAACGGGGCGAGCGAAGCATCTTTCTTCCTTCTCCGATTTTCAATAGATAAGAATCCTTCCAGCGACAGGCGAAATCCCTCGCTCGCTTCTCCTTCAAATAGCAACGGTCGTTGTTCCCTAGCTTTAAAGCCAATATCTTTTTCACCCGTTCAGGGATTTTTCCAAGCATCACATCATCAAAATCGCTCATATTTTCTCCTCACTTAGAAATAGATAAGAAAAAAAGAAAATGGAACGGATAAAAAAAGAAAATGCTTTATAATTCACCTATGAACGAATACAAAAAGAAGAACGATACATCTTTCACGCTTGGCACAACCCTCACTTTCGAGCTTTTGCTCCATAAAAAAGAAAAAGCCAAAAGAATCTATGTAAGCGAGAAGCAACACCATGACGAAACCTACTTGAAATTAGAAAGGCTCGCGAAAGAAAATCACCTTCCTTTTATAACCAATAACCAAAGGATCTTCAAAGATCTTAGCGAAAAAGAAAATACCATGGTCATCGGGGAATTCCAAAAGTATGAAGAGAGCTTGCCAAAAGGCAATCATCTCGTTTTGAATAACCCCATGAACCAAGGAAACTTAGGGACCATTATCCGGAGCGCGGCCGCTTTCGAAATCGATGGCCTTGCCATAATCCGACCGGCCGCCGATATCTTTGACCCCAAAGTCGTACGCAGTTCCATGGGCGCGCTCTTTCGTCTTCCTTTCCGCTATTACGATTCTTTCGAAGATTACCAAAAAGAGTTTCCAGAAAACCATTGCTATCCCTTCATGCTCAAAGCTCAAACGAAATTGTCAAAAATCACCGCAAAAACCCCTTATTCTTTGATTTTTGGCAATGAAGCAAAAGGCCTTCCAGACAGCTTTTTAAAAATCGGGGAACCTTTATTCATCGAGCAAAGCTTGAAAGTGGATTCCTTGAATCTCGACAATGCCGTTTCAATAGGTCTCTATTATTTCTCTTTGACGAAATAAAAAAGAGGAGAAGCACTACTCCTCCCCATTTAGAACCAAGATATTCTTAAGCGATCCTTTGATAGTCGTCTCTTTCGATTCATGGCCGTATTTATCGACGCTTGCGGCATCCCGAAGCTCATGGGTTAAGCAACAAGGCCCGCCGATGCAACCACCGACGCACGCCATGCCTTCGATAAAGTTATTTGGCTTATTCGGCCCTTTATTCGCCATCAAAGCGCGACGGCATTCTTCTAAGCCATTGCAAGAGACGCCTTTGACCTCGAAATCGATGTTCTGCTCTTTTAATGATTCCTTGACGGCTTCGCTTAAGCCACCGCATCGCGCGAATATTCTTCCGAAATAAGAAGCATTATCCAAATTCGATTCAGGAAGAGAAGAGAGGACGATATCGCGGCTATCGATAAGGGCTTGGAGCTCTTCGAAAGTTATCACGCAGTCGACGTATTTGGACGATTCTCCTTCCTCTTGCTCCATCTTTTTGGCAATGCAAGGACCGACAAAGCACACTTTCGCCGTCGGATCCGTTTCCTTGATATATTTGGCAAGGGCGGCCATCGGCGAAAGAGAGCTTGAGACCTTCTCGGCAAGTTCTGGGAAAGCCGTCTTCACATAGCGGACAAAAGCTGGGCAGCAACTCGACGTCAAGAAACCCTCTTTAGCCAGTTCCTTGGCTTCGTTATAAGCAACCATATCCGCCCCTAAAGCGGCTTCCAAAACAGCATGGAAACCGAGTTTCTTAATACCGGTGATTACTTGGCCGAGTTTAGCGTAATGGAATTGCGAAGAAATGCTTGGCGCCACCACCATATATGCGTTCCATTTGCCAGCCTCATTCCCTTTCATCAAATCGATGCATTGTAGAATAAAGCTCTTATCCATAATGGCGCCAAAGGGGCAACTATAGCTACAAGCGCCGCAACGGACGCACTTGCTTTCGTCGATTTCGCTAATGCCATCCTCCCGTTCATGGATGGCCTTAACCTTGCACGCGACTTCGCATGGACGACGGTAATTTAAGATGGCGCCATAAGGGCAAGCCTTCGCGCAAAGGCCGCAATTGACGCATTTTTGCTTATTGATATGGGCGTGTAAATGCTCGTCGAAACTAATGGCGTTCATGTGGCAGGCTTGTTGGCAACGATGGGCCAAACACCCACGGCAAGCGTCGCTTACTTGCATGCCGCCAATCGGGCATTCATCGCAAGCGGCATCGATGACTTCCAAAATGTTTTTGTTGTTTTTGTCGCCACCCATGGCGAGTTTGACGCGATCGGCGGCAATAGCTCTTTCTTTATAAATGCAACACCGCATCGTCGGTCTGGGACCAGGGGCTATTTTCTTAGGAATATCGGGGATATCCTTCTCCAAAGTACCGTTATAATAGCTTTTCGCCACTTCCTTAAGAACATGGTATTTGAGTTCTTGCACTTGGGTATCGAATTTCAACATGGCCATACTTTACTCCTTTTAGAAATAATGGACGCTCATCCTTTTGCCCATCGCTTTGAAGAGCTTCGCTAGTTCATCCACGAGTTGAAGCTTGATGGTGATATCGATATGGTATTTCGGGTCTTGGTGAGCGGGGTTGACCGCGCAGCCAACATAGAAATCGATATCGCTGGCTTCTTCGAAGAGGACCTTCGCAAGAAGGGAAACGCCATCTTGCTTATAGCTCCAATCGAAATAGCCTTTGTTCGAGGAAAGATGATCTTTGGCCATCATCACAAGACGATTCAAAGTGATAACGCCTTCGGTCACCAAGTCCACGCCATCGATATGGGAAATGGGTGGGATAGAAGGATCCACATAATCCAAATCGCTTCCGACTTCCTTATGAAGATAACGCGCCGCCACTTTCGCGCTGGTGCCGCCGCTAATGACATAACGGTCGGCTTCGCCAAAGAATTGCTTCATCATCTTCTCGTCATCGTCTTTCGAGGTCGCTGGTCCCACCATATAGTGGACGCGTACCCTCTTTCGTCTCCGGAGGACGGCCGAAGTCGTGTCGTCTCCCGGCCTTCCATTATAGAGAGTATCGCAATGATCGGTTAACAAAGTTGCGAGATTTTTGCTGGATATCGAGGGATCGTATAAAGCGTCCATATAACTGGCGATCTCCTCTTCGCTCCAGCCGAAGTTAAGCGTCTCGCCAACCCCAGCGTGGAGCACGCCATCGCTCATCATGACGATGGTATCGTTTAGTTTCAGCTTCCCTTCGGCCAAAAACACCTTTTTCCCAAGGACCATACGCTCGTTATATCCAATCGGAATGACTTTTCCTTCGGAAATAAAAACAGGTGTTGGATTATCGTAATTGACAAGATGGAAGGAAAAGTCTGGAAGGACTTCCAATATCGTAAAAGTACTATAGGCGACATTCCCTCGATTTTTGGCAAGAGGCAAAGTTTTGATGATGCTTTCGACCGCTTCATCAAGAGAGAGTCCACCAGATATAAGCGAAGAAAGCATATTGGAAGTCAAGGTGCTTAGAATAGAGGCCTGAACGCCACTTCCTAGGCCATCGGCCAACACCAATGTGAGTTTTCCATCCTCGCTATAACGGGTTTCGACATGGTCGCCACAAAGCTCTTCGCCAACGTGGTTTAAGGAACTGAAACCGACTTCAAGGAGAGTGTCCTTCGTTTGCTCTATCATTCCCCTTCGTCCTTCCCGGTTTCCAAAACGTCGCGAAGCTTGGTTAAGGCAATCTTCGTCTCGGCTGTCGTTTCCCCAAGCAAAGAGGCGATTTCTTGCACGGCGCGCATGTTTTTATCGATGACTTCACTAGTGATTTTCGCGGTTTTGTCAAGCATCTCCTCTTTTCGGACGCGGGCTTTTTCTTCTTTGGTGACGTCGTTAAGAAGAGCCATGAGAATATGATATTCGGGATCGTAATGAAGCGATCCTTCAACGACTTTCTCGGAGTTTTTCAAATGGAATTTACGCGAATGGATGACGCTTCCGCCTAAAGCTAAACCAAAGGCTTCCGTGTCCATAAAATCGCCAATAGAACGGCCGAAAAGCTCGTTTTCGGGAAGGTGAAGGAGGCGAGAAGCGGCAGGATTGGAAAGCTCGATCTTCAAATCTTCATCCACCACCAATATAGCCGAATCCATCGATTCCACGATGGTATTCGAGAAAGATTGCGCTTTCTTCATGAGGAAAGGAAGGCACATTTCCAAAGAGGCTTTCCCTTCCAAGACGGCAATTGCTTTCGCGCGGCACGTTGGATAACCGCAACAAGAGCAATTCAATTCATCTTTTTTGCTCCTTTTGCCGAGGCTTTGCAAGACTTTTTGGATTTCTTCTTCGCTAAAAGTCCTTTCTTTTTTCTTTTTGTCGATAAAATGGCAAGAGATGGAATCCGTATCGTCATTGGAAAGAACGAAGTCCTTTTTACCGGCCATTTTGCGAATTTGAAGAGTGGCGCTATAAAGGTTTCGATTTTCTTTTTGAAGGGCAGGTCCGCCAATGCACGAGCCTTCGCAAGCGCTCATCTCGATGAAAGAATGATGGATTTTACCCATTTGAATTTCATGGATGACTTCCAAGCATCTTTCCATTCCATCCACGGCGAAATAAGAGTAGCTTTTGTCGCTTTTCCTCATTGTGTCTAAGATGCCGCCGTTTATCGGGAAAAGACGGGCCAAGGAGTCGGGCTTCGCTTTTGGGGGAAGACCTTTTTGAAGATCGATCCCTTTCTCATCGAAAAGCTTTTGGAGCTCCAAAAACGTCAAAGCAGCGTCAATAAGGCCATGGCTTCGGTCCGCCTCATCTTTCTTGGCGATGCAAGGGCCGATAAAAACCACTTTGGAAGAAGGGTATTTCCCTTTGAGGAGTTTAGCGTGGGCAAGCATTGGGCTTTCCACGGGGCAAAGGTATTTCAAAAATTCGGGATAATGTTTCTCGAAAAGAAGATTCACGCTGGGGCAAGCGGTCGATATAAGAATATCCGAATCGCCCTTTTCGAGAAGCTTATCATAGGAGTCTTTCACCAAAGTGGCGCCAATGGCCGTCTCTTCCACGTCGATAAAGCCGAGCTCGAGCAAAGCCTTTTTCATGCTTTCAAAAGAAACGTCCCCAAAAGCGCTAAAAAAGGAAGGGGCCAAGGAAACCCGGACCTCTTCCTTATTCTCTAAAAGCGAAAGAACAAGCGCGGAATCATCGCGAATGGTTTTGCAACCAGTTGGACAAATCTCATAGCAGCGGCCACAAAGGACGCATTCCTCTTGGATGATAGAAGCTTGACCATGATGAAAGGCAATGGACTTCGTAGGACAACCGCGAATGCATTTATAGCAACTGCGGCAATCGTTTTCTTTACTCCAAAGCACTTGTCTCATATCAAGCTCCTTTGCTTATCGTACCTATTTTAGCAAAGGAACGATATGTTCATCAAAGACAGCAGGAACGTTTTCCGGCGTGACGCCCATCACAATCTCATCATTTATTTTGATAGTGACGGCATCATGGGAGCATTTCCCGAAGCAGAAGGCGGCTTTGAGGGATATTTCATCCTCAAGGCCGCGTTTTTTGACTTCTTGGCGAATAGCTTCCGTGACGTTATAAGAGCCTTTTAAATGGCAGCTCGAACCAACACAAATCGCGATGTTAACCATCTTAGTTACCTTTATAGGCGTCCTTCATGATTTGAATCATTTCAGGGACGAGAGGAACGCGTGGGTTGGCAGGAGAGCATTGATCTTCGTAAGCCAAGTAGGCAATCGTTTCAAGATTCTTATTCCAAAGAGCCTCATCCGGAACAAGGGATTGGAAGTTCATATCGATGCCAACTTCCTTACCAAGCTTCATGACAGCATCGGCGAGGTTCTTCGTGCCTTCTTCTGGGGTAGCGGCTGGGATATCAAGCATCTTGCAGATTTGCTGATACTTCTTGTCGCATTGATATTCTTCGTATTTCGGCCAAACGGAGAGTTTGGTTGGAACGCTGCCATTGTAGCGAATGACATGTGGCAAGAGTATAGCGCAAGTACGTCCGTGGACGGTGTGGTATTCCGCGCCAATCTTATGCGCCAAGCCATGGACAAGGCCTAAGAAGCTATTCGCAAAGGCCATACCGGCAATGGTAGCGGCATTATGCATCTTCTCGCGGGCCTTAAGATCGTGTTTGCCATCTTTGACAGCACGTGGGAGATATTCGAAGACAAGCTTAATAGCTTCAAGGCAAAGGCCATCGGTGAAATCACTGGCCATAACGGATGTATAAGCTTCGATGGCGTGCGTCAAGACGTCCATGCCCGTTTCGGCGGTCGCCTTCGCCGGAAGGTTCGTCGTGAACTCTGGGTCAACGATAGCGATCGACGGCGTGAGGCTGTAGTCGGTCAAAGGATACTTCTTGAGATTCGCTTTGTCGCTAATGACGGCGAATGGCGTCACTTCGCTTCCCGTGCCAGAGGTGGTTGGGATGCAAATGAGCTTGCTCTTACGTCCGAGTTCTGGATATTTGAAAGCGCGTTTACGGATATCCATGAACTTTTGTTTAAGGTCATCGAAGTTCACTTCTGGGTGCTCGTAGAAGATCCACATGCCTTTGGCTGCGTCCATCGGAGAGCCGCCGCCTAAAGCGATGATGGTATCGGGTTTAAATTCGTTCATGATCGAAACGCCCTTACGGACGGTCGTGATATCGGGATCGGGCTCAACTTCGCTAAAGAGCTGATAGGTCACGGGATTGCGACGGAGATTGAGTTCATCGATGATCTTGTTAAGGAAGCCAAGCTCGACCATGGAACGGTCGCAAACGATGAAGACTTTGCCGATGTCTTTGCAAGAACGGAGATATTGGATGCTGTTACGCTCGAAATAGATTTTTTGTGGGACTTTGAACCATTGCATGGTGTTTCTCCTTTTGCCGACTTTCTTGATGTTAAGAAGATTGATGGCGCTTGTATTACCAGCGACGCTGTTATGGCCATAGGAGCCGCATCCAAGCGTAAGGGATGGGAGGAAGGAGTTATAGACGTTGCCAATGCCGCCAAAAGTCGTCGGAGAATTCCAGATGATACGAATGGCTTTCATCTTATCGCCGAACTTATCGGCCATGGCTTGTTCTTTGCAATGGATGCCAGCGCTATGTCCAAGACCGCCGAATTCAAGCATCTTTTCGCAAAGGTTAAAGCCTTCTTCGGCATCTTTGACTTTATAAACGCCAAGAACGGGAGAAAGCTTTTCGCGAGAGAGAGGCTCTTCCGGTCCGACTTTCTTAAGTTCAACGGCAATGATCGAGGTATCGGCTGGAACCTTGAAACCGCTCTTTTCGGCAATCCAAGCAGGGCTCATGCCAGCAACGTCGGCATTAAGACGGCCGTTTTCGACGCCTTTTTCGCCACTCACCACGCCGAACATGAACTTCTCAAGAAGCTTCTTTTCTTCCTTGTTCGCCCAATAGACTTTGAAGCGGGTGAATTTCTTCTTCATCGAATCATAAATGGCTTGATGCATGAAGATGGCGCTTTCGGAAGCGCAAATCATGCCATTGTCGAAATTCTTCGACATGACAACGTCGTTGACCGTTTCATCTTGGTCACAGCTCTCATCGATATAGACTGGAACGTTACCAGCACCGACGCCGAGAGCAGGCTTGCCACAGCTATAAGCCGCTTTGACCATAGCATTACCGCCCGTCGCCAAGATAGTAGCGATGCCAGGATGCTTCATAAGAGCGCTCGTCGCATCCATCGAAGGATGTTCGATCCATTGAATGCAATTCTCAGGCGCACCAGCCGCCACGGCCGCATCGCGCATGACAATCGCCGCCGCTTTGGAGCTATTTTGCGCTTTTGGATGGAAAGCGAAGATGATCGGGTTTCTCGTTTTGATAGAAATAAGAGATTTGAAAATAACGGTCGAAGTTGGATTGGTCACTGGAGTCAAACCGGCGATGACGCCGACTGGTTCCGCAATCTCGGTAATGCCGGTGACAGGATCTTCTTTGATGATGCCAACGGTCTTCGTATGACGCATATTGTTGACGACATATTCGCAAGCGAAGAGATTCTTCGTTGCTTTATCTTCGAAAACGCCACGTTTTGTTTCTTCGATGGCAAGACGTGCCAAAGAACCATGGTGATCAAGACCGGCGACAGACATCTTGGCAACGATGTAGTCAATCTTTTCTTGGTCGTAATTCGCGAAAGCGTCAAGGGCTTTGAGGCCTTTTTCGACGAGGCTATTCACCTCTTTCTCCGCATCAGAGATGGGAGTTTCTTTCTTGTTTTCTTCCATTTATATTATCCCTCCTTGGATAATTCTTCGTTAAGGCGATGCGAAAGCACCGCAAGCGAGGAGGCAAGATTCACGTTTTCAATGACCACTCCTCTTGGCACATTGATATGGGTCGGCGCGAAGTTCCAAATGCCTTTGGCCCCTGAAGCAATGGCCTTATCCACTACCTCTTGGGCCACACCGGCCGGAACGCAGATAATCGCGATTTTGGCTTTGAGTTCGGGAAGCCTTTCCGAAAGCTCCTTCGAATCGTAGATAGTCTTGTCGTTGATTTTTAAGCCAATCTTTTTCTGGTCATTATCGAAAGCGGCCACAATGGATAAGCCCATGCCGTCGAAATTGGGATAGTTTAGAAGAGCGTTCCCCAAGTGTCCCACACCAATAAGGATAGCCAAAGTGTCTTCGCGATACCCTAAGAAGCTTTCCAAGGTGTCCACAAGTTGATGGAGGTCGCGCCCTTTTTTGGGACGCCCTGGCTCATCGCTCACGGCTTGGAGGTCTTTGCGGATCTGCTCTTCGCTATAGCCGAGTTCTTTGGCGATTTGAGGAGAGGAAATGGTTACTTCCCCCATTTCAAGCAAAGAACGGAAAAGCTTCAAGTAAATCGGATAGCGTTGCAGTTGATTTTTGGAGAAGCTTTTCATTTTTACCGCTTTCAGTAATGTTTTACCGATAGAATAATATCGATTTTGGAAGGGTGACGCAAGGGAGTTCCTCTTGAAAGCGATTACATCATTTCGAAATCCCTCTTTGCTTCTAAAAAGGGCAATAGATAGTCATGGCAAATATCGTCTCATTTCCTTTTTACATAGCTTCAAGCTCCTAACGTTTATCCATTTCTTAGAGCAGCCTTTCAAATGCCCAAAAATAGGCAAAATCGTTCAAAAAATGTAAAATAGCTTTAGAGAGAGGAATTTTGAATGAAATACGTTTATCTTGATCTGTCGCTATTCCCGAATGACGATCTTTTAGTCCAAGGAATCACGAGTTTTTCTAAATACCATCGAGGCATCACTTTCTATTGCAAAGGCGATGGTTTGACTTACCAAACATTAGATGATGCCCGAAACGTCATCCGTCGGGGCAAATTTACGGCCGAGGATTTGGAAAGAATCGATTTTGAGATTGAGCCTTATGAAGGCTTTGAAAACTTTAAGCGAGCCTCCGAAGACACCTATTTCCGCTTGCTTGACGATCCGACTCAAAAGAAAAAGCTCTATTGGTTCTTCGATGAAACGCGTCCCGAGCGGTACGAAGGGGAAATAACCCTCGTCAAAGGTTTTTATGGAAGGTGGATATCCGCACAAAATCCGAAAATCGCCGCAATTCGCCCCTATCATTCGAATTCCCAACTAGAAAAGCAACTCGAAAGCGAGGAGTCCTTTATGGGCTACCTTTCTTTAAGTGAGATTTTCAAAAACCAAGGCGATATCATCTTGATGGATAACGAGGTCGCCTTCTATGTCTTCTCTTTGCTTTCCACTTATTCGCGTTTCAATCGGCGTGAGCGGAGCGTCAAAGACTACGCAGCATTTTTTGCGCCCTTCTCCTTCCATAAGATCGAACCGAAGCAGATGACTTTGGAAGCGTATTTCTCCTATTCGCTTTTCGCTTCGACGAAAAAGGAAAAAACGAAAATCTATTTATATAAGGATATGTCTCCAGCCGAATACATCGACTTCTTTAAAACCTTGGAAGCTTTAGAAGCGAAAAGCGAATAAGGATAAGGAGACGCTTTCGGAAGAAGAAGGCAAGTCATAGGAGATGACGCCGAGGAAGCTAAGCGTCAAAACCAAAGCGATTTGTAAAAGCAAAAGAACGATTTCGGAAATCAAAAGACGTCTGGAATGGGCCATATCTTCCATTCGGATCTCCGGAAAAAGAGCGTACATGAAAAGCAAAATAGGCGTCCCCCAGACGATAGAACAGGCAATAAGCCACCAATCGGATATTCCTTTCGAAGCGCCACGAAGCCCTTTTAGATACTGAAGAGCCAAAAGGTAGTTCGTCACCAATCCAACGATAAAACTTAGAAAAAGCCACTCAAACGGTATCATTTCTTATATTAGCATAGCTCCAATAAAAATCCGCGTCTTCAAGGCGCGGTTTTTCGATCTGGCCTATAAGGCCGA
>ERZ808240.763-NODE-763-length-41346-cov-10.956359_pt1 | contig 41346 bp, 35 predicted proteins | sample MGYA00521084_ERZ808240 | MGnify/ENA primary metagenome ERZ808240 (study PRJEB31516, sample SAMN03275571) | gut metagenome | biome: mammalia-associated habitat; material: feces | host: Papio cynocephalus | place: Kenya | collected 2012-08-06 ... | reverse complement strand
AAATATCACCACCTCCCGACAAACATCTTCGGAAGGACATTCCATCCGCCGTGGGTGTTCTGCGTTTTGGCAAGCCTGCGAAAAACCAGTAGCCCCGGCTGGGTATAAGAATAAGCAGACCGTAAGCAGACGTCGGTACCATAGCGTCCCAAGGGACGCATTGCGGTCGTACTTTGACCGCTTATGTACCGCTACGCTCTGCGACAGGAGCGCATCGTACTAAAGCACGAGCGTGTCGCGTTTCTTATACCCTGCCAAGGGCTACGGGGATTTGATAGCATTTCTTAATTAAATCTCCATTTAAATAGAAAGGGGGGACAGGTATGAGTGATGTAATTCCTGTAAACAGAATAAAAGGCGTAGGAGAGAAGACAGCAGCTCTCTTCGGCAAGATCAATGTCTTCACCGTAGACGACCTGATCCACCATTACCCAAGAGATTACGAGACCTACAACGCCCCCATCTCCATCCGCGAGGCATCTCCCGGCAGTGTCCAGGCCATCTACGGTCAAATCACCGCCATCCCCAACGTGAAGAAAGTCCGCAACCTCTCCATCCTCAACGCCATCCTGAAAGATGACAGCGGAGATTCCATCCAGCTTACCTTTTTCAACATGCCCTTTTTAAAAAAGGTATTAAAACCCGGCGGCTACTACCTCTTCCGCGGTCTCGTACAGCAGCGAGGCACCCATAAGATCATGGAACAGCCCCGGATGTTCACCTGGGACGAATATAGCCGGAAATCAGGACGTCTCCTGCCAAGATACGCCCTGACCAAAGGTCTGACCAATCAGACCGTACAGAAGTCTGTGGCACAGGCGCTGGAATACTATCCTCCGGAAAAAGAATATCTTCCTCAGACATTATTACAGAAATATCCCATGCTTTCCCACAGAGAAGCTGTCTACGCTTTGCATTTTCCGGAGAACAGAGAGGAACTGTTAGCTGCCAGGAACCGCATGGTATTCGAAGAATTCTTTTCTTTCTTACTGGTACTTCGTAAGAATAAGGAACTGGCGGCAAAGACAGAAAACCATTTTCCTATGTATGAGACTGCAGATACTGTAAGGTTCCTGGAGCAGCTGCCGTTTCCGCTGACGAAAGCACAAAAAAAGGTCTGGGGCGAGCTCAGAGAAGACATGGGAAGCCCTTATGCCATGAACCGGCTGATCCAGGGGGATGTGGGTTCCGGTAAGACGATTCTGGCAGTGCTGGCATTGCTTATGTGTGCGGCTAACGGCTATCAGGGTGCCCTGATGGCACCGACGGAAGTACTGGCAGTCCAGCATTTTGAGACCATATCCGGCTATGTAAAAGAATACGGTATTGCCTTCCGACCGGTACTTTTGACCGGTTCCATGACGGCTAAGGAGAAACGGGAAGCCTATGCGCAGATTGCTTCCGGAGAAGCCAATCTGATCATAGGGACCCATGCACTGATCCAGGAGAAAGTGGAATATGCTTCCCTGGCACTGGTAGTGACGGATGAACAGCACCGTTTCGGTGTGAGACAACGGGAGACTCTGGCTGCCAAAGGAAAGGAACCCCATGTGTTAGTTATGAGTGCCACCCCGATTCCCAGGACTTTGGCTATTATCCTGTATGGGGATCTGAAGGTTTCCGTTATAGATGAGCTTCCGGCAAACCGATTGCCGATCAAAAACTGTGTCGTAGGTACTTCCTATCGCCCCAAAGCCTATGAATTTATTGCAAAAGAGGTGGCTGCGGGAAGACAGGCATATGTCATCTGTCCCATGGTGGAAGAGGGCGAGTCCGAAGATCTGGAGAATGTGGTGGATTACACGGAGAAGCTCCGGGCAGCTCTGCCGCCTTCCGTGCAGGTGGCCTATCTCCATGGGAAAATGCGCCCGGCGGACAAAAACCGTATCATGGAAAAATTTGCCAATAAAGAGATCGATGTCCTGGTCTCCACTACGGTTATTGAAGTCGGTATCAACGTTCCCAACGCCACGGTAATGATGGTGGAGAATGCGGAGCGATTCGGTCTGGCACAGCTGCACCAGCTGCGGGGACGTGTGGGACGTGGAGAATTCCAGAGTTATTGTATTTTCATCAGTACGTCTGAAGCCAAAGAGACCATGGAGCGTTTGCAGATTCTGAACCATTCCAACGATGGCTTTCATATTGCTTCTGAAGACCTGAAACTGCGAGGTCCCGGAGATATCTTCGGCATCCGGCAGAGCGGTGAATTTGCGTTTGTGCTGGGGGATATTTATACGGATGCCAATGTTTTAAAGGAGGCTTCGGACGCTGTAGAATGGCTCCTTACGACAGATCCGGATCTGACAGGTGACGACAGCCGGACATTAGTGAACTATTTCAGAGAACATACGTCTGCAAATGTTGTTGACTTTCGAACCATCTGACAGTAAAATTACCATTAGGCTCTGTTATACGGTGACAACAAAGCACACCGGAAGAACTACAAACAAAGGGAAGGTAAAGATACCAACATGGCAAAAACAGCAATTGTAACAGACAGCAACAGCGGCATTACCCAGGCAGAGGGAGCACGTCTCGGAATCCATGTGCTGCCCATGCCTTTTATGATCAATGAAGTAACTTATTATGAAGATATTGACCTCACACAGGAACAGTTCTATGAGAAGTTAAAGTCCGGTGCGAATATTTCCACCAGCCAGCCGTCTCCCGACAGTGTTATGGGTCTGTGGGATAAGCTGTTACAGGAATATGATGAGATCGTACACATCCCCATGAGCAGCGGTTTGTCCGGTTCCTGCCAGAGCGCTTTTGTATTTGCCGCAGATTATGACGGTAAGGTTCAGGTCGTGAATAATCAGAGAATCTCCGTAACCCAGCGTCAGTCCGCACTGGATGCCTTACAACTTGCTGCAGCCGGTAAAAACGCGGCAGAGATCAAAGAATTTTTGGAAAATGATAAGTTCAACAGCAGTATCTATATTATGCTGGACACTCTGTATTACCTGAAAAAAGGCGGACGGATTACCCCGGCAGCCGCAGCCATCGGCACCATGCTTCGGTTAAAGCCGGTACTGACCATTCAGGGAGAAAAGCTGGATGCATTTGCAAAAGCTCGAACCACCACGCAGGGCAAGTCTATGATGATCAATGCTATCAAGAAGGACATCAACGAGCGCTTCGGCGGCATGACGGAAGATAAGCATATCTGGATGCAGATCGCTTATACCCACGACAGAGCCGCAGCAGAGCAGTTCCGCACGGAAGTGGAGGCGGAATTCCCCGGCTACGATATCCATATCGACCCGCTGTCCTTAAGTGTTGCCTGTCATATCGGTCCCGGCTCTCTGGCACTGGCATGTTGTAAGAAAATAACCCTTTAGATTTCTTAAGCTCCCGGAAAACATAATGCTCCGGGAGCTTTTTCATACCCAATCCCTTGTATTTTTTGCTTTTCCAAACACAAAATCTATGATATACTTAAGACAATAATGTGTTGAGAAGGAGTTCTATTTCATGGCAAAAGACAATAATTATGACGCCTCGAGTATTACCGTCCTGGAAGGCTTAGAAGCGGTAAGAAAGAGACCCGGAATGTATATCGGCAGTGTCTCCACCAAGGGGCTGAACCACTTAATCTACGAGATCGTAGACAACTCTGTGGACGAGCATCTGGCAGGATACTGCGATACCATAAAAGTAACATTAGAGGCGGACGGTTCCGCCACCGTAGAAGATAACGGACGTGGTATTCCCGTGGGAATGCACGAAAAAGGAATCAGCGCGGAGCGTCTGGTATTCACGACCCTGCATGCCGGCGGTAAATTCGACAACTCCGCCTACAAGACCAGCGGTGGTCTGCACGGTGTCGGTTCCTCCGTGGTAAATGCACTTTCCACAAAGCTGACTGTCAGAGTCAAAAGTGGCGGCTGCATTTATGAGGATCGATATGAGAGAGGTATTCCCGTCATGGATCTGGTGGACGGTCTGCTTCCCGTAGTGGGCAAGACCCGAGAGACCGGTACGACCATCAATTTTCTGCCGGATGACACTATCTTTGACAAGACCCGCTTTAAGGAAGATGAAGTTAAGAGCCGTCTTCATGAGACCGCATATCTGAACCCAAAGCTTACGATCATATTCGAAGATAAGAGAAAAGAAGAACCGGAGAAGGTTACCTACCATGAGCCGGAAGGCATCATCGGCTTCATAAAGGACATGAACCGTTCCAAGGAGACCGTGCATGACGTTATTTACTTTTCCGGCGAGAGCGAAGGCATCTCCGTGGAAGTTGCCTTCCAGTATGTCAATGAATTTCACGAAAATGTACTGGGCTTCTGTAATAACATTTACAACTCCGAAGGTGGTACCCACCTCACCGGTTTCAAGACCCAGTTCACAAATGTTATTAATACTTACGCCAGAGAATTAAATATTCTGAAGGAAAAGGATGCGAACTTTACCGGTGCCGATGTCCGGAACGGAATGACGGCAGTGGTATCCATCAAGCATCCGGATCCCCGTTTTGAAGGACAGACCAAGACGAAGTTAGACAACCAGGACGCTGCCAAGGCAGTAGCCAAAGTGACCGGCGAAGAGATCGTAAGATTTTTCGACCGTAATCTGGAGACCTTAAAGAGCATTATCGGCTGCGCGGAAAAGGCTGCCAAGATCCGTAAGACCGAGGAGAAGGCCAAGACCAATATGCTGACCAAGCAGAAATTCTCCTTTGACTCCAACGGCAAACTGGCAAACTGTGAATCCAGAGATCCCTCCAAGTGTGAGATCTTCATCGTAGAGGGTGACTCTGCGGGCGGCAGTGCCAAGACAGCGAGAAACCGTATGTATCAGGCAATCCTGCCTATCCGCGGTAAGATCCTGAACGTGGAGAAAGCCAGCATCGACAAGGTTCTGGCAAATGCGGAGATCAAGACCATGATCAATGCTTTCGGCTGCGGATTTTCCGAGGGCTATGGCAACGATTTCGATATTACCAAATTACGTTATGACAAGATCATCATCATGGCGGATGCCGATGTGGACGGTGCACATATCTCCACCTTGCTGCTGACCTTATTTTACCGCTTCATGCCGGATCTGATCTTCGAAGGTCACGTATACATAGCCATGCCTCCCTTATACAAGGCAATGCCATCCAAGGGAGAAGAAAAATATCTGTATGATGATAAAGCGCTGGAGAAATACCGTAAGACCCATAAGGGTCCCTTTACCTTACAGCGATACAAAGGTCTGGGTGAGATGGATGCCGAACAGCTGTGGGAGACCACACTGGATCCGGAGCGCAGACTGTTAAAATTAGTGGAGATCGAGGATGCCCGCATGGCTTCCGAGATGACCGAGCTTCTCATGGGTACGGATGTACCGCCCAGAAAAGCCTTTATTTATGATCACGCGACAGATGCGGAATTAGATATCTAGCACATCCTATCGCAAGATCCTGAAATGTAATGTCAGAAAGACGAGGACCAGAAATGGACGACAGTAGAATCATAAAAACAGAATACTCCGAGGAGATGCAGAAATCGTTCATTGACTATGCCATGAGCGTTATCATCGCCAGAGCCCTGCCGGATGTCAGAGACGGTCTGAAGCCGGTACAGAGAAGAACCCTCTACGATATGCACGAACTGGGGATCCGCTACGACCGCCCCTACCGTAAAAGTGCCCGTATCGTAGGTGATACCATGGGTAAATATCACCCTCACGGCGACAGTTCCATCTATGAGGCACTGGTAGTCATGAGCCAGGATTTCAAAAAGGGCATGCCCCTGATCGACGGTCATGGCAACTTCGGTAACATCGAAGGAGACGGCGCCGCTGCCATGCGTTATACCGAAGCCAGACTGCAGAAGGTGACCCAGGAAGCTTTCCTGGCGGATCTGGACAAGGACGTGGTAGACTTCGTACCGAACTTCGATGAAACGGAAAAAGAGCCTTCCGTACTGCCGGTAAAGATTCCGAACCTCCTGGTCAACGGATCGGAAGGTATCGCCGTAGGTATGGCTACCAGCATTCCCCCTCACAACCTTGGGGAGGTCATTGATGCAGTAAAAGCTTATATGCTGAATAACGAGATCACGACAAAAGAACTGATGCGTTACCTGAAGGGACCGGATTTTCCTACCGGTGGTATCGTTATCAATAAAGATGAACTGGAAGAGATCTACGAGACCGGAACCGGCAAGATCAAGCTGCGTGGCAAGGTAGAATTCCAGAAGGGAAAAGCCGGCAAGACCAACGTGGTGATCACCGAGATTCCCTATACCATGATCGGTGCCAATATTGCGAAGTTTTTATCCGATGTGGCAGCCCTGTCCGAGACAAAAAAGACCCAGGACATCGTGGATATATCCAACCAGTCCTCCAAAGAAGGCATCCGTATCGTGATTGAATTACGGAAGGATGCAGATCCCGAGAACTTTGTAAATATGCTTTATAAGAAGACCCGTTTAGAAGATACCTTCGGTGTCAATATGCTTGCCATTGCAAACGGCAGACCGGAGACCATGGGCTTAAAGCAGATCATCAAGGCGAATGTGGATTTCCAGTTTGAAGTAGCTACCAGAAAATATACCAATCTGCTTGCCAAAGAGATGGAGCGCAAGGAGATTCAGGAAGGTCTGATCAAGGCCTGCAACGTAATCGATCTTGTCATCGAAATCTTACGTGGTTCCAAGGATCGTGCCATGGCGAAAGCCTGTCTCGTAGAAGGCAAGGTGGACGGCATCAAGTTCAAGTCCAAAGAATCAAAGATCATGGCAGCCCAGCTGATGTTCACCGAGAAGCAGGCGAACGCTATCTTAGAGATGCGTCTGTATAAGTTGATCGGTCTGGAACTGGAAGCTCTGATTAACGAGCACGAAGAGACCATGGCAAATATCTACCGCTACGAAGATATTCTGGACCGCAGAGATTCCATGGCGCAGGTCATCATGAATGAACTGGATGGATTAAAAAAGGAATACAGCCATCCCCGCAAGACTGTTATCGAGAACGGACAGGAAGCGGTCTACAAGGAAAAAGAGCTGGAAGAGATGGATGTGGTATTCCTCATGGATCGTTTCGGCTATGCCAAGACCGTGGACGTCTCCACCTACGAGCGGAATAAAGAAGCCGCAGATGCAGAGAATAAATACATCTTCACCTGTAAAAATACCGGAAGGATCTGTATGTTCACCAATACCGGACAGATGCATACCATCAAGGTGCTGGATCTGCCTTACGGCAAGTTCCGTGACAAGGGCACGCCCATTGACAATGTTAGTAACTTCAGTCAGAAGAACGAGGAGATCATATACATCACCAGCCAGAAGGAACTGAACCTGTGTCAGGTGATCTTCGCCACTGCCCAGTCCATGTTAAAAGTAGTAGACGGCGGGGAATTCGATGTAACCAAGCGTACCGTTGCCGCTACGAAGCTGGCAGAGGGTGACAGCGTAGTCAGCGTTGCAGCCCTGACCGATCAGCGGAACATCGTATTGCAGACCAGAGGAGGATTTTTCCTGCGCTTCGCCATCGATGAGATTCCTGAGAAAAAGAAAGGTGCCATCGGTGTCCGCGGCATGAAACTGGCTGACAAGGATGTGGTGGAAAATGTATATTATACTAAAAATGCGGTAGAGACCACCATTGAATACAAGGGCAAGGAGCTTATCCTGAATAATTTGAAACTCGGCAAACGCGACAGCAAGGGCACCAAAGTCAGAGTATAACTTTTCAGCAGGATAATTCAGAGAATAATTAAAAAATAATTAAAAAATAATTATAGAAACAGGAGTAATCATATGAGAGTCATTGCGGGAACTGCAAGAAGTCTGCCCCTTAAGACTCCGGAAGGAATGGATACCAGACCCACCACCGACCGGATCAAGGAAACCCTTTTTAATATGCTGCAGACCTATATCCCGAACTGCGTGTTCGTGGATATTTTCAGTGGCAGCGGCGGCATCGGTATCGAGGCATTGAGCCGTGGCGCCAGAAAAGCTTATTTTATTGAAAATGCCCCGAAAGCATTAGCATGTATCGAGGACAATCTGGCATTTACGAAAATGAAGGACCGTGCTATAGTATTAAAACAAGATGCCTGTGCAGGACTGACAGGTATCTATGAAAAGCACGTGGACGTGATCTTCATGGATCCTCCCTACGACCAGGAGCAGGAGCGCAGAGTGTTAGAACAGCTGCACTATGCAAAATATGTCTCCGAGGAGACCCTGATCCTCGTAGAAGCTTCTCTGCACACCGATTTTTCCTATGCGGAAAATCTGGGATTTGAAGTGATCCGTGAGAAAAAATACAAAACCAACAAGCATGTGTTTCTTCGCCGGAAGTAACACTGAAAGGTGTGATTTTTATGAAAAAAGCTGTTTACACCGGAAGCTTTGACCCCGTCACCAACGGGCATATGGATATCATAAGGCGGGCATCCGAAATATTTGATGTTCTGATCGTCAGTGTTTTGAATAATAAAGAAAAGACCCCGTTGTTTTCTGTAGAAGAACGTGTTAAGATACTAGAAGAAGCCACAAAAGATCTGCCAAATGTGCAGATTGACAGCTTTAGCGGTCTGTTGGTGGATTATGCCAGAGAAAAGGATCTGCATGTTATCGTAAGAGGCTTACGGGCCATTACGGATTTTGAGTATGAACTGCAGATGGCACAGACGAACCGGATGTTATCCCATGGGAAAATCGACACGGTATTTCTGACCACCAGCCTGGAATACGCATATCTCAGTTCTTCCGCAATCAAACAGATTGCCAGCTTTGACGGAGATATTACCCCTTGTGTTCCGGATTTTGTAGCGGATTTGATTTATGACAAATTTCGTCAGAAAAAACTTTCAGAGAATAGTGATGTGTAAATAAGGAGAGTTTCATGAGCAGCAGAATCGAACAGGTAATTGATGAAATAGAAGAATACATTGAAAGTTGTAAGCCGAAGTTCATGTCCAGCACCGAGATCATCGTCAATAAGGATGAGATTGATGAGTTGTTGCGGGAACTGCGCATGAAGACTCCGGATGAGATCAAGCGTTACCAGAAAATCATCAGCAATAAGGAAGCTATCTTAAACGATGCCAAAGCCAAGGCAGAAGCTCTGATCAATGAAGCCACGGTGCATACCAACGAGTTGATCAACGAGCATGAGATCATGCAGCAGGCATATGCCCAGGCGAATGAAGTCGTTACCATGGCAAGCAAACAGGCGCAGGAGATTTTAGATAATGCCACCATTGAGGCCAACAATGTAAAATCCGCTGCCATGCAGTATATGGACGACATGCTGGCACATCTGGAGAATATTATTGCTTCCTCCACCCAGCAGGCAAGTGCGAACTATGATGCTCTGATCGGCAACCTGAACCAGTATCGTGATATTATCCAGTCCAACCGCAGTGAGCTTCATCCGGTGGATGAGGATCTGGAGGATGTGGATGTTCCCGCAGGCGGAACTGACAATCTCGATGTCATGTAATCATATAATTAATCATAAGAAACCAGTTTTCTGTAGAAAGCTGGTTTTTTAAAAATAAAGGAAGCAAGAGAATGAAAGTAAGTAACATACAAAAAGGGCTGTTAGTCAGGACAATGATCTGTGCGGTCAGTCTTGCTGCAGCCTGTTTTTTTGAAACTTCCCTGAACGTTCAGGCTGCGCCCAGAGCACAGGAGACGGGAGAGAGGGTCACTATTGTCATCGATCCCGGACACGGCGGCGACAACGAAGGAACCCTGGAAGGAATTGCAAAAGAGAAGGAAATGACCATGGTGACCGCCCTTGCCATGTACGAGGAACTGACAAAATACGATAATGTGGATGTCTACCTGACTCATACCGAGGATGTATCCATATCATTAGCAGACCGGGCACAGTTTGCCGCGGAACGGAATGCGGATTTTCTGTTCAGTATTCATTATAATGCTTCCGTGGATCATGATCTGTTCGGTTCCGAGGTATGGATCTCTTCCGTGCAGCCCTATAATGCCTACGGTTACCAGTTCGGCTGGGAACAGATGCAGCAGATGAAGGACATGGGGTTGTTCTTACGTGGAGTGAAGACGAAGCTTAAGGATAACGGAGATGATTATTACGGAATCATAAGAGAAAGCACTGCCAGAGGTATTCCCTCCGCCATCATTGAGCACTGCCATGTAGATGAGGGCAGGGATATTCCGTATTGCCAGACAGAAGAAGACTGGAAACGGTTCGGCAGAGAGGATGCGCTGTCCGTTGCAAAATACTTCGGATTGTCCAGTGCAAGCCTGGGTGTTGATTACAGTGCTGATGCAGATGCGCTTCCCGAAGTCTCCCTGCAGTCTATTCTGCCCGCCACCATACGGGATAAGACGGAACCGGATATCTGCCTGCTGTCACTGCAGAATGCGGATTATGATACCGGTGAGGTTACTTTGGAAGTCACGGGAATGGATTATGACTGTCCCATGATGTATTATGATTACAGTACCGATGGCGGCAGAACATATTCCGAACTGCTCCCCTGGCCGGATCTGGATATCATGGCGGGGACTTATCCCGACACCTTTACCTTTTCCCTTACCTTTACAAAGGGCGAACAGCCGGTGATCACAGTCCGCGGATACAATCAGGCGGATCTGTTTACCGAGAGTACCCCCATCACCTTTGATAAGCCGTTTGTTGATCAGGAAAAGGCGGCAAAAGAAGCGTTGGAAGCAAGTCTCGCGGCAGAAGAAGCCGCTTCCCGGGCAGATGCTTCAAAAGACGGTACTTCCGATTCCGTAATTACCATGGCGGATGCCGCGGGGAATAACGGCATATTCCTAAGTTCGGATGAGAAAAATTCGGTGAATTTCGGTGTATTTCTGATCATTTGCGGAATCCTGGTCACTCTGCTTCTTGTGGTATTTCTGCTATATCAGATCCAGCTAAGCAGACATAAGAAACGCAGACGAAAAAATCAGAGCAGAAATGTATCCGGAGACAGAAGCCACCATCCCAGGTAATACAGCGCGGTAAGCAGTGTCAGAACCAACTTATGAAAAATGTATTTTTTCAGGGAAAGCCCCGTATTCCGGATGCAACCGGCTGTCTGGGCAATACAGCTTAAGCCTCCAAACGGCAGTAAGAGTAAGGTATATAACGGATATTTGTCCTCTAACAGCTGCAGCCCTCCGGTGATCTCCGAAAGCGGTGCAAGAAGATGACTTTGGGGCAGGAAAAGCCTTGGCAACAGGTTCAGCAGATTGAAAAAGATCATATATCCGCCAAGCTGCAGAATACTTAGCCCCGCGGCATTCTCCGCATCGTCCAGAGCATCCGGCAGGGATGTCCTGACAGAAGAACGGGTTACCTGCTGCGGATCTTTGGCATCCTGTAAGCGTGTGCGATAGACCGTGTATCTCAGGAACAGTCCGTAGATAACAGGGATGCCGTACATCCCCATAAGGTAGGGCAGCTTAAGCGTCCGGTGCAACAGAGGCAGCACAAATCCCAAAAAGTACACCGGACCGAAATTATTGCAAAATGCCAGAAGATATTGTCCTTCCGATACCGAAAGTTCCTGCCGGTTACGAAACTCCGATGTCGTGCGTGCACCCATGGGAAAACCACATAAAAAGCCCATAAGTATCGTATAAACCGCGGCATCGGATATCCGGAACAGTTTACCGAAAAAAGGTCTTATGGGACGTATGAGACTTTCTACCAGCCCCATGCGGATCAGCGTTCCCGACAGAACCATAAACGGGAAAAGCACCGGAACCATTTTTTCATACCAGAGTCGCAGTCCCAGGGCTGCATAGGCAAGACTTAAGGACGAGTTCGTCAGCATACAGAAAGTCAGAAATACAAAGAAAAAAACGCCCAATATTTTTTTCATGGAGGTTCCTGTTAAGAGGTTTGTATACTATATGCCGAAATGAAATAAATAGAAATAAATGAGGATGGAAAGTGAAAAGCCCATGCGTTTGGATAAATTTTTATGTGAAAATAATATAGGTACCAGGAGCCAGGTAAAGGATGCAGTTCGAAAAGGGATGGTAACGATCAACGGCACGGTTGCCAAAAAACCGGAAGAAAAAATAGATGAAACTAAAGACATCATCGCCTTCCGGGGGAAGGAACTGCAGTATCAAAAATATGTATACTATATGCTGCATAAGCCGGAGGGTGTGGTCTCCGCCACCAATGACAATACGGCACCTACCGTTTTAGAACTGCTTCCTGCGCAGTACAGAAAGGATTTGTTCCCGGTAGGAAGACTGGATAAGGATACCACGGGGCTTTTGCTCTTAACCAACGACGGTGCCCTGGCTCATGATCTGCTGTCACCGAAAAAACATGTGGATAAGACTTATCTGGTGCAGCCGGAACATCCTCTCTCAGAGGAAGATATCCACCGGCTGGAAGAGGGGCTTGATATCGGGGATGACAAACCGACTGCCCCTGCAAAAGCGAAGATTACTCCGGGCGGGAACCTGCTGCTTACGATTCACGAAGGCAGATTTCATCAGGTCAAAAGAATGTTACAGGCAGTAGGCAATCAGGTATGCACATTGGAGCGTGTATCCTTCGGACCGCTGTCCCTGGATCCCTCCCTTCCGAGAGGAGCCTGCCGCGCCCTGACAGAAGAAGAGATCTGCGCACTGGTCAACACACAGAATCAGAAGAAATAAGCTACAAAAGGAGTTAATTTTATATGCAACTGAAAAGAATGTTTTCCACAGATGATTTTAAAGGAACCAGAGGGTATCTTCGTACCCAGAAAAATTATGAGATTTTAAGAACCGTACTTTATTTTGCTGTCTCTCTGGCACTGTTTATCGCCGGCTGGGTCAGCACCGGAAGCAGAGAAAATCTGTTAACCATCGTGGCGGTACTGGGATGTCTTCCGGCATGTAAAAGTCTGGTGGAGGCGATCATGTTTCTGCGTTACAAGGGCTGTGATGAGAGGGATGCCGCTCAGATTGCAGCGCATACAAAGGGACTTACCGGGCTCTACGATTGTGTATTTACTTCTTATGAGAAGAATTTCTGTATTCATCATCTGACGGTCTGCGGCAATACCCTCTGCGGCTATACTGCGGATCCGAAGTTCGAGGAGCAGGCTTTTTACAAACACATTCAGGGTATTCTGAAAAAAGACAATTACAGAGAAACTTCTGTGAAAATATTTAACGATCTGGATAAATACTTAAAACGCTGCGAACAGTTAAAGGAACTGCCTCCGCAGCCGGAACTGACTGCCGGAATCTGCCAGACTTTAAAAAGTGTCTCTTTATAGGAGGGGAACAAACAGATGCAGCTGCTTACCATCGGTAAAAACCAGGCGGGGCAACGCCTGGATAAATATTTAAAAAAGGTTCTGCCCAATGCGGGGACAGGATTCCTCTATAAGATGTTGCGCAAGAAAAATATTACTCTGAATGGGAAAAAGGCGGAAGGAAAGGAAATCCTGACCCAGGGTGATGAGATCCGGTGCTTTTTCTCGGAGGAGACCTATGCCTCCATGTCCGGGCAGCAGAATACCGAAGATGTGTCTGCCTACCGCAGAGCCTATGCGCGTCTGAAAGATATCTGCATCATTTATGAAGATGAAGACATTCTGCTATTGAATAAGCCTGCCGGGATCCTGACGCAGAAAGCGAAACCGGAAGACCTTTCCCTGAACGAATGGCTCATCGGTCATCTGCTGGAGACCGGGGCTATAAAAGAAGCGGATCTTGCCACGTTCCATCCTTCGGTCTGCAATCGTCTCGACCGCAATACCAGCGGCATCGTATTATGCGGCAAAACTTTGGCAGGATCCCAGGACTTAAGCCGCATCATCAAGGATCGTTCGGTTCGAAAATACTATCAGACGATCTGCAAAGGCAAGATCTTACAGGAAAGCACTTTGGAAGGCTATCTGTCCAAGGATGAGCGCACCAATACTGTGCAGGTCTATACGGAGAAGCCGGAAAACATGGAAGAGGCTTCCTATATTCAGACGATCTATACTCCGGAAGCCGTGGCGGGAGACTATACCCTGTTAACCGTGAAACTGGTCACCGGTAAAACCCATCAGATCCGTGCCCATCTGGCGAGCACCGGACACCCGTTACTCGGCGATACGAAATACGGGGATCCCAAGTTGAACCGCAAAATGCAGTCGGATTTTTCCCTGCATCACCAGCTTCTGCATGCCGGAAAGGTCTGTTTCCCGGAGGGAGAAGAGGGCGCACTTGCAAAGGTAAGCGGCAGAACCTTCATAGCTCCGCTTCCCGGTAAATTTGCTATGATCTTACAGGCACTGAATCTGATGCCGGATACTGCCTGCTAGAAAGGATACACGAAAATGGCTACATGGAACACCCGCGGACTCCGCGGATCCACACTGGAGGATATGGTCAACCGTACCAATGAAAAATACGCGGAAGCAGGACTTGCCCTGATTCAGAAAATTCCCACCCCCATCACTCCGGTAAAAATGGATAAGGAGAGCCGCCAGATCACGCTGGCTTTCTTCGAACAGAAGAGTACCGTCGATTATATCGGTGCAGTACAGGGTATTCCGGTTTGCTTTGATGCCAAAGAATGTGCGGCGGACACCTTTTCCCTGCAAAATATTCATCCCCATCAGGTGGAGTTCATGCGGCAGTTTGAAAAACAGGGTGGCATTGCTTTTTTCCTGATTTTTTACAGCCACAAGGATCTGCTGTATTATCTGCCCTACGAGATGCTACGCTTTTTCTGGGACAGGGCGCAGGAGGGCGGCAGGAAGAGCTTCCGGTTCGAGGAACTGAATCCGGAATATATTATTCCGAAGCATCAGGGGATTCTGGTTCCCTATCTGGATATTCTGAAAAAGGACCTGGAAGACAGAGAAGACTGATTTACGAGAATAATTTCGGGAAGAATTCCTTGACAGCTTTAAAGTCACCGGGTATACTACAAATAGTTTTACATGCTACTATGATAATATGTTAGCACGTTAATGTATTAAAGTATATGAATTGAGGATGCGCTATGAATAACAGATTATTACATACGCCGGAAGGTGTCCGGGACATTTACGGAAAAGAATATGCCAGGAAACTGGCAGTAGAACAGAAACTGCAGAGTGCGATCCATTGCTTCGGATATGAAGATATCCAGACACCCGGCATTGAGTTTTTCGATGTTTTCTCTAAAGAGATCGGAACCACACCCAGCAAGGAACTGTACAAGTTTTTTGACAAAGAAGGAAATACGCTGGTGCTGCGTCCGGACTTTACCCCGTCCATTGCCCGTTGTGCCGCAAAATATTTCATGGAGGAGAAGGTACCGCTTCGTTTCAGCTACAATGGTAATACCTTCACCAATACATCAAATCTGCAGGGTAAATTAAAAGAAGTGACCCAGATGGGTGCAGAACTCATCGGCGATCCTTCCGTGGAGGCGGATGCGGAAGTTATCAGCATGGTCATTGAAGCACTGAAGAGCGCAGGGCTGACGAGATTCCAGGTGACCATCGGTGAAGTGGATTATTTCCGTGGTCTCTGTGAAGAAGCCGGTCTGGACGAAGAGACGGAGAAGGAATTAAGATCCTGCATCTCCGGTAAGAATTTTTTCGCTGCGCAGGAGCTTTTAGAACAGAAGCAGATTCCGGAGCCTTATCACAGCATTTTATTAAAGCTTGCCGATATGTTCGAGGACATGGAATCCCTGGAGAATGCCAGAGCACTGGTGAAAAATGAAAGATCCCTAAAGGCGATCGCAAGACTGGAAAAATTAAAAGAACGGTTAGAGCAGTACGGTGTGGCGGAATACATTTCCTTTGATCTCGGAATGCTCAGCAAATACCAGTATTATACCGGTGTTGTCTTCAAGGCATATACCTATGGCATCGGAGATGCGGTAGTAAAGGGCGGCCGCTATGATAATCTGCTCCGGAAATTCGGCAAGGATGCGGCAGCAATCGGCTTCGTTATCGTCATTGATGATCTGCTGGAGGCACTGTCCCGTCAGAAAGTCGATATTGCGATTCCTGCTTCCTGCAGGGTATTGTACTACAGTGTGGGAGATGAAGCGGACTATCAGGCAAAGCTTGCCGAAGCCATGAAGTTAAGAAAAGAGGGAATCCCCACCGTGCTTTCTCCGGAAAATAAAGCAGCTGAGGAGGTAAGGCAGTAATGAGTGAAGAAAGATATCTTACCTTTGCCCTGGGCAAGGGCAGACTTGCGAAAAAAACGCTGGAACTTTTTGAGAAGATCGGTATTACCTGTGAAGAGATGAAAGACAAGGATACCAGAAAGTTGATCTTCGTCAACGAAGAATATAAACTCCGGTTTTTCCTGGCAAAAGGCCCCGATGTTCCCACCTATGTAGAGTATGGTGCTGCGGATATCGGTGTCGTCGGCAAGGATACGATCTTGGAAGAGAACCGTAATGTCTACGAAGTACTGGATCTAGGCTTTGGCAAATGTCGGATGTGCGTCTGCGGTCCTGCCTCCGCCAGAGAGCTGTTAAAGCACCATGAGCGGATCCGGGTAGCAAGTAAATATCCCAATATCGCCAGAGAATATTTTTACAATAAAAAGCATCAGACCGTGGACATCATCAAATTAAACGGGTCCGTGGAGTTAGGTCCCCTGGTGGAGTTGTCCGATGTCATCGTGGATATCGTGGAGACCGGATCTACTTTAAAAGAAAACGGATTAGAGGTCTTAGAAGAGGTGTGTCCGCTGTCTGCCCGCATGATCGTCAATCCGGTGAGCATGCAGATGGAAGCCGACAGAATCCGCAAGTTAGTAGGTGCCATCCGGAAGCAGTTAAACGAACAGGCATAAAATAACAAAAAGGGAGAGTACAGATATGAGAATCGTAGCATTGGATAAAGAATCAAAGCAAAGTATTTTAAACGACCTTTTAAAAAGAAGCCCGAATAATTATTCCCAGTACGAGAGTACCGTGAATCAGATCATTGAAAAGGTACGTTCCGAGGGAGATCAGGCATTATTTGATTATACGTTACAGTTCGATAAGTTTGCATTGACCGCAGAGAATATCCGCGTGACAAAAGAGGAAATCGCCGAAGCCTATGCGCAGATGGATGAGAACCTGATCGATGTGGTCCGGCAGTCCGCGGAAAATATCCGTGCCTTTCATCAGAAGCAGCTGCGCAACAGCTGGTTCGATGCAAAGCCCGACGGTACGATCTTAGGCATGAAGATCACCGCCATCGAGAGAGCCGGTGTCTATGTTCCCGGCGGTAAAGCCGCTTATCCCTCCAGCGTATTGATGAACGTAATTCCCGCCAAGGTAGCGGGGGTGGATGAGATCATTATGACCACCCCTCCCGGAAAAAACGGTAATGTCAATCCCGGCACCTTAGTAGCTGCAGATATCGCCGGTGTGGATACCATTTATAAAGTAGGCGGTGCCCAGGCAATCGCAGCCATGGCATTCGGCACCGAGTCTGTACCCAAGGTCGACAAGATCACCGGACCCGGCAATATCTTCGTAGCTCTTGCGAAAAAGGCAGTCTACGGCTATGTGAGCATTGATTCCATCGCGGGTCCCAGTGAGATCCTGGTACTGGCGGATGAGACCGCGACTCCCAGATACGTTGCTGCAGATCTGCTGTCCCAGGCAGAGCATGATGAGCTGGCAAGTGCCATCCTGATCACGACTTCTAAGGAGCTTGCCGAGAAAGTATCCGAGGAAGTGGACGGTTTTGTCAAAGTCCTGGAGCGTGCTCCCATTATTCAGAAGTCTTTGGACAATTACGGCTACATTCTGCTGGCTGACAATATGGAAGATGCCATTGACGCTGCTAATGCCATTGCTTCCGAGCACTTAGAGATCATTACGAAGAATCCGTTTGATACCATGATCCGTATCCGCAATGCCGGTGCAATTTTCTTAGGAGAGTATGCTTCCGAGCCGTTAGGTGACTATTTTGCAGGTCCGAACCACATCCTGCCTACCAACGGTACCGCAAGGTTTTTCTCCCCGGTAAATGTAGATGATTTCATCAAGAAAACCAGCATCATCTCTTATTCCAGACAGGCTCTGGAAAAGGTACACAATCAGATTGAGACCTTTGCCAAAAGTGAAGGCTTGACCGCACACGCAAACAGTATTAAAGTGAGATTTGAAGACTAGGAGACATTATGGAACGAAAAGCATCTGTGACCCGAACAACAAAGGAGACCGATATTGCCATCACTTTGACTCTGGACGGCAGTGGAAAAGCAGACCTGTCTACCGGCATCGGATTTTTTGATCATATGCTGGACGGCTTTGCAAGACATGGATTTTTTGACCTGGATTGCAAGGTGAAGGGCGACCTGCAGGTGGATGGACACCACACGGTGGAGGATACCGGCATTGTCTTAGGCGAAGCCATCAAAAAAGCAGTGGGAGATAAAAAGGGTATCAACCGTTACGGTTATTTTATCCTGCCCATGGATGAAGTGCTTGCACTGTGTGCTGTTGACTTAAGCGGCAGACCTTATCTTAATTTTGAATGTGAATTCACCGTACCGAAGGTAGGAGAACTGGATACCGAACTGGTGAAAGAATTTTTCTATGCCGTGTCCTACAGCGCCGGTATGAACTTACATATCAAGATGCTGTCCGCTGGCAACAATCACCACATGATCGAGGCCATGTTCAAGGCATTTGCCAAGGCACTGGACCAGGCGGTTTCCTATAATCCGAAGGTAACGGATGTCTTAAGTACCAAAGGAAGCCTGTAAGAAAATACGTGCCTGCGGTTCAGACCCTGCAGGTAAAGAAAGACGCGAGGATTACTATGATCATCAAGAAATTTGTTCCCTGTATATATTTATATCACGAGCATGCAGTGCGGAACCTTACGGATACCACCATCGTGGATACCGATCCCGTCCGTCTGGCAGATTATTACTGCGAGCACAATGCGGATGAACTGATCATCTTCGATATGTCCGAAGGGGATGCAGAGCATGAGGCGGCGTTAGATATCATCAAGGAGATCTGTGCCAAAGCGGAAGTGGATGTCATCGGTGCCGGGAATGTCAAGCGCATGGAAGACATTAAGAAATTACTTTATGCCGGATGTAAAAAGGCAGTTCTCGACTATGAGAAAGAAAGTAATATTGAGATCACGGAAGAGGTCTCCCTGAAATTCGGCAAGGATAAGATACTGATCTCTTACAATGATCCCGCTGTGCTGGAATTACATAAGGAAAGCATCGAAAAGTATATCTCTGCCATGATCCTGATGAATCCTCACCAGATCCGGGAGACACAGAGTATTCTGTCTCTGCCCTTTTTCGTGCAGATTAATCAGGTAGCACTGAACAAGCTGTTGGAGATCTTCGCATATGAAAATGTATGCGGCGTCACCGGCAATACCATCAACGATAATGTAAAAGAGATCGTTGCCCTGAAGGATCTGTGCCGGGAAAATGATATTCCCATCGAATCCTTCCAGGCTGCTTACAAGTGGGAAGATTTCAAGAAAAACAGTGACGGCATGGTGCCTGTTATCGTGCAGGATTACCGTACCCAGGAAGTACTGATGATGGCTTATATGAATGAGGAAGCTTACGAACAGACTCTGAAACTGGGCAAAATGACTTACTACAGCAGAAGCCGTCAGGAATTGTGGCTGAAGGGCTTAACCAGCGGTCATTACCAGTACGTAAAGGAACTGGTGGCAGACTGTGATATGGACACGATCCTTGCAAAAGTATCCCAGGTGGGTGCAGCCTGCCATACCGGAAGCAGAAGCTGCTTCTTCAACGAGATCACGAAAAAAGATTATGAGGAGAGCAACAATCCCTTACAGGTATTTGAGGAAGTCTTCGACGTAATCAAGGACCGTAAGGTACACCCCAAGGAAGGTTCTTATACCAATTACCTGTTCGATAAGGGAATCGACAAGATCCTTAAGAAACTGGGTGAGGAGGCGACGGAGATCGTGATTGCCGCGAAAAATCCCAACCCCAATGAGGTCAAGTATGAGATCAGTGATTTCCTGTATCATATGATGGTACTGATGGCAGAAAAAGACGTCACCTGGGAAGAGATCACTACAGAGCTTGCGAACCGTTAACCGCGGTTTCCACCCAGGTCTCCAGATAAGTGGTGTAATCTACATCGGCGATATACCAAAGCACTTGATCCATGGAGAGTCCGGCGAAGCTTTTCCCGTTTTGATCCAGTAACAGAATCGTTAAAAACAATACCCCCGCCAGAGCAAGACGGATCCGGAACGTACCGCTGTCATTTGATGCGTCGTTCGAGGGATCTTCCTGCTCTGGTTTTATTTGTGTCTGTCTGCGCATCTGCTGTAATATTTCTTCCTGATTTCTGTAATCCTGATTTTCCATGCTAATCCCCGTGCCTTTCCGTAACCTGCAAACTTTGGGCCGCAGGCACAAATTTGAGTGTGAAAAATTTATTTTTCACACTATTCTCCTTTGCAGTTCATATTTATGTGCCGTTTGGGACTGGCAGAACTACTTTTTTTAAGGTATAATTAAACTTATTCAGAACCGTGTAAGAGGCTTTTTTTGTGAAATGAAGTTCTGAATAGTTTAAATATTTTAGGAGAGCGTATGGCAGAACAGACAGGAAAAGACTTAGCGGATAAGATACAGAATAATATTCAGAAAGTACTGGTGGGAAAGGAGCAGGTGACAGAACTTCTCCTGACCGCACTTTTTGCCGACGGACATGTCCTCTTAGAGGATGTCCCCGGTACGGGCAAGACAAAGCTTGCCAAAGCCCTGGCAAGATCCATCAGTGCCGATTTTCGCAGAGTACAGTTTACCCCGGATCTGTTACCGGGAGACATTACCGGTATCAATGTCTATGACAGACAGAAAAATGAGTTCACCCTGCGCAAGGGTCCGGTGTTCACCAATATTTTACTGGCGGATGAATTGAACCGTGCCACGCCCAGGACCCAGGCGGGACTGTTGGAATGTATGGAAGAACGCCAGGTGACTATCGACGGTGTCTCCTATACACCGGGAGAGCCGTTTTTTGTTATTGCCACGGAGAATCCTATCGAAAGTGCCGGAGTATTTCCGCTGCCGGAGGCACAGTTGGACCGTTTCCTCATGAAATTATCCATGCAGCTTCCGGACAGAGAGGAAGAGCTTCGGATTTTGGAACTGTATATGGAGAAAGATCCGCTGCTTACTTTAACACCGGTAGTTACACTGGACGAGCTGTTATCTGCCAGGGCGGAAGCCGCGAAAGTATTTGTCCACCCCTGCATCCGGGAATATATGGTACAGATCGTGGAAGCCACGAGAAACGCCGACGGTATTTTGGCAGGAGTAAGCCCCCGAGGCACCTTAGGTCTGTTACGCTGCGTAAAGGCTTATGCTTATCTGCAGGGACGTAACTTTTGTCTGCCTGATGATGTCCGCACCCTGGTGGTTCCGGTACTTGCTCACAGACTGGTGTGCGGCATGGGGACTGCTGCAGGTTCTGCAGCCGGCAGAATGGAAGCGATTCTGTCCTCCATCCCCGTACCCACGGAAAGGTTCGAGCCATGATACAGCTGCTGGGAATTCTGGTTGTCGCAGTACTTTTGTATCTGGGACAGAAGACCGTATATCAGAAAATATGGCATAAGAACTTAAGAGTCCGCCTGGCTTTTCAGGAACAGGGCATCTGGGAGGGACAGGAAAGCACCCTGTCGGAGATAATTGAAAATCAGAAAAAACTTCCGCTCACCATGCTGAAGGTCAAGTTCCAGACCGACAGGCATCTGGTGTTTGCCGATACCAAGGGCTCCCGCACCACGGATAAGTTTTACCGCAATGATATTTTCCAGATTGGACGCATGGAGAAGGTGACCAGAAAATTACACTTTACCGCCGCCAGGAGAGGCTATTACACCATCCGGGAAGCGGATCTCGTGGCATCGGATCTGTTCCTGACCGCACAGTATACGGCGGTCACCACCATTGATCAGTGCAGTCTCTATGTCTATCCGAAGCCCTTTTCCCATCCGGAATTTAAACAGTCCTTAAAGCAGTTAAACGGAGAAGTGCTGGCGAAGAGGCATCTGCTGGAAGATCCCTTTGAATACCGTGGCATCCGGGAGTACCAGCCCCAGGATGATCTAAGAAGCATTAACTGGAAAGTAACCGCCCGTACCGGGGATTTTAAGGTCAATCATAAGAATTATACCGCGGAAAAAGCTGTCCGTATTTTTATTAATCTGGAAGATACCGGAATTTTGAAAAAAGAAGACTGTGTGGAAGCCAGTTTACAGATTGCCACAGCACTTTTGCTTCTGTTTCTGGAACAGGGGATGCAGGTGGCAGTGTATTGCAACGGTGTGGATGTGATCCATAAAGATCCCTGCATTTTAGAGGCTGGCGGCGGTGTCAGACAGCGGGAAGCCGTACTGCGGGCTTTTGCCAGGATCGATACATCGCAGCCCGTTCTTTCTTTTACGGAACTGTTCGGATCCAGGCTCAACGAGACTGCCGGTTCTCTCTATACCTGCATCGTTTCGCCAAATGCGTATGAGGATTTTGCTGAGCTGATCCGGAGATATCATGCACTGCATCCGGATATGAAATGGTTCCTGCCCTATTCTGAGGCAGTGCCTCCGGAGACAGAAGAGGGCCTGAAATCCATGATTACTTTTATTTCTCTGAGAGAAATTTCCCTGCGGGAAGGAAGCGTCTGAAAGTGAAAGAATTATTGACGGATTTATTAAATCAATTATGTTTTTATCCTTTTGCCATGACCGCGGCGACACTGCTGGCTGCCCTGGAACCGCAGAAGCGCCCTTCCATGGTGGTATGGATGTTGTTGTCGTTACTTTATGTTTTTCTGTATTACGTGAGAAAACGTTGTAAGCACCTGCCGGTACTTTTATTGTTTCATGGACTGGCGGTGGTAGTTTTGTATGCGCTGCCTGCAGAGAATGGTGTGAACCGCGGGGTAAGATTTCTGGTAGGAATCGGCTTTGTGATCTATTCCCTCCACCTGCGTTTTCAGACGGAGGATTTCGAGTCGGATCCGCTGCCTCTGCCGTTAGTTTTCGGAATTTCCTTTTTCTGCCTGTTTTTGCAGCATTATCAGGGAGACACTGCCTGGGATCTTTATTATAGGCTGAGTCTGATCCTGGTCTTTTTGCTGTATGCCGTGATTTTATTTTTACAGTCCTATGAGGATTTCCTTGTCGTGAACCGCTTAAGCACCGGCAGAATCCCGTTCCGGGAGATCTTCCGTTCGGGACTTCACAGTACAGCAGCTTTTGTACTGTTTTCCGGAATAATACTGATCCTGGTATCGCAGTTTGCCTGGCTGAAACCGTTCTTACAGGTATTACGTAAAGGTCTGCTTACAGTGCTCCGCTTTCTGTTCGAACTGCTGCCTACAGCCACCACGGAACCGGAAATTATCATCGAACAGAGCGCAGGCAGTGGCGAAATGCCACTCTTAGAGAGTGAAGATCCTTTTATTCTGTGGGTGATTCTGGAATATATTGCCATCATTGCGCTTCTGATCGCCGCCGTGTATTTCCTGTACCGCGGTATCCGCAGGTTTGTGGCATTTTTGCAGGAAAAATGGCAGTTTTCAGAGATATCCGGGGAAGAGACTACACCGGAGAACGCAGACAAGAGAGAACGTCTGGAAGATACCGGCAGGCGAAATGCACCTTCCGGTCGGAAAAAGTTGGTCTTTTTACTCCATCCGGACGCCGCGCAGAAGATCCGCCGCCTGTATCAGAAAAAAATAAGTACCTGTGGGCTTGCAAAAGAACGCATCCCATTTTATACTGCTAGAGATGCGCAAAAAAATCTCGGTATTACGGGAATGGCGGAAATCTATGAAAAAGCCCGCTATTCCGGGATCCCCTGTACAGAGGAAGATGTCCGTCTGATGAAAAATAAATTGAGGTAAGTATAGATTATGAATGAGAAATTAGCGTTAAGCGATGATATTCTGATGAAGATCGAGAAGCCCGCCCGTTACATCGGCAACGAAGTAAATGCGGTGGTGAAGGATTTAAATGATATTGATGTCCGTTTTTGTATGTGTTTCCCGGATGTCTACGAAATCGGTATGTCCCACTTAGGGATTCAGATCCTGTATGGCATGCTCAACTCCTGGGAGGATGTATGGTGTGAGAGAGTGTATTCTCCCTGGGTGGATCTGGACGCCATTATGCGTAAGGAACATATCCCCTTGTTTGCCCTGGAGAGTCAGGATCCGGTGAAAGATTTTGATTTCTTAGGAATCACCATCCAGTACGAGATGTGTTATACGAATATTTTGCAGGTCCTGGATCTGGCACAGATTCCACTGCTTGCGGCAGAACGGGAAGATGACTGTCCCATCGTCATTGGTGGCGGTCCCTGCACCTATAATCCGGAGCCTATCGCAGACTTTTTTGATATTTTCTATATCGGAGAGGGCGAGACCCAGTACCGGCCGTTAATCGATCTGTATAAAAAATGCAGAGCAGAAAAGACCGGCAGAGAGGAATTTTTACGTCAGGCAGCAAAGCTCCCAGGCATGTATGTCCCCCGGTTCTATGAGACCACCTACCACGAAGACGGTACCATCGCCTCCTTCCTGCCTACGGAGGAAGGGATTCCCGCCACGATCCGCAAGGAACTGGTGACGGATATGACTGACAGCTTTTATCCCATGAAGCCCGTGGTGCCTTATATTAAGGTCACCCAGGACAGAGTGGTCTTAGAGATCCAGCGAGGCTGTATCCGAGGCTGCCGTTTCTGCCAGGCGGGACAGCTGTACCGTCCGGTCAGAGAGCGTGACGTGGAAGTATTAAAAAAATACGCTATGGAGATGCTGAAAAACACCGGTCATGAGGAGATCTCCTTAAGCTCCTTAAGCTCCAGTGATTACAGCAAGCTGCCGGAGCTGATCGATTTCCTGATTGAAGAATGCGACAAGCGGCATATTAATATCTCCCTGCCTTCTCTTCGTATCGACGCCTTTTCGCTGGATGTCATGAGCAAGGTGCAGGATGTGAGGAAATCCAGCCTGACCTTTGCCCCGGAGGCAGGAAGCCAGAGACTGCGGGATGTTATCAACAAGGGACTGACGGAGGAAGTGATCTTGCATGGTTCCGCATTAGCCTTCGAGGGCGGTTGGACAAGAGTAAAGCTGTATTTCATGCTGGGACATCCCACCGAGACGGAGGAAGATATCCGTGGCATTGCCGAGCTGTCCAATAAGATTGCAGCCACCTTCTTCGATACGGTGCCGAAGGAAAAACGTGTCAACGGCAGGGTACAGATTGTTACCAGTACCTCTTTCTTCGTACCGAAACCCTTTACGCCGTTCCAGTGGGCACCCCAGTGTACCAAGGAAGAGTTCGTGGAAAAGGCATATCTGACCCGAAAAGCCATCTCCGAGCAACTGAACCAGAAGAGTATCAAGTACAACTGGCACGAAGCGGATGTCAGCGTCCTGGAAGGAGTACTGGCAAGAGGCGACAGAAGATTGTCCCAGGTGCTTTTATATGTCTATAACAAGGGCTGCTTTTACGATGCCTGGAGCGAATACTTCCACAATGATATTTGGATGGAAGCCTTCGATGCCTGCGGTCTGGATCCGGATTTCTATTCCCATAGGGAGCGTCCTCTGGACGAGATCCTGCCCTGGGATTTTCTGGACTGCGGAGTGTCCCGCACCTTCCTGGAGAGGGAATGGCAGAAAGCCCAAAATGGTACGATCTCACCAAATTGCAAGCAGGCATGTCAGGGCTGCGGTGCCGCCAGATTCGGCTGTGGTATCTGCGTAGAGTCCAGAGGCTGACCATAAAAGACAGGTTCTTGTGGCATGTTATAAAGTGTAAACGAATAAGAAGAAAGGGAAATTGCAGGTCTTTCACGGAAGACCTCATAGAAATTATGAAGTTAAGAATCAAGTTTAAGAAATACGGACCGGTACGTTTTATCGGTCATCTGGATGTGATGCGTTTTTTCCAGAAAGCCAACCGGAGAGCGGAGCTGGATGTGGCATACACCGGCGGCTTCAGCCCCCATCAGATCATGTCTTTCGCAGCGCCTTTAGGCGTTGGACTGACCAGCAATGGAGAATATATGGATCTAGAGGTGCATTCCATGACTTCCTGCGAAGATGTGAAGACACGGCTAAACGCCGCATCGGTACCGGGCATTGAGATCACTTCTGTGAAGATCCTGCCGGACAAGGCTGGAAATGCCATGGCAAGTGTGGCTGCCGCAGGATATACAGTTGTTTTCTGGGAGGGCAGAGGTCCTCATTTTGATCTTGTACCTGCTGTGGAACACTTCCTTACAAAGGACGAGATCCTGATCACCAAGGAAACGAAAAAGGGCAGCCGGGAGATCAATTTAAAAGAAGGCATCTATGAGATGAAGGTCGTAGAAAATGGCCGTCTGTATCTGTTGGTGGATGCCTCCAGCGCCGGAAATATCAAGCCGATCCAGGTAGTGGAAGCACTGTTTACGGAAAACAATGAGTCACTCATGGAAAATGCCCTTATGGTCAACAGAGAAGAGACCTATTTAAGAAACGATGCAGGCAAACTGCTTCCCTTAGATGCCATCGGCTTCGATACTGAGGAGGACTATAAAAAAGCCTCCGGAGATGCCGGATGAGCCGCAGTCTCACCGGTGGCAGACCGGCCAGAGAAAAAGAAGTAAATGAGATCCGTAAGAACATGGACTGTACGGAAGGAAAGCTGATCTTCACCTGCCTCAGAGAGCGGAAGGTGGCACTGCTTGTCAATGCAAAGGGTGTGGCTGCCCTGCGGGTACTTAAACCGGATGCCAGCAGGATCGGAGGTATTTATCTGGGGAAAATTCAGAACGTTGCGAAAAATTTCGATGCCTGTTTTGTGGAGATTGCCCCCGGTGAGCTGTGCTTTCTGCCGCTGCGTGAGGCTGCGGAAGCGTATCTGACCAATCGTAAGGCAGACGGAACCTTAAAAGCCGGGGATGAACTCGTAGTCATGGTCACCAGAGATGCCCAGAAGACAAAGCGGGCATCCGTTACCGCAGATCCTTCCCGTATGAAACAGCAACTTGTAAAAGGCGGCATTGCCCCTGAAAGCGCGTCTGAGGGTCTTCAGAGCCTTTTGGAGCAGTCAGCCCATAAAGTATGCCCTGCATGCCTTCACGCGCCTTCTGAAGCCATCTACGAGGTATTGGAGCAATTAGCACTTCCTTCGGAATATTCTGAGGTTCTTACAGACGATGCTGAAATCTTCCGTAAGCTGTCCGAAAGCGGACATAAGCTTCTTGTAAATAAGCCCCTCAGGCTCTACGAGGATCCCGCCATTTCTTTACGTCTGCTGTATTCTTTGGAGCGGGGATTGGAGGAAGCACTGGATACGAGGGTATGGCTGAAATGCGGAGGGTATCTTGTCATCGAATCCACGGAGGCAATGACCGTCATTGATGTCAACTCCGGTAAAAATGAATCTAAGAAGCTGGGAGAAGAGACCTACTATCAGGTCAATGTCGAAGCAGCAGTAGAGGTTGCTAGGCAGCTGCGCCTGCGGAATCTGTCGGGGATCATTATTGTAGACTTCATCAATATGGCAGAAAAGGAAAATCGTCAAGAGCTGCTGGAATACCTGAAAGCTTTGACTGCGTCGGATCCACAGCATCCAAGGATTGTAGATATGACTCCCCTTGGTCTGGTAGAGATCACCCGGAAAAAATCACATCCCAACCTGGCGGAACAATGGAAAAAAATATAAGAATTGTATAAATATAAACCAGTCAACATTTGTTTGGCTGGTTTTTTGTTATATTTCACAATTTCAGGAAACTCTTTTTGGTAAAAAAGTTTCTTGAATATTCCCTTACGAAATGATATTCTTGTATCAAAAGAAACGCAAAATTAAATTTCAGTTTCCAAAGAGATGACTTTAAAGAATTCAAAAGACGGAGGAATGCCTATGGACACCACAGATGCTCTGCAAAAAAACATTTTGGATGCCACCCTTCGTGTCTTCGACAGAAAAGGACTGAAGTTCACGATGGATGACCTGGCAAAGGAGCTTTCCATCAGCAAAAAGACCATCTATACGGTCTATGATGACAAAGAAGCACTGTTCCTCGCCATGGTAGATTATATTTTTGATTCCATTAAGGAAAGCGAACAGCTGATTCTGACGGATCCGATCCTTGGTACCACCGAAAAGCTACAGCGCATCTTAGGCGTCCTGCCGGAAGGTTATCAGAATATTGACCTCAGAAAACTGTATTCCCTCCGGGACAAATATCCGAATATCTATCATAAAGTGGAACTTCGCTTGGAGACCGGTTGGGAACCCACGATCCAGCTGATCGAGATGGGCATGGCAGAAGGCAGTATTCGTCCGGTGCCCATCTGTCTGGTGAAAATGATGTTGGAAGCCTCCATTGAACAATTTTTCCAGCGGGATATCCTCACACAGAATCATCTGACATATGCGGATGCCTTAAACGAGGTCGTAAATATTCTCATGTACGGAATCGCACAGAGAAAATAAATACGAAGACGAAAAGGAGTAAAACTTATGACACAGCGGCTTTATTTAAACGACGACTGGCTGTTCACCGAACAGTTTGAGGATAGTTTAACAGCAACGACATATCCGGAAAACACGCTGCAGACAGTACGCCTGCCCCATACCTGCAAGGAAACGCCGTTTCATTATTTTGACGAATCCATTTACCAGATGGTCAGTGGCTACAGACGACATCTCCTGATTCCAAAGGACTGGCAGGGGAAGCAGATCCTGCTTACCTTTGAAGGAGCAGCCCATGACAGTACGGTCTGGTGCAATGGCGAAAAAGTGGGAGAGCACCACTGCGGCTACACCGCTTTTACCGTAGATCTGACAGACCATGTTCTCTATGGACAGGACAATCTGCTCTGCGTCCGCTTAGACAGTAGGGAGAATTTAAACGTTCCGCCTTTCGGCTACGTGATCGACTATATGACCTATGGCGGCATCTACCGGGATGTGTATCTGGAAGTAAAAGAAAAAATCTCCCTTTCGGATATCTTTGTCCATACAGCGATAGATTTCAAAGCATCTCCCCTGACGGCAAAGATCACCTCTGAGATCACGCTTACAAAAGGCGGAGAGGAAGTGACCATCCGACAGTACTACATACCGAAAAATACGGCAGACAGGCAGAAATCCTGGAAACTTTTATGTGAGCAAACCGTTTCTGCGGATACTTCCCGCGACAAGGCGGTCGCCCTCACAGCAACCATTACAGATCCTCTGTTATGGGACACCGAAGAAGCCAATCTCTATATTTTAAAGACACAGTTATATCAGACAGATACGCTCCTGGATGAGACAGAAACCACCTTCGGTATCCGGGAAGCGGTATTCAAAAAAGACGGATTTTACCTCAATGGCAAAAAACTACGGATCCGGGGCTTAAACCGTCACCAGAGCTACCCTTATGTGGGATATGCCATGCCGGAGAGTATGCAGAAGCTGGATGCGGATCTGTTGAAAAAGGAGCTGGGACTGAACGCCGTGCGGACTTCCCATTATCCCCAAAGCCATTACTTTTTAGAGCGCTGTGATGAACTGGGACTTCTGGTATTCACGGAATTTCCCGGCTGGCAGCATATCGGTGACGATACCTGGAAAGCACAGGCAGTGACAAATGCAGAAGACATGATCCGTCAGTACCGCAATCATCCATCCATTATTTTATGGGGTGTGCGGATCAATGAGTCTCCGGACGATGATTCCTTTTATGAGAAGACCAATGCCGTAGCACATAAGCTGGATCCCACGAGACCCACCGGCGGCGTCCGCGCCATTAAAAAAAGTCATCTGTTGGAAGATGTCTATACGTATAATGATTTCCTGCACGACGGAGAGATGCCAGGCTGTGATCCGAAGAAAAAGGTCACTTCCGATATGGAGAAGCCTTATCTCATCAGTGAATATAACGGACATATGTATCCCACCAAAGCCTTCGACAATGAAGAACGCCGCAGTGAACATGCGATTCGCCATGCGAATGTGCTGGATGCCGTGGCAGGACAGGAGGACATTGCCGGAAGTTTCGGCTGGTGTATGTTTGATTACAATACTCACAAGGACTTCGGAAGCGGTGACCGGATCTGCTATCACGGTGTCATGGATATGTTCCGGAATCCAAAACTGGCAGCTACCATCTATGCCTGTGAACAGGAAGAAACACCGGTGCTGCAGATCACTTCCTCCATGGATATCGGAGAACACCCCGGCTGTAACCGCGGTAATATCTACATTCTGTCCAATGCGGACAGTGTGAAAATGTATAAAAACGACCGGTTCATCAAGGAATACCGACCGGAAATGTCACCTTACAAGCACTTGAAGCACGGTCCCATTCTGATCGATGATTTTATCGGGGATTCTTTTGCACAGAACGAAAGATTCCGTCCGAAGCACGCAAAGAAAATCACCGACGCCATGAATCTTGTGGCAAGGGGCAGTCTGAACCATATTCCGAAGCGGTTATACCTCACTGCCTTAAAATTGCTCCTGATCTATCATATAGATTTTGCGGAGGTAACGAAGCTTTATACCAAATACATCGGCGACTGGGGCGGTACCGCTACTGCATACCGCTTTGATGCTGTCAAAGACGGTAAAGTAGTAAGCAGCGTGACCAAAGAGCCGGTGAATGAGATCGGGCTGGAAGCAGAAGCAGATCATACGCATCTGACAGAGCATCACAGCTATGATGTGGCGCTGGTGCGGATCCGCGCGGTGGATGCCCACGGTAATGTGCTCCCGTTTTATCAGGAACCGGTGCAGCTCGTCGCAGAAGGTGACATTGCCATCATCGGACCTGACACCATTGCCTTACAGGGTGGCATGGGTGGAACCTACGTGAAAAGTCTTGGCAAAAGCGGTCAGGGAACCTTGCACATTCGTTCACAGACTGCGGGACAGAAGCAGATTGATTTTCGGATAACGCTATAAAATACACAGAAAGGTTAGGGTTACAATTATGGCTTTAAGCGGAAAAGAAAAGTTTTCTTACGGGCTGGGCGCGGTAGGCAAAGACATGGTGTACATGCTGTCTGCCAGCTACATTTTGTACTATTATCAGGATATTTTAGGCGTAAATGCCGTAGCCATGGGTATCATCCTGCTGGCAGCAAGGGTGTTCGATGCATTTAACGATCCTTTCATGGGTGTCATCGTGGCAAAGACCAGGACCAGGTGGGGGAAGTTCCGCCCCTGGCTGATGATCGGTACCGTGACCAATGCCATTGTCCTGTATCTGATGTTCTCGGCACCGCCTGCCCTGAATGGCAATGGACTGGTGGCTTATGCGGCTGTAACTTATATTCTCTGGGGCGTGACCTATACCATGATGGATATTCCCTTTTGGTCCATGATCCCGGCATTTACCCACAGCGGAAAAGAGCGCGAAGGGCTGTCTACCTTAGGACGTTCCTGCGCCGGTGTCGGTTCTGCGATTATCACCGTGATTACCATGCTCTGTGTAAATGCCCTGGGCGGAGGAGAAGAGCGGGTCGGATTTTCAAGGTTTACTCTGATCATCGCCGTGCTGTTCGTGATATTTATTGCTGTTGCCTGTATTAATATCAAAGAAAAATCAACGGTAGATGTGAATGCACCTTCCATCGGTCAGATGTTCAAGGCTTTGATTCAGAATGATCAGGCAATGGCTGTAGTAATTACCATCGTGCTGATCAACTGTGCGGTCTATACTACCTCCAATCTGGTGATTTATTTCTTCAAATACGATTTTGGCGGAGATACCTGGTATAATTCCTATACCCTGTTCAATACCTTCGGCGGAGCGATGCAGATCCTTGCCATGATGATTTTATTCCCGTTACTTCGGAAATTCTTAATCACTATCCGGATTTTCTATGTCAGCTTCCTAATGGCAGTTGCCGGATATGCTGTATTGCTTCTTTTATGTTTTACAAATATGAGTAATGTATTTTTACTGTTCATTCCCGGTTTCTTAATCTTTGCAGCCAATGGTATGCTAACGGTACTGACCACCGTATTTTTAGCCAACACCGTAGATTACGGTCAGTGGAAAAATCATCGCAGAGACGAGAGCGTCATTTTCTCCATGCAGACTTTCGTGGTGAAACTGGCTTCCGGTGTGGCTGCCTTAGTGGCTTCTCTGTGCCTGAATCTCTGTAATTTAAGCGCTGATACCAGTGATGCAGCGGCAGGGGCTTCCGGAAGCTCTGTGGTAGGGCTTCGCATGACAATGGCGTTGTTTCCCATTCTGCTCCTTGTCATAGGTGTCATTTTCTTTCACAAGAAATATCAGCTGACGGAGGAGCGCTTAAAGGAGATTCAGGAGGCTTAAAGTATGATTCAGATTATAAAAGCTTCAGATACAAGACCATGGTTCTTTTTACAGACTGCCCATACAACTTACGGAATGCGTGTCATGGAGACCGGACATTTAGAGCATCTGTATTATGGGGAGCAGATCACCGTGGAGGAAGAGAATTCTTCCTTCTGCGCGCCTCTGGTCATACAGAGAGCCTTTGCACCGGGAAATACCTGTACCTATGACAAAGAGCACCCGCAGATCTCCATGGAGGATGTCTGCTTAGAGGTCGGTACCTTAGGAAAGGGAGATATCAGAGAGCCTTTTTTAGAGGTTCGGTTTGCTGACGGAAGCGTCACCACTGATTTTACTTTTGTTTCCTATGAGGTTTTATCTTTAGTGAACAGAGAACAGCGTCTGCAGGAGTCCGGACTTCCTCATAGTACTTCGGAAGCAGAAAATGATTCGGCGGAATGCCTTCATATTGTTTTGCAGGATGTTACGAATCATCTGGAATTACAGTTATTTTATACGGTTTATGAAGAAAGCAATGTGATCACCCGTAGTGCCTGTCTGATCAATCATTCTGACAATATTGTCACCATTGAGAGATGCATGAGTGCGCAGCTGGATCTGACAGAGGATTATTCCGTGATCACACATTTCAGCGGTGCCTGGGCGAGAGAGATGCACAGAGAACAGATTTCCTTACGTTCCGGCATATTTGTAAATGCTTCTTATACGGGAACCTCTTCAAACCGCTCGAATCCTTTTATGATCCTGGGGCATAAGAATACTTGTGAGACTTCCGGTTCCTGTATCGGCTGCAACCTGATCTACAGCGGGAATCATTATGAAGCCCTTGAGAAAGATTCTTATGGAAAACTGCGCTTTGTAAGCGGGATAAATCCCAAAAGTTTTTCCTGGCAGCTGGCAGAGGAAGAGTCTTTCTATACCCCGGAAGCGGTTTTAAGCTTCTCTGCGGAAGGTTATAGAGAGCTCAGCACACAGCTGCATTCCTTTATCCGGGAGCATGTTGTCCGGGGAGTATGGAAGAGAAGACCTCGTCCGGTTCTGCTAAACAGCTGGGAAGCCTGTTATTTCAAAATTGATGAAAAGAAGCTGTTACAGCTTGCTAAAGCCGGAAAAGACGTCGGTATCGAACTGTTTGTTATGGATGACGGATGGTTTGCCGGGCGGAATGACGACACTTCCTCCCTGGGAGACTGGGAACCCGATCCGAAGAAGCTGCCCGGCGGCATTGCTTCTCTCAGTAAAAAAATAAAGGATCTGGGTATGGATTTCGGTATCTGGGTAGAGCCGGAGATGATCAGTGAAAACAGTAAACTCTATGCAGAGCATCCCGACTGGACCATGAAAATTCCCGGGCATCCCCATTCCGAAGGACGGAATCAGTGTATCCTGGATCTCAGCAATCCGGAAGTCAGACAATACGTGATCGATCAGATGACGAAGGTGTTTTCTTCCGGCGATATCCGTTATGTGAAATGTGATATGAACCGCATTTTCAGTGATATTTATTCCCCGTATCTGCCTGCTGCGAGCCAGGGAGAGACCGCACACCGTTATTTGCTGGGGCTGTATCACATTATGAAGGAACTCACGGCACGATTCCCTGAGATTTTATTTGAAGGCTGCAGTGCCGGCGGCAACCGCTTTGACCTGGGCATATTATGTTATTTCCCGCAGATCTGGGCAAGCGACAATACGGATGCCCTGTGCCGTACGGAGATCCAGAACAGCTACAGCTATGGGTATCCTTTATCTACATTTACGGCGCACGTGTCATCCTGCCCGAATCATCAGACGCTGCGTGTGACGCCCCTTGAGACTCGTTTTCAGGTGGCTTCCTTCGGTGTCTTAGGATATGAATGTAACTTAAGAGATCTGTCCGGAAGTGATCTGAATGTGATTCGTGAACAGATTACGCTCTATAAAAAATGGCGGGATGTCTTCCAGTTTGGTACCTTTTACCGTAGTGCTGAAAATGAGGATTCTGATACAGAAACCTTATCCTGGACCTGTGTGTCGCCGGATGGCAGGAGAGCAGTGGGGCTGTTCTTCCGGCGCCTGGCAGCCCCGAACCGGTCCCATGACTGGTATCGTCCGACAGGACTGCTTCCCGATGCAAAATATCATTTTTACAGCAGGGAGATCAAATACAATCTGAAGGACTTCGGAGACCTTGTAAACACCGTTTCCCCGGTGCATATAAAACAGGGGTCCGCCTTGCAGGAGATCCTGGCACGGTTTGTGAATATGGATGGGGAAAAAGAAGACCTGACCGCTTACGGAGATACCCTGATGCGTGCAGGAATTGCTCTGAAGCCCGCATTCGCCGGTACCGGATACAATTCCGACACCCGGCTGTTCCCGGATTTTTCCTCACGGATGTACTTTATGGAAGCTGTGGAATAAAATAAGATAGTTTAACAATTCATCGCTTCTAAGGATGAAGAAGTGAGAAACTTTGAATTTTTTGAAACAAACAAATCGGAATTTGAGGGAGGAAACAAGTATGAAAAAGATTATTGCAATGGTTCTTTGTCTTGTGTCGGTACTTTCATTGGTTGGTTGTGAAAATAAAGATCAAAGTTCAGATACACATGACACGAACTACGAAGAAGGTTATACGGCTGGCTACGAGGCTGGGTATAATGCTGGAAAGCAACAAATTACCGAAAACCCAAAGTACTTTGCACAGTTTTCGGGATCTTTTACAGCTTCCGTTGAACAACTCTTGCCGGATTACTTTGCGCTTCCGGGAAAAACGATTGCTGTAGTTCACTTCTTTCAGGATAAACCATTTTTACTTCGCTTTCAGGAAGATATGACCGGAAAACTTATTGAAGGAACGGTTTATGTGTTTGAATTCAAGACATTTGAAGTTGAAATTCCGGCTGATGAAGAATATCCAGATATTTCGGATTATATGTACTCGATAGATGTTACTAATTATAGAGTTGCGGAAGATAGCGAACTCGGGTTAGAGAGCCTAACGCCGACTGTTGAAATAATATCGAAGTAAGTAACAAATCGGATTTTTTTGAAAGGGATTTATTCATGGGATAGGCGGATGTTAATTAATATGCGTTGCTTGTGGCAATGGCTCTTTTGAATATAGAATTGAGCTATCAAAAACAAGGAGGCATAGATTATGCTAAGTGATAATATCAAAAGAATTAGAAAATCAAAAGGACTATCACAAGAAGAGCTTGCAATTAAACTGAACGTAGTAAGACAGACTGTATCAAAGTGGGAGAATGGTTTATCCGTTCCGGATTCGGATATGCTAATTATATTGGCAGATGAATTGGATACTTCTGTAAGCGTATTGCTTGGAGAAACTGTAACGGAGCCGATGTCAGATGACCTAAAAGCAATCTCTAAAAAGTTAGAGATAATTAATTTACAGTTGGCAAAGAGAAATATGGTCAAAGTAAAAAACATTCGTTGGATACTTATTGCGTTATGTGCGTTTATAGTACTTGTTTTTATTACTCTTGCGGTTATGCAAAGTTCTTATCTAAGAGAGCATCGAAGCAACTATGCGCAAAAGGGTCACTGTTTTTCGCACGTCGAGCATTCATCCGGGGGATGAAGCACAGACCGTCATGACAGCAGTTAATAAGCAGATATTTCAACCAGTAGTGACTGTCATTCTTCCGAAGTATGGAATCAAAGAGTGACAGTCATAAATATATATATCTGATTATTAGCTGATGGCATAGAGTTGATGCTCACGGGGAATTTACTTCCACGCGAGCGCCTATCAACTGTGAGAAAAATACGTCTTTTGCGGACGGGTAAGTCTGAAACATAGTTGGTGACTGGATAGCCAAAAAGCCAGATTGGGGAATAATGCGTAGCACTTCTGAACCCCGTTTACGGGGTGCCTTCCACGGTCGGAGCAGGATTCCCCTTTCGGTAGGTTTAAACAAGGAAACTAATCACAACATACCGATTGCTGATTCCTTGCCTGCCAGGGACTGCACCCCGGGGTGCGCATTACACAATATATGACTTTGAAAATACTCTTGGATAAAACCGAGGGTATTTTTTTTATTGGTACATACCCCCTACAAAAATAGGATGTACCCCCTACAAAAATGGTGCATACCCCCTGTAAAGTACCCCTCCAAAGCTACCCCTCCCAAAATCGGCATTTTCATGTACCACCTTTTTCTGAAAAAGTCTGGAAACCTGCATAAACACTGGGCTTCCGCACGCATGGGGGTGGTGCTACGTCATGTACCACCCCCATGTACCACCATGTACCACCAAAATCCCGAAACCCTTGATTTTACTGGATTTCTTTAAAAAGAGGTGGTACATCGCATATGTACCACTTTTATGTACCACCTTTTGTACCACCTCGCCACCTTATGTACCATCAAAATAAAAAAATTACCAGTATATGAGCAATGTGATATAGAAAAGCTTTTGGATAAGTTTAGGGAAGTATATAAGGAATACAATGACGTACCAAACGAGTATCTCGATGATATATTTATATAAAAAGACAATCGGCAACCCAAGCCCCCTGCAAGGGCACCCATCCGAGCGCCAGTGAGGACGAGCGAAGCGAAGCCCCGTTAGGGGTGCTTTACCGCTAGGTAAAGTCTTAGGTGCAAGACCTAGTATTTTTAGGTCGGCAGGGGGATACTACATCACGAGATGACAGAAAGGCGGAATTTTCTTGAGGTCTTCAGAACTGCATGGACACGTAAGCTCAAAAAAGAAAAATCTCATGACTACGGTATGGAACGATAAGACCTCGGGGAAACCCCGAACCCCGCCCCGCGCAGGAAGAAAAACATGGAATCGAAACAAACAAGCTAGTCCTTACTAGGGCAGTCGTAGCAGAACCAACTATGCGCAAAAGACAAGTTTAACGAATAGTTCTAGCTTGCCTGGGCTGTTTTAGCAGATTTCCGCGGAATCGAGCAATATGGTAAAAGGACCGTCATTTAACAGAGACACTTTCATGTCAGCGCCAAAGATTCCTTTTTCCACCTTAGAAATGTCTTCACGGCATTTGCTGATAATGTATTCGTACAGTTCGTTTGCCATATCCGGCTTACCGGCATTGATGAAGGACGGACGGTTGCCTTTTCTGCAGTCTGCGTATAATGTAAATTGTGATACCAGCAACAATTCGCCATCCACCGCGCGCAGATCTAAATTGGTTTTACCCTGGGCATCTTCAAAGATCCGCAGCCCTAAAAGCTTCTTAATCATTTTATTGGCAATCTCTCTGGTGTCTGTCTCAGCCACGCCGATCAGCACCAGGAAGCCTTTGCCGATACTTCCGGTTACCTCACCGTCTACTTTAACTTCTGCATGTTGTACCCGTTGTATTACAAATCGCATTTGCCTACTTCTCTCCTGCGTCTTTTTCTTCTTGATTTATTTTATCCTCTTTCAAGTTTTCTTGATCTTTGATATTGTGATCCTTTTGCTGCCTGGAATCCAGCTGATGGAATCCATCCTCATCAATATTTTTAAGATAAGAATACTTTACCGTTTCTATCGGCAGATCCTTTTTCTGAAGGAATGTATTGACTACCGCCTTAATAGCTGCATAGATTACCGCAAAAATAGGCACACCGACGATCATGCCGATGATTCCAAACAGTCCTCCGAATACCGTGATGGCAAATATTACCCAGAAACCGGTAAGCCCTGTGGAGTTGCCCAGGATCTTAGGTCCTAAGAAGTTACCATCAAACTGCTGTAATATCAGAATAAACAATACAAAGTATACGCAGTTCAACGGATGCATCGGATCTACCACCAGGATCAGAATCGCACTGGGAATAGCCCCCAGGTAAGGACCGAAGAACGGGATAATATTCGTCACTCCTACGATTACGCTGACCAGTGCAGCATACGGAGTCTGCAACAAGGTGGTTCCGATAAAGCACAGGCAGCCTATAATAATGGAGTCTACGATCTTGCCACCGATAAATCCGATAAAAGTACTGTGCGTAAAACGAAAACTTTTGATCAGGCGGTTAGCGGACTTTTGCTCAAAGAAAGCATAAGCCATTTTCTTCGCCTGTCCGGCAAATTTTTCCTTACTTGCCAGTACATAAATGGAAATGATGAATCCAATGATGAAGTCCCACAGCCCTTTTATAATATTGATCACGCTTAAGGATACCGTCATAATCACCTGGCTGGTCTTGGACAGTACGGTATTATTTAACCAGTTCTCCAGTTCTACGGAATATTTATCAATCAGTAAAGTGATCTGACTTCCCAATTCCGGATTATCATTCATGATTTTGCTGATCCATTTTGTAAAGTTGTTGATATAGGCATCGAAATTAGAAGCAATGTTCACAATACTGGGAACGATCTGGGAAAGCATCATGGCAACCAGACTGTAAATCAAAGCAATAAACAAAAATGCAGTGATCAGTATGCCGATTCCGCGAACAATAGAATTTCGCTTTTTAGTTTCCTTTACCTTCAACTTCCGGCACAGAGGGAATAACATCTTCATCTCTATAAAATTCAGTACCGGAGTCAGCAGATATGCAGTCACCAGTCCGAATACCACCGGCATCAGAATTCCGGTGATCGTATGGAAACCTGCCTTAATGCTGCTTCCATGGAATAACAGATAATAAAAACAGATACTGGCTGCAATCGTCAGAAATGCGGTCAGCCCCCAACGAAAATACTTATTATTTCTTAAATCGTATTTCATCCGCCCACACCTTTCTTAAATGAACTTATTACTTTTAATATACTATGATTTTTCCCTTACCACAAGAAGAAATCCATCCTTTCGGTTGAAAAAGAGTTCCGCTCAGTATAAAATAGAAACAGTAAAAAGGATGGATCGAACAATGACATTGCAAAAAGTATTAAGCCGCGTCAGACAGGCTGTGGATGACTATCAAATGATTGAGGAAGGCGACCGGATTGCTGTGGGAATCTCCGGTGGCAAAGACAGCCTTACTCTCCTGCTGTCGTTACATGAATTAAGCAAATTTTACCCGAAACATTTTACGGTTACTGCAGTAACTGTAGATCTGGGATTTCAGAATCTGAATCTGGATAAAATTCGTGCACTGTGCGCTTCCCGGGATATTCCATACATTGTGGTGGAGACTTCCATTGCCAAAATCGTATTTGAAGACCGCAAGGAGGACAATCCCTGTTCCCTGTGTGCCAAAATGCGTAAGGGTGCCCTGAACGATGCTATGAAAGAAGCCGGATGCAACAAGATCGCTTATGCGCATCACGAAGATGATGTGGTGGAGACTATGATGCTCTCCCTCTTCTACGAGGGACATCTGCATACCTTCTCACCGGTAACGCACCTGGATAAGACAGATCTGACAGTGATCCGTCCGTTAATCTATATGAGAGAGTCCGAAGTCATCGGCTTCGTACATAAATATCAGGTTCCCGTTGTGAAGAGTCCCTGTCCCGCCGACGGACATACCAAACGTGAATACATCAAGGAACTGCTCGGACAACTCAACAAAGAGAATCCCGGAATTAAGGACCGTATCTTCACTGCGATTCAAAAAGGAAATATGGAAGGATGGATCGATTACTTTGGCAGTCATTAAAGAAGAAAATTATCACAATGAACAAAATAAAAACAATATTTTAAAGTTGCGTAAAGTGCTGGATACTCTTCCACCGTTCTGCAGAGATTTCTTCCGTGGCATCGAACCCTATACTTCCACCAGGACCCGGCTTGCCTATGCTTATGATATCCGGCTGTTTTTCGAGTTCCTCCATGAAAACAACAGTTATTGCAGTAAAATGGAAATTACCGAATTGCCGCTGTCTGTTTTAGATATGGTACAGAGAACGGATATTGAAGAATATCTGGACTATATGAGCCTGTATCAGAAAGATGGTAAAAACATCACCAACGAGGAACGTGGAAAGGCAAGAAAGCTTGCCGCTCTGAGAAGTTTCTATAACTACTACTTTCAGAGTGAACGCATTGAAAAAAACACTGCGGCACTGGTTCCCCTGCCGAAACGCCATGAAAAAGAGATTATACGGCTGGAGCCCAACGAGGTGGCAATTCTGCTGGATCAGGTGGAGGATGGCACTAAACTGACCAAAAAGGAACTGGAATATCATAAAAAAACAAAGCTCCGTGACGTAGCTCTCCTGACACTTTTGCTTGGAACCGGTATTCGTGTGTCGGAATGTGTGGGATTAGATATTGACGATGTAGATTTTGATACCGGTGGCATTAAAATCCGCAGAAAAGGTGGTTATGAGGCAATTGTCTACTTCGGCGAGGAAGTGGAAACAGCATTATTGGATTATCTGGAGCAGCGGGAACACATGATTCCGGCAGAGGGACATGAAAAGGCATTATTTTTATCCCTGCAGAACCGCCGTATGGCAGTCCGCTCCGTAGAAAACCTGGTAAAAAAATACGCTTCCCGGGTTACTACCCTGAAGAAAATAACGCCCCATAAACTTCGCAGTACTTACGGCACCGAACTCTATAAAGAGACTGGAGATATCTATCTCGTAGCGGATGTTCTGGGACATAAGGATGTCAACACCACCCGTAAACACTATGCAGCGTTGGAAGAACAGCGGCGTAAGCAGGCAGCCAATGCCTTTCATCTGCGGGAACACAGCAACCGCCATTACGATCAGCCGGACAACTGACTTATCACTTCACAAAGTCATAGGAATAATAAGGTACGATCAGGGCCTGTCCGGCTCTGATCGAGTCCTCTTCCGCAAGATGGTTGATGCTCTGTACTTCTTCGATATATTCCGTCTTATCCTTATACTTTTCATAATCTATATACTCATCTGACAAATCCCATAAGGTCTCACCGTAAGCAACGGTCACCTGAGTATAATATTTAAACTTTAACTGATCTTCCCCGGAACTTGCCAGAGAACGGATTCCCTGATAGGACACCACACAGAAAACGATCACACAGATCGTAGCGATCATGGTAAAGATCCTCCGACGGGTCTGCTGTTTTCTTCTTAACTGTCTCCTATATGATCTTAACTCTCTGTCAGTCATTCGGTATATGCTCTTCTGTACTCTCATAACACA
>ERZ808240.762-NODE-762-length-41358-cov-20.539767_pt1 | contig 41358 bp, 49 predicted proteins | sample MGYA00521084_ERZ808240 | MGnify/ENA primary metagenome ERZ808240 (study PRJEB31516, sample SAMN03275571) | gut metagenome | biome: mammalia-associated habitat; material: feces | host: Papio cynocephalus | place: Kenya | collected 2012-08-06 ... | reverse complement strand
AAATAGGAAATGTAAAGAATATCAAGGTACAATCTGTCTGCCTACTTGTAATAGCTTGGATAATAACCCCTCCATCCATCCCTCCCCACGTGTGCGAGAATTTTCGGAAAATTTTACAGAAACCGAAGAAGCCCGGCGAAAGGCCAATGTGGTGGTGGTGAAGAACGAGGAGTTTCGGAAAGCCGTTGCCAGCGACAGACACTTCCTCAAGTATGCAGCGCGAACACTTCGCTCGGATGATGAGAGCATCAACACGCTGCTGGAGCTCTTTGCACGGGAGGTGAACGAGAAAGTGAAGGCACACAGAGACTGCTCAGACTACCGCCAGCACTTCTTCGACTGGGCGCGCATCCACATTTCGATGAACAACAAAAAGGAAAACCGACATGAACGACAGAGACAAGACCCGCACATCGTCGCCATCAACCGGGAGCGGGCGAAATACGGACTTCCACCGCTGGAGTGAGTTCCGGGAGAGGTTTCCGGAGCAGAACGACGTGGCGAACTGGTTCCAGCCCGGCAACTGGGAGCTTTTTGTCGGTCCGATTGACGGGCGGGTGGCCGTCCGTCCATGCCCTACCCTCCAAGACCTTGCCGAGCTGTACTGCGACAAAGACCTGCCCCGCTCCATCGTGCGGAATCAGCTCCACTCGCTGGCCATCCTCTCGTCATCGTCGTTCAGTGTCAGCTCGCAGGCCATCGACTTGGCCGTGGGTCAGTTCGTGGGACGGTATGCGAAGCAGTGCACGCTGTATCAGCTGATGACCTACTTCGCCAACTACCCCGAATACAAGCGCACGCTCGCCACCTTCGACCTTCAGGACGTGGTCCTGTCGTTCCAGCGTTTTCAACAAAAGTGGACAGAGGCCGCCGACCAAGTGGCCGCGCCCGCCAAGACTTCAGTTGACCCACACGGCGGCATCGTGGGGCTTGCGAGATACATCCGCAGGGAGACCTCCCGCCATCCGCTGGGTGTGCACGGCTTCTGCCGGGACTCGCATCTGGTGAGCCGCGTGGACGACGACCCCGACTCCCGCACTGAGCTGGAGCAAGAGGAACGTGACCGCCAAGAGGCGGAGGCTGCTGGCAGGGTGTACCAAGGCGGGGTGCGCATCGGACTGAGCGAGTGTCTGACCCCCTCCGACATCCGCGCCGTCATGGCAGCACCCTCGGACAGGGAGGCAGGAAAGCACCTTGCCGAGGCCGTCAGACACCATTTTGAGCGGGCGAAGAACAGGAAACGGCCGCAAACGCCCCTCTAAGCAACGAAATCAACGATTACCCTACAACTCTCCACGACGATAAATAAAATGCAGCAGCGGCCGTTTATGGCGGCTCTACGGCAATTCTAACAACCCATCGACATGGCAAAAGACAAAAAAGGCAGAATACAGCGCCCGGAATACATCCGCTGGAAGCTCGACAACCTGAAGAAGCTGTACGGGCAGCGCGACCCGCTCGAGACCCATGCCCGTTTCTGGGAGCGGATGAGGAAGAAGTACGAGGCGAAGGGCGGGCGCGCCTACTTCGACTTTTGAAACGCAAACACTCAAATATCAGACTACAACATGGAAATCAGTTTCACTAAAATCAGCATTCAGAACTTCCGCGGCATCGTCGCCCTCGACCTCCAGCTGCAGGGCAGCGTGGTGAGAATAAGCGGGGCTAACGGGTCGGGCAAGACCACCGTGGCGGATGCCATCCTGTGGACGTTGTTCGGCAAGGACTCGCTGCAGCGCACCACCTTCCCCATCGACCCGATGGACGACGGGGGAAGAGTCATCCACCACCTCGAGACCGCCGTCACGCTGTCCATTCTCATCGACGGTCAGGGCACGACGCTCCGGCGCAAGCGTGAAGAGCGATGGGTGCAGCGGGCAGGGAACGCCGCAGAGGTGCTCGACGGTCACAGAACGACCTGCTACATCGACGGCCACCCCGTGCCATTGAAGGAATACGCCGACCGTGTGGCGGGCATCTGCGAGGAGAAGCTGTTCAGGGCAGTGACCGACCCGCTGTACTTCCCCACCCTGCCGCAGGATATGCAGTATGCCGTGCTCTGCGACATCGTGGGCACTCGCTCCCTGACAGAGATTGCCGCCTCGAACCCCCGCGCCCTTGCCGTGGCCGACCACCTCGAGGGACGCACCATTGACCAGTTCTTGCAGGGCGTGCGCTACGACCTGCAGCGCGCGAAGAACGAGCGGGAGCTGATACCGCCACGCATCGCAGAGGTGCAGGGATTCATCCACCAGACCGACGATGCCCATGCGAAGTACGGCGAGGCGAAGCGGCGCATCACAGAGATTACGTCAGAGCTTGACGGAATCAACGGGCAGATGGACTCAGTGGCAGCGGCATTCAGGGCAGAGAACGCCCAGTATGAGGCCGCCCGCAAGGACTACGAACGGCTGCTCAAGGAGCGGGACGGAATAGAGCGGGATATCTTGACGACCAACAGGGAGACAGAACGAGTGGCGCGCGAGAGGCTTCTTTCCGCCAAGAACGCCGTCCAAGAGCTGCAGTTAGAAAAGGCGAGCTGCTCATGCCGGGTTGAGGAAGTCATCCGCATCTGTGAGCAGATAGACGAAGAAGTGAGCGACTTTCGCAAGCGATGGCAGGAAACCGAGGCCATGCGATTTGCATGGGATGATGATACGGAAGCCATTTGCCCGACCTGCGGGCAGCATCTTCCACCCATGCAGGGCGAGGAAGCCAGACGGAAGGCCGAGGAGCGGTTCAACGCACGAAAGGCAGCCAAGCAGGATGCCCTCGACAAAGAGGCGGAACGGATAGCCGCCTCGAAGGAAACAGCCAAGAAGCGGCGTGAGGCAGCGGAACGAAGGTTAGCGGAACTCGACGGACAGCTCATCCCAGCTGCAGAGAAAGAACTGGGGGAAGCGGAAGCAGCCACCGTCACATATCTCGAAGCGAAGGACAACGCCCGATGGCAGGAGCTGAACGAACAGATAACCAAGGCTACCAGCGGCCAGCACGCCGCCAGTGAGCCGCCCACCCTGAAGGAACTGAGGGAGAAGCGCAGGGCGCTCGAGGCAGAACTGACAGAGGCACGGCGGATTGTCGGCATCGAGGAACAGCGGGCGGCCTACGAGAAACGGCTCGATGAGTTGAACAAGCAGCGGGCGCAGCTCTCGCAGTTTGTGGCAGAGCGGCAGGCCGATGCGGAGGCCGCCGATGAGCTTCGCAGGATGGAAGCCGCCGACCTTGAGCAACGGGTCAACGCCCTGTTCCGCACGGTGCGGTTCAGATTCAGCCGGGAGCAAATCAACGGCAAGGAGGTGAGACATACCGAACTGACCGTGAACGGCGTGCCCTACTCCGGCCTGTCCCATGCCGAAAGAATCAACGCAGGGCTTGAGCTGGTGGACGCACTGTCCCTAAGCCGTGGCGTGACCGCGCCGGTCATCATCGACAATGCCGAGGCCATCAACACCATCACTCCGACCCGTGGCCAGCAGATACGGCTGGCGGTGTCCACGTCGAAGAAACTTCGGGTGGATAATGCGGGCGCACCGACCGAGCAGAGTTTGTTTAATTAAATATAAAATACTTACAGAATGGAAGAAAAGACAAATACGGCAAAACCGACGACGGCCGTAGCGAAAACGCAGGAATCAGTGGCCGACATGGTGCTCCAGCGCGTCACCACGATGGAGAATGGCGGGGAACTTACCCTGCCAGAAGGCTATCACGTGGGCAACGCCCTGAAGTCAGCATGGCTGTACCTCCAGAGCGTGAGGGATAAGGCGGGGCGACCCGTCACAGAGAGTTGTACAAAGAACAGTATCGCTAACTGCCTGCTGGAGATGGTGATACGGGGCGAGCACCCCATGCGCCACTGCTACTTCATTCCGACTGGCAACCAGCTGTCCTTCTTTGAGAAATACACGGGGAAGCTTATGCGGGCGAAGCGTGACACTGAGATAGCCGACGTATCGGCGCAGGTGGTATACAAGGGCGACGAGTTCACCTATACCGTCGATGAAAACGGGCGCTATCAGCTGGTGTCGCACAAGACGAGCATCCAGAACATGACCCCGGCAAATATCGTGGCGGCCTATGCCGTAGTAGTGAACAGGGACGGGACACGCCACCTCGAGGTGATGACCATCGACATGATACGCGCCGCATGGGGACAGGGCGCAGCTAAGGGCAACAGCATGGCGCACCGTGGCTTCACAGACCAGATGGCCAAGAAGTCGGTCATCGCCCGTGCCTGCAAGGTGGCATTGGAGTCTACCTCCGACGGCTATTCCGCCCCGTCTGATGAGCGTGAGGACTACATGGCAGAGCCGCACAAGGAGATAGAGCGGGAGCAGGCCAACGTGTCCATCGCAGCGGCAGCCCCCACAGAGACCGACCCCTACGAGCTGGCGGCAGACGATGCGGAAAGCGAGGTGGATGTCAAGGTGGAAGGAAAGGAGGATGACAGCGCAAGGAAGTGCCCCGTTTGATTCCGCCTAAATAATAAATTTAACAAAATAACGCAAAGCCATGATTCTAAACGTATTCGGTAGCTCATCGTCAGGAAACTGCTACATCCTGCACAACTCGGAGGAAGCCGTCATCATCGAGGCGGGCGTGCGCCCATCAACGGCCATGTACCGCTGCTTTGAAAACGACTTCACCCGGATTGAGGGGCTGTTCGTCTCCCACCATCACGCCGACCATGCGGGCTTTGCCAGAATGTGGTCGGAGGCGGGCGTGCCAGTGTATACCATCGAGGATGTGGCACGCCGCACCTCCATCCATGCCCCGTCGCTGCATATCATCAAGGAAGGGCGGTGGGTTGCGGCGGGACGCTTCCGCGTCTTGCCGTTTCCGCTCATCCACTACGACCCCGACGGCACGCCGTGTCCTATCGTGGGGTTTCTCATCGACCACCCGGAAACGGGGCGCATACTGTTCGCCACCGACACGGAGGCGTTGGCACGTAAGGAATACACGGAAGACGGAACGCGCTATGTGCCATATCGTTTTACGGGCATCGTTCATTGGATGCTCGAAGCAAACTATGACGACTACATCCTGCACCTTTCCGACATACCGAAGGCACAGAAGGAACGCATCCGCCAGTCGCACCTGTCGGTGAACAACGCAATCGGCATCCTCCGCTGTGCAGACCTTTCACGGACACGGGACATCATGCTGCTGCATATGTCCGAGCGGAACTCAGTCAACAACGAGTCGAAGATAACCCGCCGTGTGCGGATTGCAACAGGCAAAAGGTGCTTCCTTGCACGGGCGGGGCTGTCGGTGAATTTCACAAAGGAAATAAATATTTAATAAGTTATAAAGAAATAGTGAAGTGAAAGAAATGGGATTATAGCATACAATTCTTTTCCAATCGTTTTATTTATTGAGTTGATAGTATTTTATCAAGTTTTTAGGTTATTATGTGAGTTTAATGTTATAGGTTTTTAGTTTTTGTGACATTATCCAGCCACGGCGGTGGCTGCTTTGTCGCACCATTTGCCCGACTGTCTGTGAGGGTAGGAAGGCGAGCCACCCGACCGCCCGTGAGGGTGGAAGGGCTTTCTTCAAACCTCAAATAAATCCAGCGTAAGCTGAGGTGTTTGGCGGAAACCTGTGTCGCTGGTGAGGGAGGACATTCCCATACCTCACTGGCGGCTTTCTTCAAACCTTATCAAAAAAATCAGTGCAAACTGAGGTATTAGGAAACCCGTGCCGCTGGTGGGGATGGAGCTTTCTCTACCCTGCTGGCGGCTTTTCACTGAATAAAAAATACTGTATGTGTTTAATAGTATATTCTGTTTTTTTGAATTATTATTTTTTAGTCTCATCATCATGCCACAGCGGTGGCATTCATTCTTTTTGCTTTTAATAAATTGATTGTTTATTATTTTTACTCTCCCGCCAGTTCGTGACGGATAGGCGGGTTTCCATTGAATACTCTTAAATAAAAATACAATATGAAAACAACAGCTATCATTTTCGTACTGCTGCAGGCCGCACTCATCGCGGCTCGTGCCATCGGGCTGCTCCAGTGTCCGTGGACATGGGCGTTCTTTCCCATTATCACGCTGCTCACAGTAGGAGTCCTTTTGTTTTTCACTGCGTTGCTCGTCGGCGTTTGGCTGCTATTTCGCGGCGAAAAAGCGCACAGGATGAAGGAAGGAGGCGGCCATGAGTGACCTACGTCTTCATTTCAATACAGCCCCAGCCCCGTTCCGTGCGTTCCGTCTTATAAAGGTGTCGGATGGCGAGGGGCTGCGCACGGAAATCATCGTGCCAAATGGGCTGACACCTGAAGATGTGAACACGTCTGTTCGCCGTGTGGAGCATTTCGCAGTGATGCACGCAGGGGCGTTTGCGGAGGTGACATACCAAGCCTATCTCGGATGTGTAGACTGGTTCAGATTCCACAGGAAGAACGAGATGGATGGGACGGTATGCGATTTCCTTGGACGCATCCGCCGCTCATTGGTGAAGGCCACGAAGTATCACCAGCGGATGGCCGATGCGGACTTCATCGAAGCCTATTTCGGTGCGTTCGTCGGCGACCAGACCAAGAACATAGAGCGGGCACGCTCAGCAGCCTATGACGTTTTCAAGGAGCTTCTGCCACAAGAGCGTGCGCTCGATGCGGCGTTTGTCGCACAAATCTACATCTGTGCGTGCTATCAGTGCTCTGTAGCCGCCGCCGTTGTTCGTGGCGAGCACTCAATGAGCGGTATCAACTGGGACAGGGCTTTGCGCAAGTACTTCCTCGACGACGTGGCAGAGTATGCAGACCGTCTTTTGCAAAGAAAGTATCATATCGACATTCTTGCCGTCAAGGACAGAATTACGAAGATAGGCGAGTACGTCTTCGAGGACATGACCCGCACGGCGTTTGACCCGTCACGAATTGAGAGGAACATCCGTGAGGCATTTGCCGATTTGCCCGATGAGAAAAAGGCCATGTACGGCTCTGTTGAGGAACAACTCGAGAACTATCCCATACCAAGATACGTGCCATGAGTAAAGAAAATAGAAAGAAGAAAGGCCGCGCTTACTATGAGTTCACGCAAGAGGAACTCGCCTATGCGGCAGAGGCCTACCCCACCACGTTCAACAAGGAAATCGCCGCACGGCTCGGCATCTGCGAGGAATCTGTCTGCCGCCTTGCGAAGCGGTTCGGATGGAAGAAGAACCTCTCGGCGGTGTACAGTATATTACACGGCGGGAAGCTGCTATCCGACGAGGAGAAAGAATGGTTGAAAGAGGCCTACACGGGCATGACAGAGACCTCGGAGATACTGGGGCGGCTGGGGATTTCATTAACTCAGCTGCGCAGTCTTGTCGTTCGCTTAGGACTGAAACGTCCGAAAGAGCGCATTAGAGAAAATGGAAGAAAGGGCAAGGGAAAGAAAAAGGACAAAACGGGCATTATCGCTCGATGGAATAAGATACGGGAAACCTTGCCCCGTGAAGAATGGCCAGGGTACAAGCCCGGCAAAAAGCCATGGGAGCAGGCTGGCATGACCAAAGAAAAGTATGACAATGGCTTGCTGAAGAAAAGCATCACTCTGAAACGTTTGTACAAAATGGAGCATTTCCGAGTATCTTCTGGGAAGCCGCAGCAGACGCGTCTAAGGCTGAAGCAGCTTAGCAAGCGGCAGCGTTTGATGAAGTACCGCATGGCGCGCCGGTGTGACTATTTCTATGCGAAAGGCGAACCGCTGGTGATATGCTATGATGAGCAGACCCGACGCTTAGGGGAGCTTGAACAGAAAGCCGCCGCAATGGGGCTGCAGGTGCTGCCCGCAGATGAGGATTGAAAGCATAAATAAAATTAACAATGACACAAGGAGAATACATCCGCCTAAAGGCGCAGATTGCCGTGTTGAAAGAGGTATCGCTCTGTTATTCAGGCAAGACAATAGGCAATATTATTCAACAAATGGAATCAACAGCAAAGGAGGTGGAGAAATGACCCTCAATGAATATCAGAAGATGGCACTGGAGACCGCCATCTACCCACAGCCAATCATATACCCAGCCCTCGGTCTGACGGGGGAGGCTGGAGAGGTCTCTGACAAAGTGAAAAAAGTCCTTCGGGACAACGACTCCATTTTCACCGATGACAGGAAGCTCGCCATCGCAAAGGAGCTGGGCGATGTGCTCTGGTACGTTGCCACCCTCGCACACGACATCGGCTACTCACTTGATGAGATAGCGAAGATGAACTATGAGAAACTGCATTCACGGCAGCTTAGAGGCAAGCTCCACGGCAGCGGAGATAATAGATAAGAACAATTGGCCAATGTATATAACAAAATGGATTGAAGGAGAGAAGAATCTGAATGATTTTTGCTTGAGAAAATTTAACGAGACCCCACGTTTCATTGAAACGATAGGGAAGGTAGGAACATCCGCCAAGGTGCACCGTGTATACAAATGGCGAGAGGATAAACTAAGGTACACGACCATGTATCTGTTGTTTATGGAGCATCCAAAAGGCACTGTTGGCGACATATCAGACATTCGACATCAGACTTATGAAAGTATCAGAGCTAATAGAAGCTCTTTACTCATCAAGTGAGGAAGAAGTGCTAATCAAGTCAGAGGATGGCTTGCTTGATGAAATCGAGATAGAGCACATTGAGGAGCAGTTTGACGGTTTCGACACCGTATATCCTGCCACAATTGCCTTAAAGGCTAAGAAAACTGAACGTTAGAGGGCTTCAGACCCCCGCCGCGGATAGCTGGCTAATCGGATAGGCCAGACGACGGAATAACACAGAAGAAAACTGTCGAAGAGCGTAGGACATTAGGGCGGTTCGACTCCGCCCCCGCGGTCAACTTGTAAACTAAACGTGAATAATTATGAATGAAGATAAGGAAATAGATAAATGGGCGAAGGAATACGCATACGTATATTCAAGCGAAGCCCCCGAAGTGTGGTCTTTCGCAGACGGATTCCTCAAAGGAGCCGAATGGTACAGTCAGAACCTGTGGCATGATGCGAGGCAAGAACGGCCAGAGCCAGGCAGGCAGTATCTCGCATTTCTGGACATACCCTGCCATCCCACATTCGTATTGTGGGACTGCGGCACAAACCACCCCTTCTTCACCCGTTGGGCATACGTCTCCGACCTCCTGCCCGATACACCATCAGACACCAAACAACTTATTAAAAAATGAAAAAGAAACGATATGAAAGTAACTGTAACACAAGACACGCCATGGAGCAGGGCGTTGGATGCTGCACGGAGGACGATAGGCAAAGAGCCATTACACAAAGAACCCAGTGATAATTGGAAAGCAGAAATGCTTTTGTCAGAGCACAGCCCCATCAAATTAGTAGAGTATGCAATTCATTTCCAAGGACTGCGCCAATGGGTCGGGGTTCATCTGCTTAGGCATGAGCACGCGCTGCCCTTTATCCACTCACAGCGGGAGGATAGGCGAAAGCTGAACTGCAGCAGGGACGAATTGCCACAAGGTTCAGAGAATGACCAAGACTTCATCGTCAATGCGCAAACGCTTATCAACATCAGCAGGAAGCGGCTTTGTTTCCGAGCCTCAAAAGAAACTCGGGAGGCATGGAAAGCCGTAAAGGCAGAAGTTGCCAAGCAAGATAGGGTGATGGCGGATAAGATGGTCAAGAACTGCGTTTACAGCGGCTTCTGCAGGGAGCTGAAATGCTGCGGATTCGTCCACACGGGAGAGTATGAGGAAGAAGTGAGGCAGTACAGGAAAGTTGATTATGAAAAATCAAGATATTTTTTTGCTTGATTTTTATTTACTTGCCTTGATGGATTCCCCCCACATCGGAGCCTATCACGGACAGCCGTCCGAATAAGAAAACGGCAAGGAAATGGAAAGAAATAGCAAAGAAATCATCCAATACTCCACGGCGTGCATCATGCTTGCCAGTGGCATTGTCCTCTCGTTTCTCAGTTTCTTCATCGAGGATGAGCACACCATAGACGATTCCGTGCTGTGGTACTTCGCACAGACCATCATCTATGCGGGTTCAGTGTTCGGGCTGACGCTCTACGTTTCATCGACACGTCGGCAGATTATCGCAGAGCTGGAAGGGAAGCTGAATGGGAGCGGCGGCAAGGATGACGCACCGAACAAAACAAGTAAATAGACTATAGACTATGAAGATACACGGGCAGTTCATCAATAAGAAAGGCCAGACGGTGACGGTGTCCATCGTCACGAGGAACGATACCACCACCGAGGCGGTCATCAATGACGGGAAGTCTGGACTGTGGTTTCCTGCGTCCGAGCCGTTCGTGATTGAAAGCGGCCTGAATGATACTTTTGACGTGGTGATTCAGGCCACGGCCACGCTGCGACTGGAGTGCGAGGATTATCAAAGCGAGTTCTACCAGAAGGAGTGCGCCGACGCTATCGTGACGGCCGACGTGGATGGGGATTGCGTTTTCTACGGCTGCGTAGAGCCGCGTCAGTTTTCGCAGGATTTCTCAGGCGGGCAGACCTCGAACGATATCGAGCTGAACCTCGTAGATATGCTCGCCGCCCTCCAGTATCAGAATTATGCGAACATCGGCAGTGCTGGCATCAGTTACGAAAACTACGTGGCGAGTGCAGGGATGATTTCTCTTGCTGACGTGTTTACAGAAAATAGCACTACGCAAAGCCAGAAATATCATTCATTCTGGGATGATGCCAGCAAGGGCTATGCCAGCAATGTGGCGAGCTGTTTCGATACATTCGCCCAGACCTATGTCTCCGAGAAAGTGTTCCTCGGAGATGACGAGGATGACCTGTTCACCTCGCTCGACACGCTCGAAGCAATTCTGAAACTATACAACCTGCACGTTGTGCAGCGCGGGTACGACTATTTCGTCTTTTCATGGGAAACGTTCTCCAAAAACAGCGAAAACGCAGCAGTATTCAGTAACAGCAGCCACCTCTATCCCGATGGGCATTCTGTCCCCGACACTCCGATGAGTATCAGCCTGACCCCTATAACCCTTTCCGAAGGCAACGTGTCAGGCACACAGATGGACATCGATATGGCTGAGACGTACAACCGTCTGATTCTCGAGGTGAATCCCGACGATGCCTCCGACGTGGTGGCCTCTCCACTCGACTCAGACACCATGACTCCGATGTTCAGCTCGAAGCAGAAGTACTGCACTGCGCTTTGGACAAAAGGCACGGGCGACACAGCAAGAGACGCGTTCAAGGCGCTGCTCGCTGGAACAGCGACGGACTACAAGGAGGCACATACCGTCGACTACTACATCTGGGCGAAGAAGGCGCAGGGGTGGAAGCTCGGAACGGGGAAGAACGACGGCTTGGGCGGTATCACGGATTGGACGGCCTCCAGTGACAAAACGAACCAGCAACGTATTCCGGGAATGCTGCGCAAGCAAATCGGCGCGGCCATTCTTTCTATGGGTTATGTGGACAAACAGAGCGACGCAACCGACAATTCACTGACCTCTACTATCGAGATGGACGACTGTCTTGTTGTTTCGGTAAATGGGAACGGGCAAACGGCTGAAGATGAATATTACCCCACCTCAGATGATTTGCTGAAGGCTGCGCCCGTGGCGGTCTGGGACGGCAACGCAACGGGGTCGTATTATTCGCCCTCAGACGACCAGACCACGAACTACATCGTGATTTCTGGTAAGATAATCCTCGTGCCGTTACTCCTTCAGTCGATTAATTATCTTGACAAAGGTCAATCGCCAGATGTTATCAACAAATTGCAATACCCCGTCACGGCGGGGAAGGACATGGACGGTAGACGACTCACCGTTCGATGGTGGAAGGCAGAGACACCACGCAGCACCCCGCAGGATGAAGATGGGACGGCTGATTATGGAGTTCCTAAAGGTGTCGTTTGGCGTGATGATGTGAAGCAGAACTGGGAAAGCTATTATCCTTTTGAGGATGTAGCCCCTCAGTTCTACCCCTTCAATTTCTCGCAAGTTGGAGACGGCTCTGACAAAGTTTCCAAGGTAGGTGCGCTCGAGTGTATGCTGCGTGTCGGTGACATGGTGGCCGTGGAGGATAAGGACTTCGATGAAACGGGCGAAAAGGTGGTGACGGTCAACGGCAAGGAGGTGACGGTCAGATACGGTAATATCAACAATATCACTTGGAAAAAATTCAAAACGCTCGAGCAGTGTAAGAGTGACCATCAGGGAGACCTCGACGCTGCATACGACGAATACTACCAGCAGACCATCACGATAGGATTCGACCCGAAAATCGGTGACTACCTGATAGGCACGGAGTTCGATATTCAGAACAACATCGACTACACGCTCGGACTCGACACCAGCGGCATGGCCATTCCCGTAAGGAGTACCGACCACCTTTGCGGAAAGGTGCATTTCGAGATTCTCGGGCCTGTGTTCAATCAGCAGTACGACGACATCACGCGCAGGCATCGCACGTGGTTCAGGAAGGAGAAGTGGACGGCGCAGACGAAGCCGCTTCTCCCTGCGGTATCATCCATCATACTGAAGGATTTCAGTATGCAGATATTCTCGGACAATGGAATGGCAGGGGCTGACACGGACACCTCGCACCGCTTCATGAGCGACACGGATGAGACGTTTGTCAACAAGAAGGACGATTTGGACTTCACACTCCATTCCGCCCTCACCACTGACGAATGCGAGAAACTCGGCTGTGCGAATGCCGTCGCTCCCACCGTTCCCATGGTCAAGGCAGATGACGGGTCATTCTCGCCGCTTCTTTCCATCTTTGACGTGAACAAGTCGAAAGAAGTGAAGCCGGAGCAAGACTATATCGACTCGTATTATGTAGAATACCACGTACCACGCATAGAGCTGACATTCGACTACGACGGCATCCTGTCCACGCCGTTTGCAAGGTTCACGCACCCTGCGCTACCCGGCAAGACATTTTATGCGATTTCAGTTGGCTGTGACTTGATGGAGGGCACGACAGAGTTGAAGGCGAAAGAAATTTAGAAATATGATAAATATAAAATTACTCAAAGGGAAGAAGAAGGACGGCACATCCCGCACCACCATCAACGTGCAGGGACAGGCATCGGCGGGCGTTCCTACGTCATTCGTCGCACAAGTCCGTGCGTGGATTAACGAGTTGAGCGACAGGCTGAACTCAGTCTGGGACAATGCTGTCGGGATGTTCCTCTCCAAGAAAAACGATGATACCGCAGAGGGACGTATCACGCTCAACAAGGGTTTTGAGGCAAAGGCATCCTCAGAGGTTACAGGTACACTGAAGGCAGATAACCTTAGTGTGGCCGCTTCTGCCATCGTGAAAGGGGAGGCAGTGTTCAGTACCGACGGCACATTTGCCTCTGGCCTGACGGGGCATGGGGCACGTATTGACGGGGATGGCACTGCTGAAATGGATGCGCTGACGCTGCGCAGGTTTCTGGAAGTCCCTGAACTTCGCTACAATCGAGTTACCATCAATGTGGGCAACCAGTGGCGCGCCCCGGGTGGCGGCATCATTCGCAGCGTAACGCCTGACACGAATGGCGGCACGTTCTTACTGAAGCTGGAGCAGGGGGAAGTCGGAACGGTCAAGGCTGGTGACATTTGTATGGGTATCTTCCATTCGGAGGCGGTGGCAGACAACGCAGCGGCATCGGCAGATGATAATAAGGGTAATTTCCGCTTCGCAGGTTTCTACACGGCCTACTGGGAGATTACCGAGGTATCGGACTACACAGAGGCAGAGACGGGCATCACCTTCAAAAATGGAAAGGTGTCCTACACGTGCCGCCCCGTTTCCACAAACTATCCAAAGCAGTACCACCCCGCAGCATCGATGCACTTCGTTTCTTATGGAAGCAAGACAGACACCACCCGCCAGTCATCACGCTACTCAACCCTCACTTATGAGCGGTTTCTGACGGGCGTGAATACATGGGAGTTCGGCTCGAACAATATCAAGATGCAGGTGGGAGACCTGACGGGATTCCGCCCAGCCGATGGCATCGACCTTGCAGGTTATTCGGTTTACTGCAACTCTATCTACATTGACGGCTACCTCAAACAGCTGGCAGAAATGGGGGAGAGTGAGCCGTACACCTACACCACAGACAATATCGCAGACACCCTCCCACTTGACGCAACGGGGAAGCTCAAGCAGCCCATCGTCTCCACTGATTCTTCTGGCAACAAGTCATGGCTGCTGCACACATCTTTGCAGGTTCGCAAGGGGCAGACGCTGCTTACCGCCGTAGCAGATGAGGGAGGAACACCGTCCGCAGGCCAGTTCGCCCTCTCGCTGAACCCCGTGGGATGCACGGCGCACGCCGACCACTCCACCATCTATGTGGACACCGTGGACTATGAGAACCGTGCCACGGCATACGTCGAGGCCACGATGGACTGCGAGGGGAACGCAGCCCTCACGCACGTTTTCACCATCAAGGTAGTGCGGGACGGCGACAAAGGGCAGGATGGCAAGAACGGCAAGGACGGGGCGACCCACGGCACACGCAGGCAATATGCCATTTCCGCATACTCTGAAGTTCTCAAGATAGGCGACAGCCCGTTACCAGACGTGACTTCATGGGGCGATACGCCACCCACCCCCACCACGGACAAGCCCTACCTCTGGGTCCGCTTGACCGACTGGACAAAGACATCCGACGATACTCCCGCCGTTTACGGAACGCCCGTATATGTGCGCATGACTGGTGAGCGCGGGCCACAGGGAGAGCGTGGCGAGGATGGCCTTGACGGTCGGGACGGCAAATCATGGACGCTGCGGGGAACAGCTGCGGGTCATGTGGCGAACGTCGCCGCATTGCCTGAAATCGCACTGAACGGGGCTATCTACCTTATCGACACAGGAGCGAGCGGAACACCCGTGGCCATGAAGAAGATGGCTGGCGGATGGGCTTCGCTGACCGTGCAGGAGAATGACGCATACATCTACGAGGGCGACCTCTATATGGCCACCACTACCGCATGGGTGAAGATAGGCCACATTCAAGGAGAGAAGGGAGAGAAAGGCGACCAAGGATTGCAGGGCGAGCCAGGAGCGAACGGCCGCACCTCCAGAATATACCAGACCCTCACAGACGGGCAGCAGTACTACGACGGCAGTACCATTACCGCCGATGGATTCTGTTATCTTGACTTCTTTGCAGAACCAAACGACACTGCGGCATCTGGGTGGAATATCTATCAGTGTAAGGCATCATACATCTTCCACAAAGACACGCACCAGCAGCCATCGAAGGATTCTACACACTGGAAGCAGGTGGCCGTGAATGCCGACTCTGCCTTCTTCACGTTTCTTTTGGCGAGGAACGCACGCATAGACTTTCTTGAGGGGAACGCCATTTCCGTAAGGAAGAAGCACAGCACGGAGGCGTATGCTGGCATGGGTGGCGACTTCCCGTTCTGGGCTGGCAGCAAGACTCCATACCCTGATGCCTCAGGACTTAGCGGCAGCACCTACACATTCGCCGTGGATGAAGCGGGCAACCTTTTCGCATCTTCGGCCTACCTAACAGGCACTATCAACGCCACGGGAGGAACGATTGGCGGCTTCACCATCCAAAGCGACTCTATGGTAAGCGGCGACGCAAGGGGGACGGGCATCACCATCACGCCATCGAAAATAGAGGCGAGAAACAGGATGTACGAGAATGGCGCAGCCATCATCGACACCGACTCGAACGTCACGGCAGCGTTCGCCACTGGCACATACGAGGGCGTGTTCTGGCCATGCGCCTTGCAGCTTACGGGGAATGACAATTCCAGCTATCAAGGGACGGCTCTTGATATCATCAAAGGCGTTACCCGTGGCATCCGCCCAGAGGTGGCACTACTCAAGGGCAAGGTGAACCTGCTCAACACAACGCAGACAACCTACAAGCCACAGCAGACGGGAACGGGACGGATAGACATAGAGAATGGTGCGAACGGCTACCTGCGCTCTGGCGCGGTGCTCGTATTCCCAAGCGGTGCGACGGTGGTCTTGCCGCCGAATCCTGTAAACGGCGACAACTACATCCTGCTGCCTTTTTCGCAGGGGTCATCCGTTACCATCGGAGCGAACGGGCAGAGAATCATCTGCGACGGGAAGGACACGGGCACGGATGGAGTCAGTGCTGGAAATGCCCTCATCTTCATTATTTATTTAGGTGAGAAAGACAACGGCGGTTGTTGGATAGCCAAGACGTTATCGTGAAAATGTAAAGTTTACAGTTATGGCAAACGAAATAGCAAATCAGTTTGAGCTGACCTCTGCGGTCTGGAACGGGGATAAGTTCCTGCTCGAGGGAGCTACGGCTTCTGGCTCGAAGCAGATGAAGGTCACGGCAGAAGTCGTCCGTGCATACCTTCAGGGCATGGGAGGCGATGGTGAGGACAGGCGTGTACTCTCCTTCAAGGGCTTTGCCAATGACGCAGAAGTGTCCATGAACAGTACCACGGGCGGACAGCTCGGGGTGGATGTATGGTTCGCAAAGTCCGTGGGCAGATTCGCAGTGGCCACCCGTTCGCTGTCCGTGGGAGGTGCGGGAAGCAGCGGAGAGCCGTCGCAGCTGTTCGACAACTGGTCACAGCGTGCCATCTACAATGACGGCAACGTCCCTCGTGCTGGCAACCTCTTTGTCTGCCAAGCGGACGACAAACCCTACTGGTGGACGGGCAGCGAGCTGCGCCCCATCGTCACGGACACATCGGGAGAGGTCATAGGAGAGTCCATCCCATTGACGGAAATTGATGAAATCATCAAGGCGGAAACTTCCACGCAGGCCGCAGGGAAGAAGGGAAAAGCAGTTGTGAAAGTCGCACAACTTGCGCAAAACGCAAAGAAAGTGAACACAGAGAAACCCACGGCAGTGCAGATTGAGAACCTCACACTCAAGCGTGCCATTGTGACGGATGCGACGAAACGCTCCGCACGCATCGTCATTGTTGGGTGATGAGTAAAGAAATATTTTAACAAAAAGCAAAATAAAGATTATGGCAAAGTTCCTCGATTCGACGGGCATCTCACATTTGGTGGGGAAGCTGAAAAAAATCTTCGCCTTGAAGGCAACTACGCTCGCGGGATATGGCATCTCTGACGGCGTGGCCTATGTAACAACAGACGGGAGCGGCGACGTGGTAACGGAGGCTTCCATCAGTGGACACACCCTTACCCTCACCAAGGGCGGGGCGATGCCGTCTGTAAGGCGTGAGGTACTCACCTCACCAGCCGCAGGGGTTAATGGGTTCACTTTTACGGAAACGCTTATCCTGAACCTTACTAACGTTTCCTATTCCGACCAGAACAAATTCTGGGTAAATCTGAATAGTTCTGAAATCAAGCGCGGATATGGATTCTACCAAGGAACGGTCATTACGGGTGCGAACACGTGCCTCGTTAAATTCGGCGGCATTGACTCCATCGTGGGCGAGCAGGTGCTGCAAGCGCAATCGGCCTACCATTTCAGACTGGCCACCTACGGAAAGAGCGGCTCGAACCTCGCAAAGGGCTATCTGCTGTGGGAGCGCATCGGAGCCGCTTAGCAAAGAAATAGACAATTTATAAATAACAATAACATCTTTAATCCGCCGCCTTCGAGTTTTTTGGAGGGGCAAAAAATATTAACATCATGGCAAAGTATCTTGATTCGGCGGGTGTTACCCACCTCGTTAGCAAACTGAAATCTGACGTTATCCCCAATGTGAAGGTGAATGCGGCAAAGAAGGCCGATACGGTGGACGCTTCAGGCATTCAGGGTGTCATCGACATATCTCACATTCCGCAAGGCGCGCTCGAGCGGGTGGTGCAGGTGAAGGACGATACCGCACGCTTCCAGCTCACCAGCGAACAGGTGCAGCTCGGCGACACCGTGAAAGTGCTCTCTAATGGGAAGATGTACATCGTCATAGACGAGGATAAGCTCAATGTCGATGCCGGTTATATGGAATACGCCTCTGGCTCTGCCTCGTCCGTTCCATGGTCGGGCATCACTGACAAGCCAGACTCGTTCAAGCCGTCTGAGCATACCCACCAACTCGAGCTGACCATAGGGAAATCTACCGTTTCGGGGAAAGTCACTGGTACGGTAGCGTTGACGCTTAGTAACATTTTCAAAGATGCCTTCAAGACTTCTGGTAGCGGCAACGCCATCACGGATATTACTCTCCCAAGCCCAAGTTCAGTAGACCAGAACAGCATCATTCTCACCAAGGGTACGACCTTCGCCACAGGGAGCGAGTTGAACGACCTCGACGGACGTGTGTCGGAGTTGGAGACGAACATGGGTGACGGCGGCAGCATCGCGGCGCAGCTGGAAAAGGCAGGCTACGACATCGTGCTGTTCGGGGGATTCCTCGATGAAGCCCCCACCGTTGAGGATTCTGGAGTGGACGGAACGGGAAAGACTCTCTGCATACTGAAGGGGTCAGACCTGCTGATTGTCGGTGATGGCACTGTGCCCGTAAAGAAATTCTACGTAAAGGATTCGGCTGGGAAATATTACCAATCATTCACCACGTTAAACCGCTTCTCCCCAGACAATGACGGTGCTGCCTCCCAGAAGCTGTACACCCACAAGCTCTACATCGACACCACGACGAACAAGGTCTATTACGCCTCCAGCGATACGACACTGACTGAGGTGGGAGGAAGCGACACCGCACTCACAAAAGACGAAATCTACGCAGCGATCGACGCTGCGACAATGCGTTTGTCTGACCAAGGCAATGCCGTCCGTGTGAGCAACAACGGAGATATAAGGCTTGACAAATAATCAGATAACTCTAAAAACTGAATAAAATGGCATTTACAAGTGAACAGGAAGCCAAGATGCTGAAAATGCTCACGGCTTTCGAGAACGGGAAGAATATCGCAGACCTTCCCGATTTGACGGGGACGAACCCCTTCAACCTCTACTCAGAGGTTCTTGATGAGGATGGCGAGAGTAAGAAAGCCGCCATCGCCACGTTCCTCCCCTATTCCGAGGAGCAGTGCTCCTACGGCATTGAGTTCGATGTTACGGTCAGCTCGCCCTCCTGCACCCGCGTTGGCTCGACCGACCTCCACAAGTCGCTCCCTATCCAAAGCCGTATGCGTGGCTGTCTTCTTGACGATGACGGCAAGGTGGTGGAGTACCTTGACCCGACCGATTGGACGGGCAACGTGCGTGACGGCTCTCGTGGGCAGGTCATGGTGGAGATACCGCAGCACTACCGCAAATGCGAGACGGACGGCAACAAGCGAAGGGTGCTGCTGTCAGAGCTGCCACTGCCAGGCTACGAGGTAGTGCCGCTTATGTATGTGTCGGCATACCAAGCTACGGTGCAGCGGTCAACAAACAAGCTCTGCTCGGTGGTCAACACCGACGCAGATTACAGAGGCGGCAACAACAATTCTGACAATGACGCAAAGTACAACACACTGCTTGGACGCCCTGCGACTTCACTCAGCCGCACCAATTTCCGCGCATACGCCCGCAAGCGCAAGGCGGACAGCACAGAGTGGAACTGCATGACCTACGACGCTCAAAAGGCTCTGTATTGGCTCTTTGTTGTTGAGTACGCCACGCTCAACTCTCAGGCGGACTATAACAGCCAGCTGACAGCAGAGGGTTTCCGCCAAGGTGGCTTGGGCGCAGGCGTGACGACTATCAGTGAGAGCGATTGGAACACGTTCAACGGCTTTTGTCCGTTTGTTCCATGCGGTCTCACAGACTGCCTCGGCAACAGGACGGGGGTTGTGGAGTACACCATCAACAATGAGGCTGAGAGCAGCCCGATAACAAAGACGTTCCAAGTTCCCCGTTACAGAGGAATTGAGAATCCTTTCGGACATATCTTACAGTGGACGGACGGGGTAAACGTGCGTATCAGTCCCGACACTGACAACGGTGGGGACGGCCTGTCAAAGGTCTTTGTCTGCCATGACCCCGCCAAGTTCAACGACAGCAACTATGATGGCTACTCTCACGTTGGCGATGAGGCTCGCACGAAAGGATATGTGAAGGAGGTCATCTTCGGTGTGGGTGGCGAGATAGTACCGAAGACGGTCGGTGGCGGCTCTACCACCTACTTCTGTGACTATCATTACACGAGCATTCCGACGACTGAGACGCTCCGTGGGCTTTTGTTCGGCGGCTATGCGTCTTACGGTGCGTCTGCGGGCCTCGCCTATGCGCGCTCGAGTAACGCCCCCTCGGGTACGAATGCGGACTTCGGCTCTCGCCTCTGCTTTATCCCCGCAACTGCGTAACACGCCCACGCCCTCTGCCGCCCGCCAAGAATGGCGGCGGAGGGTCTGAATAAAATTGTCAAATAAATAAAATGCAAAATGGCAACAGGAGAAAATACAAAAACCGATGACGGGTCGCTTGCCTTTCTGAACATTCCACGTGACGAGAAAAGCCGCTCGTTCAACTGTGACGAGACAACCCAATCAAAGTTGGTCAACACCTCGTTTTGGGTCTGCGACTTCATCGAGGAAGTGCCGACGAGATTCTCAAAGTCGAAAGGCACGAAAGGGCAGACGCTTGTCAAAATCAAGCCTGAGAAAGACAGCAAGGAGAGCGAAGCCAAGAAGTTCTTCACGGGTTCTGCCGACATCCTCTACGTCTGTCAGGAAATAAAGAAGCGCAACGCCTTTCCCCGCCGTGTCACACTGAGGGGAAACGGCAACCGTTATTGGTTTGAATAAAATAAAATAACAAAATGAAGGTTGGTCGCTCTTGTGGGCTTTTGTTCGGCGGCAATGCGAATAACGGTGCGAATGCAGGCCTCGCCTATGCGAACTCGAATAACACCCCCTCGGATACGAATGCGAACATCGGCTCTCACCTATGCTTGAAATTGTATGACGACAGGCATTTAAGCCTGACTTCATAACAGAGAGCGGCGACCCTGCCCCTTGGCAAAAGATTTCGTTAACAGAAAGGAGTTGGTAGAAACGCCTGTTGTATGGGCTATCGAAGACCCCGACTAAGTAAAGCAGAGAATACAATGAAACGTATAGGACATTTGTACGACAGAATCATATCGATAGACAACCTGCATCGTGCTGACGAAAAGGCACGCTGTGGGAAATCTAACACATACGGTGTCCGTGTTCACGACAGGAACAGGGAAGCGAATATCCTTGCGTTACATGAAGCTCTGCTGACCAAGACATTCAAGACCTCCCCTTATGACATCTTCACGATACACGAGCCAAAGGAGAGGGTCATCTATCGTTTACCGTACTATCCCGACCGAATAGTTCATCACGCCATTATGAGCGTGTTAGAGCCTGTTTGGGTAAAGACTTTCACGCACAACACCTATTCCTGCATCAAGGGTCGTGGTATTGAGGGCTGTGCAAGGCGGGTTGAGCGGCTTATTAAGAGTTACGAGGGCAGGCCGCTCTTTTGCTTGAAGATGGACATCAAGAAGTTCTATCCGTCCATAAAGCATCACGTCTTGAAGCGCGTCATCAGACGGAAAATCAAGGACAAGGATTTGCTTTGGCTTCTTGATGAGATAATAGACAGCACGGACGGCTTGCCCATCGGCAACTATCTGTCGCAGTTCCTCGCCAATCTGACCTTGTGTTATTTCATGCACATGGTCAACGAAAGATTGCGCTTGGACAGCACAGAGTATGCCGACGACATCATCTTCTTTTCTGACAGCAAAGAAAAGTTGAGAGCCGCCTTTGCACAGGTCATCAAGCCATACGTTGAGCAGGAGCTGGAGTTGCAGGTGAAGTCCAACTATCAGATATTCCCGATAGCCAATAACCGCTACGACAAACACGGCAGAGCATTGGACTATGTGGGTTATAAGTTCTACCGCAAGCAGAAGCTGATGCGTAAGAGCATCAAGCGCAATTTCTGCAAGACGGTGGCAAAACTCAAAAAGCGTGTGCCGCCTGTCAGCCCCGCGGACTTCAAGCAAGGCATCGCTCCATGGCTCGGCTGGGCGAAACACAGCAATTCAAGACATCTTTTGAAAACAATTATTAAACAGAATTATCATGGCATTTTATGACAACAAGCCCTCCATCTGGGAGGCAGTAGGAAACGGCTCATACCTTTACCGTTGGAACATTCAGGAAATCACGCCTGAGCAGTCAGAGAACGACGAGAGCGAGAAGAAAACCACGTGGCAATGCGAGGAAGTCACGGTGTGGCCTCCGTATGACACTGGCAGCATCATCAACGCCGTCATTCGTGCTTCTTACACTGCAGCGGCAGAAATCGCACTTGTTAACAAGTACAACGCTTATCAGCAGGGCATGAATATAGGCGCGGGCATCGTAAGCGAATACTCGGAGTATCTGGCATTCGTGCAGAATGTGAAGCAGCAGGTAAGGAAGGACTTTGATGAGGAAACGCCAGCCGTTCAGAGCACAGGCGGCACCCCACGGCTTTCAGACATTGCCGCCGTGTTGTCCATGACGGTCAACACGCTCGCCATATCCGACGAGCAAGCCCTTAGAGTGAAATCCATTTACCCACGATGGGAAAGCCTTGTTGGGGAAGCCGTCAAAAAAGACGACAAAATGCAGTATGACGGGAAGCTCTGGAAGGTACTCCAAGACCACACGGCACAGGAGCAGTGGAAGCCAGGGAAAGGAACGGAAAGCCTCTATACTGAGATTGTCGAGAGCGCAAAGGGCACGAAGGACGACCCCATACCCTACGACAACAATATGGAGCTTTTCAAAGGCAAGTACTACTCGCAGGGCGGCAAGGTCTACCTGTGCATTCGTGACACAGGAATACCAGTGTACAACACATTGGCGGAACTGGTCGGGAACTATGTGGAATTGGTAAAATAGTCTTACAAAATGCGTCAAATAAAATATATCTTCGTCCACTGCACCGCCACCCGCCCGACGGGCACCATTTCCGCATTGCGCAACGCATGGCGGTCGCAGGGGTGGATTCATCCCGGGTATCACTACGTGGTGCTCGCAGACGGGCAGGTCTCCCAACTGCTCCCAGAGGAATACGTGTCGAACGGGGTTCGCGGCTACAACCAGCACGCCGTCAACGTGGCCTACATGGGAGGATTAGACACAGACGGGAAGCCGTCGGACACACGGACTCCCGAACAGAAGGCTGCGCTGCGCCGCTTGCTGACCACCCTCAAGGAGAAATACTCAGAAGCCAGCATCCTCGGACACCGCTCTATCTGGGGGGAGGCCACTCCCCAAAAGTGGCACAAGATGTGCCCTTGCTTCAACGCTATTGAAGAATATAAGAATATTAAATAAATATACAGATTATGAAAAAATCACCCACTATCATCCGTGCCAGTACGCTCATACTGATGTTCCTGCTGCTCGTGCTCTTGACGGGCTGCGCAGCGAAGAAGAAGGCCATTGCTGAAGCCACCACCCGACAACAGGAGACCACCCACGCAGCCGCCGCCAGCCAGCAACAGACCACACAGACGGCGACAGGCATCACGGCGACGAATCATACCGACACCGCTGCCGTTACCTCCAAGGCTTCAGAGTTGGGCACGGACACCGCACAGGTCAGTATCAGGCGGGCTCAATACACCGTAGCCGATACCGTCTACACCACCGTCACCATCAACGCCCGCCGCTACCATTACCGTGAGGAACATACAGCCCGCCATGAATATGGTGCAGGAAGTGGCATTACACAGCGGCACACTACGGACACTGCGGCCGCCATTGCCGCTACCGACACGTCCATCGCACGCAGCCACACCACGGCTGCCTCCTCAAAGGAAACATACCGCACGTCTCGAAGCAGCGACGCATGGGCATTGCTGGTTCTTGCATCAATCGTCACGGCATTGCTCTGGTTCTACATCCGCCGGAAGAAGTGACCGCCATCTCATACCGCCCCTCGCCGGACTGGGGCGTATCGACATAGCATAATTGATTGTTTTTTTTTAATTGATGTTTTCTCTTGATAAATAGGTTTTGGTTAGTATTTAGTTTTTGAAAGCCCCGCCCCGCAGTGATTGCGGGGCGGGGCTGTTTCCTTTTATCTGATTTCTATGGACACTCCCATAGCATTACAGATACGGTTCAGCACGTCGAGTCCTACGGAGTATTTACCAGCCTCAATTCGAGCAACATTACATTGAGTGATGCCAGCCCGTCTGGCCAGTTCCTCCTGCGTCAACCCACGTCGGAGGCGGAGGTCTCGAATAGTCTTACCCAGCTGGCCGCGTTGTACGGCCAATGATGGCATCGCTATATCGTAGTGCTCGACACTCAGCCAATCAGCCAGTTCTCGGAGATGCGTAGACACGGCCGCCGCTTCCTCTACACTTCCGAAGGTGTCCCCATTGAGCAACGTGACCTTCTGCGAGCCATTGAAATCATGTTCTTTGAAAGTAATAACTATCCCATGGTCTGTGTCTGTGGCCACCCAGAAGCCTGGCTTCCGGGATGGCTGAAGGATAAATCGCTCTTTACTCATTGTTGTTTAAAATATTTTTTCCCAAGTCGGCATATTAGCTCGCAAAAACGCTCGTTCCCTGCTATCGGCAAGGCTATCGACTTGTTGTAGTCTTCATGCCCATAAACAGGCGAGCACCACCACAGGTGAGCGTGCCCCATGGTCGGGCATTTGGAGTAATTGTCGAAGCCGCGCTTCAATTCCTCACGAAAGCGGCATAAGACAATATGCCTTGCGTTATCTTTTCTCCAGGCAAATTCTTTTCGGATCTGGTCACGCTCAATGGCATCGCTTAGCTTGCTTCTCCTTATAAGCCATGTAAGGGATGCCGCCTTGTGACAGAGGCTCTTGGTAGGCGCATACTCGCACACGAAATAGTACACGTCCACCTTCTTCACTCGTCCGCCGTATAATTGATGGTACAACCGGAAAATCTCTGTGCTGTCCTCCGTGCGAATAACGCTTTGGATGTACTTCTTCGTGATGTTCTTGCCGTTATAAGTCTTCATAATGCTCATTTGCCGAATTGCTGTTGCCGCCAGTTCTTAGTTGTTTATTGTTCTCATTTTCTTGTTGCAAAGGTATGAAGTATATTTGAATATACCAAATAATATATATATTATTTTTGAGTAAACTCGAAGATTTTCTTCTTTCTTTACAAAAAGCAGCTTTCTCCTAACAAAAATGCCGCGCTATTCTCACGAACCGCGCGGCGAGTAAAGAAAAATGAAGACTACAAAAGAGCCCGAATGGGCAGGGATTATTTCCACGGCAACCGCCAACCAGCCGCACCGCGTGCCTTCCCTTCGTTGCCAATGACGGCCACGAGCTGGCGGCCACGGCCAACGAGGCGACCGCTGACCTCAACACGAAGCCCTCCGAGGTCAAGCCCTCCAGTATTCAGGCGTGGCTGGAAGGTGGTGCTTGATGCAGGAATACCACCGAATACATTTCCGTTGGCCATATCGAAGAGCCGCTTCTGCTGCCAACGATTCAGTATCATCTCTCCGCTGTTCACTCGTACGGGAATCTTATCGCCACAATAAGAATTGCCGCCAATGATACCACCCGTCGCATATCCCGTTGCGCCATGAATACTTGAGATGATGGCCACCAGTTCGGCAAGACCCGTGGCAGCGAATGCTACCCATGCCCATGGACCCATTTTCGCAGCCATCTGTTGAGATTGCGAATAAGCCATGACCATGTTCGCTATAGCCTGTGCGATAGTTCCCGCAATATTCAGCTCTGGCATCTCGAAGGTGTCGCCCATGCTTGAAAGGCTGCTGCCCATCTTGCTAACTGCGTCAGTGGCATAGTTGAGCTTCTCGGCAGTCGCGTCGCTGTCCTTCATCAGCTGTTTGAAGGGCTTCCCCTTCTTCCCGATACTCTGCAGCTGATTATTCAGACCTTCTACGAGCTGCTGCCCCATATTCTCGCCGATATCCCCCGCCTGCACGGCGTTGATGACGGTCTCTATCTGGCGGCGTAGCTCTTCCGCCTGATTGTTCCGAATATCGATGGATGCGATGATGCTCGTATCAGTGACACGAGCCAGACCTCTCATCTGCTTGTGAAGGTCATCGGCGGATGGCAGGAACATTCCTGCGAGGTTAGCCTGCTGCGTATTCCCCGGGGTGTTCCCTGCGATTCCTTCCATAGCCCCTTTAAGCGTGAGCGCCCCGCGCTGTGTCTCGATGTCCTCGAGCTTCTTTCGATAAGATTCCAGCTCGGAGATGTTCTCGCTTATCTCGAGGGCTTTCTGTATCTTCCCCTGTGGAAGGTTCGCAAGTTTGGTGTATAGAACTTGCAGCGCCCCGTTGAGCAGCTCGATATTGGAGATGCCATCCGTGATGTCTGGTTCTGTTTTATCAACGGTTGAGGGCGTGCTTCCTCCCCTATCTTTTCCCGTCCCCGTTTTCACTTTCGGAGTCTTGCCGCCTTTACCTTTGCCTGTACCACCACCCAAACTGGGTGGGGTGATACTGCCCATCTCGGGCATCTTGATGCTTGCCGCTTCCTTGGTGAGCATATTCAAGCGATTCTGGTATCTCCGTCTTTCACGATATAGCACACTGAGTTGAGCATTCACCTTGTCAAGTTCACTCGTACCCTTTATAGGCTTGTAGAAATCCACTCCGACTGGCGTAACTTTGTCACTGATTGCGAGACCAACATTCATTCCCATCTGGTCGGCTTGCGTCTTACGCCGTGTCGAATACCGACGAAGATTTCCCTTATCATCGTAGCGGAGTTCCCTTATCTTCATATCATTAGCCGCCATCTGATTCGCATACGCGCGCATCTGTGCCTCGATAACCAGCTGGCGGCAATACGCCTCGCTGTTTTTGATGAGTGCCTGATACCATTCCGCCACGCTGGAGAAATACCCCATCGTCTCGCCATACCTGCTGTTCAGCTGCTCGACTATCTTCTTCTCCTGCGCCTTAGTCCCGTGCCAGTTTTTCGTCATGGCAATGTCCTGATACAGCTGCCCACGGTTTTGCTCGACCTGACTGTTCAAATCCTGCAGTTTCTGTTTCAGCTCAGCAGCGCTCGTCTTACTGGTTTCCATCGCCACGCTGTGAGCATCCTCCGCTTTCGCCGCTTCCCTAAACTGGCTTCCGAGTCCTACCACGATGGCAGAAAGGGCGGCTATGGCGATACCCACGCCAGAAGCAATTAATAAGGTACGCATGGCCACGGCTGCAGTGGTAGCCCCCACTGCCGTGCCAGTCAACGCTGCCGTCAGAGTGGCCATCACAGCACGAAGTCCGACGCTGGCCTGTGAAACGAGGGAGGCGACGACGGGGATTTTGGCGATACTCACGGCGGCGGTTACTGCCGCACGGCCACATCCGAGTAACGCCGTACCGAGCTGTACTGCACCCGTCACGGCCATTCCGAGCTGTCCGAGCTGTGCCAGAGCGGCTTGATATGGCGATAGAGCCGTGCCTATCCGCACCATCAAGCTGCCGAAGGAGTTGCTCAGCTGCTTCACTCTACCTGCATCCGTCTTGGCCAACTCTGCGTTCATGTTACCCACATTCTGGGTAATGATTTCGGCAATCATGGCGGCACGCTCCCCTTCGTTCCCTGCCTTGATGGCATTGGCCTGAGCGTCACTGAATGTGATACCCACACGTCTCAGTGCAGAGGTCTGCCCAGCGAGGGCTTTGCCGATAAGGTTCGCCACGGTCACGGCATCTTCACTGGTGGCATTCAGTCCCTTCTGCTGGGTAAGCAAGTTGTTCAACGCAGGCAACAGCGTGGTCAGTGTCGTCTTGTAGCGGGCAAACGTGGCCAACTGCTGGAGGCCAGAACGCTGCACCGTCCCACCTACGACACCGAGCTTCGTCTGGGCAGATACGGCAGCGTTGATGGCATTTACGTCCGAAGCGCTCGCTGCCATGCGCTCACGCATCACCGTGGTCAGCTTCGTCTGTGCGATGGCTGCGGCATTGGCTTTCTCAATATACGGGGACATCGCACTCGTCAGATTCTGGATGGCATCGAATGCGTTTCGGAAGCTCATCGTCACAGACGCAAGGCTGCGCACGGATTCGCCGAACTCCCTTGATTTGTTCTTGGCATTTCCGAGGGCATCTCCGAGTTTTTCCACGTCGCGGCGGCACGTCACCACCACGTCCTTGCCGTCTATCTTCAGACGAATATTGAAGGGGATTGTCTTTGCCATATTCTTTCTTACCTAATATTATATAGTATCACAACCAGCCGAGCTTTTGGGCACGCCTTACGGTGGCATCCTCTATTTCCTTGCCAACTTCCTGCTCCACGATGGCAGCACCTTGCGCCTCCGCCTCCTTTAGAAAGTGGTAAGCGGGCATCTTGCCACGGTTCTTTCCAACCCATCGATAACCTTCGTCGGTCTTTATGAGGTAGCCGTTCTTCCCGCCGCGAGTCTGACGGCTCTTCGTGCCTTCCTCGGCCCACATCAGTACAGGTTTCTCAACGCCACGACGGGTCTTGATAAAGCCCTGTTTCCCGTGGGGCTTCACGGTAATCATGAAACCGCCACCCCGTGGGTAGACACGAACACGCACGCCACGGGACAGCTTGCCCGCATCGTTGATACCACCAGCCTGTACGCTCATCTTTGCGATGCTCGCAATCTTCTTACCCGTCCGCCTGTATGCGTCTTTCAACGTCCGTTTCAGCTCACGGCGGTCGAAGGTTCGCAGCAGGTCGTTCCATGCCTTATCAAAGGTTGCCGTCTCGTTCATTTCTCGTTGTCTTTTGTGAATAAGTGGCGCGCCGTTTCATCAATCGCTCAAAGGCGCGCTCTTCTTCCTCTTTCGATGCTATCTTATGCGCAGCAGGCGCAGGGACGGACGGCTTACTATCCCACGGCAAGGGAAGCACCTTGCGAAGCTCCACGTTCCCCTTGCTCCATGGACTGACGCTGAGTGCGCCGATAATCCGTGCCCGCTCCCATGCTGCTCGCTGTTCCCCATCGTCATGCTCGTTCACAGCATCGCAGACCGCCTCGAACTCCCTCGGAGTCAGCAGGCAGAAGTCTGCGAAACTCAGGCCGCATACACCCATCCCATAACCGAGCATCTCTGTGATGGTTATTTTTTTTTACTGGCATCGTTTTTTCCTTCCGACGTTTTGCCGAAGACGGCCGCTGCCCACTGCTCAATATCGGCGGGGGTGGTAGCATCCGCAAAATCCTCAACAGTCATGTCGAACTTCACGCCCTCACGCTTGCAAGCGCTGGCCACACAGCACCACAGCAGGGTGAACGTGTCGCTGAAGCCGCCGTCGGTGGTTTCGAGGTCATGCCCTGTGCGCTCTCGGAAACGCAGCAGTGCGCCGTTGGTAAGATAAGCGGGAAAAGTCTTCCCGTCAACGCTCAGCTCCATGCGGATTCCTTCATTGTCTTTTTTCTCGTTACTGTTCATATATTTTCCTAAATTATAAGTTATACGAGGCACAGAATGCCCCTTTTAGATTCCGAGCATAACGGCGTATAGGCACCGTGCCGGCATGAAAAAGGGCAGACCGCTTGCCGTGGTCTGCCCGATATATATCGTTTGGCAAAGTCTAAAAGGCCGACACGCGGTACGTCAGCCTAAGCGTCTGAACAAAAGCGCCGTTCTGCCAGCTCTCCTCACCGCCCACGGTACGTACGCAGTCCATTACCAGACGGTTATTCGTACCGTCAGGGGTGTAGGTGATTCTACAGGTCAGTGCGTGGCGCACCTTTTCTGCCAGACGCACCCCTTCGCCATATTCATCACTGAACACGACGAACTCGAATGTCACCGAATCGCGGTTACTGTACCCTTTTGAATCCTCCGACGACACGTCCGTGCGACGGAACGTCACGAGGGGGAGCTTCACGTCGCTCTCACTCAAAACGGGTTTCACCGTGCCGTCTCCGAGTAAGGATTTCAGCACTGAGTAGATGGCCGCTCCGCTGCTTAGCGAGCTGAAACCTGTTTCTTTCATGTGGTCTGCCATATCGTTATTGCTCATTCAAATCTACAAGACTGCACGTCACGGGCAGCTCTCCATATCGGCGAAGGCTGCGGTCTATGCCCTCCACTTGATACAGCCGTCCGTCCCATTTCAGCCGGTCATATTCCTTCACTGCGTCCGTATATCGGAACGTGAAGGCAGTAAGGTAGGTATAGCCCACCTCGCCATGGATTTCGCCGAAACCGCTGCGCCTGTGGCTCACCTGACACGGCACGCCTTCAGCTACCACTTTCCATTCTCCATGGTCTGCTCCATACTCATCGACGGATTTCTCATAGCGAAGAACATCCGCCACCTCATCCAATAATCCCGCTCGTATCATTCAGAAAGATATTTCACGTGTGAATAAATCAGATGCCAGTAGTGTGGGCTTTTATAGAGCTGCGCCGCACTGATACTCTCCCTTTCCCTGTAATTGTCACCGGTCAGAATCAGCAATGCCTGCACAAGGTCGGCGGGAAGTGTCCCGTCGGCTTTCTCCATCTCCTTCAGGTCTGTTATCTGAAGGTCGGCGGCAAGAGTCTGCTCGGCTGCGTCGATGAACTGCGACACCTCCTCTTTGTCGAGGTCGCTTGCATACCGCAAGCGGCTGAAGCGGATGGCCGCGTCTGCGTCAATGTATCGTGGCATGGCTTATCGGATTTTGTAAAATTATGGGATTGGGAAAATGAGTAGCCGCCCGATATGGGCGGCACTCATCAAGGTGTATCACTACCTCCCGTTGTCGGCTGGCCGGGGTACACCTCTGGTTCGCCGTCATTCTCAAAATCGACATTGAAGGTAGCATCGTCCTGCGCAGGGCTGCTTTCCTCGAGCTTGGTGATGACGAAATTACCTTTGAGGTATGGCGCAGGGCTGTCGGCGCGCTCGAAGCACTCGAGAACAACGCTTTGGCCTGCTCCCCACAACTTGCGGATTTCGTCGAGACTCATCTCTTCCTCGCCCTTATAGCGGAATCCTTCCCCATGAACAGAGATACTCATCTTCGTCACGCCCTTTCCACTGAACAACGCCTTGCTCTGCTTGTTCTTTACAGGCGGTTTCACGGCGCGTTCCTTCGTCTCGCTGTTGAACGTGACCGAGTGGGTGGTGCAGTGGCCGTAGCCTTTGCCGGCAATCGTGAAAAGCACGTCACTGCCATTCATGTAATCCATCGATGTTGCCATTTCTTATATATTGTTTATCGTTTAATAATCAAAATGAAGCAACGCACCGCCGCACGGTGCGCCGCTAATTATCTAAGCCACGGTGTAAGTAATCTTACCGAATGCTTCAGGATAAGGTGCGAAGAAGTCCCACTCGGAGTTGATGACGATTGCCACGGTGTTCGTGGAAAGGACACTGACCGAAGTCGTGTCGATACCCATCGTCATTGCTCCGAATTGTCCGACCATCGCATAACCGAAGTTTCCGTAATAGATAGTGCCGTCCTTCACGAGGCTGCTGGCAACGACCTTCACACCGTCGATGGTGTTCGTGGCAAGGTCAAGTACGAAGCGGCCGCTACCCTTATCGATAGGAGTATTGGCGAGGGCTGCGTATGCGTTCCAGCTCATCAGGTAGGCGGGGCTATTCACGGGAACGTTTGCGGCGTTCACCTTCGAGCGGAGGTCGAGGAACAGCTGGCGGTTCAGTGTGGAAACTGCGCCAGTAGCTGCGAGCACGTTTCCAGTTGGAATGTTCTTGAACGGACTGGTAGGTGCGTTGGCAGCCGGGGTCTCTGACACAAACGCCTCGTTCAGTGCGAGGGTGTGCTTCAGGCGCATAGTCTCGACGACGATGTCACGGACTGCGCCGCCCGTCTGGTTGATAGCGCGGTTGGAGATGTCCACACGGATGGGCAGACGGTGCGGAGTGATGGTCTTCACTCCGAACTCCATGGTCTGCGGGAGCACTTCCTCATTCTCACCATACCACGTTGCCTTCAAGCCCTTCACGGTCGGGAAGTTCCACTGACCGTTGATTCCGCTCTGGATTCTTGCGCCAAGCTCACCGATGATGGTCTGGGGGGTCAGCTCACGGATGTAGTCTTGGATATAGACGGGCGTGATGCTGGCGGTGCTGGCTGCCTGCTGAATGACGGGGGTAGCGGATGGAGTTCCGGATGAGCCAGTGCCGCTTCCAGAACCTGCGGAGCCGCCTGCATCTTCACGGAGCATCTCGTCTGCTCGGTTGTATGCGAAACGGAAATTGCCGTTTTCGTCACGCTGTGCGGCCAAGTCCTGCGGAATGCCACGACCGCTGACGATGCTGCGAAGCAAGCGGGCGAAGTTCACCTCCGAGCGGTCCTCGCGGCGGCTCTGTGCCATCTGCACCGAACGCTCAGAGCTGCGTGCGCTCTCATACTGGGTGCACCCCACCATCAGGCGGTCGTCTTCTGCGCGAAGCGCATTGAACTGAGCACGCTCTGCGTCGTTCATGTCCCGATTCTCACGTGCCAGGGTCTGCTGGAGGTCTCCAAGTTCCTGACGAATCTCACTCCGGCGGCGGATGGCCGCCATGTACTCTTGTCTGGTCATTTGTCTAACTTTTGAAATTTTGTTAAAGATTTATAAGGTACGGCGAAGCCATGCGCCGATTGTGTCGAAGTCATTGCGGACGATGGGGTCGCTGGCTGGTGCGGGTTCTGCCTTCAGCAGTCCGGCGTGCTCCAATCCCTCACGCACATCTGCACTGCGTGCTGATACGCTGGTGGCTGGGTAGGCGGGATGCGTGACGATGCTCACATCGAACATTTGGGGAATCTTGTCCAGATGTCGGACGTAATACTCCTTTCCGTCCGCGTCGCTCTCTTTTGAATAACTGAAGGTGTTGCTGTCAGCCATGAAACCGAAGCTCATCCCAGAGAAATCACCGCGGCGAACGCTCTCAATGGCATAGTTGCCCCAGATGGTATCGGCGGCATCGAATCGCATTATCAAGCCTTCATCGTCAAGCTCCAGCTCCAGACTTCCACCACCGTCCCGATGACGGGCGAGCATCTGGTTCTGGTCATGATTCAGGCAGCACACGATGTCGCTCGCGTCGATGACATCTTGAGCAAGCGCACCACGTGTCACTTCCTCAAAAACCCGCCCGTAGTCCCAGTCTGGGAGCAGCACGGAACGCGTCCCATATTGGAATACGCGTCCCTCGATACGGCGGCTGTCGGTGCTCGCACGCAGCTGCATGGGCGAAAAGAAACGATATTGTTTGCTCATTTTTTCTGCGAAGTCTTTTTACTTTTGCTGTTATTCTTAGAAATAGGCACCGCCCCCTGCTGCTGCCCCTGTTGTTCCTCAAGTTTTGCGATGCTTACATTGGCCACGAGTGCGTCCCCGCCGTCCATCGGCTGGAGTCCGAGGCGCATACGAGCCTCATTCGGAGTGAGCACGCCCGTCTGTATGAGCGTGGAGAGTGCGGTCGCCTGTGCCGACGGGTCGGTCTGATAATAATCAGACAGATTGAAGCGAGCACGCCATAGCCCGCTCCCTCCAAACAGCTTTTCAGTAAATTCCGCCTCCATCTGCCGCATGAGCGGTGCGAGGGTACTGGTCATGAAGATGGTCTGACTGCTCTCGCTGCTCGCATAGTTCGCATTCGTGTCTTGGAACACCTGCGTGGGAGGAACACCGAAGAATCTGCAAATCTCCATGTTGAGGAACTTCATAGAGTCGAGCAACTGAAGGTCTGACGGGGTCATGCCTGTCTGCACGAACTTCATCGAACCGGGGAGGAAGTTCAGATTCTGGCCGCTGCCGATGGCCTCACGCAGCCGCTGCGTCACGCTTTTCAGCTGTTTGTCCGTCACGCCCCCATAGCCCACCTGCACGGAATCCTCTCCAGTGATGAAGCCGCGCAGCGTGCTGCCGGGGGTGAACATCTCACCCTCCTGCTTATACGCCTTACGAGCATTGCCCAACACGAGCGAGGCAAGCTCTGTGACTGGAGTCCCGAGGAAGCCGTCACGGCAATAGCTGCGAATGTGGATGATTTCTCCCGGGGCGTATTCCCCGAAAATGCCATAATACGGGTCATTCACCGTGTACCGTCCTGTCAGGCGGTCATAGCTCACCGAACTGTCAGGCGGGATGCAGTAGAGGGCTTGCAGCACACCGCCGCTGTAGGACGGGACGATATAAGCATTGCCGTACATCTCGCGCTGGTAGACGATTTGCCAAAGAAAGTCGTAACCAGTCTGACGCTCATTCGGGCGTTGCGAGAGGATTCTATCGTTGGACGTTCCCTCCGCATCCTCATACCACGTGCGCCCTTCGGCTCGCTTCCTCCTGAATACATGAAGCCCGAGACTGGCCACACTGCCCGCCTTGATTTCAACGCACCGTTTCACGCAAGCCACAGTGCCCGCCGTATAGGCATCGACTATATCATCATATCCGAGCACCGTGCCCGGGCGGAACAGGTAAGGCCAGCCGCTCACGCCCTCGCTGGTATTGCTGCCAGAAGTCGAGCCGCTGAACAATGAGGCCATCGCACCCACGGTGTCGCCTATCGTTCCTCGAAGCTGTTTCCAAAGTTTCTGCATCTCGCTTTCGTTTTCTAATTATTCCAAATCCGACGAATAGGCACCACGTACCTGCTCAATGCTCAGGCCGATGGCCATCGTGCCCGTCACACATCCGTCTATCTTCGCCTTCTTCTGCTTTTTCATCGGCTTCTTATTCCCCATTTTGTCAACATCGAGCACCGCATTGTCGTAGCAGTAGGCATTGATGGGGTTCGGGTCAAAGGAAAGTTTGTCATTGAAAAGCAGTTCCTCCGTGCCCTCCACCGCTCTGGTGAAATAGTAGTTCGTTTGCTTGTATGGCTGCATATAAGGTTCGCCACCTGTGGAGCGCAGCGTGTTCTGGAACGTCTGTGCGCGGTTTGGGTCGAAGCCGATGCGCAGAATGCGCAGCTGGCTTCCCCTCTCGAAAATGTCACGGGCTATCTGGTCATAGTCGATGGTCTCTTCCCCGCAGACGTGCATATAGCCATCAGCCACCCATTTCTTGTAGATCGCCCTATTCTCGTGCGTCATCAGTGTCTGGCGTGGCAGGTAATAGTCGGTAATCATGTGCCCGCCCTCGTGCCCGTCAAGGTGAAGGAAGTAGCTCACCGCAGAGAAATCGTCCCGGACGCTCAAGTCCACGGCCACCTGACATTCAGGGCGGTAGCCCAGCGTGGAGAGGTCGAGGCGGCGGAAGTGCGAGCGGATGACCTCGCCGCTTATCCAAGTCTCCAGCGTACCCGTCTCGAACACGTTCAGCAGCTTCGTGCGAAAGGCTCGCATATCATCCGCGCTGGTCTGTGCCTTTCGCCACATATCATCGTAGAAGGTTTCCTTGACCGTGATTCCGAGGTGGGGCTGCACTTTCCTCCATGTATTCACGTCCCCCTCCTCATCGTCCACGTCTGGCATGAACAGGTGGGCGAACGTACGGTCGTCAGTGGACTCGCCCCGTAGCACGGCCCTGCAGTGCTCAAGCATCGACACGAACGGGCTGTCCACCTTATCGCTGGCAGTGGTGATGGTCACTACAAGCGGATTCTCACGCATACCCATGGAGGTCGTGAGCACGTTATAGAGGTCAGCGCTATCCGCCTGACTGTATTCGTCATTGATGACCGTCGAAGCGTTCAGTCCGTCAAGTTTGTCTGCATTCGACGCAAGGCAACGCACGAAGCTCTCGCGCATCCCGCTGTCCTTCCAGCTCACCAGCTCACGGTTAAGCTTGAAGTGACCAAGACCGGGGTCAAGGCCACGCAGCACACCGCGAATCTCGTCAAAGCATATCTTCGCCTGCTGATACGTATTCGCCGTGGTGTAGCACTGGGCGTTGCGGTCGCCGAATAAGAGGTCGTAGACGGCAAGGCTGGCCACCTCTGTGGTCTTGGAGAATTTACGCGGCACGAACAGCAGTACATCATGGAACAGGCGGTGGTTCTCGTCGGTGTAGAACCCCATGATGTTCGCAAACTGGAACACCTGTACGGGGGTTAGTCTGTAGTTCTGGCGGCCACGAATCCCGCTGAACTTCAGTTGCTCGTAAAATGCTGCAAACTGCTTGTATTTATCAATTCTAAAATCGTATTTGTCGAGCAATTTGAGGAAACGGCGAAGCCCGAGCAGCTCATAGAGGTTATGCCGCTCGGGGTGCGACACCAGCCCACGCGCATAGTCGAGCAGACGGCGGTCGATACGTCCCAGATGATAGGATGGGAGGTCGCAGTCTTGCAGCCATCCAGCGCAGGCGGTCTTCGCCTCTCGTTCTTGTTGCCGCTCTTCGTCCGTCATGCTCTATCTATGATTTTGCACGCTTGAGCACCGCAGGACGGGAGCTGCCAAGGCTCTCCATTAGACTCACCAGCCGGTCGCCACTTCTTGGACGGCTGTCCTTTTCTTGATTGACGAATCCTGCGGGCTTCGCCACGGCCAAACCGAGGTCACGGAAATACTTCCTCACCTCCTCGGTACAGCTTATCTCAGCCTGTACGGCAGGATTCAGTGACACACGGGTATTACCCTCACGGGTGATGCTCTCTATCATCGTTCCGTCACGGTCGATGCTTTCCCGGATGCTGTCCAGACGACAGAGCAGCCCGGCAAGCACACCGATGGCTGGCTCGAGGCTGGGGTCATACAGCCCACGGCTCTCCAGCCGTTCACGAATCTCGAGCAGATAGTGTCTGCGGTCATTGCTTGATTCTTTCATAAGGCATTTGAATTAATTTTACAAAAACTGGCGAAGCCACGCCTCCATCCCCTCATCGGTGGTAGTACGCCCCCGGCGCAACTTTCCATGGGCACGGACATGGCAAGCGTGGCACAGGCTGCGAAGGTTGTGCGGGTCGAATGCGAGGGCGCACATCCCAGCGAAGTCACGCCCCATACCGATTGGCCGAATATGGTGCACTTCCTCTGCCTTCTGGTCGAGGATGCCAGCGGCCATGCAATCCTCACAGAATGGATGCTCGGCGATGTATGCCGTGCGTAGGGCGTTCCACCGCTTGCTGTGGATTATCCGCTTATAGTCTTTACGCCGGCCGCCCCCTCCGTGCCATGTGGAGCGGCTTCGCCACCCTTCCTTAATCGCTCTTCCTCCATTCGGGGGTGGAATTTTCTTATGCGACCTGTCCATACTCTTAGGCGGCTTTGAATAAAATAGACACCGCTGCGACTATTTCCGCCAATTAATATCGCCGGGGAACATCAGATGCGCCCCCTCATCACCCATCGTGCGGAACATCTCACCCACTTCCTCCGATATATCTGGTGGCGTAGGTGCTGGCGGCGCTATCTGTCCTGCCTCTACAAGACGGACGGCTGCGGCAAGCGTCTGCAGGTCATGCTCATAGGTGGTGCGGAACACACGCATGACGGGCTCAGGAATGCTGCTGGTATACTCACAACCTGCAGAACGGACGGCACAATACGCAAGGTATCTGAGAAAGGAACTGAGGGAACAGAACCCACCACGCTCTGCCAATGAGCAGAACACGCGGTAGTCCGAGTCAGAGATACGGAAGCTGACTCGGTGTGTACGCGGCTCGCGGCCTGTTTTCAAGGAGGAACAAGGGCGGCCGGCAGGGGTGGTAGGTTCTTTAGCCATTTTCTACAAAGGTAAAGATTTTTCATGAATTTTACAAGAAAAAACCCGGGGAATAGTCCCCGGGCAAATGATAAAATATATTAAAAATTGCTGTCCGATAGCTGCGTCTCTGCCGCAAGCATCTTCCGTACCACGGTGTCGTCGAGTAGCTTCGCATAAGTGGAGCGCGTCACCTTCGTAGAGGAATGGCCAAGAATACGTGCCACGGTCTCCATATCCACGCCAGCGTTGAGCAGCACGGTAGCCCCTGTATGGCGTGCCCAGTGGCTTGTTATCGGTTTGTCCACGCCTGCCGTCTGTGCCACCACCTTCAGGTATTCGTTGTATTTCACGTTCGAGAGGATAGGGAGCTGCCATCCGTATTTCTCAAGGACAGTAACGGCCGGATGAAGCAGCAGGAACGTGAACTCCTTCCCGGTCTTTCCGCGCTCACCGCTGTACGTCCATCTTCCTTCGCCCACCTTGACCAGCTTCGATGCGTCAAATGCTGCGAGGTCATGGTAGGACAGGCAGGTGTAGCACTGGAACACGAAAAGGTCACGCACGCGCTCGAGGCTTTCCGTACCCATCTGAGCACGCTCCACACGATGAAGCTCATCACGGGTTAGGTATTTGTGCAGCCCATGGCTCTCTTTGTCGCGGGGAATATGCAGCCATTTGTAGGGGTTTCTTCTTAGCAGTCCCGCGTCGATGGCATCAAGGATGAACGAGTTGAGGAATCTGTGATAGTTATTCCATTTTGAGTAATCGGTCATCCCCTTTTCCTTCAAAGCGGCATCCATGGTCAGAACGCCGTGGTCGGTTACATCAGAGAAATAGCGTATCTTTCCCCAACCAACGAACCATCGGAGGAATCTGTCGTAGCGTTCTTGGCTATCCTCTGCACGGCCGTACTTCCTTACCTCCGCACGTTCCTTGCACCATTCGATGAAGGTACGCCCCTCGCCCTTCATCCTCTCCATACGGTCAGGTATGCCCATAATGTCAATCATGCCCTCATCCATCATCGTGTCAATGACTCGGAGCACGTCAGAGCGAAGCCGTTCGAGCATTCTGTTCAACTCTACGGCATCCGAGCGGCGTACGACACGGCCGTCACGCCATTCACCACGCCCCACTCGAACACCTGTCGCCATTACCTTGCTGTGGCGCGCGTAAGTGACACGCATCTCGATGCTTGCCAAGCCAGTAGAGGCAAGCGTGTTGCGCCGGTCGAAACACCAGCTGATTTTGGGTATTTTCTCCATAATCTTCCTATTTTTTTTACAAATTCATGTGTACAACATTTTCCGAATCTCTGTACAACAAATGTATTGCGTTACTCTTTTGAAAGCTCGCAAAATGTGCGAAAACACGCATACAAATTCAAAAGGTAGTTTATCCCTCGCTCGGAAATAAACCCTGCCTTTCCAATAGTCCTAACTGCTAACTACTTAAAATTCAAGTAAATAGGAAATTATGTATATGAAAAATCAAGGATGAGACCCTTAATTTTCAGCGGAAAGAGGGGGCTTTGTACACTCTCTTTTAAGCTACGCTAATTTCCTAATCTACATGGTCTTGCGAACTTACTGAACAGGGGCGGGCGGTGCGTGTACTGATTTTGCACTGATTTTTAACGCTTTTTGAACATGAAACAGGGCTAATCGTTGCCTGCCTCACGTTCAAGCGAACCCAGCTCCAGCTGCCTCGGTGGGACGATATGCTCAAAGAACTCCACAATCTTGTACGACTTGTTTTCATAAGTCCGGTAGTCCTTGTTGTATCGTTGAATCCTGCGCAGCTTGACCCTTACCCTTTCTTTTCTTTCTCATCGAGCTTCGTCTGGAGGTCTCTCACGAGGTTGGTGAGGGTGTTGATGTGGTTCGTCTGCTGCTCAATCGTGCCCAAAGCCTTGCGCAGCGCCACCGCCATGTCCTCCAGTGCAGAGCCGCAAGCGTTTCCGATGACGTTTCCCGTGCCGTTCACGTTGTGGGAGTGGTCGCCGCTGGTCTGCTGACTCACCTGTGACGCAGCCGAAGGCGGCGTGCCCATCTCGTTCAACATATCCCCCTCGCCGGTCAGCAGCCAGACACGATTGAGGTCGGGGGCGGCTCGAAGTATTTTCTCCAAAATCTCATTTTTGGGGGCATTCCGCAAATTAGCAATGTAGCTATGCGATAACCCTGCTATCGCCTCGAACTTATTTCTACCAATTCCTTTATACTGAAGATATTCAATAAGTCTCTGTTTTACAGTGTCTTGTGTCATTTTTCTTATTTACACATTATCTAAATAGCGAAATAAGTAGAAAATAATTCTACTTTTCTCCTTTTAAGAGAAGAATTTTCTCTACCTTTGCACCACCATAGTTAGTTAAATGAATAACCGCGGCAAAGGTAAGTAATTTTCCAAAGACCGCCAAGCGATAAATGTAAAGAAAAGAAAATGAAGGAAATGGAAACCATCCGCATCGAAAAGATGACCTGCAAGCAGCTGCGGGCGCTCCCTTACAACAAGGAGACCGTCTTCTGTCTGCCCACCGCAAGGGAGATACTGAACGCCTGTGCGCTGGCATACAAGACCCAGTACCTCATCGACAGCCGTTTCACCACGCGCACGGACTTCATAAAGAACACGCTGACCATCACTCGGCACAAGCCCAGAAAGGAGGACACCGATGGAGTTGTCGAGGAATGAGTATCGCAGGCTGGTCGATGACGTGGCCGATGCGGTGGTGGAAAAGATGATGCCGCTGGTAAAGAGCAAGCGCACGAAGAAGCAGGAGGAAGAATGTACGTGGGTCAGTGCGAGCGAAGCCGCCCAGATATTGGGACTGTCGAAGGCCTACCTCCTCTCCATCAAGGACGCGTTCACTCACATCAAATTCGGAGACTCCAAAAGCGCCCGCGTGAAGTTTCGCAAGGAGACGCTCATCAAGGAGCACATGGAGTCGCAGAAGGAGCGCACGCGCATCCCGCCTTCGAGGCGCAACCCCGAAGGGGTCGGAATTTGAAAAAACGCGCTCATTTCGGAGCGGCGGGTGGGTATAACGGCCGACGGGGGCATTTTTTCGGAGACCCCCACCCTTAATACGTCAAAGAGTGTTAAACAAATCGGATTATCCGAGAAATCGAAAGAAGAAAGGAAAGAATCATGATAGTGATACAGGCAATCATCATCGGCGTGATAGACGTGCTCCTGCTGTACGGCATCATCAGAGACATACGCACAGTGAACAGAGAATTGAAGGAAGAAGATTGAGCCTGAAAAGCAAGCCAATAGAGGCTGAATCGTGAGCCAAAAGAGGCTGAATCACGAGGCAAAAGGGGCTTAATCGCACGACATAACCAGCCACCCTGCGGCTGATGAAGAAAGCAGGGCATCTACAACGAGATGGAATCGCACTCGCGCCTCACTACTGGGTGGGGTTGGAGACTAACAACAGGTCGCCAGCAGCGAGGAAGTTGCACCGCAAGCAGCCCGATGCACGACGAACGGGCACGACATAGCAGAGGTGGATGTACGGAAGTTGAGGCGACCCCGCAAACGGATGCGTGAGGTGTAGCTCTTCTAACAAAGTCCGGTTAATGCGGCCAGACCTTGCGAGAGTTGGCAGGGTCTGCGTGTCACAAGCCACGAAGAACGCAGAGTGACCGGGCGGCATCGTCCGATATATTATCCAACAACAAAACAAGAAAGGGAATAGTCATGGACTGGAAAGACCTCGACGATCGCGCACGCAACTCAGAGTTGCTTGCGTGGCTCTCGATTATCGTCAGCATAGTAGCGATGTTAGTAATGCTGCTAAAGCAATAGCGATGGACACGAACGACACTATCTCCGCCCGTTGCGCCCTCCGCTCGGTGCGACGTTTCTGTCGTTCGTCTTCAATCATAGTTA
>ERZ808240.761-NODE-761-length-41362-cov-7.077929_pt1 | contig 41362 bp, 29 predicted proteins | sample MGYA00521084_ERZ808240 | MGnify/ENA primary metagenome ERZ808240 (study PRJEB31516, sample SAMN03275571) | gut metagenome | biome: mammalia-associated habitat; material: feces | host: Papio cynocephalus | place: Kenya | collected 2012-08-06 ... | reverse complement strand
ATCCCCAAATGTTCCCGCAAGCGTTCCATCGGAAGAGAATGCAAGGACCGTCTCAACACCAGTTTCTTCCGGCAATGTTTTTATGCTGTAATCTGCCACCTCAGCATCCGACTGCACATGAATATTGTTGTCTGCATCCGGTGTGTAAGTCTCCTGCCATAAAGTTTTGGCATGTTGCCTGATATACTCCTGTGCCTCCTCTGTTGATAGCGTACCAAGTTTTGTCAATTTCTGCACCCATTCATTTGCAAGCGCACTTTCCTCTGAAGCCTGTTTACTATCTGTGACAATACTTTCTTCATCCGTTTTGGTCTGCGTATTCTCCCTTGCATCGTTTTGAACAAAATAAGCCTTCGCTGCTGCATCGTCCGCTTTTGATTTATCCAGAGGAAGGACAAACAGTGCTTTCAGCCCGTCATACGATTGGTTGACCGTATAATCCCCCGTCGTCCCGTCCATCGCAAATGCCTGCGCTTCCTGTCCAAAACTTTCAACCACGCCGATGTAGACACCCATATCTGCAAAAATCTCCAGATTGTCGCACTCTAAAATCTGATACTGCACACCGTCCTGCACAAATGCCTGTGCCCCCGCGCTCAACGTACCGTTGTTGACATCAACCAAACGTTCGCCATGGATCAGTGGTGATACACAAAAAGTCTGGTAATCGTCATCCATTATCCCCGGCATGGGCTTTCCATCCCCTCTCTCAATTGCCACTACAACATAAGTTTTCTCTTTACTTATCTCCGTCCGGCTTTCCTTCGGTGCTGCCGAAGAAAGATTCTTCCCGGAAACAATTCCCATAAGTGTGACATCATAGCCCGCAGATTTCTGCGTCTCATTAACCAGAATTGCATCTTTGCTTTCAAATGCTTTTGCCAGTGCGCCATCCTCCGTCATCCGGTCTGCCACCTGTGAAGGGGTGAGATAACGGTATGCGGCGTATACCGATATTGAACCGACCGCCAGTATTGCTATCGTTGCCGCTGCTGCCACGCTGGAACGGAATGTTGTTTTATGCTTCATAGTCTGTGTCTCCTTTGCCTTTTTTAAAATTTCTGCATTCAGGCGTTCTTCTGGAACACAGTCGGAAATAAGATTTTGTTTTAACCACTCATCCAGTTCTCTCATGAAAAGTAATCCTCCAATTCTTTTTCCAACAATTTTCTGGCTTTGTACAGTCTGCTTTTTACGGTGCCCTGCGGGATTGCCAGAAGTTTTGCGATCTCTGCAATGCTCTGGTCTTCCATATAGTACAACAACAGGGGAATGCGGTAAGTGTCGGCCAACCGGTCAACTGCCTGCCACAACTGCTGCGCTTCTTCTTTGCGGACCTGTGATTCTGCCATGTCTTCCTGTGCACTTTTCACATTGTCCACGGCGCTTTCCTCTGCGGTCTGCGGCGCAATCCTGTTTCTCCACGCCAGTTTCCGCACGCGGTTTTTCCACAGGCGGATGGCGATGGACAACAGGTAACTTTTCGGGTTATCCTCATACCGGATGGATGCGATCTTTTTGGTTGCTTCCAGAAAGGTATCCTGATACAGATCGTCCGCAGCCTCTTTTTGTTTTGTCAGGTGCATGCAAAAGGAATAAATTTCTGTTCCGTAGCGCACAATGCACTGTTCCAGTTCCTGAATTGTCATATTGGTTACTTCCCGTGTACACGAATTTTAAAAAGCAGTTTTCTTTGCCTTTCACTTATATATTGTCATAACTATTTGAGTGGTTCACTTTTTCTTGCCCTGTGACACAAATTTGCATATACTTATTTTATCAAATAACATCAGGAGAAACTCATGATCTATTTAAAAAATCCCCTGTGCCTTGGCATGGAAGAATCAGAATATAAAGAAATGCTCTCTCTGGGCGGTATGCGCCAGAAACATTTTGAAAAAAATGAAGTGATCTTGTCTGCCGGATGCACCACGCACGAAATCGGGCTGGTACTTTCCGGAAGCGTTAATATTGAAAATCTTGATCTGTGGGGCAGCAAAAGCATTTTGAGTAATGTCGGTGCCGGACAGGTTTTCGGGGAAACTTATGCATTTTCCCGCGAAACACTGATGGTCGATGCGGTTGCTGCCCAGCAGACCGATATTCTGTTCTGGGATCTGGATATTCTCGTCCACACGCCGCATCCCGCAAGCACCTGGCAGCCAAAATTTATCCGGAATCTGCTGCAGATCTCCCTGCGCAAAAATCTCGCGCTCTCCCAGCGGATTTTCTGTACAACCCCGAAAACGATCCGCGGGCGGCTGCTTGTCTATCTGTCAAACCAGGCGGCAAAAGCCGGCAGCAATCATTTTAAGATTCCGTTTGACCGGCAGGGGCTGGCGGACTATCTGAATGTCGACCGCAGTGCGCTTTCCAAAGAGCTTGGCAAAATGCGGGACGAGGGAATTCTGACCACCCGGAAAAATGAGTTTATAATATTATCAGATACCCAAAATATTTAATTTTGTTCCAAACGGGATTTTATGGTATACTTTTTGCATACTATAACAGAATACCGCAGGAGTCTCAGATATGAAACACAACAATGATTTTTTTCAGCAACGTCAATATATGAAATCACCCGATTATGAAATTTATAATTATTCAGACAAGCCGGGGTTAAAGGTCCAGCCCCATGCTCATGACTTTTATGAAATTTATCTTCTTCTTTCCAATGCGATTGATATTGCGGGAAATAATCAATTGTATCATGCTAAAAACGGGGATATTTTTTTATTTTCCCCAAACGCACTGCATTATCCTACAAATTTTGATATTCCTGACGGATCCCAATACCACCGTATTGTTTTCTGGATATCATATTCTTTCTGGGAACAATTTATATCAAAAGAGCCGGGTTTGAATTATATGTGGGATTGTGCAAAAGAACACGGTATTCTTCACATACGACCGGATCTTAATTCCTCCAAGTTACTGTACTCTCTGTTCTTGCGATTAATAGATGAAAAAGAAAATACCGATTTATTAAACAAAACCATGATTTTTTCATTAATGGGTGAAATCTTTGTACACATAAACCGTATCATATTTCACTCAGATAATTTTCCAAATCGTACACCAATCACAGATCTGTTTAATAACATTCTTTATTATATCCACTCGCATATAGCAGAGGATGTATCCCTTGAGACACTCTCCAGACATTTTTTTGTGACCAAGGGATATATTTCACGAATTTTTCATGAGTATATGGATATCTCTGTGCATCAATATGTGCTCTCCCTGCGTCTGGAAAACGCCTGCAACAAGATGCACTCCGGAATCTCCATTCTTCAGGCTGCGGAAGAATCCGGATTCCCGGACTATTCATGTTTTTACAGAGCCTTTAAAAAAACATTTTCTGTTTCTCCCAGGCAATATATGCAAAATTATATCTGCGGCCACCCCGGTGCAAAGTTATGACTGTGGCCAGACTTTTTCATAATCAATACCTGTAAGTTGTTTTACCACATACTTTGTAGCTTCCGTTGCATCTTCCTTTTTACCGCCTGCTTTTAAACGATTAATCTCATCTACAATGGTCTGGTGCGATTTCTTGTTTAATTTAAATGTCAGGGCGGTTAAAAGCGCAATAAGAACCAATGTTCCCGTTCCAAATAACAGAATCAGAGCAATCGCCTGCTGCACTGCATCTGTCTGTGAATGCGCCCCTTCGACAAAGCCGCTCATGTCAAGTATGAACCCGGTTGCCATAGTTGCAAGAGCCACAGTCGATTTTCTTCCAAATGTCATCACGGCTGCATAAATTCCTGCACGCTTTTTCCCACTTACCAGTTCATCCAGATCCGGAATAAAAGGAAATACATTCCATGGAGTAAACTCAAGAATAGCTCTTCCAATCTGATATACCAGTGAAATAAAAAACAAAACGATCACAATATGATGCTCCGGCTGAATTTTAAATACTGCGTAATAAAAACACAGCATACACAACATCAGACTGTATGCAAATACATATAAAAATTTGGGTCCGAATTTTACCATCAGCCCCCCTGCTACAAGTGTAACAACAAGTCCAACCACTGATAATGACAACATATTTGCAGCAACTGTAGCACTTACTCCCAGCGAAAATGTACAAAAATATGCAAATACCGTATTAAATGTATCCTTCCCGGTAAATGAGAAAAGATAAATTGCTATATGTTTACGAAAACTTTTCAGATGAAATGTCGAAATATAATCATGTAAAATTTCACGAACCGAAGTTTTCTCTTTTTGTATATTTGCAATTTCTTCAACCGGTTTTTCCCAGGTTGTTAAAGCTGTTATCAGCACACAGGCAGCAAAAATAACCGCAAAAATTGTTCCGTTGATTAAAAAAGGAGCAGCTGTGTTCTGACCAAGAATCTTAAACAACTGGCCCGGAAGAAACGTTGCAAGAAATGTTGCTCCTGCAGAGACAAACATTCTGGCCGTTGACATTTTTGTACGCGCATTGTAATCGTCTGTCATCTCTGTAGGAAGTGTTTCATATGGGATCAATACTCCACTGAGAACTACTTCAAATGCCAGATAAGTTACCAGATAATATGCAAAATTCATTCCGCTGATCCACAGCACTGCATAAATCAGAAGCAATGGAGCTCCAATATACAGGAAAAAATGTCTTCTGCCAAATCTCTTCCCTAGCTTTGTTTTATAAAAATTGTCTGTCAGACTGCCCATTATCAAAGTTGTAAATGCATCTACAATACGGGCTGCACTGATAATCAGTGCTCCCTGAACAGCTGTAAGCCCACAGTATGTTGTATAGAAAAACAACATCCAGGCTCCGACAATAGTCATAGAACCACCGCCAACGAAATCGGAAATTCCATATCCAATTGCTGTTCCAAGCGTAATTTTTCTTGGTGTATATACCCTTTGCCGCTTCTTATCTCCTGTCATATTTTTGCCCTTTCCGTCTTATATTTCTTTTCACCCATTGTAAAACTATTCCAGCAATTGACCATTGTATTTTTTATTTTATACATTGCAAAAACAACACTCTAATATTTTAGACGAAACACATCTGACAGCTACAAATCACAAAATCACAAAAAGGAACCCTATCCGGATATATCCCCGGACAGGGTTCCTTTTTGTGATGTCTTATGTGTTATTTATTTCTGTTCTCCTACTCTGCCAGCTTAAACTTGCCAACCAGATTTTTCAGTCCTTCCGACTGTGCGGAAAGCTCCTGGCTTGTTGCAGAAGTCTCTTCCGCAGATGCGGAATTGCTCTGAATAACACCGGAAATCTGTTCGATTCCCTGCTCAATCTGTTTCAACATATCTGCCTGCTCGTTGGAATTTGTGCTGGATGTCTTTGCCACATCCGCAAAACTGTTCATTGCTTCGAGAATGCTGTTCAGTGCAGTAACCGTTTTTTCTGTAATTTGATTTCCGCTCTCAATCTCCTGTAAAGATTTTTCAATCAGATCACGGGTATTAACAGCTGCTTTTGCGCTGTCTCCAGCCAGTTTTCCAATCTGATCTGCGACAACTGCAAAGCCTTTTCCGGCCTCTCCCGCACGGGCAGCTTCTATGGAGGCATTTAAAGAAAGCAGATTGGTCTGGCTTGCGATATCTTCGATGGAACCAATGATATTCTGAATTTCCATAGAAGTACTGCTGATCCGCTCCATTGCATCTGTCAATGCCTTTAAATCTTCTCTGCTCTTTCCTGCATTATCCACAGCTGTAAGTACATTCTGATATGCATCTGCCGCTGTCTGTGCACTCGTCTCGGCAATGCCACTGACATTTTCTACCGTAGCAGTCAGCTCTTCCACTGCTCCTGCCTGATCGGTTGCTCCTTCTGCCAGAGACTGCGCACCACCTGCTAACTGATCCGATCCTGCTGCTACCTGCTCAGATGCTTCATTAATCTGTGTCAATGTATCACTCAGCTCATGTTTTAATTTACTGATGGATTGATACTGCTCCTGAAACTCTCCAATATAAATCTCCGAATTTTCACTGGAAACGCTGAAATTCCCTTCTGCCATCTCGCCCAACAGCTTACTGGTATCTGATACAATCTCCTGTAACATTGCGCATGCATGAGCAAAATTATCAGCCAGAACACCAAGTTCATCTTCTGATTGATATTCAATATCCACATTCAGATCCCCTGCTTTCAATCTCTCAGTGGCCCCACCGATTTCCTGAATTGGTTCCAATATACTCTTAGTAATTGTTGCCCGAATCACATTTGAAAACAGAACACTCACAACCGCAATCAGAATCATCAATATAATACTCACAATTCCGGTTACTCTCGCCATTGTATATTGCGATTTTGCCTCTGCAGATGCCATTTTTCCAATTTCAACCAAAACATTCTGTAATTTTACAGTTGCATCGTTATAATCAGAATTAAACAATGCAAGTGCTTCTTCATTTTTATTTTGGTTTGCAAGCTGCATTACTGTTTCCCGCTGTTTTTTCAACTCCGTGATTGCACTTTGCAGTTCCTGTACTTTCTTCTTGTCCTTGAAAGATTTACTAAGCTTTGCCACAGTTGTTGCCACTTCATCCCCATACTTATCAGCAGAATCCAGATAGCTTTTGGTCGCACTTTCATTATCCGTTGTCATTGACCACAAAATATACTTTCCTACCAGCTGCACATCCTTACGGATCTCCAGCTGTCGTGTACTGTTTGCATATGACTCATTATAAAATTTATGCGTATCTACATTCATCATAATAATAGCAACAAGAGCAACTGCCATAGCAACAACAAATGTTACAATTATCGTTATAAACGCATACTTTAGTTTTACCCCTACCTTCAGATTACGGTAAAACTCTTCCATTTTCTTTTGACCTTGCATTTTTCTCATCCTTTCATTTTTTTGGTACAAAGGTACTATAAATTTATGATACGCCTTTTTTCTTCTCCCCGCAACACTTTTCTGACAAGATTTGACACTTTTCTTATAAGATTTGTCCTTGAATTCCAATAAAATGATGTTACAATTATGGCATAACATAAAACACCCGTTATACATATATAATATTAGGAATGGAAACGAAATGGAAAAACCACAGATTCGGGTGATCCGAAGTAAAAGAAAAAGCGTTGCACTGGAAATCCGTCCGGATTTAACGGTTCTGGTAAGGGCTCCTTACTGGATGGCGGACTGGCAGATCCGTAAATTTGTCGAGGAGAAATCGGACTGGCTGTATGCCCATCTCCGGAAAATGGAACAAAAACAAAAAGAGGAAGCAGCACACCCGAAAGCCGCACCCTTAAATCCCGGGGAATTGCAGGCACTTGCAGATGAAGCACTGCGTGTAATTCCGGAACGGGTACAGTTTTATGCACCAATTGTCGGTGTGACCTACGGCAGAATCACCATACGAAACCAGCATACCCGCTGGGGAAGCTGCAGTGCAAAAGGCAATCTTAACTTTAACTGTCTGCTTATGAAAGCGCCGCCGGAAGTGCTCGACTATGTTGTGGTCCATGAGCTGTGCCACAGGCTGGAGATGAACCACTCGCCGCGTTTCTGGGCGCAGGTGGAGCGGGTACTGCCAGATTATAAAACCGCTAAAAAATGGCTGTGTAACCACGGAAATGAACTCATGGATTTAAACCCATAAGAAGGAGATACACGTGTTTCTGCATCTCCTTCCTGTTTTCATATTATTTGTTTTTCACATACAATATTATTTTGTTCTCAATTACTTTCTATTCTATAAGTCCCATCTTCAAAATTTACACGCAGCCCAGCAAAAGCTCCGTCATATTCCCAGCGGATTTCCAGAGAACTCTCCCCTCCGGAAACAGTTACCTCTGCCCCTTCCGAAAAAGCCTTATGGGTATTTCGCATGCGGATTAACGCAAGCTGTTTTTGAACCACATCTTTTTTCAGTCCTTCCGCAATCTGATCACCGGAAAGATTTGTACGGTTGATTTCCTTATGTCCGGATTCCCCCGCACGCAGCACCGCTTCATGATCATTTTTTCCGGCAAACAGATCCAGATACCAGATCTGCGGTTTACCCGGCATAAACATCTGGATGGCACGCGCTAAAAGCATTTTTTCATCCGCCTCTCCTAATGCACTGTAGTACGTGGCATTTACCTGATAATACAGATTCTTTTGTCCATGTAAATTTTTGACCATGCCTCCACGGGATACGATCCGGTCAATTAACGACTGGATCTCCTCTTCCGGAAGCAGCCCCTTTAAGTCCAGAAGCGGGATGCCGTCGTGACAGCCAAGCATGTTGACTGTGGAAATCTTCTTTTCCACGATCTCCTTGGCCCATGCCGCAAGGTATGTTCCGCGCCTGTTCTCAATCGCATCAATGACCAGTCCCGGCAGGAAAAAGTCATAAGTCGCATAGCCTTTCTCTGCAAGTGTCTCATATATTTTCTCGTCATACGCTGCGTGGATCTCCGGTAAAAGCGTAAGTCCCAAAGGTTCTGCCAGCGCGTGGATCTTCTGTAAAAGTTCCCACGTCTCCGGATCATTGAGGAAGTTTTTCTTTCCCGGTGCTTTCGGCGCATAGGCAAAGGCATCCAGCCGCACGATCGCCGCGCCGTAAGAGGCTATTTTCTCCAGTGTTTCACGATAAAACTCCCACACTTTTGGTGACTGGATGTTTACATCCATCTGTCCGAGATACTGTCTGCCATGCACTTCCTGATAAAAGGTATTCCAGTACGGCACTTTTTTTCCATCCGGAAATTCCACCATCAGGATTGGCAGCCCGGGTTTGCGGAAAAACATCTGCTTCAGACAGCTTTCTTCCGGCTGGATATAGCCTTCCTCTGTCATGGTTCCATGCCCTTCCCAGAAGCGGTTCCAGTCGATGAAAAAATCGCGGTACGCAGAAGCCTCCCCTTTTTCCACAAGATCCCGAAACTGCGGGGACTGTGCGGAAGCATGGTTTAAAATAAAATCGAGTTTCAGATCGATTCCCATATTCTTTAACTGGTCAAGATCTTCCCGGTTGGCAAGCTGCTCATTCAGGTCATAGTCGATCACGGAAAATCCCCGGTCGAGATCGGAATGGTACAGGCTCGGCAGAATGTAAAAGGAAGAAAATACATCCTGCAAAGCCTCCGTTTTCAGCATTGTTACGATATCCCCAAGATTTCCTCCAAGACTGTCTGGATACGCATTGAGCATCGGTTTACTGTTCATAAACACTTCCGTCCTTTCCAACAATCAATCCTGCATTTTTGCGCTGCACTTCGAGTTTTTCCTGTTCCAGTTCTACCACGCGGCAGATAAACGGACTTGCGGCATTCTCATCGCGGTTTCTGCGGATGCGCCGCTCTTTTGTCTCCTCCGGGGAACTTTCCAGAAAGACGGACAGATCTACACCATGTAAATCGTCACTGCCTCCGTGGGTCCACTCCAGAAGCAATACGGATATTCCGGAAAAATCGGTTTCTTCCGATGAGATCTCGCCATCTTCCCGTCCCATATGCCGCAATGTGATCGTATCTTTTCCCTCGTGAAATGCCGCAAGCACCTCATTGATCCGGTCGAAATCAATCTCCTTCTGCGTCCCGAGATATCCACGCAGTCCGTCTTCTCCGGCTTCTTTATACACACGCATCCGTTCTTCATCGTTGCGTTTTGGAATCCGGTGTGGATAATCATCGCCCGAGAGCAGATAACAGCCAGTTCCGTCATTTAAAAAGTACTGCTGCACTGCCGTTGCAAGTGTTGTTTTCCCGGAACCAGAGCCCCCGTAAATGCTGATAACCACGCGATTTCTGGCATTCCCGTCACACCATTTCCGCACTTTTTTATATAATGCTCCAGCCTCTTTCAGCTCTGTAAAAGCAAACTGATATGCCTCATATTCTCCGGTAAACGGTGGAAGTGGAATTCCCGCATGCATAAGCGCTGCACCGGAATACTGTCTGCCGCTTTGTTCTTCCAGATACACGGCATCCGGTTTTAACCCACGCAGGCGGACATAAACGGCTGCCTGATTCGCCTCTGCCATAAGACGCACAACGCTTACCAGTGCATGATCTTGTTGCTCTGAGACGGACATCCATGCCGCAATTTCATCCGTAAACGGATCGGACAGCCGCCAATATGTTCCCTCGTTAATGAGCGTTTCGTACTTCTTGTACGTTTTGATCTGCTCCCGGATCTGCTGTTTTTCCTCATCCGATAAAAGCGCCGGGTTTAATTCGTAACCGAAAGTTCCCGCCATCGCCGTCACCCCGCGGGTATGGAAACTTGTCACCCGTCCGGTCTGGTGATTCGGCACCGCAGAAACGTGCGCCCCCATCGCGGAAACCGGATAGAAAAACGAAGTTCCATACTGAATTCTTGTGCGGTTGATCGCATCGGTATTATCACTGCACCAGATCTGTGGGGAATAATAAAGCATTCCCGCGTCAAACCTGCCACCGCCACCGCTGCATCCCTCCAGCAGAAGATCCGGATACCGGCTGCACAGGCGCTCCAGAAAATCATAGACACCAATCACATAATCATAGGAAAGATTTCCGGCATAGACATCTGCCATGCTGCGATTCATATCCCACTTGACATAATCAATTTTTCCCTGATCAAGCACGGCACAGATCTGATCAAATACACAGTCGCGCACTTCTTTTCTAGAAAAATCAAGCAGTAACTGGTTTCTCGAGCGCACCGGCTTTTTCCCCGGAATCCGGATCGCCCAGTCCGGATGCGCCCGGTACAGATCACTGTCTTCATTGACCATCTCCGGCTCGATCCAGATGCCGAATTTCACCCCCTGCTCATGCACACGGGTAATGAGCTGTGACAGGCTGCCCCCCAGCTTTTTTTCATTAACCTGCCAGTCACCAAGGGAAGAATTGTCATCGTTTCTTTTCCCGAACCAGCCGTCATCCATCACTACCATATCAATTCCAAGAGAAGCGGCTTCTTTTGCCAGATCCACGATCGTATCTCCCGTAAAATCGAAATAGGCTGCCTCCCAGCTGTTGATCAGCACCGGGCGCTGCATATGGACATATTTGCTGCGGCACACATGGTTGCGGATGCAGTTATGATACTGCTGCGACAGCGCTGACAATCCATCTGCCGAATAGGATAAAATGACTTCCGGCACTGTAAATGTTTCTCCGCCCGCGAGTGGATATGAGAACAGTTCTTCATTTAACCCGAGAAGCAGGCGCGTCTGGTTGAACTGGTCTTTTTCTGCCTCACAGGAGAAATTCCCGCTGTATACAAATAACATTCCATAGCAGCTGCCTGCCATCTCTGTTGTCCCTTTTTCCGCCAGAATCACTGCCGGATTATACTGATGGCTGGACGTTCCCCTGCGGCTGCCATATGCAATGGTTCCATGTCCCAGCGGGGTACGCTCCAGATTCCGCTCCATGGCATGCTTTCCATAAAACCGCAGGACATCAAACTCTCCCTGTACAAAATCCAGACAGGCTGCCGCTGCCTTTTCGATCGTAATCTGTCCGGTTCCCGTATTTTTAATTTGAACACTCCGGGTAATGACATCGGTTTCTTCCAGAACTCCATACAGCAGATGCACTTCAACCTGTGCGTTTTCATCTGCAAGGACAATTTCCAGTGTCTGCGCTTCTTCTTCGTCTGCCCAGACAGCCGGAAGCCCCTGCAACCGGTATTTACCGTTTCGGATTTCATAGCTTTTAAAAAGCAGATCCGCACTTTCCACCCCTTTTTCATTTCTGATATTCAGTGCAATATTGCGGTAATCCCCGGTGCCAAGAGAAGGATACTCCTGTGGCAGCGCATCCAGCGAATAGGTGCGGTCCATGCCCGCTGCATAAGGATTTCCGGAAAATCCGCGGTCTGCATAGGTTAAGACATAATCCATGGAACTGTTGGTTTTTTCTCCGTAGTACAGATGCAGCAGATATCCCAGTGGATCGACCTGCATCTGATAAGTTGTATGAGCCGTATGCAGGGTAAATATTTTTTTATTTGGATTGTATATAATTGCCATAGAAGTCACCTCATTTTATTCTTTATCCTTTGACGGCACCATTTGCCACACCATTTAAAATCTGCTTCTGACATACCACGTAGAAAATCAGGATCGGAATCAATGCCAGAATATAGGAGGCAAATGCCAGATTGTAGTTGGTTCCGAACTGTGTCTGGAAATTAAGCTGTGCCAGTGGCAGTGTATTCTGTCCGGTTCCGGACATGATTACAAGCGGTGTCATAACATCGTTCCATGTTCCAAGGGCTGTCAGGATCGCAACCGTCGCATGCATCGGTTTCATCATCGGAAATACCACTTTCCAGTAAGTGGTCCAGGTGCTTGCCCCGTCAATATCTGCTGCTTCTTCGAGTGCTTCCGGGATATTTTTTAAGTATCCGCTGTAAAGCAGGACATTCATTGGCATATAAAATACCAGATACAACAGAATGACACCCGCGCGGTTTCCAAGTCCCATGTGTGCCGTCTGCTTTACCAGAGGCATCATTAAGATGGAAAACGGAACAAACATACCGCTGACAATATACAGATAGATAAAACGAAAACTTTTTCTTCTTGCCATGCCGCGTCCAATCACATAGCCTGCAATCGAGTGGATCAGGATTGCCAGTACGATCGTAACCAGTGTGATCAGTAAACTGTTTCCAAGAGAACGCCAGAAATCTGTCACTTCCATCGCCTGACGGAAGTTTTCAAAACTCCACTGTTTTGGGAAAGAAAGTGCCCCCGCCACATCGTTGGTCATCTCACTCGGTTTCTTAAATGCAATGATCACTGCCATATACAGTGGAAAAAATACCGTAACCGTCCCCAAAATCAGAACAATCGTAAGTACCCAGTTTGTTTTCTGTTTTTCTTTCATCATAACTGCTCCTCCTTCTTATTCATGATTGTCATCTGGAAAAGTGAAATCGCCACGATCACAATAAAGAAAATGACTGCATTTGCACTCTGGAATCCAAACTGTCCGCCATCCATACCATTTTTATAAATCAGGTAAGAGATGGATTCGGTGCTCTGTGCCGGGCCTCCCTTGGTCAATGACATGATCTGATCGAATACCATGAGGAAATTTTTTGTACTCAGTACCAGATTAATTGTTACAAACGGCATCACCAGCGGAAATGTTACTTTCCAGAACTGCTTCCACTTGCCTGCCCCGTCAAGCATGCTCGCCTCGTAGACTTCCTCCGGGACGGTCTGCAGACCGGAAATGTAAATAATGGTATTCATGGCAACTGCCTGCCATACACCAACGATCAGCACGCCGATCCACGCATATTTTTCACTTGCGAGAATACTGTTCTGCAAAAATCCAATGTGAAACACATTTCCCACGGTTGGAAGAATGTAAGTAAAAATAAAGCTGAAAATATAACCAATCACAAGTCCGCCTAAAATATTCGGTACGAAATAGATACCGCGCAGCGCACTTTTGAAACGGATCTTACTGTTTAATCCGACTGCCATGATCAGGCTTAACACATTTACCAGTACGGTTCCCACCAGTGCATATTTAAATGTAAACACATAGCTTTTTCCCACGCGGGAATCTGTAAACAGATCTGCATAGTTCCGGAATCCGACATAATCGTACGTTCCATATCCTTTATAATTGGTAAAACTGTAAATCACACCTTTGATCATTGGAAGTGTATTGAATGCAAAAAATAAGATTACAACCGGTATGATAACCGCCCAGAATGTTTTGTCCCTGTTCGACATTTTCTTTTTCATTGTGCATCCTCCTGTTCTTTCTTATAATCCTGTACTTTCCGAATCAGATCCCGGTTATAGCGCTTCCAGTCGGAATCAAATTTTTTCAAAAACTTTTCCTGTGCATTGTCGCTTGTATCCAACAGGAACGTCTGTACCATGGCATCCACACTCATCTCGCTCGGATAGTGGTGATCCTGAAAATCCGCCATACGGTTGTTTTCAATATAAGGGCGCATATCCTCAAGTGTTTCCGGAATTGCGAAATCCCCATCCTTGCAGGCAATTCCACCCTGATCATCCAGATAAATCTGAATGGTCTCATCTTCATACAGATATTTTAAAACTTCATATGCCGCTTCTTTGTTTTTACATGCTTTCATCACGGAAAACTGCAGATCAATTCCTGAATTTAATACATTATCCGATTCCTTATCATTTGCAGGAAATGTAAAAGAACCGATATTCATATCCGGATTGACCGATTTGATCTGCGGGATCGCATAGCTTCCGATCGGATACATGGCAGATTCCCCGCGGGCAAATGCTGTACAGGCATCGTTATAACCGTATGCATACGGATTTTTTTCCGCGTAATCCAAAAGTGCACGCATTTTTTCTGCTACCGGTCCATAGGTATCGGAAAATGTGGTATTTCCCATATTTACCTGATTGCAGGTATCCGAATCAGTAAGTCCGACTGCCAATGCATTCCACGGAGCCAGACAGGTCCAGGTATCTTTAAAGCCCAGATACAGCGGAAGTGTTCCACTCTGTTTTATTTCATCACACAGTGCCGTAAATTCCTGCCAAGTGGTCGGAACTTTCCAGCCATTTTTCTCAAACATATCTTTGTTATATAAAATTCCTGCCGCATTTGCCACATATGGAAGTGCATACGTGCCATCCTTTGGAATAAACTCCAGTTCCTTATCCATATCCAGATATGCCTGCTTTACGGTCTGAACTTCATCCAGATCGGAAATATCATCAAACAGGTCTGCATCCAGAAAATTGGAATAGTTGATGTCTCCTCCGATTGCAATGATATCCGGATAATCCTCCCGGATAAAACGTGTCTTTAAAATGGTCATTGCTTCATTTGGAGATGAAATCGTCAGATGAATGTCATCATGTGTTTCATTGAACCGCTTTTCAATTTTTTCAAATGCTTTAACTGCTTCCGGTTTATAGGAAACCACTTCGATTTCTGTTTTCCCGTCTGCCCTTTTTTCATTTCCGCATCCGGCAAGCCCCGTCATGCATATGCCAAGTGCAAGCACAGCCGCAACACTGCGGAAAATATTTCTTTTTGCCATATTCCTCTCTCCTTTTTTGCAATATATCCGTTTACTTTTTTGATAATCTGATTATAACATGCCTTTATGCGTCCTTAAATATCCGTATTTTTTCAGTTTTATATCCAAATGCAATATTTCGTGCTATAATAGACAGCGATGTCGCATTTTGGTATATAAGGAGTATTTCATGAGCAATACATTTTTTAATATTTTTCCAAATGAAAATTTTATTGATCTGTGCATGTATCAGTTTGGATATGAACAGTGTGATCCCGGCCATTCGTTCGGACCTGCAACACGCAACCACTACCTGTTCCACTACGTTCTTTCCGGAACCGGAACGCTTATGGCAGACAATGCAAAGGGGGAAACACAGACCTATTCCGTAAAAAGCGGGCAGGGATTTATGATTTTTCCGGGTCAGATCAACACTTACATTGCCGATGAACAGCTTCCGTGGAAATATATGTGGATTGAATTTGACGGCCTGCGTGTAAAAGAGGCTTTAAGTGTCACGGACTTGTGCAAAGACGCGCCCGTTTATCATTCCCACTCCAAAGAATTACGGGAAAAACTTGCCGATGAAATGCTTTATATTGTCAATCAGCCACAGGAATCTTCCTTCCATCTCATCGGGCATCTGTATCTGTTTTTAGATTATCTGCTGCGGTCGGCAAAATCGACAAAGCTGGTCTCCAGCGGACGCATGAGTGATTATTATATAAAAGAAGCGATCAATTATATTGAACAGAATTTTCAGAATGATATTTCGATTGAAGATATCGCTGCGGTATGCGGCATCAACCGGAGTTATTTCGGAAAAATCTTCCGCAACTCGATTGGCCGTTCCCCGCAGGAATTTCTTATGAACTACCGCATGGTAAAGGCTACGGAATTATTAAAGCTGACTTCCCTGTCCATTGCAGATATCGGTTCTGCTGTCGGATACGAAAATCAGCTTCATTTTTCCCGTGCTTTCAAAAATATTTATGGTGTTTCTCCGCGGGAATGGAGAAACCAGAACAAATAGCTTATGCGTTTTCACTTTTATTTTCGTTAGGCATATTTTTTATCTTGTGATACATCGGATTTTCCAGTGTCATTACCTGATGGACACCAACGCCTTTCAAGAGCGGCATTTTTAATTTATAATTTACCCAGAAAAAGGCATATATAAATAACCCTATAAATAACACGACACATAAAAGATATATTTGCAGTCTCTGTGCAGGATCTGTAGAGATATTAAGTATCATATATACCTGCAATACAATACCTATAATCTGAAAAAACGGATAAAAAGGTGTTTTAAAGGAACGAGGAACTTTTTTCATTTTCTTTCTTAAAATTATAACATTAAGATGAGATGTTATATAGGAAAGCATCCAAAAAAGGGAACATGTCAGTGTTAAAAATGATACCTGTTTACCGGTTGAAATTCCCGATGCCTCAATAATACATGTTAAAAGTCCGATCAACAGAATTACAAAATAAGGGGCACCATATTTATTTTTCTTCTGAAAAAATGCCGGAAGAAGATTCATCTTGGCCATGCCACAACATATTTCAGAAACGGAACAGATAATGGAATTCTGCGTACTTACTGCCGCCAGTATGGCAACTACTATCATCCAGTATCTTCCCCATTTTCCAAGCATCGCAACTGCATATAAAACATGCGGAGAGGTTGCCGAACCAAGATCTGACCATAAAGTATAATTCTTAAATCCAAATACCATTATGATCTGTATGATTCCCATGATTGCAAGTGAAAGCACCATACTTAACGGAACATTCTTTTTCGGATTTTTCATATCTTTTCCAAGTGGTACAATAAACTCTGCTCCTATAAAAAACCAGAATGCGGTAGCTGTCAGAGGAAGGATATCCGACAAGTTTGATGATATAACTGCCGGCTGATCCACCTTAACTCCTGTTCCTAATCCAAATGCACCAATAATACTTAATATGAACAGGGAAATCACCATAAATGTCGCAACTATTTCCTGAACAAGTGTCGACATATTAACACCTTTTAGATTAATTAAAACAAGTACAATTGTAATTCCCACACTAAACACTGCCGGTGGAACGGAATTTCCGACAAGTTCTGCCATTACGTTTGCAAACATGGCTCCCTCTGCCGGTGCAGCAAAAACATTACTGATCAGATATCCTCCGACCATTGTCACAATGGTAAGCAGCGGTCCCATTCCCGCCAAAGTATATTGCGCTATCCCACCTGTTAAATTCGGCATGATTGCATTAAGTTCTGCTATCGAAAGAACTGCCATCATATTTGCTATACAGGCGATGATTATAGCAATAATAAACGGTGTTCCGACTGCACTTGCACCACTTGCGGATGATATAAAACAACTGGTTGCAATCAGCATACCAACACCTGTGGAAACAGCTCCGAAAATAGATATCTTTTTGTTCATATTCCATACTCCATTTAATCTATCGAAGATTTTTTCAATGCATCTGAACCTTCCTCACCGGTTCTTACTCTTACAATATTTCTGACATCCGAAACAAATATCTTTCCATCTCCGATATGCCCTGTATACAGTTCCAATTTCAAAAATTCTATCAGCTCATCCACCTTATCGGTTTCACATATAATTGTCAGAACACTCTTCGGAAGAAATAACATGGCAAGTTTGTCCGGATTCAGCTCATATTCATATTCTGCAAGTCCATGCTGAACTCCACAGCCCAGCACATTATTATAAATGGTAATTCCTGTGACACCAAGTTCTATCAGCTTTTTCACCTTTTCTCCATTATACAGACGTCCTGTGAAATCCGCCATTTTATCCACACTGCTTACAACTTCAACTCTGGAAAATTTTGAATCCATCTGAAACACTCCTTTTCGAAATATATAGAATTGTCGTCATTTATTTAAATGTTTTTTGTGAAGTAATATTTACTGCATCATGCAGCGCATATTCCTCACAAAGAAATCCTTTGACTATTCTTCCATCAATTAACTCAACATTTCCAACCGTAAGCGGTGAACCTACATGATCAAGGAAAATACCAAGCCTGGTTTTTGCGATCCGGTAAATATCAACCTCAATACTTTCCCCATGATGATCGGTTCTTACAAGTCCGGGTTTCACAGGTGATGTTTTCAGCTGGTAAAGTTCATAGTCCGGAGCTGTCCTGGTATGTTCAACGAACTCGGCTCCAAGACTTAAAAGCTGGCTCTCCAGTGCAAATCCTTTCTTATGCAGACCGCATACCGCAAACTGCACATTTTCGGATTCCAGAAATTTTTTGGCTGTTGCTGTGACAAGATTTTCGGAATCTGCAAGACCGAATATCGTTATACCAAAAGGTAACTGTTCATCTGTGGTGTCTTCCGGAACAGCGATTGCCATCAGATCAAGCAAATTACAGTGGTTTGTGTAAAGCCCCATAAGACTGTTCGTCTTAACAGGATCTTTTCTGACCTCATCCCTTGTAAAAGTTCCTCCTGCTGTCGGCATAATCATAACCGCATTTTCAAGGATTTCTTTTGTTTTATGCCGGTAATACTGAAGTTTATGCAGATCATCAAAAAGTTTCGCCGCTGTCTTATCTTCACTTCCACCGGAACGAAGAATTTTTTCTGTGACAGGAAATGTTTTACCTGGATGATTCTCAACAAAATCCTTTAAATCCGCCCAGCGTTCCGCTACATATGCCCCATCATATAAAATAAGCGCCGCATCATAAAACATTTTATAATCCATCTCTTCAATGGTGATGCCTGATTTTTTAATTCTGTCTACTGCCTGATACCACTTAGCCTTATGCAACCCGGCATGATCTCCAAAAAACTCCGGTTCTTCCTTCGGCAGATATATCTTTTCCGGAAGCCGTAAACCTTTCTTTTCATATTTTTTTGACCATGCACAGTTTGTATCATACCCTGCCGCACACGCATTTACCGCAAGCGTATCTTCCAGATTATTTGCAAAAACAGTAACACAATCAAGACTTGCGCAGGCCGGTACCACACCGCTTGTTGACCATGCACCAAGCGAAGGCTTAAATCCGACAAGTGTATTAAGCATAGCCGGTACTCTTCCCGATCCTGCGGTATCCGTCCCGAGTGCAAATGCTGCCATACCAAGTGCCACAGAAACAGCAGAACCCGAACTGGAACCTCCGCTTATATATTGGGGATCATGTGCATTATGAACCTCCCCATATGGACTTCTTGTGCCCACCAGTCCGGTTGCAAACTGGTCAAGATTCGTTTTTCCTACCGGTATTGCTCCTGCCTCTATTAACTTTTGAACTACATAAGCGCTTTTTTGTGGAATATAGGAAAATTCCGGACACGCAGCGGTAGTTGGCACATTTTCAAGATCAATATTATCTTTTACCGCAAATGGTATTCCCCACAGAGGACAGCTTTCACTGTCCTCCGGAAGTTTATCAAGATATTGATCCAATAACGTATGCGATGGAGAAACAATCCAAATATTTTTTTCTTTGTTTACTTCCGCTCTTCTTATAATCTCGTCTGCAAGCTCATACGGTGTGAGTTCTTTATTTTTATATGCCTGTTTTAACCAGCCAATTGTTAATTTTTTAGGGAAATACTTCATCTAAATTACTCCTTTATTTTATAGCTGCGATCATCTGTCCTGCATTTACCTGCTGACTTGGCTTCACATAAACTTTTTTAATAACACCGTCTTTCTCCGCTTCAATCGGAAATTCCATCTTCATACTTTCAAGTACTGCAATCTGCTGTCCCTTTTTTACGTTTTCATTTTCATTTACAAGTACTTTCCACACGCTGCCCGGAATCGTTGCGTTTACCGCCTCACAATCATCCGGCAGCACATCATCTTCATGCGTATCTGTGTCTTCCGTTTCAGATACAAAATGATCCAGTCCCTGTTCCACCCATCTCTGTCTTTCGGCCTCAAACGAAGCTTCCTGATGATCTTTAAACTTCTTTGCGGAATCTTTGATACTCTCCAGATATTTTTTGTATTCTCCAAGATTAAATGTTGTTTCTTCGATTTCTATCTTAAATTTTCCTCTGATAAAATCATCCCTGTATTGCAGAATTTCGTCCGCACTGCATGGATAAAATTTCAGTCTGTCAAAGAAATTTAACAGCCATGGCTTGCCCTTTTTAAAGACTTCTGTTTCTCTTAAAGGATTCCACATCTGCACGGTTCTTCCTACAAACTGATATCCTCCAGGGCCCTCCATGCCATATACGCAAAGGTATGCACCACCGATACCCACAGCATTTTCAGGCGTCCATGGTCTTGCCGGATTATATTTTGTAGTTACGAGTCTGTGACGCGGATCAATCGGAGTTGCAACTGGTGCTCCAAGATATACATCTCCAAGTCCAAGCACCAGATAATCTGCATCGAATACGATTTTTTTAACATCCTCAATACTGTCAAGACCATTGATTCTTCTTATAAATTCCGGATTTGACGGACACCATGGTGCATTTTCTCTTACTGTCTGCTGATATCTTTTTGCTGCCAGCTGCGTCTGCGGATCATCCCAGGAAAGCGGAAGTTTGATAATTCTTGAAGGTACCGTAATGTCATCAAGTTCTGTAAGAGAGGCATTTACCTCTTCTACCTTTTTGCACATCTCTCTTGCGTTCATCCGGTTTACATCAAAATGTATCTGCAGTGAACGGATACCCGGTGTCATATCAATGATTGGTAATTTTCTATTTTCAAGTTCCTGCATAAGAATATGTACCCGGAAACGCAGCTCAATGTTAAGTTCCATTTCGCCATATTCTACAAGAATATTTTCTTCTCCCTGAAGCCGGATCTTATATTCGGTATTATCATGTGTACCTTCCGCAAGAACAGCATAAGATGCATCAAGTTTTTCAGGGGCAGGAAGTTCAACTTTTGTATAATCCAGAGAAATATTTTTTTCTTCATCTTTACGAATTTTTTCTGCTTGTTCAAGAGTCAGAAGCTGAAAATGAACCTTATCACCCGGATGAAGCTGACCAAGTTTCCAGAGTTCCCCTTTTGCAGTCGTAACCGAACATACAAATCCCCCAAGGGAAGGACCATCCGGTCCGAGAAGTATGGACTGATCCCCTGTAATATCAAGAGTTCCTATCGCATAAGCATTGTCATGAATATTGGAAGGATGAAGACCGGCCTCCCCACCATCTTCTCTTACCCACTGTGGAATCGGACCATTTAACCGGATTCCGGTTCTTGCACTGTTAAAATTAACGGTATATTCTGAACCTGTAAGCGTATCAAGATATTCCGGTTTCAAATATTCATATGTAGGCTGCGGTCCCGGGATAACACCAATTGTCCACGTATTTTCTATCACCGGTGCATACTCCATATCGTATGAATTAATATTGTCTGTTACGCAGTTTCTGGTTAAATGAAGAACATCACCTGTCCGTAATGCCCTTCCATTATGACCTCCAAACTTACCATCTGCAAAAGTTGATGAAGATCCCATAATTTTCGGGACGTCAATTCCTCCTGCAATAAGAAGATACGTTCTCATACCTTTCAGACAGGTTTTAAATTTCAGTTCCTGCATAGGAGAAGCATTTACCACTGTATACATAGGAACAGACTCTCCATCCAGTGTTGCTGCCATATCCGCACCTGTGATACAAAAACTCGTTGTGGTTCTGAAACGATATGTACCACCACGCATGGTAAGTTCAATGCCTGCAGCATTCAGATCATTTCCCAGCAATTTGTTGCCAATTTTAAAATTGTATGCATCCATTGCGCCGCATGGCGGAACACCTACTGTCCAATACCCAATCATACCTTCCGCATCCTGAACGGTTGACTGAACACCGCCATCAAGAACTTCAAGGGCATTTTCTTCCGGTCTAAAGCCTTCTAACATTTTTGTATAGAGTTTTCCATTTTTATATGCATCGGTTGCAATAAGGCTTTCCAGATATTCCATATTTGTGGTTACACCATAAACTTTGGACTCCCTTAAAACTTCCTGCATTTTTCTGACGGCATTTTCTCTTGTATCACTGTGTACAATAAGTTTCGCAAGCATCGGATCATATAATGAACTTATTTCAATATTCTTTCTGATCCATGTTTCCACTCTTGCTTTATCGCTGAATATCACATCATCAATTTTTCCACTGCTTGGTCTGAAATTATTGATACAGTCCTCGGCATATACACGGACTTCAATGGAATGACCATCCGGAACTGCCTGAAACTCACTGATTCCTTTCAATTCGCCTGCGGCTTCTTTTACCATCCATTCAACAAGATCTACACCATACACTTCTTCGGTAATGCCATGTTCTACCTGTAATCTTGTATTTACTTCAAGGAAATAAAATTTTTCATCCGACTCATCGTAAAGAAATTCGACCGTACCGGCACTTCTGTATCCACTTGTTTTTGCAAGACTTTTTGCAGCTTCATACATTTTTTCTCTCACCGCATCCGAAAGCCCCGGTGCCGGTGATTCTTCAACTACTTTCTGATTTCTTCTCTGAACACTGCAGTCTCTTTCGCCGAGTGTGGCTACCTCGCCATATTCGTTACCGAAAATCTGAACTTCAACATGTCTGGCTTTTCTTATATATTTTTCAATAAATACGCCCGCATCATTGAAGTTGCTTTCTGCAAGATGGCATACATTATCGTATGCGTCAACAAGTTCCTCCTTGTTTTCACATATTCTGATACCAATTCCGCCTCCGCCTGCCGTACTTTTTATCATAATAGGATACCCTATTTTTTCAGCTTCAGCGACCGCTTCCTCCACGCCACTTAAAAGTCCGGTACCTGCAAGCAGCGGAACATTGGATTTTTGGGCCAATTCCCTGGCGGAATGTTTGAGACCAAACAATTTTATCTGCTCCGAATCCGGCCCGATAAATTTAATATTATTTTCTTCACACTTTGCAGCAAAAAGGGTATTTTCACTTAAAAAACCATATCCCGGATGAATTGCTTCCGCTCCTGTTTCAAGTGCCGCCCGAATAATTTTTTCAACATCCAGGTATGTATTTTTAGCGGTTCCTTCCCCAAGATATACTGCTTCATCTGCATTTTGTACATGAAGACTGTCTCTATCTGCCTTAGAATATACCGCTACACTTTTCACTCCCATTTTCTTTAAGGTGCGCTCGATTCTTACCGCAATTGCACCTCTGTTTGCAATTAAAACTTTACTGAACATAATCAATTACTCCTGTCGAATTCATGTTTTTAATCCCAGATAAGAAGTCTTACCGGAGTAGGATTATAAGCGTTACATGGGTTGTTCAGCTGCGGACAGTTACTGATCAAAATCATAACATCCTCAATTGCTTTCATCTCAACATATTTTCCGGGAGCTGAAACACCATCATCAAACTTATATCCACCCTCTTTGGTAATAGGTACATTCATAAAGAAATTAATATTCGGTGCAAGATCTCTTTTTCTGATATCCATGTCGCAATCCGCCAGCTGAAGCATAAAACTGTCACGGCAATTGTGCATATATCTCTTCTCTCTTGCATATCTTACAGTGTTGCTCTGTGAAGAACATGCACCGCCTAACGTATCATGTCTGCCTGTTTTATCTGCCGTGATCTCAAGAAGCGGTTTCCCGGATTCTGCTCTTAAAATACTTCCTGTTGTAAGATAAATATTTTTCTGTCCTACAATTGTAGCAACGGCTCCATAATGATCTTCCGGATCATGTAAGTCATAAAAAGTTGTGTCAACGGCCTGATTTCCTTCTATATCAAGAATTCTAAAGCTCTGCCCCTTTTTCAGTTCGTGCATCCAGCCAAGACCTGCATCAAGAACCTTATCATATACCGCATCTTCTATTTTTAAGTCACTGTCTTTCTCAATAAATCCAAACATTTTATAATCCTCCTTTATATTTATTCACCCAAAAGATTCAGATAATCCCAAGTGTTTTCAAATGCTCTGTAATTCTCATGCCGGTAGTTGACACATTCATCTGTCAAATCGGTTTTTGGAGCATTATAAACCTCCATGGTAACCGGAACCGAAGGGTATTCCGTCGATGGGTCCAGAGGATTCGGTGTATTTGAAATAATTACCAGACAATCCATTTCGGTTCTGAGCGTTACTGTCGCACCTTTTTTACAATGATCCGTAACATAATGCATACTGCCGTCTTCATCAACATAAACCTTTGCAAAAAGATTCACGCATGGTACAATGTCTCTCTTGCTCATATTGTTTCTTACAAGTTCGACTTTAAAATTTTCTTCCCCACATCTGTAGAAATCATTTCCCTCTTTCTGATATGAAGTTTTTCCATACTTTTCATCGGTCATCATCCGTGTTGTATGTCCTGATATGGAATCATGCCATCCAAGACTGTCTTCTACGATACTAGCAAGCACTCTGCCATTATCGCTCATCAGAACATTTCCCTTTGCAAGATGTGCAGTATATTGTGCCTTCAGCGAATCCGGCATATTATACCGTTCTGATGTATCCTTTAAGTTATAAAGAAGAATTGATACATTTGCATTATCTCCAAGTGCCTTAAAATGAATATATTTGTTTTTTCCTATTCCACCTGACCACTTCTCACCAGGTCTGAATTCCTTTGTAAATATTTTTTGCATAACAATCCTCTTCCTTTCTTTTTATGTTTTGATAACAAAAAAAGAGCTTTAAGAAACACGTTCTGTGTTTTCTTAAAGCCCCTTCGCTTTCTCTGATGATTCATTTATACATCCGCGGAGACATTTATTCAATTGGTCGAAAGTTTTATCTTTTCAGGTATTAACTAGAACTAAAGTTCTAATTCCGGCTATTTGAATTGTTATTCCAAAAATAATGATAAAAGCTGCCCTCTGCTCGATACTCCTGTTTTTCCATATAAATTGTATATATGTTTTTTTACGGTTGATAATGATATATTGAGGTTATCTGCAATCTCCTGATTTGAATATCCTTTATTTATTAAACTGAGAACCTCTTTCTCTCTTGATGTAAGTTCATACCTTTCCGCAAACACTTCCAGGCTTTTTTCTACAACACTGTTTACCCTGCTCATCTGTGTTACATTGTAAACCATATTTGCAAAATGTTTTTTTAATACATTAAGAATATATAATTCCTTATCTGTAAAATCCCCCGATTTTTTATCTCTGAAGAGATTAAAAAAAGCAGTGATATTTCCATTTCTCAAAGCCATTATTCCACACCCGTATATAATATCCTGTGGCTCCAGAAAATCTTTATAAAAAGCCGTATTTGCCCTTATATCATTTTCAAGAATATTTGTATCTCTGTATACATTCGTTTCAGAAGCAAAATCATAGAGATATTTCACATAATCTTCATTGTAATATTTATCTATATATAATCTTTTCGCTTCTTTCGTAAACCCAGCAAAATATGTTTTTTCTTCTATTATTTTATCATCATCTACAAGTATAAACCATCCTTTGGTATATGGTATTAACATTCTTATGACTTTCATAATCTTCTGGGCCAAAATATTAATATCGTCTACGGTATATAAATTAAGAAGAATATTATTTATCGTATTCCACTCATTTTCATTCAGCATGTTATACCCTCTTTATCTTTTTGTATATATGCAAATTTTTGCGTTGTATCCTACGGCGCAAATCATACCACATAAAAGCACAAATGTCACTTTAAACTTGAAAAAGCTGACTTCCTTATCCTTTGCAGATGCTATGTCTGCTGTCAGATAAGAAAATCAGCTTCATTTCCCCCGCCCTTAAAAATTTTTACAAAATCTCACCGCGGGAATGGCGAAACCAACACAAATAATTACTCTTCCACTTTCTTTGCAGTGAACAGTTTCTTCAGGCAGCTGAATGCAACCAGTACACCAAGAACCATCAGAAGAATTGCCACAATAAACTGCAGACCATCGACAAGGAACGTTGCCTGACCGCTGGCAATATTGGAAACCAGTGCAATGGTCTTCTGGATCAGTGCGGTAAACGTAACCGCAAGCATAACGAACATCGGTATGTATAATGTCCATCCGGTTGTCTTTAAGAATACTGCCAATGCGATAAGTACAAGTGCTGCCAGTAACTGGTTCGCAGAACCAAACAGTGGCCAGATATTATTGTATCCGCCAAGAGTCAGTAAATAACCAAAGAATAAGGTAATAATTGTTGCAAAATATTTGTTGGTCAGAACTTTCTGCCAGCCCGGCATTTTGGAAGTGTCGGTGGTATCTCCATAAAACAGCTCCTGGAAAGACATACGTCCGATTCGTGCAACGGAATCAAGAGAAGTCAGTGCCAGTGCAGATACACACATCGTCATAAATACTGTGGCAACCTGTACCGGGATACCGAATTTCTCAAAGAATCCGGCAACGCCGCTGGAGAAAATAGCAAACGGTGTTCCGTCCGGTTTTGTTCCATTGACAGCAACCGCACCGACAACAACCAGCGCAATAATACCAAGTAACGACTCTACTACCATGGCTCCGTAACCAACCATCGGCATATCTTTTTCATTACTGATGGTTTTTGAGGAAGTACCGGAAGAAACCAGACTGTGGAATCCGGATACCGCACCACAGGCAATCGTTACAAACAGGGTAGGGAACAGATAACTTCCATCTACCTGAAATCCGTTAAACGCGTTCAGCTTCATGGTCGGATGCTCGGCAATGACACCGACAACCGCACCAATGATCATGCCCAGCAGCATGAATGTGGTCATGTAATCACGCGGCTCCATGAGCAGCCACATCGGCATGACAGATGCAAGGAACAGATATGCCATAACAATATAGATCCAGGTACTCTTTGTTGCATACATTGGAAGTTTCATACCAATGATAAACATGACAACCAGCAGGGCAATGGCAACAACTGCACGAACCCACTCTTTCATCTTTCCGACCTTTTTCTGGATCAGACCAAAGATGATGGCAACAACGATAAACAACATGGAAATGGATGCTGCTGCGGAATTCGCATAGCTTGTTGCCTTTGTCATCCCTTCCACACCTTTTCCGACAAACGTTCCGGCAACCATATCGGTAAAAGCTGCCATAACCAGCAGAGTAAACAGCCAGCAGAACAGCATAAATAATTTCCGCCCGGTTCTTCCGATGTATTTCTCGATGATCATTCCCATCGATTTTCCTTCATTTTTAACCGAAGCATACAGTGCACCAAAATCCTGCACGGCTCCGAAAAACAGACCTCCGATCAGCAGCCATAACAATACCGGCACCCAGCCGAATACGGATGCAAGGATCGGTCCGGTGACAGGTCCCGCACCTGCAATGGAAGAAAACTGATGGGCAAACACCGTCAGTTTGGAGGAAGGAACATAATCCTGTCCATCTTCATGCGTATAAGCCGGAGTTTTTGCTTTCGGGTCCAGCCCCCATTTGTTGGCAAGCCAGCGTCCGTATAACAGATAGCCCGCGCCAAGTACTACAATACCAATTAATACAATAACTAAACCATTCATTCCTGTTTCGCCATTTGGCGACTCCCTTCTTAAAGATTCACAAAGAGTTCAGACATACAATAAAAAACCTCCGTCTCTATATACCTCTTATCAGTATATAAAGACGAAGGCTTATTTTATGCTTCCGCGTTACCACTTTATTTGCCGTATGAAACGACCACTCACTCTCATCTCAACAGACTCCCCCTCTGCAGAAATAAGGTTCCTGATAACGGTAGAATACCGGTGAAGCTTACTGTCCTGACGGAATTCAGCCCACAGCTCACAGAGGATGGTCACCATATCTGTCTGTTGTCTCGCACCGCCCGACAACTCTCTGGAAAAAAGTATATTGTGATCGTATTCTGTTCTATGCATTTGCTCTATGACTCTTTGTTAACAAGAAACATAGCACTACGCATTCAAATTGTCAATACATTTCTGTTTAAAAATCACTTTTTCTGTTTTTTCTTAGATGCTGCGATAACTGCCTGTAAAACAATGAAGAAGCATAACAATGCGGATAATGTAATTCGTACCCACCAGCTGGAGAGTGTTCCCTGTGTGGTAATCAGGCTGGAAATGGTTCCCTTGATCAGGACACCAAACAGGGTTCCGATGACGGTTCCGACACCACCGCTGAGGAGAGTACCGCCGATAACGGCAGCGGAGATGGCATCCATTTCCAATCCTTTTGCCTGTTCCACAAAGCCGGCACAACTGTTCAGGCAGAATAAGAATCCACCCAGGCCGGCCAGAAAACCATCCAGAAGATATGCTTTCATCTTTGTGCTTTTTACATTCAGTCCCATCATAACCGCACTCTGCTGATTGCCGCCAATCGCATACAGATTACGACCAAATTTTGTATACTTAAGCATTATGGTTATAAAAACAACAACTACAAGTGCAACCACTACTGTCGGATAAATATAAGCCGGTATAAACTGTCCTCTGCGGTTATAGGTTCCAAAAGGAAGATTGATCCGGTAAGTAGCCCATTTCAAAAACACTTCATTTTTTACGGATATCATATCCGTACTGATTACTGCTGTCATACCTCTGCCGAAAAACATTCCCGCCAATGTCACAATAAACGGCTGAATTTCAAGATATGTAACCAGATAGCCCTGCACAATTCCAAACAAGAGACCTATGATCAGTGAAATGGCCAACGCGCTCACTGCATTCATTCCCTTGTTTTCCATTGCATAAGCAGATGCCATACATACCAATGCTGTAACCGATCCTACGGAAATATCAATTCCCCCGGTGATCATAACAATGGTCATACCACATGCAATTACTATCAGACCGGCATTTGAAATAAACAGATTCAAAAACATCTGTGGTTTTGCAAATCCCTGATTTTTAAATATGATCATCCCGGCAACATACATAACAATAAACAACGCAATCGTAATCATCAAAAGGAATGTATTACTGTTAATTTTCTTTTTATTACTCTTTGTTTTCATTATGCCAGCCCTCCTTTTGCTGCCCGCTTAGCCTTTGCATTTGCAAGCATTTTCTTAAATACCGGGCTTTGTATCACAACAATTACAATTACAACAATTGCCTTATAAACCGGCAGACGGTCAGAAGAAACTCTCAGTGCATACAAAGTTGTGGTTAATGCCTGAATGGTATAAGCACCAATTACAGAACCCATCAGACTGAATTTTCCTCCTCCGAGTGCATTACCTCCGAGCGCAACCGCAAGAATTGCATCCATTTCCAGATTCAGACCTATGTTGTTTGCATCTGCGGAATAGATGCGGCTGGAATTTACAATTCCTGCCACACCTGCCAGCACACCGCAGATTACGTAAGTGAGGAAGATAATAAGTTTGGAATTCAGTCCTACAAGCCGGGAAGCAGATGGATTAATACCAACGCTCTCGATGTACAGACCGAGTGCTGTCTTTTTTAATACAAGTGTTACAATCACGATGGCTGCTACTGCAAAAAAGATTGCTGTAGGAATTGGTCCCACATAGCCACCCATGATCTTATATTTGTCCACACGGATGTAAGTAATCTGTCCCTTGGTAACAAGCTGGGCAATACCACGTCCTGCCGTATAAAGAATCAGTGTCGCGACCATTGGCTGAATTTTCAGTTTGGCGACAAGTATGCCGTTAAAGGCACCACAGAGTGCCGAAGCTGCCAGACCTGCGATAATCGCAAGTCCCAATGGATTCATAAACTGATTGGTTGTTACCTGACCACCGGAAAGAATCTGGCAGCATACAGCTGCCGCAACAGCCATAACTGCACCCACACTGATATCCTGTCCACCGGACGCCGCAGTTACAAGTGTCATACCAATAGCCAGTATCACCACCTCAGATGCACGGTTTAAAATATCTATCGGATATCCATATAAAATGTCGTTTTTAATAGAAATCCTGCAAAAGTTCGGAATCACAATTGCACTGAATAACAATACAAGAAGCAAACATACCAGCGGCATAAACAGATTATTTCCCGTTATTTTTTTCCAGTCAAATGTATTCTTTTTTGCTGTCTTATTCATTACTCTCACCTCCCGCAATGGTCTCCATAATCTTATCCTGTGTCAGTTCCTCACCCTCAATTTCACCAACTTTTTTGCCATCGCGAAGCACTGCCATACGGGAACAGGTACGAAGCATCTCCTCCACCTCGGAAGAGATAAATGTTACTGCCTTTCCTTCATCTGCAAGCTGAAGCACAAGTTTTTGAATCTCGGTTTTCGTACCGATATCAATTCCTCTTGTTGGTTCATCCAGAATCAGGAAATTCGGATTTGTCAATAACCAGCGCCCGATGATTACTTTCTGTTGATTTCCACCGGACAGACTTTTGATCGGAGTCTCACGGCTTGCAGTCTTAATCTGCAATAGCTTAATATATTTATCTGCCGCATCCTCCATTTCTTTCCGGCTCATCGGACGGAACATTCCACGTTTTGCCTGCATGGCAATAATAATATTTTCTCTTACCGACAGATCCGCAAGAATACCATCTTTTTTCCGATCCTCCGGCAAATATGCCATACCTGCTTTCATTGCGTCCAGCGGTGTATTAATTTTTACTTCTTTTCCCAATACCTTTATCGTACCGGAATCTGCCTTATCTGCTCCATAAATTGCCCGCACCAGTTCTGATCTTCCGGAACCGAGAAGCCCCGTAAGACCCACAACTTCTCCTTTGCGGATCTTAAAATCAAACGGTTTGATGGTGCCGGAATGCCCCACCCCGTTTGCCTCAATTACGAGTTCCGAATCATCCGGAACTGATGTCCGGTCTCCCTTGATATCTGCCAGATCATCAAAATCTTTTCCCATCATCTTGGCTACAAGCTGTACACGCGGAAGTTTTTCTATTTCATATTCGCCAACCAGTTCCCCATTTCGAAGAACAGTAATACGATTACATACTTCATATACCTGTTCCAGGAAATGTGTAACAAAGATAATTCCAACGCCTTCATCACGCAATCGTTTCATCAGTACAAACAGTTTTTCAACTTCTCCTTCATCCAAAGAGGACGTTGGCTCATCCAGAATTAATACTTTACATTTCATGTCAACCGCTCTGGCTATTGCAATCATTTGCTGAATGGCAATGGAACATTCTTCGAGCATCTGTGTTGCCGGGACGTCGATATCGAGTTCCTTCAGCAGCTTTTCTGATTTGTGATTCATGGTTTTCCAGTCGATCATGCCAAATTTACGCGGTTCCCGACCGATAAACAAATTTTCTGCCACCGTCAGATTCGGGCAGAGATTTACTTCCTGATATACCGTGCTGATACCATTCTGCTGTGCTTCCTCCGGAGAATGATTAATAATCGGTTTTTCTATGCCGTCAATCTGAATCGTACCAGACTCAAACTCATGCACACCGGTCAGCACCTTGATCAGCGTTGATTTTCCGGCTCCGTTCTCTCCCATCAGCGCATGAATTTCTCCTTTTCTCAATTGAAAATCCACATGGGATAATGCTCTTACACCTGGAAATGTCTTGCTGATGTCTTTCATTGATAATACAATCTGCTTTTCCATTCCGTTTCTCCCTGTTTTTAGAGTCAGAAATAGCGCGATACAGCAAATCTACGAACTTTCAATTTCCATATCGCGCTATTCATAAGGTTTACTCAGTTACTTTTTTGTCCAGTTATTTAGTATGCACGTGCCTTAATCACATCATCCGTTACAAGAGTTACCGGATAATCCTGATCATCTACCTTAATAGATGTTACAGAATCTACTCCTGCAAAAATTTCCTCATCAACGTACTGCTGTTTATCCGGAGTTTCCCCTGCCTCCAGTTTATCAATAATCTCCTGTACACGTGGTCCATGCAATGGATTACACTCGGTATTGCAGATAATCTTTCCATTCTCAACATCTGTCAGGCCGGCATTTGTGGAATCAAAAGACATTACCAGAATATCACCATCCGGACCTACCTTGTATCCGGCTGCCTCAATGGCATCAATGGCACCAAATGCTTCATTATCATTCTCACAATATACAACATCGATATCATCGCCATACTGTTTCAGCATGGACTCCATAACTTCCTGTCCTTTTGCCTGTGTAAATTCTCCACTTTCCGAGGCGAGAAGTGTCCAGTTATCATGCCCCTTGACAGCATCCTCAAGACCTGCTGTACGTCCGATCTGTGCAGATGCACCGATAGTTCCCTGAATATCTACAATATTAATCTTGTCATCGCCTCTTCCGGCTGCCTGTAAATATGCATCCAGCCATGCGCATGCTTTTTTCCCTTCCAGTTCAAAGTTTGATCCAACCCATGCGGTATAAAGACTGTCATCCGATACATCTACCATACGGTCTACGATGATAACCGGGATTCCGGCATCTTTTGCCTCCTGTAATACCGTATCCCAACCGGTTTCTGTTACCGGAGCAAGAACAATATAGTCAACTTCCTGCTGTATGAAATTCCGGATAGCAGTTAACTGATTTTCCTGTTTCTGCTGTGCATCGTCAAAAATAAGCGTATACCCGTTTTCCTCACTGAATGTTTCCTTCATGGATGTAGAATTTGCGGTTCTCCAGTCTGACTCCGCACCTACCTGAGAAAATCCGATTGTGATATTTCCATCACTTCCGGCATTTGCATTACTTGCGCTTCCACCGCTCTGCGTTCCATCTGCTGCATTTCCACCCCCGGATGCTCCGCATGCTGCCATTCCAAATGCCATGCATGCTGTCAACATTGCTGCAATTACTTTCTTCTTCATAGTAAGATCCTCCTTCAATACACGTTCCTGTGTTGTTTTTGATACTCTTATTATAAAAAACATCACAAAAAACTCCATGCGGATTTTTACGAAGATGTTTGATATTTTTCAGCATCTTTTTCTCCGGTTCATTTTTTTACGAAAGTGGTTCAATATTTTTGGAAATCCGTATTTCTGCCCGCGTCCCTTTCTGATAATCAGAAAAAAGCTTTATCCCGTAGTTATCTCCACAATACAAAACGATGCGTCCCTGCACCGCAGATAATCCGAATCCGCCCTGATCTCGACGGCAGATACCATCACGGGTGCGCTGTAACTGTGTGCGGTCCATGCCAATTCCATCATCTTCCACACAAATACAGATGGCCTCCGGTTCTTCCCGACAGGAAATAACAATATGTCCAATCCCACGTTTTTCCTTCACTCCATGATACAATGCATTTTCCACAAGTGGCTGCAACGTCAGTTTCGGAATCCGGAATGACTTAAGTTCCTCCGGCAGATCAATAGAAAATTGCAAAATATCACGATACCGCACCTGCTGGATATCAAGATAACTTCTTGTATGCCGGATTTCTTCCTCCAGGGTAATCACATCTTCCCCTTTCGACAATGCCGTGCGGAAAAAAACAGAAAGATTGCTCAGCATTTTAATCGCGTCATCGCGCATATCTGCTTCCACCATCCAGACAATTGCATCCAGCGTATTATATAAAAAGTGTGGATTAATTTGCGCCTGCAAAAGCTGTAACTGCGTCATATGCTGTAATTTTTCTTCTTCTTTGACATGTTCCAGCAATCCGCAGATTCTCTGTGCCATGTGTTCAATTCCCCGGTCAAGCTGTGCAATTTCATAATCCCGTGAACCAACAGACGAAATATCAAAGTTTCCCTTTCCGACCTCACGGACATTTTCACATAACCGGTATACGGGTTCTGTAATTCCATGTATAAATACGGATGCGCGGTGCCAGCTCCACAGCATTACGCCTCCGACAATAAACAGCATAACTATCATTGCAAAAATAATGTAGTGAATCATCTGTTTTTCCATTGCCGACAGATAATTAGCCTCATAATAAATATAATCCATGGTTTCCGTCTGAATCAGACCGGTAAGCACATAAACATTATTCTCCAACATCTGTATGCGCTTGTCATACCCACGGGTATCTTCAATCTCGTACATACATTTCCGAAGTTTTACGCAATAATCGGTCACATTTTTTATGGCTTTCTTGCTTTGTCCGTATTTTGTTGTAGCTGACAGCTGGTATGCGATCCCGAGCGCATCATTCACATCTTTAACAGGAAGGTCCTGTTGCTCTTTACTTTTTACAACGTAATGATACATTTTGAGATCCAGATTATCTTTGAACTCATGATTGAATTTGCTGCTCACATTCAGATTATGTGTGATTTGTGTATAGCGCCCCGCATAAATTCCCATCACTGCCATTTGCATTACAATAATAACAATCAGCGGGAACGCTGTATGTACTACAATATAACGGAGTTTTTCATCCAGTCTCTGCTTTCTGCCCATCCGCTACTCCCTTTTTCGATACTCACTTGGTGTCATTCGCTGCGTTTTCTTAAACAGGAAACTAAAATAATGGGGATCTTTATACCCGACTTCCAACGCAATTTCCCCTGAACGTTTATCACTGCAACGAAGTAATTCTTTTGCCCGGTTCATGCGCAACATGGTAAGATATTCAATAAACGTCTGTTCCATTTCCTGTGAAAATAACGCACTGAAATGATTCGTGCTGATATTTACCACACACGCAACATCGTTAAGCGTCAGATCTTCCTCCATGTAATGTTCCTGCATATACCTTACCGCCTTCTGTATCACACTCCTGTGTTTTCCTCTTGCACGTTGTTCTCTGTAACGCAATGCCATTCGAAGCATCTGCACAAGTTCCTTTTTTAATGACTCTATCTGTAATAAACGATCTTCATAGTTGTGTCTGCAACTCTGCTCAATGTCCTTCCTGTCATAACCAATCTCCTCCAGAAATTCCAAAATTGCAATTCTCATATTCAAAAGTACATACTGTTGAAACATTTTAGAAGCCAGTGCACCTTCCCCTGTCAGGGCAATATAATTTTCCACAAAGCTTTCCACTTCTTCTTCCATTGCATTACACAAAAAATTACGGATATTTTCCTTACTGATTCCTTTTGTATCAATCTGTGCCAGATCCACATCCTGCTGTTCCTGTGGATGCAAATCATCAATAGAAAATACGTTCTGATATCCCAGATACCGAAAAGCAAATGCCCGCATCGCTTCCTGATAACAGCGGTGCAGGCTGCTCAGACGATCTACTGGATTTCCGGTACAGACAAACCAGTCCAGCTTATTTCCCTTCTGAGAAAAAAGTTCTCTGAGCATATCCACACACTGCTGCGTATGCTCCCTGATGTTATCCTCTTCACCTTTAATTACCACTGCATAACTGTATTGCTGAAACCGATACAAAATACAGTTTTCATAATCAACAAACAGCTCATCGATCTGTTGCTGTAAATGCGCAGTTTCCTCCGAATAAACATTATCCAGATTTCCCTGTTCTTCTTTTGCCTCCACCGTAAACAATACAATGTTATAACTGTCCGAAACAATTTCAATTTTCAGTTTTTCCGCAAGTTCGTAAATTTCCTCAAGATTCACATGTTCAGAAACCAGTTTTTCAAAAAATTCCCGCTGTACATTTTTTTCATATAAATGCATTTCACGTTCAAACATCTGGTAATATTTTTTCTGTTCCTGCTCTTTCTCAAATTTTTTGCGCAATTCGTCCAGAAGTTCCAGAAAATCAGACTTACTGAACGGCTTCAACAGATATTGTTCAACACCAATAGAAATTGCCTGCCTTGCATACTCAAAATCCCCATATCCACTCACTATAACTATTTTAATATTGGGAAATTCTTTTTTTACTAGCCGGCTTAAAGTTAATCCGTCCATAAAAGGCATACGAATATCTGTAATCATGACATCCGGCTTTAATTTCCGAATCAGAGGAAGTGCCATTTCTCCATCCTTTGCTTCCCCAATCAGTTCAAAACCATATTCATTCCATGGTACAATTTTATGAATTGCCTCACGAATAATCACTTCATCTTCTACTAAAAAAACTTTAATCACTGTCTTCTCCCCTTTACAATATAAGTATTATACCATCAAAATGACCGCAAAACAGCTTTTTATGGTTCAATATCTTACGAAAAATGTTTGTTTTTTTATGGTTCAACAATTATTTTCAGCTATTGATTTTCTGATTTCCTGGTATTATAATCATCTGTACTTATTAAAAGGGGATTTGCTTCATTATGAATACACAAAAGAAAAATTCAATTGATATGACCCATGGATCTCTATGGAATAAATTACTGATTTTTGCTCTGCCTCTGGCTGCCAGCAGCATCTTACAGCAATTATTTAATTCTGTGGATACCGCAGTAGTCGGCCGTTTTGCAAGCAGCCGGGCACTGGCCGCAGTTGGAAGCAACAGTTCGCTCATCGCACTGATGATTAATCTGTTCATCGGGATTTCGCTCGGTTCCAACGTAATTATTTCCCGCTATATCGGACAGAAAGCCGAAGACCATGTAAAAGCGGCAATTCACACCGCCATCGTTGTCGCTTTATGCAGCGGCATTTTCGTGCTCGTGCTGGGACAGTTCATTGCCAGACCGGTACTGACACTGATGGGAACTCCAAAAGATGTTATAGATCTGGCAGTTTTATATCTGCGGATCTATTTTCTCGGCATGCCATTTATCATGCTTTATGATTTCAGTTCCTCAATCCTGCGCAGCATCGGTGACAGCCGCCGCCCGCTGTATGCCCTGATTGCCGCCGGAATCATCAATACCGGACTGAACCTGATTCTTGTCATTGTATTTCATCTGGGAGTATCCGGTGTTGCAATTGCCACCGTTGTTTCTAATATTGTAAGTTCCGGTATTCTGTTTTATATTTTACTGCATGAACAGGAACCCATCCGTGTCAGACTCTCCGGCTTGTCCATTGACTGGGGCGAACTGAAAAAAATTCTGATCATTGGTGTTCCTGCCGGCCTGCAGGGCATGGTCTTTTCCCTTGCCAACGTCTGCATCCAGAGCATGATTAACAGTTTTGGATCAAACGCTATCGCAGGATCTGCAGCTGCACTGAACTTTGAATTTTTTGCATATTTTATGGTAAACGCATTTGCCCAGACTACCGTTACTTTTACGAGCCAGAATTACGGTGCCGGAGATTTTCAGCGGTGCAAAAAAGTATACCGTCTCTGCATGATTTTTTCCGTGATATTCTGCGGTCTGTTATCCGGTATTTTTGTACTTGGCCGGGACTTTTTCCTTCGCCTGTACACGACCGATCCGAATGTTCTGACTTTTGCCGTACAGCGCCTTCTGATCGTCACCACACTGGAACTTCTGACCTCCACTTACGAGATCAGCGGCGGTGCCATGCGTGGCTTTGGCCATTCCCTGACACCGGCTCTGATCACCGTGGTCGGCTCCTGCGTGCTGCGCCTCATCTGGATCAACACCGTCTGCCGTGCCGTACATGAATTCTGGGTTGTTATGATTATCTATCCGATTTCCTGGGTACTGACCGGTGCGGTTATGATCACTGCATATCTGCTTCTGCGACGAAAACTGATGCGTTAAGCATCGGAACGGGCAAATGCATTCTTCATCTGTCCACACAGTTCAAACAGAACTTTATCGAGTGTATCGGCAGCTTCTTTTTTTACCATATCTGCCACTGCGTTGTTTGCTTCTGTCTTAAGCGCCATACGCTTTCCTGCGTCGGTTTCTTTTTCCAGCAGTTTATCATAATGATTGATAATCTCGTGTCCCTTAGACAGCACTTTCTCCTGATACCGCTCGACATGGAACACCGATTTTTTATAAGAGGCATCTGCCATCGCACCAATCATCCGGCTTACCCAGTAAAAATTATCTGTAGAAACTTCTGCTGTCGTATTGGCCACATATTCCGGAGTTTCCTCCACCTGCACATAAAACGGCACCATGGCATTGAAAGCATTGGAGCCATACGCAACCCACTCCAATACATTGGCATCCTCTCCATGCTCCGGGCGGATATGCACGAGACCAACAAAATCATTGCGGTTGATACCGATGGAACGATACATGCCGCGCAGCCCCGGATCTCCATACGCTCCATATGGATCGTAAGGTGTTCCCTGATAATGCGACGAAAGCACATATTTCACATCTTCCACCGTAAGTTTCCGCTCCGGTATCAGCGTCCATGGCAGATCATCGGACTCCGGTGTAAAATCCGCATCCGGTCCATCCCAGTTGTACGTGTGTGGATTCAGGCAACGCAGCATATACCACGCACGCGGTGTATTGTACACATGATCTGCATCGTCATGGCTGCCAAAAGCTTCCCGCGGATTCAGACTGCCATCCATGGAAAGATTCAGGTGATGGTTCGCAATAAACTCCCGCATATCTGCAGAACACATATGATTTTCCTGCATGGTAAATGCATCATCCAAATCAAATGCATCAATTCCAAGCTGATTTGGCATAACCACATACGCATCATCCGGCACACGACGTGCAATCCAGTGATGTCCGCCAATGGTCTCCATCCACCAGATTTCATTCTGATCGGAAAAGGCAATTCCATTCATTTCATAAGTGCCATATGTTTCCAGAAGTTCTCCCAGCCGCTGAACACCCTCTCTTGCATTGTGGATATAAGGAAGTACTAACGATACAATATCTTCCTCTCCAATGCCGTTCTCCACCAGCGGATCTGCACCGAGTACACGTGGATTGGATGTGATCGTCTCGGTTGCCGTCATTCCGGTCCGTGCCTCATTGACTCCGCATGCGCCCCAGATTCCTTTCCCTTCCACCGCATTTGGCATAGCCGTATAGCGAAGCGGATTTTCCGGAAGCGGAATTTCCACGGAAGAAAGTACCGCTTTGTATACACGCGGCTGCTCCTTTGGCTGCACCACGATCATTTTCTTTGGCGTAAAGTGATCGTTTCCACCCGCATCATCATTCCTTGCAATCATGGTTGAACCATCATAAGTTGCATTTTTTCCTACTAATATCGTTGTACAAGGCATATTTTTGTCTCCTTTTCCAAGTATTTTCTATTTGATATAAAATACGCGGTTTTCTTTTCTTGGAATAACATCCGGATAATCCCCGTCCACATAGCCGAGCGCGCAGTGTCCGATTCCTTCGTATTCGTCCTCGATTCCAAGGGATGCCAGCAGTGCTTTGCCCCAGTCGCTTTCAAATTCCTCTTTTGCGCGATGAATCCAGCAGCTGCCGATTCCCAGATCATGGGCTGCAAGCATCAGGTTTCCCATCACAAGACTGCCGTCATAGACATGTGTCGGCCAGTCTTTTTTGCCTAAAACGATGAGCATTGCCGGTGCGCCGTAAAACGGATCACCCTCACTTCCCATGATTTCGGCGTTTTTCTTTGCGATTTCATCGCGCTTCTCTTTGTTTGTCACCTGAATGATGATGACATTCTGTGCGCCTCTGCCATTTGCCGCATAGGTTCCCGCTTCAATGATCTGGTCTAAAATTTCCTGCGGGATGGCATCCGGTTTGAATTTACGGATACTTCTTCTGGTTTTCATTTCTTCTAATACGTTGCTCATTTTGGTTTCCTCCTGTCAGTCTTCTTTTGTTAATTGCTCAATCACACACGTATGTGTTTTTGTCTCTCTGTCGTAGTTGATTCCGGCAAGGAGCAGATTTCCCCGATACTCCTTTAAGGCATCTGTATAGTGCCGGTCTTTGATCTGCGCAATGGCTCCCTGTGCGGATTTTTCCCATTTCAGTTCAATCACAACCGCCGGTTTGTCTGCATGCATTTTTCTTGGAATAAAACACAGATCCGCAAACCCTTTTCCGGTCGGAAATTCCCTTATGATCGTGTAGTATTCCCGTGCAAAATAAAACGCCAGATTGATCGTACATGCCAGCGAATTTTCATTGTTGTACTGCAAAATGGAAATCTCACGATGCGCTTTATCAATGCCTGCTGCCACTGCCTCTTCGTCCTGCATCCATAACGCTTCCAGCAGCTTTTTGGACGCTTCGACAGAATCAATAACCTCATGCCAGTCCATGGTACTGATTGCATTTACATATTCCTGTGACACTTCTTTGTTTGGAATCGACACCGTTTTATCCAGCCAGTGATAACTCAGATAACCAAGATGAACCAGCAGTGTCAGAACATCATCCCGGTTCTGGAATGTTGTCATATCGTTGGAAAATGTCCCTGTATTGATTTCCACACGGTCCCCGGCAAGCATCCGCACAATGGCATCTTTTAACCCATCAAAATTCATCTGTATATAAATCTTTAATGCCTCATACGTTTCGGTCTGGTTCCAGTAATTATCATACAGACCGCTTAACATTGCATCAACCACTGATTTCGGGCTGTACATGGAATAGATTTTTGGGATTTCTCCGTCCATTGCGACAAGTTCATAGCCATCATACCATGCCTGTGCTTCCTCAAAATTCCGCTTGTATGTTGCACATAACGCGCGCACTTCCTCTTCGGTAAAACCGAAAAACTCCGCCATCTCGCGTGGATTGGTCATGGAGTATTCCGTAAACATATTGAGTGCCGAATGCGAACCGTATTTTTTTATCGGTAAAATTCCGGTCATGTAGGCAAGTGCCACATATTCCTGATCTTTCAGCCATACCCGCAGGAAATCCAGATATTTTTTATGTGCCTCTTTGTCCTGCTTGTACTCGCGGAACAGGCAGTCCCATTCGTCGATCAGGATGATAAACGGGCGTTTTGTGTTCGCATATACGTCTTTCATCACCTGTACCAGACTGTCCTCATCCCGAAAACGAATCTGTGTATAAGCATCCAGCAGATCAAACCGTATAAATTTGCTGAACTTCTCCAGCATTTCATCCATGCTGTGTGTTGTGCTTAAAAATTCCTGCATATTCACTTTCAGCACATCATATTGATTCCGGTATTTCTGATAAGTCTCTGTCTTTGCAATCTGCAGAGTATCAAACAGCCGCGCCGTATCGACGCTCTGGTCGTAATATGCTGCCAGCATATCTATCGCCATAGTTTTTCCAAATCGCCGCGGACGGCTGACGCAAATATATTTCTGTCGTGTGTCAACAAGCGCATTTACTTTTTCGATTAACCCAGTTTTATCTACATAAATTGCGGAATTTAAGCTCTCCTCAAAGCCTTTGCAGCCCGGATTCAGATAACTTCCCATGCCTGGCACCTCCGTATATCATTCGTAACCATCCACCGTTTTACCAATGAACCGTTACGATCAAATTTCTGTCTCTAGCATACCACAATCTCTTTCATTTTAATATATGCTAATTTGTGCTATACTAGATGCCAGTAATACATCACCAAAAGAAAGAACTGATACACATGAAACGAATTGATTTTGAACATGGTTCCATCCCCGGCAACATCTTAAATGCAGCAATTCCGATGCTGGTTGCACAGCTTTTAAGCCTGCTTTACAACATTATAGACCGTATTTATATTGCAAGAATCCCGCATGTCGGCACAACCGCTCTCGGCGCGGTCGGCTTATGTTTTCCGATTATTGTGATCAT
>ERZ808240.760-NODE-760-length-41368-cov-5.411735_pt1 | contig 41368 bp, 30 predicted proteins | sample MGYA00521084_ERZ808240 | MGnify/ENA primary metagenome ERZ808240 (study PRJEB31516, sample SAMN03275571) | gut metagenome | biome: mammalia-associated habitat; material: feces | host: Papio cynocephalus | place: Kenya | collected 2012-08-06 ... | reverse complement strand
TAGGCTGAAGAGGGAGCGTAGCGGGCTACGTGACCGATGAAGCCTGTGGTTATGGTGGAAACAATGTACTAAGGCATATCAAATAATACTTTCTTTCTCATCTCTATAAAGTTGTTTTTAAGGTTAATAAAAAAGTTGCAAACCAATACTTGTAATGATACTGCAAGCATTGATTTGCAACAAATATAAGGCAAATAAACCATTCTTACCAAAGGACAAGAACTCTTTTTAAGCCTTTAAGATTGAGTCCACTTGAAAAAGTACCATCAACTTGGTTGGTCTCAAAATATGGTGACACTTTGTATCTGTTTTGCCAATAATCAATCAGAAAATAAAGTAAAGATGCTTCATATTCGAGATACATTAAGGTGAAAACCATCAAAACGATAGTTTAAAAAATGTTTAGGACTTTTCCGAGTGGACTCAAGATTAAATTTATGAGCATGATACATTATTGTAAGCAGTTGAATATCAAGCCAACTCGACCACCGTTATGCCAGCGCCACCAAACTGCACATGCTCGTCGTGGTAGGTGCGTACACCTGGAACTGTGCGAAGATAGTTGCGCACAAGTTCGCGCAAAGCACCTGTTCCGGTGCCATGAAGGATGCGTACACGCGACTGTTCTAATTGTATGGCGTCGTCAATAAAATATGAAACAGCTGTTAGAGCCTCATCAACGTGCATTCCGCGAATATCTATCTCGGGCTTAAAGTGCAACTTCTTTTCGTACATGGCATCACGTGTTTCCTTGCTTACAAACGTTGCTGCTTGTCCTAACTGCGATGCAGCAGGCTGTGGCGCCTCCGAAGGTTCAAGGCGATTGAGCGCAACTTGCGTGTACATCATGCCAAATAGCACCTTGGCAGTTTGCTTAGACACAGACTCTATGCGCCCTATGGTACTTTGACCTTTTATCTTTACGTAGCTACCGGCAACAAGTGCTTTAGGTTTTGCAGCCCCCATGCCAGAAGCCATTTTTCCACCAGAAGACTGTGCAACACTACGCAATTTGGCTGCAGCAGCTTCTTGACTCTGTGCATTTCGCTGACGCGCACTACCCTCGCCGTCGGCCTTGCGCTGTTGGCGCTGTTGTATCTTGGCAATTTTGCGTGCTATGCGGTCTTGCTCATCGGTGTTCTGCTCCAATTCTTCCTTGAAATCGGCAAGTTGCGAGCGTACCTCACGTGTCTTTTCTTTTTCTGCTTGCGCTTCCTTTATCGTACGTATGGTTTGCTCAATGCGTGCGTTCGACTGCTCTATCAAGTGTTTAGCATCGGCCTTGGCTTGTGCCATAACTTGCTTACGCTCTTGCTGAAAGTTGGTCATCTCGCGCTCATACTTAGCTATGGTAGCTTCAAGTTGCTGCTCACGTTGCTCTATGCTGCGGCGCTTGCTCTCCCAAAATACTTTATTACGCACTATGTCTTGCACATATCTATCGCTCATTACATAGTCCTTACCCACAAGTTTTGTGGCATAATCTATCACGTCTTTGGGTATGCCCATTTTGCGAGCTATTTCAACTGCAAACGAACTGCCAGGATTGCCTATCTTAAGCATAAATAAGGGGCGCATTTGCGCACTATCGTAGAGCATGGCTCCATTTACGACAGCACGGTTTTGCTCTGCAAAGTGCTTTAGGTTTTGATAGTGGGTGGTGATAATGCCAAAGTTGAGATTGTCAATAAAACGTCGCAATATGGCTTGAGCCAAAGCGCCACCTATCTGAGGTTCGGTTCCTCCGCCAAACTCATCTATAAGCAACAGACTTTTAGATTTGGCATGAAGCATCATCTCCTTCATATTGAGCAGGTGCGACGAATAGGTTGAGAGGTCGTTTTCGAGGCTCTGCTCATCGCCAATATCCATCATGATGTCGGTAAAAATGCCTGGTTTTGATTGCTCATCAGCAGGTACAGGCATACCACATTGCAGCATGTATTGTAGCAAGCCAACAGTTTTTAAGCACACCGATTTACCACCTGCATTAGGCCCCGAAATGAGCAATATGCGCTGCCCCGGCCGAAGGGTAACATCAAGCGGAACCACCTTGCCACCATGCTTGGCCAATGACTGCTGCAAAAGCGGATGCTTGGCTTGCACCCAATCAATGCGTGGACGATTTTCGATAGGTAGCACCACTGCTTGGTATGCATCGCTAAACGATGTGAGGGCACGCAAATAGTCTACGTGGGCCAAAAACTGCAAAGAATTGAGCAATGCAGATATGTTGGGGCGCACCTCTGATGTGAGTTCTTGGAGTATACGGATAACCTCTCGGCGCTCAGCTGCACGCAAGGTACGTATCTTATTATTGGCATCCACCACAACCGAGGGCTCTATAAATACGGTTTTACCCGTGGCACTCTCGTCGTGAACAATACCCTTTATTTTTCTTTTCAAAGCAGGTGCTACGGGTATAACCAATCTGCCATCGCGCAAGGTGGGGGTTACATCTCGGTCAATATAACCTGAGGTTTGTGCCTCAATAATTATGGAACGCAAACTATGCGATATGCCACGTGTTGTCACCTCTATTTGATGACGGATAGAAAGGAGCTCGGCCGATGCCGTGTCTTTTACCTTTCCGTATTTATTGAGTATACTATCTATGCGGCGTATGAGTTGTGGAAATACAGCCACATCTGCTGCCATAGCTCCTAATGCAGGGTATATGTATGAGGGGGTTAGCTCTTTGTCGGCCTCTTCGTCCTTGTCTACAATGTCTGCCGAAACGGCGTCATCATCGTCGGTAGTTTTTGTAAAAAACTGTGCATACGACAATACCGAACTCATAGAACGCTTAAGATTAAATAGGTCGAGTTCTTCCATATAAGTGCGTTCGGGGCGCACCCTTAACAGCGCCTCTCTTACATCAAAAAATTCACACTCTATTTCTTCGTCAGTCTCTTCTATAAAACGCTTAAACTCGCTCGCTTCGTTGAGCGCCCGCCTAACATCTTCTATCTTAGTCATGAAATGTAGTTGTTTTTCAACCCACTCTGTCCCTAACGAAGACATGCAACGGCCTTTTAAAAGAGTACGAATCTCTGTGAAACCTATTTTACGTTCAAAATTTTCAGGATAAATCATTTATCTATTTCTATTTGACCACAAAATTACGAAAAAAAACGTATTTTTGCATCTAAAACAAATTACCTATTGAATAAGCAATGCAGCATATCCCCCAAAAAGGATATGCACTATAGTCACTTTTACTTATTTGATAGCCTTTAGGCAAAACAACAAAGTTCATGGATAAAATTAAGGTTCGCGACAAACAGTTTACTGTATCTATTTCAGAAGAGAAGATAAAAGAACGCGTGGCTCAAATTGCTACTCAAATCAGTAAAGACCTTGAAGGTAAGAAACCACTTTTCTTAGCTGTTCTGAATGGCTCTTTTGTATTTGCAGCCGACTTGATGCGTGGCATCACAACTCCATGCGAAATTACATTTGTGAAGATGGCTTCGTATGAAGGTACTTCGTCTACAGGCGCCGTTAAACAACTTATTGGCCTTAAAGAAGACATTAAAGACCGTACAGTCGTAATAGTTGAAGACATTATTGACTCGGGCTTAACAATGAAGAAAATGCTTGAATTGCTCAAAGAAAAGCAACCAGGCGAAATACACATTGCTGCTTTATTAGTGAAGCCAGGCAATCTGAAAGTAGACCTCGACATCCCCTATTGCTGCTTTGAAATTCCTAACGATTTCATCGTGGGATATGGCCTTGACTACGATGGTGAGGGACGCAACTTGCCATGTATCTACACCGTAACAGAAGACTAACTGAGGGATGCATAATCCCTTGCGTGACTGTAACTAAACTTACACAAAAATATACATTACTTACAAAACAATGAAGAATATTGTTATCTTCGGTGCCCCAGGTTCTGGCAAAGGCACTCAAAGCGATTTGCTCGTAAAGAAATATGGTTTTAAGCACATCTCAACTGGCGATGTGTTGCGTGCTGAAATTAAAAACGGCACAGAACTTGGCAAAACTGCTAAGGGATATATCGATAATGGCCAACTCATTCCCGACTCTTTGATGATTGATATCTTGGCTGCTACTTACGATGCACTTTGCCCTTGCGAAGGCGTAATTTTTGATGGTTTCCCACGCACTATTCCTCAAGCTGAGGCCTTGAAGAAGATGCTTGCTGACCGCAACACTGAGGTTGCTGGCATGCTTGAACTTGATGTGCCCGAAGACATGCTTATGGAACGCCTTATCAACCGCGGAAAGACTTCAGGACGCGCTGATGACAATGCTGAAACTATCAAGAAGCGCCTTGACGTTTACAATGGTCAGACTGCTCCACTTATCGAATGGTATGAGAAGGAAGGCAAGCGTCACGCTGTAAAGGGTTATGGTGCGCTTGAAGAAATCAACGCAGCTCTTTGCGCTGTTATCGATAGCTTATAATAGCAATAACATATTGGCAATCAAACAATTGCATTGCTAATATCAAACACATAATGCGAATGTATAAATGTGCAAGTTTATAAACGTTTGATTTACGTTTACGCAACTATGCATTTATACATCCGCATATTTCACTTTTATAAAGGGTGTGTACACGCCACACCATGCTGCATAAACATCCTCTAGCAGCACAACTATTAAACATGAACCCAAAGCAAGGTGCAATTGTCTTGCTTTAAAAGTAATAACTTGTACATTATGCCCGAATCAAACTTTGTAGATTACGTAAAGATTTTCTGCCGCTCAGGTAAAGGCGGACGTGGCTCAATGCATTTGCACCGAGCTAAATATCAGCCCAATGGTGGACCTGACGGAGGTGATGGTGGTCGTGGCGGAAACGTTTATCTTCGCGGAAACCATAACTATTGGACCTTACTCCACCTACGCTATGAACGCCATGTATTTGCTGGCAACGGAGGCAATGGATCAAAGTGCTGTTCGCATGGTTCGGATGGCGAAGACCGCTATATCGACGTACCACCTGGAACGGTAGCATACGATGCAGAAACGGGTAAGTACATCTGCGATGTCACCGAAGATGGGCAAGTTGTTATGCTTCTAAAAGGCGGACGAGGCGGTTTAGGCAATTGGCAATTCCGTACTGCTACAAACCAGGCACCACGATATGCGCAACCTGGCGAACCCATGCAAGAGATGATGGTTATCCTCGAACTTAAACTATTGGCAGACGTTGGCTTAGTAGGCTTCCCTAATGCTGGAAAATCTACTCTGCTATCCGCTCTTTCGTCTGCCCGTCCTAAGATTGCCAACTACCCCTTCACTACGATGGAACCAAGCCTTGGTGTGGTGGCATATCGCGACAATAAGTCGTTTGTTATGGCTGATATTCCGGGTATTATTGAGGGTGCAAGCGAAGGTAAAGGCTTGGGATTGCGTTTTTTGCGACATATTGAGCGTAACTCATTGTTGCTATTCATGGTTCCTGGCGATACCGACAATATTGCTAAAGAATATAATGTGCTTTTGGGCGAATTGTCCAAGTTTAATCCAGGCATGCTTGACAAGCACAGAGTGCTTGCCGTTACAAAATGCGACCTCTTGGACGATGAACTTATGGAAATGCTAAAGGCTGAACTGCCTACTGATTTACCCGTTGTATACATATCGGCTGTTACAGGATATGGCATTGACCAGCTCAAAGACATATTGTGGGAAGAACTGAATAGCGAGAGCAACAAGCTACAATCGGTTTCGGAAGGTGGTTCCATCGTTCACCGCGACCGCGAAGTGAATGTGCTTGACAATGATTTTGCCGATTGGCAAGCCGATTACGACGTTGAAGAGTCTGACGATGATGCCACTGAGGACGATATATACGACATTGAAGATTTGGAGGACTAAGCAATGTCAGCAAACAGCAAAACCCTACTCTGTTATGACATATCGCCTAACGTAAAAGCTTTTTCTACTACAAGAATATCACCTTTCGATTTGAACGATGATGATATTAAAACTATGGGCGAATATGCGGCATTTAACGTTACACACTATTGCGGTGATGAGCCACAACGAGTTGAAAGGAACAAACAATGGCTATGTGACGAATTAGGAATTAAACAAGCCCAATTATGGTTGCCTCGGCAGACGCATACGGACAATGTACTTTGCATCAACGATGACTTTTTAAAGCAATCAAAGGATGAACAGACCATGCAACTGCAAGATATTGATGCGCTTATCACCAATATCACGAACCAATGCATAGGGGTATCAACAGCCGATTGCGTACCAGTGCTTATCTACGACAAAAGGCACCAAGCCGTGGCAGCTATCCATGCTGGATGGCGTGGAACCGTAAAGAGGATTGCGAAAAAAGCTTTTGTTAAAATGAAGGAAACTTATCAAACAAAAGCAAGCGACTGCATGGTTGTTATAGGTCCGAGCATTTCTGTAGATGCATTCGAAGTGGGCGAAGAAGTAGTAGAAGCTTTTAAAGCCGAGCATTTCTCTACAGAAATCGTCTGCCGTTCTGCCCATAATCCTAACGCAAAACCACACATTGACCTTTGGGCTGCAAACGTATGCACACTTGAGGAGTGTGGCTTTGATCTATCACAAATTCGCATTGCTGGCATTTGCACTTACCAACATTACGACACATTCTTTTCTGCTCGCAGATTAGGCATTAATTCTGGAAGAATATTTACAGGGATATGCCTCAAATAATATGGTAAGCATCCCATACAAGCAGTATTGTATGTATGGGATGCTTACTTTATAAAAAAGAGGATGCATCGTTTTGCCCCACCCTCCTTTTAAATTATTCTGTGTCTTATCTTTAAGTAGGTGCTCAAAATTAATATGCCTACTTATTATTCTCGTTTCCTTTTTTCTTGTTTCTTCCTTTGTCCAATTCTCGTAACACTTCTTTGATATGAGTTTGTTGTTCGGGAGTGATATTGAATAAGTCGTACACCTGCTGATTGATATCACGGGGGGGGGTAAATTCTATTATACCATTGTTATTTGTATAATCGCAAATATCTGGTACTTGCTTACCCAAAGAAGAAAGTGACTCATCTGTAAGCAAGAATGCAAAGCGCACTAAGTCCGTTTTGCACCATTTCAAGAAATTGTAGGCTTCCTCACGAGTTTTGAAAGTGCGCAAGGCAATACGTGCACGTCCAAAAGCACTATTGGGGTCAACTACTTCTATTTGATTGTCACGTTTTTGCCCTCCAGCATTGGCACTAGACACGATAACTTTCCAATCGCCAAGAACATCTAATCCCGTAGTGATAACATTGCGATTAGCTATATACCATCGTGCACGCCCCGCCTTGCCAGCCTTGTCGTTGGTAAGTAGCTTTATTTCGGTAGTTTTATCAAATGTTGAATCCTCTGTGTATGGGCGTACTTTTTCGGGATTACGCTCCACAAAGTCGCTCTCAATAGAGAATAATTTTTGAGGAAATATTGACGCATTGAGAAAGGCGAATTGGTTAGTCTCTGACTCAACAACATCGTTGATTTCCTTGATGATAGGTTCATCGTAAGGGCTGAGGGAGATAATGTGGTCACCAGGGTTTTCACGCTGAACTTCTACAGTTTCACCATCTTTTTTATAAACGTAGGAGAATCCACTTGTGTGTTTTCTGAAATCCTTGAATACCACAGAAATACCATCAGACACGGCAACAGATTTAAACACGTCATTTGCGTTGGCATAGTATATAATGCGTGCCAAATGAGGATCGTTGATTTGGTCGTGACCAAACTTTTTCATGCCTTTTCCAGCTTGGTGCATCCAACGTCCGCCAGGGTAAATAAGCGACGTGTAGTGCGCCAAATAATCGCTGGCTTGCTGAAAGTATTGAAATATATTGGTTACTGCCTTTTGACCATTTTTTGTGTTTTTCTTAGCAGTTGTTATTTGGTAAGGCGGATTACCCACCACAGCATCAAATTCCATATTTGTAAGATTATTAACTTTCCAATATGTTTTACCATTTCTTACTTGCCCGACAAACTTTGCTCGCTTGTGTTCAAGTTGGTTGAGTAAATCGTTGAAATAGCGTAAGTTTGCCTTTGGCTTTGCTTGAAATCCCAACAAGGTGCGACGAGTTATTGCTTTCGCCATGGGTGTCATGCAGATAACAAAAATATTTTCTGCAACCGTTTTATTCCACAATTCTTGCTGTTGTTCCAAACTCACCTCACCTTGAAATAGTGAGCTTTGCTTGAACTCTTGCATTCTCCGTCTGTAAATATTGTAAGCCACATAAAGAGGATATAAGCCACTCTTTGAGTTGATTTCAAGCACGTGGGCGTGAGGGCTGAATACTTGTTCGGTAACATTGCCTCTCATTACATAACGGGGTTCAGAAAGCGTTGTTTCATGAAAGTTGCTCGCATAGAAACACCACCCGCCTAAAGTATCGGCCATATGCATATTAACCACCCGCCAAGGAGTAAGGACTGTTTCTTTATCGGGGTTTCGGAATGTATTGAAGATAGACGTGATGCGTTCTATACGTTTTTCAACCGTATATTTATCCGCAGTTCGAGCCATGACACGAATGCGCTTAGCTGCAGCAGCAAAGACGTCTTCGTCATAGTATTTCTTGAACTTATGGAATATGCGCTTTGTTACATCTTCTGGCATGAATTCTTTCCATGAAAGAGGGTCAATAAGTTCAACAAAACGATCTAACGTTAGGTCATCTTCCTCATTATCCAACTCAGCACCATAGATAAGTAATGGCATACGAATACTTATTCCTCGTAGAATACTGATGGCAGATTTACGATTTGCCTCGTTCTTTCGCTTTTCTTCTGCAGCTTTCTTCTCTTCTTCTGTTTGTTTGCGAGATGGTTTCTTTGCATCGGGATCATCGTCTTGATTGTCAAATTCTTCATTATCGAATCCTTGGTCGTTAATGACAATATCTCCCATATTTCCAATAGCCTTGGTTGTACCAATAATAGCCTTTAAATCGTTAAATTCTTGCAGTGCGTTTTTATCTAAATTCCAAAGTTCATCCGTATACAAATAACTATCTTCAAAACCATTACTCACGACACGTTCTACATATATGCGTTTTAGCTGCTGCATCATGTCGTCCACTTTCAAAGGCTTCATCACAGAGCCTTCCATTGAAATGATGGAGCAATAGTTAATAAATTCACCCATTTGCTTTCGCTGACTCTCAGTGGTTTTTCCTGCTTTTGTAGAAACCTTTGCAACGTTGGCAATAGTTCGTAAGGTTCGGTCTGGTGCAAAATCAAACACAAAGCAATCCGTCTTCATGCGTCCAGCAATAGTAGCAGGAGTTTGAACACGGAAGATGGTTTGCATGTACGAAGCAGGTGATGTGTTTGATTGCCCTGAGAGCATGAATACAGCAGTCCATTCCTTAACGCTCACACCAGTTGTTAATCTTCCGCACGAAAGCGTTATGCTATAGGCATTTTCGGGCGAATCAGTAATTGCTGTCCTTACTTTAGCTAAAGCATCGGTTTCATCCTCTTCCTCATCGCCTTCACCTGCGACATTCGCAATATTGAAATTTCCGAATATAGGGTGATTCTTCAATAACAAACTTAGAGCAGCAGCTGCCTTTACGCCAGGAACCATCCACAAGGTATGACGGAAATTGTCGCGGAAATTTTGATTAGAAAATGGGTATAAGGTGTCAGGAGCATCATCGCACATGAGATTTAGAAAATTCTTGATATCTTGTTCATGAACAAATCGAGTTGGTTCATCGTCAAGGGTTCTGAAGAATTCTCTAAAGTTAAATGCTTTCTCTTCATCTTGAAACTTTCCCATTAAAGCCCCTAAATCATACGTATAAATCTTCAGTGTGGGAAGTGATGCATAGGGGTTGTGTTCGCCAGGGTGGTTATCATCCCACTGCATTTTCTCTCGTTGTTCCATTACATAGTCCCAAGTAAAAACTTCCTCCTCCTTAACATTGTCAAGCAAGTTAAATGGAGTTCCACTCAGTTGAAGTATATGAGTCGTTTCCTTATTAAGATTCTTTACAACTTCTTCTCCTAATGAAGTCTGCGTTCCCTCATGAGCTTCGTCAATAATAAGCAAATCCCAATCAGTAGAAAAAACGTCCTCATTTTTAGAGAATTTGCCTCCCACAACCTCACTTCCTCTAAGATCCTGCATTGAAGCGAAATAGATATAGTTCGTCTTACCTTGCTTGGCCTCTTCCTCTAATTTTGCGAAATTAAAGTGCGCACCTTTTTGACAATAAGCATAGTCAGCACAATCAAAGAAAATTTTAGAAAAGTCCTCATGCCATCCCTCATCAACTACAGGACGATGCGTGAGGATAAGCGTACGTCTAAACTTCATCCGCTTAACAACTTCAAGAGCAGAAAGCGTTTTACCAAAACGCATTTTAGCATTCCAAAGCATGCGTTTCCCACTCTTTCGCAAGAAACGTTTCACCGTCATTTTAATAGCTTTTTCTTGCTCTGGACGAAAAATTACAGGGGATTGATGTTGAGTGACTTCGCCTGCATTAAGGCAAAGCCTACCCTGCTTGGCAGCAGAAATTGAACGTTTTACTGTAGCCAAATCAGTTATAAACCATTCTGTGGCTTTTCCTTCAATATCAAACTTCTTCCGTTTAATGCCAGAGTTAAGCAATATGTCGTGTATGCTTTTGTCATTGAAGCAACCAATTGCTCCATTTTGTTTTACATATGCGGTTAGCTCAGTATGAAGCAGTTCGTATGACACACCTGCCGTTTGCGTTTGGCGTTTGATTCGCTCATGGGCCAATGCATTTAGTTGCTTTGAGTTGGGTGCAGCATTTAAATCAACACCTTTTGCTGTCGCTTGCCCAATCTTCAAGCAATCCTCATGTGTTTTATCGTTAATACGATAAACGTATATGAGTTGTAAAGAAAATGAGGTCTCGTATGTAGCCATATTAATAGTCTTAATCAAATTTTATCATTGAAGCAAAAGTTTGACGTTGTTTTTTTTGATGTTTCCAGTCCATAACATAGCAAGGTTTTCCTCTGTGATTTTTAAAAGTACCATCTTGACACCCCTTGCAATTAATTGTAACCTGGGTTTGCCCCATACAATCTTTTATAGTTTCAAGTTCTCCATGATGGCAAGAACCGGGCACAACACAACGTAATCCATCCATTTGCCAAATATTCCACGAAATGATGTATGCAATACTCTTTTTGCTGTTCATCGGTGGTTTCTTTTGAAATTTTTCTTCGTATGCTTCATTGAAAGTGGCAAACAGAGACTCGCGTGCTAAAAGCAAGTTATCCCCTTGCCATTCATAGCCATAAATTGACTGATAAGCAAATCGAGCGTAATGAAGCCATGATTGACTATCATCACAATTCTCACTTACCACACGCAGTTTACGATCAAGTAAACCTATACGCTGATTGAATGGTATAAACACCCCCGTTGTCGTATCGTATCGAGACGTTAGATATGGAGCTTCGCCGCATGAAATTTCTAATCTGTTGGCTTTAACATAGTCTATCCATGTTTTGCCTTTAGGAAAATCTTTGATGGGAGATGGAGTAGCAATCCAAGGCATGCCTTCATTATTATTTGATGGCTTGTTGAATACGTTTTTTTTATTAAACCAAGCGTCATCCACTAAGTTGTTTTGCTCGTTACACATCCATGAAGGAGTAAACACTTCGGCCATTTCTTTTGAACGTGCATACTGCTGATTCATTTCTTTGAATATTCGAGGTTGTATGATTTCGTTGTGCCCTGTTCCAACAATCAGATCGGGAGTAATTTCATCATAAAAACCATACCCATTGCCTAAGTGAGAGTATTCATCAGTAGCCCATATGATTGCATGATATTCTTTTTCTTTGCCATGTTCACTTTTACTGGTGTTATGGTCTTTCAAAAGAAGCCGAAGCAAGCCTGGAGAATCTTCAAAGATGTCATCTTCCTTGATATCTATTTCGTTATAATAGCTCATATCCAATGTGTCATTTTTATGATTGATGAAATCTACTTTCTAAATCACGCATCCGTTCTATCAACAAACTGAAACATGGCTTTTCGCCATATATGTACCAGCTCTATTTCTATTTTGCTCTAAAAGTTTTAGCGGACAGTAATATATTAAAACAAATATACGAGATATCTGCGACATCCAATCATAAAAAAATAGAATAATGTACATGTCACAAAAATAATTGATATTTGTGACATATCTTATCTACATAAACACCTCCATCCCATTTATTTCAAATACACAAACATCGCGAAGTTGCCAGATTCCATTAGAGTCTTGCAGCAACTAAAAGAAATAATACTCGAAAGGATGGGAATGGTGTGGATTTGTTCATACTTACTTTATATGAATTTCTGTACTAAGAAGTGTATCAATGTATTGCATACTTGCAACATTGATACACTTCTTATTTGAACGGATAACTATATTGCTTTAAGCGTTTTTCCATCGCATATAAATCTAACAAAGTCTTTCTCTAATTGTGGCAATAAATCCACTTCCTTGATAGGATGATAACGCAAGGAACATGAATGAGGATATTTATCAAAATATACATTTGAAGAGGCATATAAATCTACCTTCTCCACCTTTGATAGTCTTGATATGTTGTTATAATAATCTATTATCTTGGGGGCAACACGCGTAAGGACCTTTAAACCTTTTGTGCCATCTTTAAATGATATTACTGCTACAATGTGCACAAAACGCCGAGGTTGTTTGGCATCAACACTTAGCTCACCACTTTTAAAAGATACCTTTATATTGCGGTTAAAACGCTGGTTGATGTCGTTCATGATACGTTTAAACGTTGTTCCATGTGATGCGTTATCTGGCAATTGCTTATAATATATATAATAATGTATCATCTCATGGATAAGCACATCTTCAAGTTCTTGTTCTGTATAATTAAAGCAAACGCTTATGCAAATGCACAAATCAGCAGGCCCAACCTTATAACCTGCCAAACTTCTGCTTACCTTATATCTAAAACAACCTGCCTTGCTCTTTGCTCTACTTAACTTTATGTCAATACGAGGCAAACAACCTTGAAATATAGTTCTGTTAAACTCATCAAACCTTTCTTTAAGCAAAGGCAAACTAATCTCCATACAACAAATAATTTATAAAAAGAAGTAGGCCTTCCATACCTTTAAATATGTAGGAAGGCCAACCTATATAATCTGTACTATTTATCTTTCTTCTCTTCTTTACGACGCTTTAAAACTACAGCCGAACGAGCTGGTAAATAGAGCTTTAACCATCCTTTGCCATCTCTTGCAAGCAATGGGTCAAAGTTTGTGAAGTGGCAAACACTATCATCAGCCAAGGCATTACCTCCAAACTCTTTTGCATCGGTATTTAGGACTACATCGTATGCTCCCTCGGGCACTCTAAAGCCATAACCATCATAAGAGCGATTAGGAGAGAAGTTGAATACAAATACCAAGTTGCCACGCATATATGCCATTACTTGGTCGCCATCGTCATGCCACACTTCTTGCACTTCATAACGACGTATGTCGGGCATGGATGTACGCAATAGATGCACCATTGCCTTATCGAAATCGCCCAAATAATGATAGCAAAGGTCGTGATTATCTACTAAATTCCACTGACGGCGGGCATATTTATAGCTCCACCCATTGCCTTCACGAGGAAAGTCAATCCACTCTGGATGTCCAAACTCATTGCCCATAAAGTTGAGATAACCACCATTGATAGTAGACGAAGTTACAAGACGTATCATTTTGTGCAAAGCAATACCTCGATGCACATTTTCATTCTCGTCTCCCTTGCGGAAATGCCAATACATATCTGCATCTATCAAACGGAATATCAAGGTTTTATCACCAACAAGTGCTTGGTCATGGCTTTCGCAATAAGAGATGGTTTTCTCATCAGCTCGTCTGTTAGTAAGTTCCCACAGAATTGAAGATGTATGCCAATCCTCATCACGTTTTTCCTTTATAGTCTTTATCCAATAGTCTGGAATGTTCATTGCCATGCGATAGTCAAAACCATATCCTCCGTCTTTAAAAGGTGCTGCTAAACCAGGCATACCACTCACCTCCTCTGCTATTGTTATGGCATTAGGATTGACTTCGTGAATGAGCAAGTTGGCCAACGTTAGATAGCAAATTGCATTATCATCCTGATGACCATTAAAGTAGTCACCATATCCACCAAAGCTCTCACCCAATCCATGACTATAATAAAGCATTGATGTTACACCATCAAAGCGAAAGCCATCAAAATGGAATTCTGTGAGCCAATACTTACAATTAGATAACAAAAAATGTATGACATCATTCTTGCCGTAATCAAAACAAAGACTATCCCATGCCGAATGTTCACGACGTGGCGAAGGATAGAAGAATTGGTCGGGGTCGCCAGCATAGTTGCCAAGTCCCTCTACCTCATTCTTTACTGCATGACTATGCACCAAGTCCATAATCACACTAATACCAGCTGCATGCGCCTCATCTATAAGTTGCTTCAGTTCATCAGGCGTACCAAATCGGCTACTAGGAGCAAAGAAAGAACTTACATGATAGCCAAAGCTACCATAATAAGGATGTTCGGCAATAGCCATTATCTGGATGCAGTTGTAGCCGTCTGCAATGATGCGTGGTAGCACATTCAAGCGGAACTCATTGTAGGTACCAACTTTCTCTGCATCTTGTGCCATACCTATGTGGCATTCATATATGAAAAGCGGTCCGCGCTTAGGACGAAACTGAGGTTTCTTCCACTGATACGGTTGCGAAGGGCACCATACTTGTGCATTAAAAATTTTAGTTTGTTCATCCTGTACCACACGTTGTGCCCATGCAGGGACACGTTCTCCTTGTCCACCATCCCAATGAATAGACAATTTATAAAGGTCAAGATGATGTAACGCCTTGAGTGGCAATTTAAGTTCCCAATTGCCCGTTCCCTCTATGCGCTTAAACGCATATTCAGTACATTCACTCCAGTCGTTGAATGTTCCGGTAAGATATATCTCGGTGGCATTAGGTGCCCACTCTCTCAATATCCATTGACGCGAAGTGCGATGTAAGCCAAAATAGAGATGACCATCTGCAAAATCGCTTAGCGTGCCTTTTCCGCCAGTGAGTTCATTCAGTTTATACAAAGCATGGTCATGACGACCTTGAATAGCTGCTTCATAGGGATTCAACCATTCATCATTTTTTATAATTTTGAGTTGATGAGGACGAGCCTTCGTAGCAGTTTTTGCTTTCTTAGCGTTTGATTTTTTCTTTGTTTCCATGATATACGATATTTTAATGATAATCTTGAAATTAATCTTGAAGTGACAACGTGGTATATAAGTCGGTATTCATAATTATTTTTTTATTGAATACCTGCTTATCTGGTCCATCCCTCACCCCAACTTATCGTAAAGTCAAAAAGGTTCTACTTATCAGCAATGTTATTGAACAATTCTTCCGTTAGAATACTCGCCCGATTTTACAACATTGCCGTTGGCATCATATTCTTTATATTTACCATGTTTCAAGCCATCGCGATATGTGCAATCTATGCGTGTACCATCAGCACGTATTTCTATAGAACGGCCATCTCGTTTGCCCTCTCTGAATGTACCTTTAAATCGTCCACCCGTAGCAAAGCGCAATGTACCTTCACCATCCATACGATTGCTTTTCCACTCACCTGTATATTCATCACCATTTTTCCACTTATATACGCCATGACCATCCATCATGTTGTTTTTCCATTGTCCGGTATACGAGGCTACGCCTTTCCATTGGAAAGTGCCTTGGCCACTTTGTTCACCAGCAAGAAAGTTGCCTATATATACATCGCCATTAGCAAACTTAAAGGTGCCTTCGCCTGTACGCTCGCCCATAACGTATTGTCCTTCATATACATCGCCATTACGAAACTTATAAATGCCACGACCATCTTGCATATCGTTTTTCCAATCGCCATTGTAGTAATCTCCATCGGCATAGAAATAAGTGCCACGGCCATTGCGCTGATTATTGGCCCAAGAACCTTCGTATTTAGAACCATCGTTCCAGTCAAAGATACCCTTACCTTCTTTCTTGTCATCAACCCAATCGCCCTTATAGTATGCACCACTCTGATATGTGTATGTGCCACGGCCATTGCGTTTATCGTTCTTCCACAAACCTTCGTAACGATCGCCATTATAATAGTACATAGTGCCAACTCCTTCCTTTTGGTCGCGATACCAAATGCCTACATAACGATTGTTGTTTACAGCATAAAAAGTGCCCTTACCCGTCTTCTCATTTTTTATCCAATTACCTTCGTAGCGAGAGCCATCAGCTGCAGTAAAGGTACCTTCACCATTACGGAGTCCCTTTATAAAAGCGCCTTCGTAAGTATCACCATTTTCATATTGTACACGACCTTTGCCATTAGGCTTTCCGCCCGATAACTCACCCGTATATATACCTCCATCCTTGAGCGTACACGAACCTACAACTATCTTCTGTGCTGAAACCGAAGATAATGATAGTAACAAAAGTAAAGAAAGAAATATTCGCTGCATGATAATCAATAAATCATTTATGAGATTTTAAGAACGCTTCGGCTCGATTTAAATCATCCGGAGTATCTATACCAATTGTTTCAATATCGGTTGTGCCAACCTTTATACGTAGACCTGCTTGCAACCAACGTAATTGTTCGAGCGATTCACATTGTTCTAAATCGCCTTGTGGCATTGAAGTTATGCGTTTCAACACATCAGCTTTATAGGCATATAACCCAATATGCTTAAGATAGTTGTGATGTTTAGACCATTCTTCTTTAGGTATACCACGCAAGAAAGGAATAACACTACGCGAAAAATAAAGCGCATACCCATCATTGCTTACCACCACTTTAGGGCTATTGGGATTCTCTATTTGTTCTAAAGTTGCATCGTTGGTAAAAGGCTTTACTAAGGTTGCAATCTCGGTGGTATCATCATTGAAGCACTCCATTATTGTGTGCAGTTGTGAAGTAGCAATAAAAGGTTCATCACCCTGTACATTAACAACAACATCAGCATCCGAACCCATTTTACAATATGCCTCATAGCAACGATCTGTGCCGCTACGATGCGATGTCGAAGTCATAACTGCTACGCCACCAAAGGCCTCAACAGCATTCTTTATGCGTTCATCATCTGTTGCAACACATAGTGTAGGAAAAACCTTTTCGACACGTTCGTAAACTCGCTGTATGATAAGTTTACCATCCAACATTGCCAATGGCTTGGCGGGGAAGCGTGTTGAAGCATATCGTGCTGGAATAATCGCTATAAATTTCATGATATGATAAAATCTTTCGTTGTTTTTTTCTTTTATTCAAAGTACTTATCGGCTTGCGATTTCGTCTTTGGCTTGGCTTTTGACTGCGTATTTTGCTCTGTCGCAAGTTGTTCGCTTTGAGCAGAAGCGTCCATTTCGTCATCATTTGATTGCGAACCATTGCCACTACCTTTATGTTTATGATGTTCGCCCGTATTTTCTTGCGAAAGTGGTTTATCAAAATCACGTTCGGGGTCAAATCCCAAAGACTTATCTGCAAACACTCTGCGCATATATAGTGCCCAAACAGGCAATGCAGAAGCTGATCCCTGCCCTAAAGCTGTTGAGTTAAAATGTATATCGCGTTCGTCGCCACCTACCCAAACAGCCGTTACAAGCTGCGGAACACAGCCCACAAACCAACCATCTGAGTTATTGTTTGTTGTACCAGTTTTACCAGCAATAGGACCCTTCATATCGTATATAGAACGTAAGCGGCGTCCAGTACCTTCGTCAATTACAGCCTTCATCATGTCAATCATGCTGTAAGCAGTTTCTTCGCTATACACCTCATTGGTGCGTGGAGCAAAATCGGCAACTACGTTGCCTTCGCTATCTTCAATGCGAGTAACGAGTAAGGGTGCACGTCGAATGCCCTTCTCCACAAAAGCCGTATATGCCGACGCCAATTCAGCAGCAGTTATATCGCAAGTGCCCAAACACAAAGGTAATGAAGGCTGCATATTATCGTTGGCCACGCCAAGTGCTTGCAAGTCGCGCACAAGTCCTTGTCCGGTACGATCTATTTGGAACATAAGTCCCGCCGTTACCCAGTTGTTCGACTGACTTAAGCCCCATTTTAATGTTACATTAGCGCCATAGCGTGCACGACTTCCGTTGCGTGGGCACCATCCACCATAGTTACGCTGAACATTGCGTATAGTAGTATTGGGTGTCATTCCCCCTTGCAATCCCATTGCATAGACAAAAGGTTTCATTGTAGAACCTATTTGTCGGCGTCCAACCATAGCCATATCGTACTGAAAGTGAGAGAAATCGGGACCACCCACATAAGCCTTAACTTGTCCCGTCATAGGGTCGATAGACACTAACGAAGAGCGTAAGAACTTTTTATAATATAATATGGAATCAATTGGAGTCATCGTCACGTCCACGTCGCCATGATAAGTAAACACCGTCATAGGCACTTTGGTATGAAAAGCCTCATTAATTTCGTCTTCGCTTGCACCAGCGGCTTTCATCATTCTATAACGATCCGACTGATGGATAGCTCTATTTATACGTCGTTTCACATCCTTGCGCGACAAGTCGGCACTATACGGAAAGTTTGGCGAGGTTTTACGCTCCGCCTCAAACTTAGGCTGAAGGTTCTTGCCCACCTGCGTATATACCGCCATTTCAGCATAACGCTGCATGCGCGAGTCAATCGTTGTATAAACCTTTAAGCCATCAGTATAGATGTCGTAATTAGAGCCATCACGTTTTCTATTCTTGTTACACCACCCATATAGAGGGTCTGTTTTCCACATCAAAGAGTCTTCATAATATTGTTGTCGTTGCCACTCTTTATAATCCGATGGGTTGGGTTCATTAGCCATCATGATACGGCGCAAATATTCGCGTACATAGGCTCCCAAACCTTCTTTATGGTCTATACGATGAAAGTTGAGAGTCAAAGGCTCTTCGCTCAGAGTAGCATATTCAGTATCTGACAACTTACCTGCTTTTACCATTTGCTGTAGCACCACATTGCGACGTTCTCTGCATCGCTCTGGCTCTCGCACAGGGTTAAAATAAGAAGGGTTCTTACACATACCCACAAGCGTTGCACATTCATTTATGGTAAGATCGCGCGGAGCTTTACCAAAATAAACATTTGCCGCAGTTTTGATACCCACTGCATTATGCAAAAAGTCAAAGTAGTTAAGATAGAGTGTTAGGATTTCTTCTTTGGTATAATGTCGTTCCAATTCAACCGCAATAATCCATTCAACTGGCTTCTGCACGAGTCGTTGCATAGTAGTTTCGGCCGACGAAGAATAAAGTTGTTTGGCCAATTGCTGGGTTATTGTACTACCACCGCCGGCCTCTTTATGTCCCAAAATGCCCCGCTTTACAACTGCACGCATAAAAGCACGCGAGTCTATACCCGAATGTTCATAAAAGCGTTCGTCTTCAGTAGAAACTAAGGCATCAAACATGTGTGGTGAGATACTGTCATAGCCTACAAATATACGATTCTCGCTACGCGACCATGTACCCATTAAACGCCCATCTGCACTAATCACTTGCGAGGCATATTTGTTTATAGGATTCTGCAACTCTGCTATTGGAGGCATATATCCAATCCATCCTTGCTCAACACAAAAAACAATCAAAATGACGAACAAGATGATTGAAGCATACGATATCCAAAGTATTTTTACAAATTTCTTTCTCATGTAACTATTCCAAAGGGACTATGACCATTTTGTTAGGCCGTTTCATGCCACAATGTTATGACTTATTTGAATAAATAGGGTTCTTTATTTATGCAAACTTACAAAAAAGAGATGACTTTTGCTCTGTTTTAAAGAAATAAGTAAGCAAGCAAAACAAAAATATACAATCTTTTTTTATCACCAACACACTCGCCTACACCTACCATGCAAGCTCCAACCCATCATAAGCCAAATGCACACACTCGGGAAGAAGTTTCTCCACCTCCTCGTGTAATCCTATATCGTGGCTCATGTGTATAAGATAACTCTGTTTAGGACGCACATCAGCTATCAAATGCAGTGCATCATTAAGTGTTTGATGAGAGTGGTGATATTTATTTCTTAAAGCATTAACTATCAATACTTTAACGCCATTAAGCTTTTCCTTTTCATCAACACTTATTCCGCTCATATCCGTAATGTATGCCATGTCTCCTATTCTATAAGCAAATATAGGCATTAATCCATGCATCACATGGATTATCTGCACACAAAGTCCTGCCACCTTTATTGTTTGCTCGTCATGAACAGCGTGCAAGTCAATCATCGGTACACCTGGATACTTATTTTCTACAAAGCAATAAGGCATACGCATTCTTAAATGCTCTGCACATTGTGCAGGCGCATAGATATCTATATCTTTTTTATAAGAATAGGGTCGTAAATCGTCTAAGCCACCAACGTGGTCGTAGTGTTCGTGCGTAATGAGCACCCCATCTATTGAGCGGAAAGGCAAAGGAAGCATTTGCTGTCTAAAGTCTGGACCGCAATCAATTAATATCTGTTTGCCATTATCAGCTTGATACAGTGCCGATGTGCGCAATCGCTTATCACGTTTATCAGCAGACCTACACACTCTACATTGGCACCCCAATTGAGGCACTCCACAACTTGTTCCAGTACCTAAAAATCTGAGTTTAGGCATAATGAGTATCTTTTTTTATTCTATAAAATTTACTTCAGGATGAATGTCTATACCAAACTTCTGTTTCACGTCATGACAAATAGCATTACTAAGTTCTACCACCTCGCTACCCTTTGCACCGCCTAAGTTCACCAATACGAGCGCCTGCTTTTCATAAACCCCCGCATTGCCCAAATGTTTGCCTTTCCATCCACACTGCTCAATCATCCATCCAGCAGGTATTTTCACGCCATTAGGCATTAAGTAATGCGGCATTTGCGGGTATTTGCTAAGCAGTTCCTTAAACTTGCCTTCGTCTACAATAGGGTTCATAAAGAACGATCCTGCGCTACCCACCTCGCTTGGTTCTGGCAATTTGGCCTTTCGCACAGCTATTATCACATTGCGCAATTGACGAGCAGTTAGAGTATTTATTGCTATATTATTAGCTTGCAAAGCCTTTTGTATACCACCATATTCAAGGTCGGGATTAAAGTTTTTATTTAACGCATAAACCACATGCGTTACAATATACTTTCCACGCAATTGATGCTTAAACACGCTACTTCTGTAAGCATATTCACACTCATCGTTTTCGAAGATGCGTTGTTTACCTGTAGCCACCTCAATAGTCTCTACCTTATCAATAAATTGCTGAGCCTCCACTCCGTAGGCGCCTATATTCTGCACAGCACTTGCACCCACTTCGCCAGGAATATAAGATAAGTTTTCAAGACCATAATAATGATTTCTTACACAATAGTCTACCCAATCATCCCACACATACCCTGAACCTACACGTAGGTACACTTTGTTCTCGTCGGAACATATCACCTCGCAATCTTTTATTTGCGAGTGTAGCACTATACCATCAAAATCGTGTACAAAAAGCAGGTTGCTACCTCCGCCTATTTGCAGCCAACGTTTGCCACAAATAGAGGGCAGGATGTCAAGGAGTTCGTTCATCGACGAATACTCTATAAATTCATCACACTTCGCGTCAATGCCAAAAGTGTTGTAGTGAAGTAGTGAATGCATCATATACTATTTATAATTTTTATAATAAGCTTTATTTTCACTCTAATTGCAAAGCTATACGCACCTAATTTTCAAGACGTTCAAGCATCCAGGTTTTTCCTTTACGAATAAACGTAAGTGAACATCCCATTCCGCCCGACTGACTGCATATCATGAGGACTCTGCGTTTAGCGTCGCCATAACCTTGTCCATAGTTTATGTTTGTAATTGTACCCTTAGGCAACGACGGACGATAGTCTGGCCATTGTATCACATCAAGCAATCCCTCTATGTCTTGAAAGTTTTCGTAATCGTAGGTCTTAAACTTGAAGGGGTTGCACACGTGTTTTCGCTGGAAAGCCATATCCGACGAAAAACGAGCATAAAACTCGTAAAAGTCGCTATTTATGTTTTTACTAAAGTCATGGTTTTGCAAACTTGTCAGCATCCATCTACCCTCTATTTTGTCAAATAGATACTGTTTTACGCGTTTTTTATTAAGATATACCCACTCTACCGTTACATGATGCAACGAGGTATCTTTCTCTGCTTTGATAGAGCGAGCATTGTCAAAAATCATGGTATAAACATCTTGCTTCATATACAAGTGATCTGTTTTCCAATCTTTTTGAGCTATGGGATGATTTACGCCATCTACAAAGTTTGGCAATGGGAATACCGTACGCTCACGCTGAAAACGCGGTATGCGCATATATGAATAGATAAAATCATCAAACAATCCGTCTGCAGCCTTCGGGGGGTCGGGAATACTGTCACCTGGTTCTTTAATCGTTTTTGTTGCAACACTGTCTGCCTTTGCAACTGCAGGATCGGCTGGTTTGTTTTTCTGACATGCCACAACCGACAGTACCACTAAAACGTAACAAAGAAAAACTCTCATCATTTAAAATATTTAATATTCGCACATCTTAACATGCTCTATCTCTTCCAGATAACTGAGGATATAAGAATAGGCTAAATTTGCTTTACCATTTATGTACAAACTCACCTTTTATACCCCTCAAAGAACATGCCAAAACGCACTATTCTGCATAAAAGAACAACAAAAGTAAGGCTTTTCATTGTAAGTAGAACGTATTTGCAAAGAAATATTTATCTTTGCATCAAATAAATAAGCATTTACGCAATGTTAACAGATAAGATTCAATCATTACTCAGCGAGGTTGCAAACCTTCAGGCTTCTGATGCCAAGAGTTTAGAAGACCTGCGCATTAAGTATCTTAGCAAGAAAGGTATAGTAAACGACTTCATGGCAGAATTCCGAAACGTCCCTGCTGACCAGAAGCGCGAAGTTGGTATGAAGCTCAACGAACTCAAAACGGCTCTTCAAAACAAGCTTAATGAGCTACGAGCTAACCTTGCAACACAAGAAGAAGACCATAGTGAGCTTGACCTTACACGCACTCCCTACCCTATTGCCTTAGGCACACGCCACCCCTTATCTATCGTAAAGAACGAGATTATTGACATATTCTCGCGTTTGGGCTTTTCTATTGCAGACGGGCCTGAGGTTGAAGACGACTGGCACGTGTTCTCTTCGCTCAACTTCCCTGCAGACCATCCTGCACGCGATATGCAAGATACATTTTTTGTGGAGCAACATCCCGACATCGTGTTACGAACCCACACTAGTTCTGTACAAAGCCGCGTGATGGAAAACTCTAAGCCTCCTATCCGCGTGTTATGCCCTGGCCGTGTTTACCGCAACGAAGCCATATCAGCTCGTGCTCACTGCTTCTTCCACCAAGTAGAAGGTCTTTACATTGACAAGGATGTTAGCTTTACCGACCTTAAGCAAGTATTGCTCACTTTTGCACGCGAAATGTTTGGTCCTGAAACCAAGATACGCCTTCGTCCCTCTTACTTCCCATTTACAGAACCAAGTGCAGAAATGGACATCTCATGCAACATCTGCGGTGGCAAGGGTTGTGCTTTCTGCAAACAAACTGGTTGGGTTGAGATTTTAGGTTGTGGCATGGTAGACCCCAATGTGCTCGAAGCCAACGGAATTGACAGCAATATATACAAGGGTTACGCCTTTGGTATGGGCGTTGAGCGTATCACCAACTTGAAGTATCAAGTAAAAGACCTTCGCTTGTTCTCTGAGAACGACGTTCGTTTCCTCGACGAGTTTACGGCTGCAAACTAAACCTATCAGCAAACACCATACAATATTTTTTATAATAAAGAGGGCGTATCAAGTTGATGCGCCCTCTTTTGATTAAAAGATTTGAGGCCTATTAGTTCAATCCTTTAAAAAAGTATGGCGCACAATGTACGTCTTGCCACACTATTTTTTTAAACTTAACCGCCCCACTATATAACAACCTTTGTTCAATTATTCTTACATAAACTGATATAGAGAACACCGCAAAACAAAATATTTAACAAATGAAACAACATGGATATGTGCAGAAGCAGTTTAACATCAAAACCAAACGTTTCTGTCAAACACTTGATCTAAAGGACGACCCCAAACTTATAGCAACATACAAAGAGTTGCATGACAAAGACCATATTTGGAAAGAAATCCTTGATGGCATCAAAGAGGTGGGCATTCTTGAAATGGAGATATACCTGTTAGGAAACCGCTTGTTTATGATTGTTGAAACACCAGAAAATTTTGATTGGAACGAAGCAATGGCAAAACTTGCTAAACTGCCCAAACAAGAGGAATGGGAAGCTCTGACAGGAAAATATCAAAATACAAAAAGCGGAGCTACCTCTTCTGAAAAATGGCAACTTATGGACCGAATTTTTCATCTCTACCAATAGAAACAATTTGCTACGCACGCCCACAAGCATTTGGCCGTTACTGTAACACTCCACTTCAACGAAGTGCAATTTTATAAATATTTTTCGTTGAAGTGGAACGTTTTTGCAACAACGATGTATATAGGGCAAAAACAGAGCTAAAAGCGAACAAACTGAGTAATTATAACATACTACTACAAATGGTACTTTTCCGTAAAATTGACCAACATTTTTTGTACAGATTTTTGCTCCAAATAGAACAAAAAAAGCCTCTTCTGGAGCATCAAATAGGTGTTTTATTCGCTTAAATTCTAGTTTTGACCCTTTGCATACGTGTTCTTAGGGTATAAGGATACGTATCCTTGTAGTGTAAGGATACGTATCCTTACAGCTTTTACTTATCATAGCAATTTTCTATATTTTACAACTCATTGATTATCAATACATTACAAAAAGTTTCAAGAATCCATTCTTTTTGAGCACAGAACATAGCGCACAAAAAAAATGGATTCTTGAACAGGCTTTTTAGGCAAAAAAAAGAAAAATTGAACAATATAAGCTAAGTATTCCGAAATAAAAATTATCTTTGCATATACATACAAGTAGGTGTTTAATCATCCCTACAATAATTACCTAATAGCCCATCTATTCAGATAGAATTTTGGAATAATATTACCCTTTTTGCTTAAAGGTGGTTCTATAATTCTACCGTAATTTATTGTACGGTATCAGAAGCGTAACTTTTCTCTGAGAACGTGGGTTGTGGCTCAACAATTAAAGCAAGCTTTATTGTATTCGCCTTGCACCATATTGGGTATGCGGTAGAGGGAGCATAGCAAGCTATGTAACCAAAACTACTTGCAAAAGGACACTTTCAAGATTATGCAAGACACTTGGAAGGACAAAAAAATCTATAACTAGAATTTATAGCCCCACCCTTAAACAATTAAGCAACTATTTATTAATAAGCCGAATATCAATAGCACATACTCCGCGCTCCACAGCATCGACATACATGACCAAACACACAAACAATAAGAATAGAAATCTTGGCAAGACACACCATTTAGCCTGCATGCTAAAATATGCAGGCTTTGCTATGTTGTGCACGATTATGATGGGTATTTTGGGAGCATGCAGCAGCAAAAAGTTTCTGCACGATGGAGAATACGTGCTATCTGAAGTAAAAGTAAGAAGTAACGACAAGCAAATAAAGCCCAACTCAATGAGAGGTTTTCTGAGGCAACAACCCAACAGCAAATGGTTCAACCTATTTAAAGTGCCATTGGGCTTTTACTGCATGTCGAAAGCCGACTCCATCAAAGGGAACAAGGGATTTTCAAAACTACTAAAAAAGATGGGCGAAGCCCCAGTGGTGTATAGCAAAGTTCAAACGGCTTATAGCATACTAAACCTTGAGCAAGCACTTAATAGCCAGGGCTACCTACATGCTAAGGTAGACACTCTGACCGAAATTAAAAAGCATAAACTTAAGCTAACCTATACCCTTGAGCCAGGCTATCATTTCTACATCAAAGGCATACGCTACAACTTTGATAACGAAAAGATGCTGCAAATATACCGACAAGATTCGCTCAAATCGCTCATCAAGCAGGGGCAAGCACTCAACCTTAACACATTGGCAGAAGAACGTAGCAGGATGATAAAAGACTACCACAACAAAGGGTTTTATTTTTTAAATACTGACTATATTTCTTTTGACATCGACACAATAGCTGGCGAGCTTGGGGCTATGGTAACAATGCAAATGAGAATGCCATCGGGCATTGACACTCTACGTGCCTACACCCCACAACATTTCAGACGAATAAATGTGTATCTTGAGAATTTGAATAGCGAAAATAGTAACTCAATAGTTCAAGCATACGACACTATTGCATATAGAGGCATCCATTTCCATCTGAAGGAGAACGCACCTATTGTTAAACGCACTTTTTTATCGCACATCGGTATGCAAGCAGACAGCTTGTATAGCGAAGCTATCTTGCAAAACACTTACAACAATTTGAGCAGTTTACCAGCTGTGAGCTTTGCAACAGTAAAAGTTGCGCCCACCCTTGGCAGCCACAACTCGTTAGACTGCAACATCAACATTATGCCCAACAAGCCCCGCACGATAGGTCTTGAACTTGAAGGCACCAACACTGCTGGAAACTTGGGTGCTGCTGCTGCCCTAACCTATAGCAATCGCAACTTGTTTAAGGGGTCTGAAATGATGTCGCTCAAGTTGCGCGGAGCGTACGAGGCCATCACAGGACTTGAAGGCTACGTTAATCAGAGTTACACAGAATGGAGTGCCGAAGCCAATTTTCGCTTTCCTTCGCTGATATTTCCGCTTATAAATATTGAAACAAAACGTAAACTCAAGGCAACATCGGAGGCCAAGCTTATGTACGACACGCAAGACCGTCCGGAATTTCACCGCCGAGTGCTTACTGGTGCATGGGCATACAATTGGCACCATTCGTCAAATAGTAGATGGCAACACCACTACGACCTACTATCAGTCAACTATGTGTATATGCCGTGGATTTCTGACACCTTCAGAAACGAATATCTAAATGGCGACGATCCCCATTACTCGGTACTGAGATATAGCTATGAAAACCTCTTTATCGTGAAAACTGGCTACAACTTTACCTACAATTCTCTGCGCGATGCAACCAACAGAGCTATTGGTTTGTACCAAACAAACGGATTTCAGATTAAGATGGGATTTGAACTTGCGGGCAACGTGTTGTATGCTTTATCTAAGGCTACTAAGGCCAAAAAAGACAATAACGATAGTTATAATATCTTTGGCATAGCTTACTCGCAATATGCAAAATTCGACTTTGATTTTGCCAAGAGCATTGTTATCAATGAGCGCAACTCTTTGGCTCTTCATGCTGCATTGGGCATTGGCATTCCATATGGCAACTCTACTATTTTACCTTACGAAAAGCGCTATTTTGCAGGTGGTGCAAACAGTGTGAGAGGTTGGAGCGTGAGAGGACTTGGTCCTGGAGCATACAAGGGCAAAGACGGCAAGATTGACTTTGTAAACCAAACCGGAAACTTAAAGTTAGACCTCAATGCCGAATGGCGTACCTACCTATTTTGGAAGTTGCATGGTGCCTTCTTTATTGATGCAGGCAACGTGTGGAACACACGAGCTTATGCCGACATGGACGGAGCACAATTTAAACTCAATAGCTTTTACAAACAAATAGCCGTGGCTTATGGTTTAGGCATACGCCTCAACTTCAACTACTTTATTTTACGCTTCGATGGTGGTATGAAGGCTATCAACCCCTCAGTACCCTCTGGCAGATTGCACTACCCTATTACAAAGCCAAACTTTAGTAGGGACTTTGCCCTACACTTTGCCGTAGGCCTTCCATTTTAAAACAACAAAAGGAGCTTTTGCAACAAAAAATAGCTCTTCCAAAATACATACAACTATCACTCCATGTTAAAATTTATATCGCTCGGATCGGGCAGTTGCGGCAACTGCTACTATCTTAATGCCGATGGCTATGGAATCATTATCGATCTGGGAATTGGTATACGCAATTTTAAGAAACTCTTTTCAAATTACGGACTAACAATTGCACAAATTCAAGCCATATTGGTGACTCACGACCACACAGACCATGTGAAAGCAGTTGGGGCATTGTCGCGCGATTTCCATATACCCGTATACACATCCGAAAAGGTGCACGACTCAATCATGCGCAATCATTTTGTGTCGAAAAAGGTGCCCTTAGACCTACAACACGACATTGTGCGGGGCGAGGAATTTGAATTAGGCCCCTTTAGCATAACCTCGTTTGCCGTGCCACACGATAGTGCCGACAACAACGGATATATCATTAAAACAGAGGGCAAATGCTTTGTGTTGATGACCGACATAGGGCATTTTACAGACGAAATGCCAAGCATTGTTAACCAAGCCACACACCTTGTTATAGAGTCAAACTACGACAAGCAAATGCTCGTTACAGGACACTATCCCTTGCGCCTGCAAAAGCGCATAAGCAACGGATATGGACACATAAGCAATGCAGAGACAGCCGATTTCTTGGCAAAGAATCTCAACCCCAAAATAATCAAAAAAGTGTGGCTATGCCACCTTAGCGCAGAAAACAACTTACCAAGAATAGCCTACAACACCTGCCAGAAACAACTAACTGAAGCGGGTTACATACTCGAAGGAGATGATGCCAATTTACACTTAGAAGTTTTGGCACGTCGCACTCCCTCACTGGTAACAGAACTTGTCTAAACAAGCAATACAATAAAACTATGCTGAAGCAAAGCCAAAAATAGATAACGAATAATCCCGTATTCAAGAAATTTATTATATCTTTGCTTTAACATAAGCGAGTGCAGATGGGATAACCAACACAAAGTTTTATATGTATCACATACATAGTTGCATATAACTCCGTTTTGACACTCTAAACATATCTAACCTCTAAGCATGAATTAAAAGCTATGAAGGAAGAATATAACTTGAAAAAAGTACTTAAAGAACACTTTGGTTTTGACACATTTAAGAATAATCAAGAAGCAATAATACAATCACTTCTTGAAGGTAAAAATGTGTTTGTACTGATGCCTACAGGAGGTGGTAAGTCGCTATGCTACCAACTGCCCTCTCTTATCATGGAGGGTACAGCCATTGTTATATCGCCCCTTATAGCTTTAATGAAGAACCAAGTGGACGCCATAAGGCACATGAGCCAAAACGATGGTATAGCGCATTTTATAAACTCTTCGCTTACTCGCGCACAAACAGAGCAAGTGAAAGCAGACATTAAGAATGGCATTACCAAACTGCTCTATGTGGCACCAGAATCGCTCACAAAGGAAGCCAACATCGATTTCTTAAAAACCATAAAAATATCTTTTTATGCCATAGATGAGGCTCACTGCATATCTGAGTGGGGGCACGATTTCAGACCTGAATACAGAAAAATTAGGTCTATCATCAATACCATAGGTACAGCTCCAGTTATAGCCTTGACCGCTACCGCCACCGAAAAGGTTGCTACAGACATTAAAAAGAACTTAGGCATATTGGATGCTATCACATACAAAAGTTCCTTTAACCGACCCAACCTCTACTACGAAATACGGCCGAAAACAAAAGATATTGACAAGGATATTATTAAGTATATCAAACAAGGACCAGAGCGAAGTGGCATCATCTATTGTCTAAGTCGAAAAAAGGTGGAGGAATTGGCTGAAGTATTAAGAAACAACAACATAAAAGCTGCAGCCTACCATGCTGGACTTGAACCTGCCGTGCGCTCTAAAACGCAAGATGACTTCTTGATGGAACGTATCAACGTTATTGTTGCTACCATAGCTTTTGGTATGGGAATAGACAAACCCGATGTGCGTTTTGTTATTCACTATGACATGCCCAAGAGCCTTGAAGGGTATTATCAAGAAACCGGACGTGCCGGACGCGACAACGGAGAGGGAAAATGCATTGCGTTCTACTCTCGCAACGACTTAAAGAAACTAGAAAAATTTATGGAGGGAAAACCTGTGGCTGAACAAGACATAGGCAAACAACTCCTAAAAGAAACCGCAGCCTACGCTGAAAGCTCAATGTGCAGAAGAAAATTGCTACTGCACTATTTTGGCGAAACATACGACCACGACAACTGCGGTAACTGCGACAATTGTTTACATCCTAAAACTAAAATAGAAGCAAAAGACGATTTGCTGAAAGTACTTGAAGTAATTCTTGCCACCAAAGAGAATTTCCGCGATGACTACGTAAAAGACATCTTGCTTGGCAACAAAACCGAAGAAGTCTGCGCATACCATCACGATGAGCTTGAAGTGTTTGGATGCGGCGAAGATACCAACGAACGCATTTGGAACGCTGTTATCAAGCAAGCCCTTGTCATGAAATTCCTTGACAAAGATGTCAATAACTATGGCGTATTGAAAGTTACTGAAGCAGGGCGCAACTTTTTGAAAAAAACACATTCATTTATGATAACTGAAGACCGCAACTTCGACGAAGAAGCAGAAGCAGAAATGCAAGAAGACTCAGCTTGCACCATTGACCCAGCTCTTTTCAAGATGCTGAAAGACCTACGTAAGGAAATGTCAAAAAATCTTGACGTGCCACCATACGTGATTTTTCAAGACAACTCGCTTGAAGCCATGGCCACTATATACCCACAAACACTTGAGGAACTACAAAACATTCCAGGCGTTGGTGCGGGCAAGGCCAAGCGCTATGGTACAGAGTTTTGCAAACTAATAAAGAAACATTGCGAAGAAAACGATATTGAACGCCCAGACGACTTGCGCATTCGCACCGTTGCAAAAAAATCTAAGATTAAAGTAGGCATTATTCATAGCATCGACCGCAAAGTTGCTCTTGACGACATCGCTATGGTAAACGGCATTGAGTTTGACGAATTATTAGACGAAATCGAAGCTATCGTTTACTCGGGCACCAAAATCAATATTGACTACTTTATACAAGATGTTATTGACGACGACCACGTAGAAGACATCTACCAATATTTTAAAGAAAGCGAAACCGACGATCTTGACGAAGCCTTGGATGAATTGGGAGACGAATATACTGAAGAGGAAATCCGATTGGTAAGAATTAAGTTCATCTCTGAGATGGCTAACTAAGCCATTTTATTCATCTATCTTATAACTATAACTTTATTATGACTGATAATAATATCAACGAAAGTTCTGAAAAGAAGAACCTTAATTTTATAGAACAAATTGTTGCCAACGACCTAAAGGAGGGCAAAAATGGTGGTAGACTGCAAACACGCTTCCCGCCAGAGCCTAATGGTTATCTACACATCGGACACGCAAAAGCTATCTGCATGGACTTTGGTGTGGCACAAAAATTTGGTGGCGTTTGTAACCTACGTTTTGACGATACCAACCCTCAAAAAGAAGATACTGAATATGTTGAAGCCATTAAGCAAGATATTGAATGGCTCGGCTTTAAATGGGGTAACATATACCATGCATCAGACTATTTTCAGAAGTTGTGGGACTTTGCCATCCGCCTTATTAAAGAAGGAAAGGCTTATGTAGATGAGCAAACAAGCGAAGATATTGCAGCTCAAAAAGGCACACCGACACAACCTGGCGTTGAAAGTCCCTACCGCAACAGACCTATTGAAGAGAACCTTGCATTGTTTGAAAAAATGAACTCTGGCGAGGTGGCTGAAGGCGCTATGGTGCTGCGTGCCAAAATTGATATGGCTAACCCCAACATGCACTTCCGCGACCCAATCATCTATCGCATTATCAACAAGGAACATCATCGCACTGGCAATAAATGGAAAGTATACCCAATGTACGACTTTGCCCACGGACAGAGCGACTATTTTGAAGGGGTGACTCACTCTATATGTACGCTTGAATTTGTTCCTCACCGCCCCTTATACGACCATTTTATTGACGAACTCAAAGAAGGCAAAGACCTTGACGACAATCGTCCACGCCAATACGAATTTAATCGCTTAAACTTGACATATACCGTAATGTCAAAGCGCAAACTATTGGCACTTGTTCAAGAAAAGTTGGTTGATGGTTGGGACGATCCTCGTATGCCTACTGTCTGCGGATTGCGCCGCCGTGGTTATTCGCCCGAAGCCGTTAGGAAATTTATTGATATGATTGGTTACACAAAATTTGATGCCCTTAACGACTATGCTATGCTTGAAGCTGCCGCCCGCGAGGACCTCAATGCTCGAGCTTTGCGTGTAAGTGCTGTGCTCGACCCTGTAAAACTTATCATAACCAACTACCCTGAAGGACAAACCGAAGAACTTGAAGCTATCAACAACCCCGAACGCGAAGAGGATGGTTCGCACACTATCACTTTCAGCCGCGAATTGTGGATGGAAAGAGCCGACTTTATGGAAGACGCTCCAAAGAAATTTTTCCGTATGGTGCCAGGTAAAGAGGTACGCCTAAAGAACGCTTATATCGTTAAGTGCACTGGTTGCAAAAAAGCGGCAGACGGAACTATTGAGGAGGTATATGCAGAATACGACCCCAATAGCAAGAGCGGCATGGAAGGCGCAAACCGCAAGGTAAAAGGTACACTTCATTGGGTAAGCATTGCTCATAGCGTTCCTGCAGAAGTTCGCCTATACGATCGCTTGTTCAACGTTGAAAACCCATCTGCCGACGAACGCGACTTCCGTGAATTGCTTAATCCAGATTCTCTGAAGGTACTAAACAATTGCTATGTTGAAAAGTTTGCAGCTGAAAACCCAACAGGCAATCGCTACTTGCAATTCCAGCGTACGGGCTACTTTACTGCTGATAAAAACTCAACTCCTGAGCATTTAATCTTTAACCGCACGGTAGGATTGAAGGATACTTGGGCTAAACAAAAGTAATGTAAGCAACTTTTGATGCATATACAATCAACAAGTATTTGAATTGTTGCTATTGATATGTATGATTTTTAAATGACATTGACAAAACTACGCTAAAACTATATTACAATTAATGAATATAGCCTTAGCGTAGTTTATTGCTTATAATCAAACGATATGAATAAATATCTGCAAGAAGCCATGAGCGAATACGAGCAGAAAATAGAGAGCGGTGAGCCTTTCTATATGGATGCGTCTACACTTATGGATATAGAGGAATTGTACGAGAAAGCTGGGAGAATGTATGATGCAGAACGATTAATGCGTTTTGCCGAACGCTTGCATCCCGACAACGAAGATGTGCTTGTAGTTAAAGCTTATCGTGAAAAAGACAAAGGCAACTGGCAACAAGCACTAAACATTATACACGGAATAGCCAACCAAGAAAGTCGCAACGTGCAGTTGTTCTATGCCGAAAAAGAAGTTGCAAGCGGACTGCTTGACAAAGCTGAACAAAGAATAAATGACTGCCTACCTGCCACAATGACCGAAGAGAGTTACGACTGGTACTTAGACCTTGGCGAATTGTTTTTGGACTATGGCTTTCAGCATCGTGCTCTTAAATATCTTGCTCAAATACCACAACAGTATCAATTTGCAGGAAGAGTAAAAGAGCTCATGGCTGATGCTTACTTTCAGCTACAAGAATATGATAAAAGCATAGATAAAGCCAACCAACTCATAGACTTGGACCCTTATAATGCTACTTCGTGGGCGCAATTAGCAGACATTCAGCAGAAGAAACAATTGTATGCTGAAAGCGTGCAAAGTTGCGATTATGCTTTGGCTATTGATAGCAATAATATCAAGGCTATGGGACTTAAGGTGTTTTCATTATTTGCGCAGCAACGAGACGACGAAGCAATGAAATGGTGTACGAAATATATGAAACAAGCACCTAATGACTATACGTTGAGAATGTATATGGGAGAAAGACTATGTTCAATAGGAAACACACACGATAGCTTAAAAATTTTGCAAGAAGCCTTACGTCTCTGCCCTATTGAATGTCCCGACAGAATAAGGCTGATTACGGACATAAGCTATGCACTCATTTGTAACGAACAATACGACGAGGCTGAAGAAATGCTTATATCCACTTGTCAATTAGGCAATTCGATATGTGATATTCTTCTGCAATTAGGCAACTCTTATTTAGACTTGCACCTCAACCAAAAGGCTATAAAGACATTTGAAAAAGTTCTTTCTCATCCTCAAGCAAACGAGCAAGCCATTGCATCGATTGCCCAATATTTAGTGCAAGCAAACTGCTTTAAGGAAGCCGAAAATATATGGTATCACATAGCAAAACGCCCACCTTCAATAGGCGGAAGCATCATAAATGCCTACGCTGCTTGGGGCATGTACCAACTAAAGGATAAAGACTTGTTGTTGGCTAATCTTAAAGTTGCAATACCCTCGTTTATAGGTATTATAGTGCAACTATTTGGCTCAACATTGCAAACATACAATATAAGCGAAATCATACTGAAAATAGAACAAGAATTTAACTAAAAACGATTATAATAATCCTATCGAAAACAATGCCCGCTCTTGATAATATTGTACAGGAACCTTGCACAGAATAGATGAAATAAAGCTGCAAAATTTTGCTCTTCTTAAACAATAATAAAGGCTATCTACAAAACTCCTTTCATATAGAAGCGTTTGCAGATAGCCTTTTTATTTTTATTAGGATTGAAACGTAAAAGTCTTTTTTTATTCCCAACCTAAAGCACTTGCACCAAGTACAGCAGCCTCGCTTCCATTCAATGATGAAATCAGCAACTTGGCCTCACCTTTGTACAAGAAAAGTATGTTTTCTTCGTATGCCTTGCGTAATGGCTTCATTAGGTATTCTCCCGCTTTTGTCAAACCTCCAAAGAAGACAAAAGCTTCTGGCGAATTGAATGTGGCAAAATCAGCACAAGCTGTACCTAAAATTTTACCCGTATAATCAAATATATCTAATGCCAATTCGTCGCCTTTTTCGGCAGCCTTAAACACGTCAAACGAGGTTATTTTTTCTGGATCTAACTCACGAAGCAAGCTATCCTTTTCGGTCTTTTCAAGAAACTCACGAGCTGTGCGAGCCACACCCGTTGCCGAAGTATAAGCCTCTAAACATCCCTTGCGACCACAGCCACAAGAACGAGCATTCTCTGTATGATCAACTACAAAGTGGCCTAGTTCGCCAGCAAAGCCATCACTACCATAAACCACCTTGCCATCAACTACGATACCAGAACCAACACCAGTTCCAAGCGTTATCATGATAAAGTTCTTCATGCCTCGAGCTACACCATAGGTCATTTCGCCCATTGCTGCTGCATTCGCATCATTTGTAACTCTAACGGGTATACCAAAGACCTCTTCGAATATTTGAGCGCAAGGAACAATGCCCTTCCAAGCCAAATTGGCAGCATTCTCAATATTACCCGTATAGTAATTTGCATCAGGAGCACCAATACCCATTGCACGGATATTTTGTATACCTCCCACTTGGTCGAGCGCAGGTTGTAAGGCTTCGTATGCAGCCTTTACATAATCTCTAAAATCAGGGTAAGCTTTTGTAGATATTACAGTCTGCGACTTTATGTTACCACGTTGATCAACGATACCAAAAACTGAATTTGTACCGCCCATGTCAAGACCTATTACATAAGGCTTTTCGATGTCTAATTCCATATATATGGTTGTTAAAAGTAATTGTTAAATGTTCTGCCGACAAAATTACAATAAATTCTGAAATATCCACTTTACATTGTGAACATTTTCGTTTTTATTCAATATTGTATTAACTAAACTTCGTCTTTCTATTGACTATTAGTCTTTATTCTTCTGGCAAAAGCGGTATCAAACGCATTTGATGCTCTATCTGCTTTTGGCGCTTTCGCATGTATTTAGATGGCGATAGAGAACTAAAGCGTATTGGATTAGGCAAAGTTGCCGCAATCAAAGCACAATCAGAACGTCGCAGTTCAATTGCGGTACATCCAAAATGCTTTTTTGCTACAGCCTCGGCTCCATAAATGTTTGGCCCCATCTCAATGCTATTTAAGTATACCTCCATAATACGTTGTTTGGACCAGAAAAATTCTATTAATACTGTAAAATATGCCTCAAAACCTTTCCGTACCCAAGACGAGGTGGGCCATAGAAATACATTCTTAGCTGTTTGTTGCGATATCGTACTACCACCGCGCGACCTTTCGCCCTTGATCTTTTCTATAGCAGCATCCTGGATTGCTCCAAAGTCAAAACCATGATGATGCAAAAAGTTTTGATCTTCTGATGACATTACAGCTACGGGCAGATAAGGAGATATACGCTTTAATGGCACCCATTTATGATGGATTGCTATAGGCTCACCGCTGCCTGCATGCTGCACACAACGTATCACCATAAGCGGTGTTATATACACAGGTATCCAACGATAGGCTATAACAGCCAATATACTTGATGCGAAAAAAAATATAACAATATATTTGAATATCTTAAACAATAAAAAGAATTTATTCATTGTTGTAGATTTTTCGTTAAGCTACATAGTTGGTTTGTTCTACTTACGTAAGTTAGAAAAGCTGGCGTAAATAAAAAGAGGAATTGTTCAATACAAATAGTTTATTTGAATACTGAACAATTCCTTATTTAATGCAAAAGGCGATTATCAGAATGGAAGATCTTCGTCTGTACCTTCTGATGCTGGCACTTCGCTCATTGGCTGTGTGCCCATTGTTGTGGGTTGTGGAGCTACCGCAGCTTGAGGAGTAACACCCTGTGCACCTGCTACTTGAGCATCTACACCTTTTTGCACACGCCATGCACGTAGATTGTTAAACCAACGTCCGTTATATTCGTGAGCATCAATATCAAATGATACGGTCATTTCATCACCAACCTGGATATTAAATTCTTTTAGGCGGTCTTCGCCAAACACGCCAAATACGCAACGCTTAGGATATTGTTCGTGTGTTTCAATCACAAAGTCTTGCGATTTCCAAGCGCTTCCCGTACGCTGCGAAACACCGCTACGAGGCTCTGAAGCCCAAATTATCTTTCCTGAGATTTCCATTATAAAATATATTATTTAAAAGTTGATGCGAAGATACTAAAAACTTTTTATCGGGTGTACTTTTTTAAGGGCAAACTCCTATTTTATCGTTAAAAACTTGTACATTTGCGTATAATAACAGAAATAACAAACTCACTATTTTCATACATATGAAATTTGTCATATCAAGTTCCGTTTTAGCATCACGTTTACAAACCGTTGGACGTGTAATTGTACAGAAAAATAATCTGCCAATCCTTGATTGCTTCTGCTTTGACATCATGGACAATGTACTTACAATTACTGCATCCGACAACGACTCAACTATTACAACAAAGGTTGAGTTGAACGAAAGTGATGCTAATGTACGCTTTGCAATAAACGCAAAAACCATACAAGATGCGATTAAGGAAATTCCTGATCAACCACTTGAAATATACCTTAATACAGAAACTTACGAACTGACTATTCAGTATCAAAACGGCCATTACAAAATTACGGGACAGGATGCACAAACCTATCCTACTCCCATATTGAATGAGCAAAGCCGTCTGGAAATCACACTGAATGAGAACACTGTACTCACTGCTCTCAATCGTTCTCTTGTTGCCGTTGCTAATGATAACTTGCGTCCACAGCTCAACGCTGTATGTTTTGATATCCAAGGTAAAGAGGTTTCAATCGTATCAAGCAATGGAAGCCAGTTGGCACTTACAGCTATTCCCTACCCTACACTAGAGTCTGAAGGTAGTTACTTGCTAGGCACACGCCCTGCTATGTTGCTGAAAGGAATACTTAACAAGGATGACGAAGATGTTCAATTAAGTCTTGCTGAACGTACTGCTATTATCAAGAACAAAGATTACTCTATAACTTGCCGTCTTATCGAAGGACGTTTCCCTGCCTATCGCAAGATTATACCCGAGAATAATCCTAACGTCATTACCATTAATCGGCAAGCACTCATCAGCGCATTACGTCGTATGCTCGTTACTGCAAACGTTCAAAACGTACTTGTAAAGTTCCGTATAGACCTCAATTCTCTTTACATCTCAAGCCAAGACATTGACTTTGGTAAATCAGCTGAAGAGAATGTGCTTTGCGAATATGTTGGAACACCCATGCGCATTGCATTCAAAGGCTCAGAGCTACTTGAACTTCTGAATAACATAAACTCGGATGAAATCGAAATAAAGTTATCCGACCCTAGTCGTGCTGGCCTTATCGTTCCAAAAGAGAATAATGATGAAGAGGAGAATGCTTCTGAACACGAAAAAGTTATCATGCTGATTATGCCAAGCATATTCAATGATTAACCTTTAGGAAATAGTATAAAGTAGGTGTTCAAAAACCAACATATTTTTGAATGCCTACTTAGTTTATAAAGTGAGCATTCGCAATTATTAAATAGAACGATTTCCACCATACAACATGCAACTTTCACTTTCACGCCCCATTATATTTTTTGACATTGAAGCAACAGGACTTAATGTTGCTAACGACCGCATTGTAGAGCTTTGTTACATCAAAGTTTTTCCCGATGGCACAGAAGAAGTAAAAACACAACGCTTTAACCCAGAACGGCACATTTCGGCTGAAGCAACAGCCGTTAATGGCATACATGATGAGGATGTTAAAGATTGCCCTCACTTTAAAGACAAAGCAGCTGAGCTAGCTATTACATTTAAAGGATGCGACCTTGCAGGTTTTAATTCAAACCACTTTGATATACCTCTACTTGTTGAAGAATTTATACGAGCAGGAGTTGATTATGACATAACAGGTGCTAAGTTTGTTGATGTTCAAGGCATTTTCCATAAAATGGAAAAACGAGATCTCACTGCAGCTTATAAATTTTATTGTAAGAAAGACCTAACGCAAGCACATACGGCAGAAGCTGACACCCGAGCTACCCTTGAAGTGCTTGAAGCTCAACTTGATAAATATGCCGATAGCCTAAAGAATAATGTTGCTTTTTTAGCTGAGTTCTCTCGCAGAAATAAGAATGTAGACCTTGCAGGACGCATCGTATATAACGATCAAGGCGTAGAAACCATTAATTTCGGCAAATACAGAGGACGAGCTGTAGCTGAAGTTCTACGTCGCGACCCTGGATATTTTTCATGGATTATGCAAGGTGATTTTACACAGAACACCAAGCAAACATTCATGCGACTTAAACTAAAGAATTGTTTATAATGGCTTTACAAGGAAAAAAGATAGTTGTAGGTATCACAGGAAGCATTGCAGCCTACAAAACTTGTTCACTCATACGCTTGTTCATAAAAGCTGGTGCCGAAGTACAAGTTGTGATTACACCTGCAGGGAAAGAGTTTATTACCCCTGTTACACTTTCGGCTCTAACGTCGAAACCCGTTGTCTCTGATTTTTTTTCGCAACGAGATGGTTCGTGGCATAGTCACGTAGACTTGGGTTTATGGGCTGATGCTATGGTTATCGCTCCTTGCACAGCATCTACTATAGGAAAAATGGCACATGGTATAGCAGACAACATGCTTATTACCACTTATCTGTCTATGAAAGCTCCTGTTTTCATAGCACCTGCTATGGACCTTGATATGTATAAGCATCCAGCAACACAAGCCAACCTACAAACACTACGTTCGTATGGCAACCATATCATCGAAGCTGCAGATGGCGAACTCGCAAGCCACTTGATAGGTAAAGGGAGAATGCAAGAACCCGAATTTATATACAAAACTATTGAAGGCTATTTTGAGCAATCAGCTAATCTACCCTTAAAAGGTCGCCATATTATGATTACCGCAGGCCCAACCTATGAGAAGATTGATGCTGTGCGATTTATAGGTAATTTTTCAACAGGAAAGATGGGTTTTGCACTTGCAGAAGAATGTGCACAAAAGGGAGCTGAAGTAGAACTCATTGCAGGACCAGTTTCGCTTAATACAACTCATCCCAACATTCATCGTACCAATGTGATTAGTGCAGAGGATATGTATAAAGCCGCTACAAACATTTTTTCGTCATGCGACACAGCTATATTATGCGCCGCAGTCGCAGATTTTACTGCACCGCAAATAAGCGAGCAAAAAATTAAGCGAGAAGGTTCGGGCGGATTACATCTTGACCTTGTTCCCACTCACGATATTGCAGCCGAACTCGGCAAGCACAAGCGCAATGATCAAACACTTGTGGGATTTGCACTCGAAACAAATGATGAACTATCGCACGCTACAGAGAAATTGCATCGCAAAAATCTTGACTTTATAGTGCTCAATTCGCTCAAAACACCTGGAGCTGGATTTGCTGTAGACACTAACCAAGTAACACTCCTTTTTGCTAATGGTAAACAGATGGAATATCCACTCAAAAGCAAAAAGGATGTGGCCAAAGACATTGTGTCCCAACTCTACTAAAAACCAATCATTTTTTACATGATAAAGCATATTCTATCAACACTTATACTTTTATTCTTGAGCACAAACTTGGTTTATGCTCAAGAACTTGATGCACGTGTTACTATTAACCACTCACAAGTACAAGGTACAAATAAGTCTGTTTTTGAAACATTGAAGTCGTCTATTGAACAGTTTCTCAATGACAGACAATGGACGAATATGCAATTTAAAAAGAATGAACGTATTAGCTGCAACTTTGCCATCACAATTAAGAAATACTCTCCAAGCGAAAATACATTTCAAGGTAGCCTAAACGTTCAATCAACACGACCTGTATATGGCTCAAACTATACAACAACTTGTTTTGCATTCAACGATGCCAATTTTAACTTCACATATCAAGAATACGATCAGTTGGAATTTAGACAAGATGTTATAGACAACAACCTTACAGCCATGCTTGCCTACTATGTTTACATGATAATAGGCTTTGACATGGATTCCATGTCTCCTTTAGGAGGAACAAGCTATTTTCAAGTTGCACAAGATATCGTTACAAGTGCGCAAAGCATGACCGAAAAAGGTTGGAAAGCTTTTGATGACAACAAAAACAGACATGGACTAATAACCGACCTTTTAGATGGCGGAATGGAACCTTTTAGGCAAATGCAATATGCATACTATCGCGAAGGTCTTGACATTATGAGCGAAAATGCAGAACGTGGACGAGCAGCCATTACGCAATCGTTCCAGTTATTGAAACAAGCTCGTGAAAATAAGTCAATGAGTGCTATTCCTCAACTTTTTACAGAGTTTAAGCGTGACGAATTTATGAACATCTACAAAGACCACATTACAACTAAAGAAAAGGAGACCTTAGTAGATTTACTTGTAAAAATTAACCCATCTCAAAGTGCCTACTGGAGAAGTTTGTAACTTTATAAGTAGGTGTTCAAAATTAATTGATATGAATTTGTGCATTGTTTTTGTCAGA
>ERZ808240.759-NODE-759-length-41376-cov-11.938990_pt1 | contig 41376 bp, 33 predicted proteins | sample MGYA00521084_ERZ808240 | MGnify/ENA primary metagenome ERZ808240 (study PRJEB31516, sample SAMN03275571) | gut metagenome | biome: mammalia-associated habitat; material: feces | host: Papio cynocephalus | place: Kenya | collected 2012-08-06 ... | reverse complement strand
CGTCCAGGAAGTTCATCTGGGGGCTGCCGATGAAGCCTGCAACGAACATGTTGCAAGGCATATCGTACAGGTTCTGCGGGGTATCGACCTGCTGGATGATACCATCCTTCATAACGACGATGCGGTCGCCCATGGTCATAGCTTCGGTCTGGTCATGGGTAACGTAGATGAAGGTGGTAGCCAGCTTCTTGTGCAGCTTGATGATCTCGGTGCGCATGCTGGTACGCAGCTTAGCATCCAGGTTGGACAGAGGCTCGTCCAGCAGGAAGACAGCCGGGTTACGGACCATTGCACGGCCCAGAGCAACACGCTGGCGCTGGCCGCCGGACAGAGCCTTGGGCTTACGATCCAGCAGGTGCTCGATCTCCAGGATCTTGGCAGCTTCGTGGACGCGCTTGTCGATCTCATCCTTCGGGGTCTTGCGCAGCTCCAGACCGAATGCAATGTTCTTGTAAACGGTCATGTGGGGGTACAGAGCGTAGCTCTGGAACACCATGGCGATATCACGATCCTTCGGGGGAACGTCGTTGATCAGGCGGCCGCCGATGTACATTTCGCCCTTGGAAATCTCCTCCAGGCCGGCGATCATACGCAGGGTGGTGGACTTGCCGCAGCCAGAGGGGCCGACGAAGATGATGAATTCCTTATCCTGAATCTCCAGGTTGAAGTCGGTGACAGAGGGGGCGGTTGCGCCCGGATAGATCTTATAGATGTGCTGGCAGCTAATCGAAGCCATAATCGTTTGCCTCCATTATTATTACAGTTGTGCGCCGCTCTTGACGGCACCTCGGTTCGTTGGTATTATAATAACAGATTATTTTGTGATATAAAATAGCATTTTATTGATTCGAGGTGTCAGATATTGCTTTTTGACTGGAACACCATCGCGTTCCCCGCCTCGGTGCAGGATCTGCAGCTCACCGTCCCCCTTACCCTGTCCGGCGATGGGCTGTGGGTGTGCCTTGTTTCCAGCGGAAAATGCACTGCGTCCCTGCCGTCAGCCGGGCCAATGCCGGCCGGTGCCGCCCTAGTGCTGCCGCCGCAGCGCGTGCCGGCCGGGCACCTGATCCTGAGCCGTGCACCCCTGTGCCTGGAGCCGGAAGATGCCTGCCACCTGCTGTGCGCCCAGCTGCTCGGGCAGGCCAGCCGCCAGTTTCTCGCAGGCCTGCACGAGCTGCCCTTCCTTGCCAAAGGCGAGACCTGCCCGGCTGCTGCGGAACTGCTGGACCGCCTTGCCTCCGAGAAGGAGAGCCACAGCCGTGCCCGCAGCCAGCTGGCCTTTGCCCTGCTGTGCGAGCTGGCAGATGCCGACAGCGCTGCGCCCGCCCTGCCGCCGCTGGTGCAGGCTGCCATTGAGGACATCCGCGCCAACTACGCCGGCCTTTACGGCGTGGAAGAGCTGAGCGAACGGCTGGGCGTCTCCAAAAGCCACCTGGTGCGCACCTTTACCGCAGCCGTCGGCATCCCGCCGGGGCGCTACCTGACCCGTGTGCGGGTGGAAGCTGCCCAGCGCCTGCTGCTGCACCGGGAATACACGCTGGATGTCGTTGCCAGCCTGTGCGGTTTTTCCGGGGCCAACTACCTGTGCCGTGTGTTCAAAAAAGAAACCGGCCAGTCGCCCGCCCAATGGCGTGCGCTGACCGGTCGTACCGTATCGTCCGGGCTCTCGCCCGAGGAAGCCCTGCGCGAACAGGAGCTCTATATTTAAACTTTCTTTTCTTTTTTTACGCGATACATCTCTGCATCCGCACGCTCCACCGCTTCGTTCAGCTCTTCTTCACTGGTGTCGAACTCCGCATAGCCCACAGACACCCCCGGCAGCGGCATCCCGCTCACCTGCATGGTCTGCAGTTTCAGCTGGAACGCTTTGTTCATCTGTTCGATCTGATCCATATTCCGCACCAGCACCACGCAGAACTCATCGCCTCCAATGCGGAAGATTCTGCCGCTGGTTCCGTATACGCTCCGCAGGCATTGTGCGATTGCACACAGGCACTGGTCGCCCACTGCATGTCCGTAGGTATCGTTGATCTGCTTGAAGCAGTCTACATCAAAAAACAGCACTGCTCCCTGTCCGTTGGTGCGCTGCAAACGATCCTCATATCCCCAGCGGTTGCCCAGCTCGGTCAGGCCATCCACCTGCTGCAGGATATCACTGTAAAATTTGTACAGCATCATAGAGGCCATACCAACTGCCAGCCAGGTGATCTCAACACTGTTGTCAAACAGAGATACACCGATGCCGCTCATCAGGAATAGGGTAACCAACAGCAGCACACCACCGCCGCTCTGCTGGTACCGGTGGGCAGCCTGGATGCCCTGCATCAGATAATAGACAATGCCCATCAGATAGCAGATAATATAAATAGCATACATTGCTCCGTGGTGGTACTGGTTCTGTGCATCCACATACCATACCCATCCCGTAAAAGCCGATAGTACCTCCAATATCACATTGCCGCCCAGTACCAGACCCATAATCTTTTCCTGCCGGGTACTGTTAAGCGAGAGGCTATGCCCACAGATGATACCAATGTACGGTGCGCAGCTCAGCTCGATCATTTTGACCAGCTTGTGCAGCCAGATCCATTGGACTGACGTGTTATCCAACAGGTTTCCGGTCCACTCACATAATGCTGATACAATGATCGCCGCAAACAACAGCCGGGTCACACGCCTCCGCCGCTCATCCATTGCCGGATTGATGCCCACCGCAAACAGCATAATAAACATGGCAAACACTGTAAACCAGATCGTTACCGTATAATAAACACTCACTTGATTTTCCCCTCATTCCCGCAATCGCTCCTTCTGCACAAGCGATTTCTCGGCCTTCCATTGCCAGTATATCGGGTTTGCGCATGGCAATCAAGTAAAATCGCTGTAAAATCCAAGCAATTTTCATCCAGAGTCGTTATCTCTCTGCCTTTTTTCTGCCCCGCAGCAGCAGGAACAGGGTCAGCAGAGCGGTGAGCAGTTCCGAAGCCGGGAAGGCTGTCCACACACCGTTCATGCCAAACAGTGTGCTCAGCACCAGCGAGCAGACTACAATGGCTGCCATGCCGCGGCAGATGGAGGTCATGGAGGCCTCTGCCGGGCGGTTGACGGCACTCAGATAACCTGCCGCCACAATGTTGAACCCGGCAAAGAAATAGCCGATGAAGTACAGCCGCATTCCGTTGTGGGCAAACTGTGCCATCTGCACCGAGTTCTCGCTGTTGAACCAGCCCACCAGCGTGTCCGTCATACCGAACACCACCGCATACAGCAGTGCGGCCAGGGCCAGCGCGGTGCAGCTGCCAAGGATGAGCAGCTTCTTCGCCCCGGCCTTGTCGTTTTTACCATAGCACTGGCTGACCAGCGGCTGTGCACCCTGCGCCACACCGTTGAAGATGGCCGTTGCCACCAGTGCAAAGTTTGCCACCACACCGTAAGCGGCCACAGCCACATTGCCGGCCAGCCCCAGCAGCAGGAAGTTGAACACCGTGGTCGTCACACCGGAAGACATCTCCCCCACGAAGCCGGAGATGCCCAGCTGGCAGCTCTGGCCCAGCAGTTTTGCCGAGGGCAGCTGCCGCACGAACTGCACGCTGTTTTCCTTTTTAAAGAAATGCCGGCTGCAGATGGCAATGCTGAGCACCGGCGACACCGCCGTTGCCAGCGCGGCACCGGCCAGGCCAAGCCCCATGGGGAACATAAAGATGTAGTCAAACACCACGTTGAACAGACTTCCGCTCAGCGTTGCCACCATGGCAAGGGAAGGGTCGCCATCGTTGCGGACAAACGCCGACACGATATAGTTGCACATAAAGAAGGGCGTGAACAGCAGGAAGATGCGGGCGTACGGAATGCCCAGTGCCACAATGCCGGCATCTCCACCCATGAGGCGCAGCAGCCCGCCGGGGCTGAGAATACCCACCAGCACAAACGGCGCCGACGCCAGCCAGGCGCAGAAGATCGCATTGGAGAAATACCGCTGCGCCCGGTCATCGTTCTGGGCCCGGAGAATGGCGTAGCGGGTGGCCGCGCCAAGGCCCATCATGGAGCCAATGGCAAAGATGAAATTGTAAATGGGCAGGCAGAGATTCAGCAGAGTCACGCCGTCCGTGCCCGCCGCCTGCGAAATAAAATAGGTATCGGCCAGAATGTAACAGGATGTGCCCAGCAGACCGAAAATGTTCTGCGATACATATTTAAAAAACTGCTTTGTCAGATTCATCTCTTTTATCCTTTTTTCGCAACAGTTGTACACATCCGGGTATTGTAGCATACCCCGTCCGGCAAGTCAACCACAAAATAAGCCGGATAACGCACAAAATGAGGTACTTCTATGAACATCACCGAATTTGCCCAATACGCCGGGGTCTCTAAGGCGGCGGTCAGCCGGTACTTCAACGGCGGCTACCTCGGGGCGGACAAGCGCGCCCTCATCGAGGCTGCTATTGCCGCCACCGGTTACCACCCCAGTATGCAGGCCCAGATGCTGCGCACCCGCCGCACCCGGCAGGTGGGTGTCATCCTGCCCAAACTCTCCAGCGACAGCTGCCCCCGCATCGTGGAGGGCATTGGCAGTGTGCTGGAAGAATCCGGCTATCAGCTGCTGCTCATCAATACCGCCAACGACCCGCAGAAGGAGATCCGTGCACTGGATACCCTGCGCCAGCACACCGTGGACGGCATCCTGCTCATTGCCACCGTGTTCACCCCGGAGCACAAGGCCGTGCTGGAACGCCTGCACATGCCGGTGGTCGTCATCGGGCAGAACTTTCCCGGCTACAGCTGCGTGTACCACGATGACTTCGGAGCTGCACAGGCCGCCACCGCCCATATGCTGAAAAAAGGCCGGCACACTCCGGGCTATCTGGGCGTAACTCTGCTGGATAAAGCAGCCGGGCAGGCGCGCCGGGAGGGCTATGAAGCCGCCCTGAAAGCTGCCGGGCTGCCAGTTCTGCCCCAGCGCATGGCCGTAGCCAAGTTCAACGCGGATTCCGGCTACGAGCAGGCGGCGCGGCTGCTGGAACGGGACCGACACATTGACTGCCTGTTCTGCGCAACGGACGCCATCGCGCTGGGGGCCATGCAGTACTGCCGGGAACGCGGCATCCGCATCCCGGAAGATCTGATGGTCGCTTCGGTGGGCGACAGCCGGGTAGGGCGCAGTGCCTTTGTGCCGCTGACCAGTGCACACCTGCACTACAAGACCGCCGGGCACGATGCTGCTGCCCTGCTGATGGAGTTTCTGAGCGACCCGCACACCGTGCCCCGGAGCCAGATTCTGGGCTTTGAACTGAAATGCCGGGAAAGTACGGAGGATTGATTGAAAATGGCCGCCGCTGCGCTCTGGCCATGATAGCGGAATTATTTTTATAATAGAGCGTTTGTCGCGGCCTGCGGGCCGCTCCAAACGCATTTTCACAAGAGGGTCGTAAACGGCAGGTGCAGCATAGAACTTCTGGACGATTCTCGGAGCCCCGGCCCGCCTATCAAGCCTCTGCAGTTCTTTCCGCTACAAGTTCAACGCGCATTTTTCGTCACTTTTGCCCAAAGAGAATGTGAAACCGTGTGAAATCAATAACAGAGTCACCCGGAAGTTTATGCGCCCTGCGAATGGAATTATTTTGCCATGTTGCGTATAATTATGGCAATGAAACCGATTTCAAATCCAGTTGAAGTCGGACGTACACATTCACACAGAAGGAAAAGGAGAACAGCGGTATGGATTATCAAAATGCGGCACGGCAGGTTCTGGACTGCATCGGCGGCCCGGGCAACATCGTTTCAGCGGCGCACTGCGCCACCCGTCTGCGTCTGGTGATCGCAGACAACAGCAAAGTGGATAAAAAGGCGCTGGAAAATGCAGAGGGTGCCAAGGGCGTGTTTGAGGCCCAGGGCCAGCTGCAGGTCATCTTCGGCACCGGCACGGTGAACAGGGTCTACGACGAATTCATCAAGCTGGCCGGCATTGAGGGCGGCACCAAGGAAGAGGTCAAGCAGGCCGCTGCCGCCAAGGCCCCGTGGTATCAGCGCGCCATCAAGACGCTGGGCGATATCTTCGTACCCATCATCCCGGCCATCGTGGCTTCCGGCTTCCTGATGGGCATCATGGAAGCGCTGAACTTCATGGTCAACAATGGCTTCCTGAACATTGACACCACCGGCTCGGTGTATGTCTTCGCCAAGCTGTTTTCCAACACCGCCTACACCTTCCTGCCCATCCTGATCGCCTACTCCGCCGCCAAGGTCTTCGGCGGCAACCCGTATCTGGGCGCGGTCATCGGCATGATCATGATCCACCCCGACCTGCAGAACGCCTGGACCGTTTCCAACGGCGTCAATGTAATGCAGCCGGTGTTCGGCGGCCTGTACTCGGTGCCGCTGGTGGGCTATCAGGGCCATGTCATCCCGGTCATCATTGCAGTATGGCTCATGTGCCAGATCGAAAAGCGGCTGCACAAGGTCGTGCCCGCCATGTTTGACCTCTTTGTCACTCCGCTGGTCTCTGTTTTCGTCACCGGCTACCTGACCCTTGCTGCCATCGGCCCTGTCTTCACCAAGCTGGAAAATGGCATCATCACCGGCGTGCAGACCCTGATCACTCTTCCCTTCGGCGTCGGCTCCTTCATTATGGGCGGCCTGTACGCCGTCACCGTCGTGGCCGGCATCCACCACATGTACACCCTGATCGACCTGGGCCAGCTGGCCCGCTACGGCTACACCTACTGGCTGCCGCTGGCCAGTGCCGCCAACGTGGCACAGGGCGGTGCCGCTCTGGCCGTTGCCCTCAAGAGCAAGGATACCAAGGTCAAGTCCATGGCGCTGCCTTCCGCCCTGTCTGCCTGCATGGGCATCACCGAGCCTGCCATCTTCGGCGTGAACCTGCGCTACTTCAAGCCCTTCCTCGGCGGCCTGCTGGGCGGTGCCTGCGGCGCACTGTATGCCAGCATCGTGGGGCTGGGTGCCACCGGCACCGGCGTGACCGGCATCTTCGGCATTCTGCTGCACCTGCACATGCCCCTGCAGTACATCCTCATGATGGCCATCTCCTTCGGTGTGGCCTTTGCCACCACCTGGATCATCTGGAAACCGGAGGATGCACAGTAAATGAATGCCTTGCAGCGTGATCTGAAACACCTCGTTCCGCTGGTGGAGTCCCTTGGCAAAGAGGCTGTCGCAGCCGACCCGCACCGCCAGCAATACCACCTGCAGCCGCCCGTGGGCTGGCTGAACGACCCCAACGGCCTTTGCGTCTACGGCGGGCAGTACCATGCGTTTTTCCAGTATGGGCCGTTCGATGTGAACGGCGGCGTCAAACACTGGGGCCATGCCGTGAGCACCGACCTGCTCCATTGGGAACAGCTGCCGGTGATGCTCTACCCGGACGAACCCTTTGACTGCCACGGCGTCTACTCCGGCTCTGCCCTCGTAGAGGACGGCACCATGTACCTTTACTACACCGGCAATGTCAAACACCCCGGCAATTTTGACTACATCAAAGAGGGCCGCGGCCACAACGTCTGCCTGGCCGTCAGCAAAGACGGCAGGACCATTGCCAGCAAGCAGTGCCTGCTGTACAACAAGGATTACCCCGCCGGGCTCACCTGTCATGTACGCGACCCCAAGGTCTTTGCCTGCGAAGGCAGATATTATATGGTGCTGGGTGCCCGCACGCTGGAAGACAAAGGTGAGGTGCTGGTGCTGGAAAGCACCGACAAGCTCCACTGGACGCACATCAACACCCTGACCACCCCGGAGCCCTTTGGCTGCATGTGGGAGTGCCCGGACCTGTTCTGCATCGGCGGGCAGTGGTACCTGGCCGTTTCCCCGCAGGGCATCCCGTGCCAGAACATTTACGGCTGCGGCTACTTTGCCGTGTACGGCGATTGGCGCAGCAGCAACTGCACCCTGGGAGAATTCCACGAGATGGATGCCGGTTTTGATTACTACGCTCCCCAGAGCTTTGTGGATACGCTGGAACAGGGCCGCCGGGTCCAGATCGGCTGGATGGGCATGCCCGATGCCGACTACGGCAATGCCGCCACCGTGGCGCACGGCTGGCAGCACTGCATGACCACCCCCCGCGTGCTCTCCAACGGCGAAAACGGCACCCTGCTGCAGACCCCGGTCACGATTCCCCACACCGGCCCGGCGCAGGCCCTGCCCGACGGCGGCACGTTTTCCGTCGGCGCCTGCTTTGACCTGACTGCCTCCCCGGCCGGAGACTTCACCCTGACCGTTGCACAGGGCGTGGAGCTGGTGTATACTGAACAGGACAACACCTGTGTGCTGCGCTTTGCAGACGCCGTCCGGGACACCGACTTTTCCGGCGGGCGCACCGAGCGCCGCGTGCAGCTGGCCAAGCCCTGCCGCAGTCTGCAGGTGCTGGGCGACTGCTCCTCGCTGGAAATTTTCCTCAACGAGGGTGCCGCGGTCTTTTCCACCCGGTATTACCCCGCCCCCGGTGCAGTAGCGCTGCAGATAACCGGTACAGAAGCATCCGTGTTCAATCTCTAAAAAACAACTGCTTTTCCATCATCATTTGGGAGGTTCTCTATGCCCGGCAATACGTTGTTCTCCATCGGCGAAGCTCTTATTGACATGATCCCGTCCCGCGTGGGCTGCTCCTTTGACGAGGTACCCTCGTTCAGCCCCCGTGTGGGCGGTGCACCCGCCAATGTGTGCGGTGCCTATACCAAGCTGGGCGGTAAAAGTGCCCTGCTCACCCAGCTGGGCGACGACCCCTTCGGCCACAAGATCGCCCACGAGCTGGAAGCCTGTGGCATCGACCTCTCTCATCTTGCCTTCACCGACAAAGCCAACACGGCCCTTGCCTTCGTCAGCCTGGAAGAGGACGGCAACCGCACCTTCAGCTTTTACCGCAAGCCCTCGGCAGACCTGCTGTACGCGCCGGAGCAGATCGACCCGGCCTGGTTTGCCGATGCCTTTGCGCTGCACTTCTGCAGCGTTTCGCTGGTGGACAGCCCTATGCGCCATGCCAACCTCTATGCGGTCACCTCGGCCCGGGAGGCCGGGGTCATCGTCAGCTTTGACCCGAACCTGCGTTTTCCGCTCTGGCCGGACCGCGAACTGCTGCGCCAGACTGTGCTGCAGTTCCTGCCCTTGTCCAACATTTTGAAGATCTCGGACGAGGAGCTGGAATTCCTCACCGGCACTTCGGACATCGAGACTGCCCTGCCCCAGCTGCTGACCGGTGATGTGAAACTGGTGCTCTACACCTGCGGCAGCAAGGGTGCCCACGCCTACACCCGCACGGTGCATGGCTTTGCTCCCTGCCAGAAGGTCAGGGCCGTAGACACCACCGGTGCCGGCGACGGCTTCATCGGTTCCTTCCTGTGGCAGCTGAACCGGGACGGCGTCACACTGGATAAGCTGGAAAAACTCTCCGCCAAAAAGCTGGAAGAGTACCTTGCCTTCTCCAACCGCTTCTGCGGCATCAGCGTGCAGAACAACGGTGCCATTGACAGCTACCCCACCCTGGACCAGATGAACTAAAGAATTGTAAAGGGGTCCTGCGGTAAATGCCGCAGGGCCCCTTTGTTTATTCCTTTGTTTTACTCAGTTCCAGCAGCGCCCGCTCGCTGGCGGCTTCGGCAGCATAGGGGTAGGTCTTTGCCTGTTTTTCAAATCGTGCACGGAACGTTTCAGCCTTTGCGGCATCCTTCTCCGCCAGCAGGGCAGCCAGATACTCTGTGCGCAGAACGCACAAAAAGTTCCGCATCTGCCGGCGGAAGGCCTGCATCTCTTTGCCGTTCCAGCGGTCCAGCCAGGGCTGCGGTTCCTCGCCGGTCAGCAGGGCACAGGTGAGCCGGTCGCACAGCAGCAGGTTCCGGTGCAGCGGCAGGATAGCCGTTTCCTGCGCTTCCAGCTCATCGATGGCCTGCGCCGTCTCAGCAAAGCGCTGCTCGTCCATCAGGCGGTTCGCGTGCAGCACCGCCTGCGTTGCCACCAGGATGTTGTCCAGCCCCTCGGCGGGCAGGGCGAACCATTCCTCTGGCATATCCCGCAGGGCGACTCCATCGGCCTGCTTTGCATTCATGCTCAGCTGCACCCAGAACGCCTGCAGTGCCGCCGGGTCTTTGCCCAGGTCGCGGGCATTGGCTCCATCGTTGGCAATGCCCTGTGCCCGCAGCGGAATGCCGTTGGTCAGCGCCATGCCCACGCCTACCAGCGCTGTCATCTCAAAAAAGACCTTTGCCGCCCAGATATCACTATACTTTATGGCCAGAAGCCCGCTCAGCAAAGCGAACAGCAGATTCGTCAGCGCGCCGCCCAGATTGTAAATTTTATAGGGCATTTTCCCATCTGTTATCTTCGGTGGTGCCAGCAGGCACTGCCCGCCGGTGCCGGCCAGCGTATAGCGGTGCCAACGCAGGCGGCCGTTTTCCCGCTGCACCATCCAGCTGCCAATGCGGAAGGACACGAACCGGTAGCCGGTCAGCAGACCGCACACCAGGTGCCCGCCCTCGTGCAGGATGAGCTGCAGATAAGACGCCGCCGTCAGCATCACAATGAGCCAGGCGATGTGCAGCAGGTATTCCCCAAAGGTCACATCTTCCACCACGTCAAACAGATCTTTGCCCGCCACAATGCCCAGCGCTGCCCCCAGCAACACCATGAACAGCCCGCTGAAAAAGGCACTGTTGTCCAGCCTGCGCTTCTTGTTTTTGGTCATTTCGTGTTCCTCTTTGTAATATTTCGGTTTATTTTTCGTTTCTGTAGTCGTTTTCACCCTGTTTTATTTCAGTTTAACATTTCTTTATGCTTTGTACAAGCCTCGTCCTTGTTCTTGCTCTCACGGTATGATATCATAGAGGCAGAACCAGACGAACAAGGAGGCCTGCCCTATGCCCTTTGAATTTACCGTCCTGAACGGATTGCAACAGCTCCACACCCCGGTGATGGATGCGCTGGCAGTCTTTTTCAACTATGCCGGAGAACATGGCGAGATCTGGATCGTATGCACCCTGCTCCTGCTGCTCACCCGCAAAAACCGCCGGGCGGGCCTTGCCATGGCCATTGCGCTGGCGCTGTATCTGGTAGTGGGCGACGGCATCCTCAAACCGCTGTTCGCGCGGCCCCGCCCCTGTGACCTGAACCCCGCTGTGACCCTGCTGGTGCCCCGGCCGCACGGCTGGTCTCTTCCGTCCGGGCACACCTCTTCGGCATTTGCAGCCTCCTTCGCCCTGTACCGGCAGAACCGGCCGCTGGGCGTGGCCGCACTGTTGCTGGCGGCTTTCATCAGCTTCACTCGGCTGTATCTGTACGTCCACTTCCCCACTGACGTGCTGGCCGGTGTCACCGTGGGCATCGTTCTGGGCATCGTCGGCTCCTGGGCCGCCAACAAACTGTGGGAGCGCTTTGCACCGCAGCGCACCCTATCCTGATAAACCACCTGCTTTTCCGCTCCCCTGAAAGGGGGAGCTTTTTTGATACAGCAAAAGCCCCCGGTGAAGGGGGCTTTTAAAAAAATCTCTGCGCAAAACAAAAGCAGGCAGCGCCGTGGAAAGGAGGATAAAGCGGCGCTGCCTGCGGTATGGAAACTCCCGATGGTTTGCGGTTCGTCAGGAGGGATTTGGTAGTCTGTTCGCCGTCCTGGCTATTGCCTCGCATAGACGGGGAACAGTGTTTTGTTTCTACTTGCTGTGCCCGGCCTGCGGGCGGAGCAGCGGCAAGATTTTATTGCCTGCATTGGCGTTTTGAAGGCGGAGGAGGCTCTGCGTTCCGTCCTCCATGAGTACGCTTTTATTATAGCGGACAATCGTGGCATTTCTTTGTGTTGATTTTGAACAATCTGCAAACAAAAAAACTCCCTCCGTCACAACCAGTGCCATGTCAGCTCCCGGAGAAGAAGCCTCCTGTCCGTGCGGAAGCATTTTCCGCACAGCAGAGGCCCCATCCCAGAGGGGGCTGTCATCGCTCTGCGATGACTGGGGGAGTTTTCTTTATAAGTTATACGCCAAAGAATTCCTTGGCGATGTCGGCGCTGCGCTTGGCATCCTTGGCATACCAGTCCGCACCGATCTTCTCGGCATATTCCGGCGTCAGCACGGCACCGCCCACCATGATCTTGCAATCCAGTTTGGCCTCGTGCAGGGCAGCAATGGTCTCTTCCATGCTTTTCAGGGTGGTGGTCATCAGGGCAGAGAGCCCTACCAGATGCACATCCTTCTCCCGCACAGTGTCCACGACCGTTTCCACCGGCACATCGCGGCCCAGGTCGATGACCTCAAACCCGTAGTTTTCCAGAATGACCTTGACGATGTTCTTGCCGATGTCGTGCACATCGCCCTTGACGGTGGCCAGCACGATACGGCCCTTGCTGGCGCTGCCCTCGCCCTTTTTGGCAATGGCGGTCTTGATCTCCTCAAAGGCGCTCTGAGCGGCGCTGGCGGCCTGCAGCAGCTGCGGCAGGAACAGCGTGCCCTTTTCATATTTGGCACCCACAATGTCCAGCGCCGGGATCAGCGCCTCGTCCACCACTTCCAGCGGCTGTTTTTCTTCCAGCAGCGCATGGGTCTGCTGGGCAGCTTCGCCTTTCAGGCCCTTTTCCACGGCCTTGATAAGGGCTGCATAGGGGCCGGAGATCTCCGCACTTTCGCCGGAGGATGCCGCAGCGGACGCTGCCGGGGCGGCCTGTGCAGCCTGCTTCAGCGCCACGGACGCGGGCACCCGGTCTGCATAGCGCTCAATGTACTTCGTGCTCTGCTCGTCGCGGTTGGTCAGCACGTTGTAGGCATAAACAGCGGCCATCATTTCCTCACTGGAAGGGTTCATGATGGCAAGGTCCAGTCCGGCGTACATCGCCATGGTGAGGAAGGTGGTGTTCAGATACGGGCGGCAGGGCAGGCCGAAGCTGATGTTGGACACGCCCAGAATGGTGCGCACCCCCAGCTCCTTCTTGCAGGCTTCCAGCGCCTGCACGGTGGCCAGCACATCCTTCTGCTGGGCACTGGCGGTCAGGGTCAGGCAGTCGATGTAAATATCTTCCTTGGGGATGCCGGCTTCCAGCGCTGCCTCGGTGATGCGGCGGGCAATGGCCACGCGGTCTTCGGCGGCGGGCAGGATGCCGCGCTCGTCAATGGCAAGGCCCACGATGGCCGCGCCGTACTTTTTGCACAGCGGCAGGATGGTTTTCAGCTTTTCCGGCTCGCCGTTGGTCGAGTTGACGATGGGCTTGCCGTTGTACACCCGCAGGCCGCGTTCCAGCGCCTCGGCATTGGAGGAATCCAGCTGCAGCGGCAGGCTGACCACGCTCTGCAGAGCCTTGACCACCTTGACCATCAGGGTGGGTTCGTCCACGCCGGGCGCGCCGACGTTCACATCCAGCACCTGCGCCCCGGCTTCCACCTGGCTCACAGCCTGTTCAAGAACATAGTTCATATCCTCTTCCCGCAGGGCCTGCTGGAACCGCTTTTTGCCGGTGGGGTTGATGCGCTCGCCCACCACCGTGATGCCGTCCACATTCACATAATTCATGGGGGTGCAGAGCACCGAGGGCATGGCATGAGCCGGGCGGCCCGGCACGCAGCCCTCAAATACGCCGTTGAGCAGCTTGATGAAGTCCGGCGTGGTACCGCAGCAGCCGCCCGCCGCAAACAGATTCAGTTCACGATAGGGCTTCATCTGCATGGCGAACAGCTGCGGGGTGATGTCGTAGCCGCTGCCGTCCGCACGGGGCAGGCCGGCATTGGGCTTGACGAACACCGGGAAGTTTCCCGGCACGGACTCCGCCAGCCGCTTTGCCATGGGGAAGATCTCCTTGGGGCCAAGGGAACAGTTGATGCCCACGGCATCTGCGCCCAGACCCCGGGCCGTGACGCCGAAGCTTTCCACCGTGCAGCCGGTAAAGGTGCGCCCGCCCGCCTCAAAGCTCATGCTGGTGAGCACGGGCAGGGTGCTGTTCTCCTTGGCGGCCAGCAGGGCGGCTTTCAGCTCATACAGGTCGGTGAAGGTCTCAAAAAAGATGAGGTCGGCCCCGGCAGCCACACCGGCCCGGACGATGCGTCCATACTCCGCCACGGCGTCCTCAAAGGCCAGTGTACCGTTGGGTTCCAGCAGTTCGCCCAGCGGGCCGACGTCCAGTGCAGCGAGTGCCCCATAGGGAGCGCAGGCGCGTTTGCAGTTGGCAATGCCGGCAGAGATGATCTCTTCCAGGCTGTAGGCGCTGCCTTCCAACTTGTGGGGCGATGCGCCGAAGGTGTTGGCGTTGACGATGCGGCTGCCAGCGGCGGCATACCGGGCATGGATGCTCTCGATAAGCTCCGGGTCGGTGATATTGAGTTCTTCCGGTTTGGCCCCCAGCTTCAGGCCGGCTGCCTGCAGCATGGTGCCCATGCCGCCATCCAGCAGGATGGTGTTGGATTGCTTGAACAGTTCACTCGCTTGCACAGGTCTTTCCCCTCTTTCTATATTCGCACCGCGTGCGCAGGGCGCAGTGGCCGCACCCGGCCAGATGCCCCCTGACCGGGTGGTCGCTGACACCCAGAATGGCCGTGACGCTCTTGCGCGGGGTCATCAGATTGGTGTCCGTCACGCACAGCCCGGCCCGGCGGGCAGTGTCCAGCGCTGCCGCCACTTTGGGCTGCACGGCAAGGTCCCAGTCGCCATAGCCCGGCGAGAACCGCCCGGTCAGATACTTTCCCTCCTGCGCCGCCCATTGGCGCAGCTCTGCCTCGGCGGCATCGGCAGCCTGCTCGGCCAGCGCGCTGCCCAGTGCATCGGATGCAACGCCTGCAGCAATGTCACCCACACCGGCCCGGCGGATCTGTGCATCCAGACCCGGCCCCAGTGTGACAGCCAGCAGCACAGCCTGCGGGCATCCTTCCAGATGCCGCATCACGTCCCCGCCGCAGAGGATGCCTGCTGCAGTCAGAGCCGATACATCGGCTTCCAGCCAGACGGCCCGGGGCGTAGCGGCGGCCAGCAGCGGCACCGCGCAGCGCTGCAGCAGTTCCAGCGTGGCCGCATCGGGTTCCCCGCGCGCGCCGAAGTACCGCGCGGCCTTGGCAATATTGATCTCTTCCGGCTTTGGCACCGCCAGCGGGCGGCTTGCTCCCAGCTGCATCGCCTGCACCTCCCCTTGCAAAATACTCTCCCAAAACAGGTAATTATAAGTATACCGCAGGCGCGGGATTTAATCAATCCCGCAGCGGCAGGGGGAAAACAAAAATGCCCTGTTTGCAGACAAAAAAGCTGCCCTGCGGATGCAGAACAGCTTTTTGCCAAAATCGTATGTTTACCGGAAAGGCCGGGGCAGAGACCCTTTATTTGATGCAGGTCGAGCAGGGGGTGTAGCCCTCGGCAATGGCTTCCTCGTAGCTGGAGAAGAGGATCTGGTTCTTCTCTGCCGGGAGGTTCGGGCAGGTGGGCAGATGGAACTTTTTGCTGTTCACATTGCCGATGTAAGCCTGCTGCGCCGTGCTGGACGCCGCGGGGTCGGTGGGGTTCAGCTGGTCATCCGGCACGAACTGCTCGGTGCCCACGGTGTAGTTCTGGCCGTCCGACCCGATGGTGATGGTGCCCTGCAGGTCGGTACGGTAAAGGTCTACCCCGGCATCCCGCAGGATACTCAGCGTTTCCTCATGCGGGTGGCCGTACTTATTGTCCACCCCGCAGGAGATGACCGCCATCTCGGGCAGCACCGCATTCAGGAACACATAGCCTGTGCTGGTGCTGGAACCGTGGTGGCCCACCTGCAGCACGTCGGCTTTCAGGTTCGCGCCGCTGTTGACAAGGTCGGTCTCAGCGGTCTTTTCCATATCGCCGGTGAGCAGGAAGCTCGTGGAGCCGTAATCAATGCGCAGCACCAGTGAGGTATCGTTGGTGTCGCTGTACTGGGCCACCGGGCCAAGCAGGGTCACGGTAGCGCTGCCAAGCGCCCATGTTGTGCCCACGGCGGGCACCTCTACCTGCAGGCCCTGCTGCTGGGTGTACTTGACAAAGTTCTGGAAGCATTTCGTGCTGGCCTCGGTCACCGGGCCGTACACATGGTTCGCGGGGAAGTAGGCCAGCGCAGCGGCCAGGCCGCCCACGTGGTCTTCATGGGCGTGGGAGCAGAAAACATACTGCAGTTCCTCCACGCCCTGCTTCTGTAAGTAGGAAACGACCAGACTGCCGTCATCCACATTGCCGCCGTCGTACAGCATGAACTGCCCATCGCACTCCACCAGCACGCTCAGCGCCTGACCCACATCGATGAAGTGCATCTCAAAGGGCGTCTCCGCGCTGTCCGATGTACCGGTGGTGGAAGCCGCCGGGTTCGGGAGCACATCCGCACTGCCGCCCGGCACGGACGGAAGACCGCCGCAGCCTGCAAGGCCCAGTGCCAGTGCAGCGGCAACGGCCAGCGCGGCAAGGCGCTGGAGCAGGCCCGGGCGCTTCGGCTGATTTACTTTTTCTTTTTTGCAGTTTTCCACGATGTATTCTCTTTCTGTTGAATATTCTTTGGCTTATGGGCCGGGGCAGAATGCGGAGCAAAGCGCGCGCCCGGGCTGGGCTGACGGCCTGCCGGTGCGGCGGTGCGGCCCGCGTTCGGACGCTTGTTGCCCTTCTGGTTTGGGCGGACGGTATAGGTGCCGTCGTTGTGGATGGTCACCTCTGCTGCTTCCGCCCGGCGGGCAGAGCGCTGCACCGCGCGGCGGCCCTCAGCGGGCACCAGCAGCGGAATGAGGTCTTCCCGGTGGGTGATCTTCAGCGCCTTGACCACCTTTTCTGCGTTGCGGGGCTCATAGTATTGCAGCAGGGCGCGCTGCAGGGCTTTGCCCTCGGGGGTCTTTTCCACAAACACGGGTTTCAGGGTGTAGGGGTCAAGGCCGGTGTAGAACATGCAGGTGCTCACAGTGCCGGGCGTGGGGTAGAAATCCTGCACCTGCTCCGGGCGCATGTGGTTCTTATAGAGGTACTCCGCCAGATAGACGGCGTCCTTGAGGGTGCTGCCCGGGTGGCTGGACATGAGGTACGGCACAAGGTACTGCTTTTTGCCGGCCTTCTTGCTCAGTTCATAGAACTTATCCTTGAACTTGTTGAAGGTCTCGATGGGCGGCTTGCCCATGTAGGCCAGCGTGTTGGGGGCGCAGTGCTCCGGGGCCACTTTCAGCTGGCCGGAAACGTGGTACTCCACCAGTTCCTTAAAGAAGGTATCGTCCGGGTCCGCCATGAGGTAATCAAACCGGATGCCGCTGCGGATGAACACCTTTTTCACGCCGGGCAGTTCCCGCACGCGGCGCAGGATCTTGAGGTAATCGCTGTGGTCCACGATCATATGGGAGCAGGTGGTGGGTGCCAGGCAGTGCTTGCCGCCGTTGCACATGCCGCGCAGCATCTGCTCGCGGCAGGACGGGAAGCGGAAGTTTGCGGTCGGGCCGCCCACATCGTGGATGTAGCCCTTGAAGTTCGGCTCATGGGTCATGCGCTCGGCTTCCTCCACGATGCTGTCCGCGCTGCGGCTGGTGACGCGGCGGCCCTGATGCAGCTGGATGGCGCAGAAGTTGCAGCCGCCGAAGCAGCCGCGGTTCTGAATGATGGAAAACTGCACCTCCCGGATGGCAGGCACGCCGCCCATGGGTTCGTAGATGGGGTGATAGCGGCGGGTGTAGGACAGCGCATAGACCTTGTCCAGTTCCCAGCGCACCAGCGGTTTTGCCGGGATGTTCTGCACGAGGTACTTTTCGCTCTGCTTCTGCACAATGATCTGGCCGCTGACCACATCCTGATTGTCCATCTGGATGCGGCAGGCCTTGGCATAGGCGGTCTTATCGGCGGCCACCTTTTTGAAGCCGGCGCATTCCACATAGCGTTCCGGCAGGTGGTCAAAATCGGTCAGGTAGCAGGTGCCGTTCACATCGGTGATGGACTCCACCGGTTCGCCTGCTGCCAGACGGCGGGCGATCTCCACGGTCTGGTGTTCGCCCATGCCGAAGCTGATCAGGTCTGCCCCGGAGCTCTCCGCGATACTGGGCAGAACGGTGTCCATCCAGTAATCGTAGTGGGCAAACCGGCGCAGCGAGGCCTCCAGACCGCCCAGAATGACCGGCAGGTCGGGGTAGGCTTCCTTGGCAAGTTTGGTGTATACCGTAGCACTGCGGTCCGGGCGGGCACCGCCCTTGCCGCCGGGCGAATACTCGTCCTCTGCGCGGGGGATCTTGGCCACGGAATAATGGCTGACCATGCTGTCCACATTGCCGCCGCCGATGAAGAAGCCGTACTTCGGCTTTCCGAACCGTTTGAAGTCCTCACAGTCGGTGTAGCGGGGCTGGGCCAGCACGCCGATCTTATAGCCCTCCGCTTCCAGCAGGCGGCTGATGATGGCCGTGCCAAAGCTGGGGTGGTCCACATAGGCGTCGCCGCCTACGACCACAAAATCCAGCTGGTCCCATCCGCGGGCCTCCATATCGGCCTTGCTGATGGGAAGAAATTCGGTGTAGATCTGGGGGGATGAATGTTCCATAGTGCTCCTTAACCATCTGGCTTGTTCTCTCTTATTCCCCGGGCTGGTTCATCTGCATTTCCAGCCACTGCTGGCGGCTGATGAGCACAGCGCGGGGCTTTGCGCCCTCGTGCGGGCCAATGATGCCCCGCATTTCCATTTCGTCCATGATGCGGGCCGCGCGGGCATAGCCCAGCTTGCAGCGGCGCTGCAGCAGGCTGGTGGATGCCTGCCCCGCGTCAATGACCACTTCCACGGCCTGCTGGAACATCGGGTCGCTGTCCGAATCCTCGTCCGAATCCGCACCGCTGCTGCCCTTTTTGCCATCCTGGATGGCGTGCTTTTCCATGGCCTCGATCATGGCCTCGTCATACTGCACGGTGGCGCTGGACTTGATGAAGTCCAGCACACGGCTGATCTCTTCGTCCCGGACAAAGGTGCCCTGGATACGGGTGGGCTTGGGCGCCCCCACCGGCATGAACAGCATATCGCCCTGGCCCAGCAGTTTTTCGGCGCCGGCGCCATCCAGAATGGTGCGGCTGTCCACCTGGCTGGACACGGCAAAGGCGATACGGCTGGGAATGTTGGCTTTGATCAGGCCGGTGATGACGTCCACGCTGGGGCGCTGGGTGGCCACGATCAGGTGCATACCGGCGGCGCGGGCCTTCTGGGCAATGCGGCAGATGGAATCTTCCACATCCTTGCCCACGACCATCATCAGGTCGGCCAGCTCGTCGATGACAATGGCAATGTACGGCATCTTTTCCAGATCCGGCCGTTCTGCCGCCAGTTTGTTGAAGGATTTGATGTCACGCACATTGTTCTCTGCAAACATGTGATACCGGCGCTCCATCTCCTGCACCGCACTGCCCAGCGCGCCCGCCGCCTTGCGCGGCTCGGTGACCACGGGCATGAGCAGGTGCGGGATGCCGTTGTACTCAGCCAGTTCGACCACCTTGGGGTCGATGAGCAGCAGCTTGACGTCCTCCGGGCTGGAGCGGAACACCAGGCTCATGATGATGCTGTTGACGCAGACGGATTTGCCGCTGCCGGTGCTGCCTGCAATGAGCAGGTGGGGCATCTTGCACAGGTCCGCCACCTGGGCCACACCGGCAATGTCCTTGCCCAGTGCAATGCCCAAGGGCGAGGTCATGCGCAGAAAGCTCTGGCTCTCGAACACACTGCGGATATACACAGGCTGGCGCTTGTGGTTGGGCACCTCAATGCCAACCGCCGGCTTGCCGGGGATGGGCGCTTCCATACGGACGTCCGCAACGGCAAGGTTCAGGGCAATGTCGTCCGCCAGCGAGGTGATGCGGCTGATCTTGACGCCCGCCATGGGCTGCACCTCATACCGGGTGACCGACGGGCCGCGCGAGATATCCAGCACGCGGGTGCGCACGCCGAAACTTTCCAGCGTATCCACCAGCTTCTGGGCGTTGGCCTTCAGCTCATCCTGCGCGTTGGGGTCGCTCTCGTCCTGGGATTTTTCAAACAGCTCGATGGGCGGGTACTGATACTGGTACACATCCACCGGTTCGGCTTCTTCTGCCGGGGCGCTGGCCGCAGCCTGCTCCGAAACGGCAGGCTTTTCCATCGCTGCCGCCACCAGCGAACTGATGTCCTTTTCCTCCACCGGCTCGGACGTGATGCTGATCCAGCCATCCTCGTCCGGAGCACTGCGCATGGCTACAGCGTTCTCTGCGCTCACGCGGGGCGCAGCCGGCTGCACCGGCACAGCGGGCATCTCCGGCTGGATGGGCGCTGCCGTCGGCTGGGCAGCATCCTCTGCAGAGCCTGCCGGTGCAATGGGTGTTTCCAGAATGCCCGGCACGGCCTGCGAAGGCTGTGCTTCCGGCTCCGGTGCCGCAAAGAAATCCTCTGCTGCCGTCTCCACGGCATCCGGCACGATGGGCTGAATGGTGGCACGGGGGGCGGCCTTCTGCTGCGCCTGCAGCGGGTTCATGCCAAAGGTACCGCCCGGCCCGGGGATGAACGGCTCAATGGGCTCGCTGCCGCCCTCATTGACAGTGGTATGATCCGGGCCAAGGTCCACATCAAAGGGTGCACGGGGCCGCTGGGCGTGCACCCGCACCGGCGTCACTGCGGGCGCAGCGGGCTCCGGCTGGGTCGGGGCTTCCGGTTCAGCCGGCGGGGTTTCTTCTCCGCCTTCCAGCTCCTGGGTCACCTTATGGCCCCACTTCACCACGCCGGACATCCAGTCCGGCAGGCCAATGTGGAAGGCAGGCTCGTCCAGGTCGGCGTCTGCCTCGTCCTCGTAGGCTTCCATATCCTCGGTCTCATCGTAGTCTTCCTGTGCTTCCTGCTCCGCCTGCCGGGCCGCGGCACGTTCTGCGCGGCGGGCAGCGCCCTGCTCATAGACCGCAACGCCTTTTTCCTGCACGCCGCCTGCAACGCCGCACAGCCACTCCCAGACCTGGGCCGGGGTGAGCTCAAAAATGTACAGGCTGACGCAGAGCGCCAGCACCACCATGATCAGATTTGCTGCCGGGCGGCCGCACAGCAGCAGCAGATTGCCGCCCAGGAATGCCCCGATGGCACCGCCGGACAGCCACGCCTGATAACCGTTCTGGTAGCAGGCAGCCAGCATCTGAAAGGCAGACATGCCCTGCGGCTGGATGTCCGAAAAGACGATCACCGTGCCGCTGGCAAACACCAGCCCCAGGAATAATTTAAAAATGTGCGGCAGAAGATCCTCGCCGCGGGTATACAGCACCGCCAGGCAGCACAGTGCCGCCCCCAGCACAAAGCTGCCGCAGCCAAACAGGCCGAACAGCACATCGTGCAGCACCCGCCAGACGGAATCGCCCTGCACAAATGCCAGCACGATGAGCAGCAGGCCCGCAAACAGGGTGCCCAGCCCGGCCGGGAGCCGCTGTTCCGCCTGCTTTCTGCGCGTCGTCTTGCGCTTTGTCGTTGTTTTTCGTTTTTTTGTTGCCATTCTTCGTTGTTCCCCATGTTTGTCCTAGACACAATCTCTGATTTTATTATTGTACCACGCAGGCGGAGAAATGGCAAACCTATTGTTGTGTTTTTATCGTCCCTCGATCTCACCGTACAGCCACTGCAGGGCTTCGGCCAGACCGCCCAGTTCATCAATGAGCTTCTCCTTTACAGCGCGGCGACCGTCCAGCACGGTGCCCATGTCCATGACCAGTTCCCCTGTGTGGAGCATAAGGTCGGTGTAGCGCTGCTCGGTCATGCCGCTGTGGGCCGCTACAAATCCGGTGATGCGCTGCTGCATCTGGTCAAACCAGTGCATCGTCTGGGGTACGCCCAGAATCACCCCGGAGTGCCGCACCGGGTGCACAGTCATGGTGGCTGTGGGCACAATAAAGCTGTGCTGCGCGCTGACTGCCAGCGGGATACCGATGGAGTGGCCCCCGCCCAGCACCAGCGTGGCACTGGGCTTGGAGATGCTGGCAATGAGCTCTGCCAGCGCAAGCCCGGCTTCCACATCGCCGCCCACCGTGTTGAGCAGCACCAGCAGCCCCTCGATCTGCGGGTCCTCCTGCACCGCCACCAGTTGTGGAATGACGTGCTCATATTTCGTGGTCTTCTGCCCCTGCGGTGCTTCCGAGTGGCCCTCGATCTGCCCAATAACGGTCAGGCAGTGGATGGCATGGCCCCCGCGGCGCAGGGTCACCGTGCCAAAATCTTCGATCTGCTCCTTTTCCAGCCGCTGCTGCTCTGCCGGTTCTTCGTGTTTTGCCATGGATGCTTCTCCCCCATTTCCTTATTATAAGGTTCAGTCTGTCCCGCCGGGCGGGCCGCTATGCCTGTTTCCGCCCGCAAACACCGAAATCGCACGCCTTCCGGCGGCTGCTCCGCACCCTGCGCCTTAATTTTTGAAAATTTTTGCCATTTCACTTCGATAAAGATTTGACATTCTGCCCGGATGCTGTATACTTTAAAATAATTGGTATTGTAAATTGGTATCGCAGGATGATCGAGAAATTCTGTTCTACCCGCCCGTGTTCTGTGTATGCTGACAGAAACGGCGGTGCCTTTTTTGCAGAAAGGAGAAATCTTCTCATGAACACACCCGGAAAAGCTTCGCTTCCCGTAATCAAACGGCTTCCGAAATATTACCGCTATCTGCGCAGCCTGAAGGCAGACGGCATCACCAGCATCTCATCCCGGGAGCTGGCCGCCCAGATGGGCACCACCGCCTCGCAGGTGCGGCAGGACTTCAACTGCATCGGCGACGTGAATGGCCGGCAGGGCATCGGCTACTCGGTGGAGAACCTGCTTTCCATTCTGGAGCATCTGCTGTTCGGCAATGGCGACCGCCTGCCCACCATTCTCATCGGCTGCGGCCGTCTGGGCAAAGCCGTGAGCCGCTTCATCACCACAGACACCAACGGCTACAAGCTGATCGCCGCCTTTGATGTGGCGCAGGATGAAGTGGGCAGGGAGATCAGCGGCATCCAGATCCGCCACATTGACGAGCTGGAGGCCTTCTGCCAGGAGCATCACCCCGAGGTGGCTGTGCTCTGCGTCCCGCGCGATGGTGCACAGCAGGTGAGCGGCCGTCTGGTCAGCCTGGGCATCAAGGGCTTCTGGAACTTCTCCCATTATGACCTGTCCGTGCCGTATCCGGATGTCGTGGTGGAGAATGTTCACCTGGGCGACAGCCTCATGAGTCTGGGCTACCGCCTGCGGAACAATCAGGAGTAACGGCATGGCAAAATTGTATTTTCGCTACGGCGCCATGAACAGCGGCAAAAGCACCGCCCTGATGCAGGTCGCCCACAACTACGAAGAGCAGGGCATGCAGGTGCTCATTCTCAAGCCGCAGGTGGACACCAAGGGCGGCGACGAGCTGGTCAGCCGCCTGGGCGTGCGCCGCAAGGCAGACCTGCTCATTCCGCCGGAGATGGATGTGTTCGAGGCCGTCCGCACCGCCAGCCAGACCACAAAGCTGGCCTGTGTGCTGTGCGATGAGAGCCAGTTCTTCACCCCGGAGCAGGCAGAGCAGCTGTTCATGGTGACGGTGGATCTGAACATCCCGGTCATCTGCTACGGCCTGCGGGCAGATTTTTCGCTGAAAGGCTTCCCCGGTTCCACCCGCCTGCTGGAGCTGGCCCACACCATTGAAGAGATGAAGACCATCTGTACCTGCGGGCGCAAGGCCATCTGCAACTGCCGCAAGGTGAACGGCAAGTTCGTCTTTGAGGGTGAACAGGTCGCCATTGACCTGGAAAACGATGTGCAGTATGTCAGCATGTGCCCCCAGTGCTACTTCCGAGAAAAGCGCGCATTTTATGCTGCACGCAGCACTGCCCCTTCTCCAGAAGAATAAAGCTTTCGTCAAAGCGCCGCTTTTTGCGGCGCTTTTTTTGTGCGGCATTTGGCCGAGAAGGTGATATATCAATTCGTCCGTTCTGATATATCAATTTTGAAGGAAGACGAACGTATTTTGTTGTATTGATATATCAGTTTCAAAATCCGCCAAATCCGATTTTTTCTGCGTCGTCCTTTTCCTTGTATACAACATAGCTCCGTAAAAAACGGAAATGTTTACAAAATTATTGCAAAATTCAACGTTCTCTCCATCTCAACTCGCGCTTTTCTATGCAAAGTGTTGAAGTATACAAGTTGCACAGTTTTTCGGCCCAAGTTTATTCATTTCAGCAATGCCGTCAAATCGTTAAAGATTAGTACAGCAATATTTGTACGTTTTCGTTCCACATTCCTACGATTTCTGTCTTTCTTTTTTGTCTCCCTTTTGCTATCATAATTGTATACAAGGGGGTGTGTGCAGAACACCCCTTCAGAAGAAGACTCTGTTTTCTATTTAGGAGGAGAACAAAAATGAGCAAGGCAATTTCTCGTCGTGATTTCATGAAGGTTACTGGTGCTGTCGGCGCTGCCGGCCTGCTGGCTGCCTGCGGCGGCAACTCCGCTGCTTCCAGCTCCACCGCTGCTTCTACTGCATCTTCCGCTCCGGCTGCTTCTGCAGACGACAGCCTGGCCCTGTCTGACGGCCCCGTTTCCATGACCATCAGCTGGTGGGGCGGCGACAGCCGTCACGAGGCTTACCAGAACGCCATCAAGGAGTTCGAAGCTGAACACAGCAACATCACCATCGAGCCCACCTTTGCCGCATGGTCCGGCTGGGAAGAGAAGATGGCTGCAGCCTTCATCGCAGGCAATGCCCAGGATGTCTGCCAGGTCAACTGGAACTGGCTGTACAACTACTCTGCAGACGGCAGCAAGTTCGTCGATCTGAACACCGTTTCCAAGTTCCTGGATCTGACTCAGTGGGATGCAAGCGCCCTGAGCGCCTGCTACGTTGCAAATTCTCAGCAGTGCGTGCCTGTTTCCATGACCGGCCGTATCTTCTTCTGGAACATGACCACCTTCAATAAGGCTGGCATCACCGAAGTTCCCAAGACTCTGGACGACCTGATGGCTGCCGGCAAGGCATTCCAGGAGAAGCTGGGCGATGACTACTATCCCCTGCACCTGGGCGCATACGACCGTATGATCCTGATGGTCTTCTACCTCGAGTCTAAGTACGGCAAGGACTGGGCTGACCCCGTCACCTCTACCCTGAACTACACCGAGGACGAGATTGTTGAAGGTCTGGACTTCATCAAGAGCCTGGTCGATGGCCACGTCATGATGAACCTGAAGACCTACTACGCTGCGAACTCCGATACCGCTACCCACCAGTCCAACGAGTGGATCACCGGTAAGATCGCAGGCATCTTTGAGTGGGATTCCGCTGCTTCCAAGTACGCTTCCGCTCTGGATGACGACAACAAGGACGGCTTCACCGTCGGCGAGGAGATCAAGTTCGGTGATACCAACGGCGGTTTCTCCAAGGTCTCCATGGGCCTGGCTATCACCCAGACCTGCGAGCATGTTGCCGAGGCTGCTTCTCTGATCAACTTCCTGCTGAACGAGGAGAAGGGCGCTGCCATCATGGGTTCCGAGTGCGGCATCCCCGCTTCCAAGGCTGGTCTGGCTGCTGCGCAGGCTGCCGGCGCCGTCAAGGATATGGTCGCTGACGCAAATGCCAAGGTCATGGCCTTTGTCACCAACCAGCTGGATCCCCTGTTCGAGAACAACGACCTGAAGGCTTCCGGCACCGGCGTCTATCAGGATGTGTTCGACAGCATCGACTACGGCGAAAGCACCACCGCTGATGCTGTTACCACCCTGCTGGACGGCATGGAGTCTGTGGGCTACACCATCGCCTAAGTTCTCCGCTCAGCCTGCGGGCTGACTGTACATCCTGATGATATCGGGGGCATCTGCCGCTCACCCCGGCAGATGTCCCTTTTTCACAGGGATATGTTACAAAATTTTGACAAAGCTGTATCGCAGTTATGTCTTTCCCATCCATCCTGCTTCGAAATTCCTTAAAAAGGAGGATTTCCCAGATGAAAGAAAGCAAAGCACCTTCCGTCGGGCGCACTCCGTTCCAGAAGTGGCTCGATAAATATCAGGGTCTGTTCTATCTGATCCCCTGGATCATCGGTTTTGTGGTCTTCAAGGCAGTTCCGTTCGGCCAGTCGCTGTATTACAGCTTCACCGATATGAACTTCTTCAAGAACGGCACCACCTTCGTGGGCCTGCAGAACTACATCACCGCCTTTACCACCACCAAGATCACCAAGGCCCTGATCATCACCTTCAAGTACGCGTTCATCACCGTGCCGCTGAAGCTGATCTTCGCGCTGTTCATCGCATACATCCTGAACTTCAAGATCGCATGCGTGAACCTGTTCCGCACCATTTACTACATCCCGTCCATCCTGGGCGGCTCGGTCGCAATCGCTGTGCTGTGGAAAGCAGTGTTCAGCGTGGACGGCCTGCTGAACACCGTGCTGCGCGCCGTGACCTTTGGTCTGGTGCAGGGTCCGGAGTGGCTGAGCGACCCCAACTACGCGCTGTGGATCATCTGCTTCCTGCGCATCTGGCAGTTCGGTTCCGCCATGGTGCTGTTCCTGGCTGCTCTGAAGGGTGTGCCCGCAGACCTGTACGAGGCTGCTACCATTGATGGTGCCGGCAAGTGGCGCCAGTTCTTCTCCATCACCGTTCCGATGATCACGCCCATTATCTTCTACAACCTGGTCACCCAGATCTGCCAGGCTTTCCAGGAGTTCAATGGCCCGTACATCATCACCAACGGCGGTCCCCGCGGTTCCACCACCCTGATCTCCCTGCTGGTTTACAACTACGCGTTCAAGTCTTATGACATGGGTATGGCATCCGCTCTGGCATGGATCATGTTCATCATCGTCTGCATCCTGACGATCATTGCATTCACCAGCCAGAAGAAGTGGGTCTATTACTCTGACGAAAGGTAAGGTGACCAGAATGGGAATGAAAGCATCCAACGCCATTGCGACGTTCTTCAAGTATTTTGTGCTGATCCTGGTCGGCATTATCATGATCTACCCTCTGCTGTGGATGATCAGCGCCACCTTTAAGGACAACAGCGAGATCTTTGCAGGCATCAGCCTGTGGATCAAGAACCCCACCCTGGATGGCTACCGCAACGCTCTGAACAACTTCGGCGGTTCCATCAACATCCTGCAGGCCATGCTCAACACCTACTCCTACGTTCTCCCCAAGGTGATCTGCACTGTTGTGTCTGCCTGCATTGCCGCTTACGGCTTCGGCCGTTTCGACTTCCCCGGCCGCAAGCTGATGTTCAACATCATGCTGGCCACCCTGTTCCTGCCCCAGGTCGTTCTGAACGTGCCGCAGTACCTGCTGTACAACAAGTTCGGCTGGCTGGACAGCCCCTTCTACCTGGCCATCTGGGTCCACACTGCATTTGCAACTGAGACCTACTTCGTTTATCAGCTGATCCAGTTCATGCGCAACGTCCCGCGCGATCTGGACGAGGCTGCTGCCATTGACGGCTGCTCCTCCTTCCAGACCCTGTACAAGGTCATTGTCCCCATGCTGATGCCCGCTCTGGTGTCCTGCGCACTGTTCCAGTTCATGTGGAGCTGCAACGACTTCATGGGCCCGCTGCTCTACGTCAGCACCCCCGGCAAGTACCCGATGTCCCTGTTCGTCAAGCTGTCCATGGACGGTGATACCGGTTTCGCATGGAACAAGATCCTTGCTCTGTCCCTGATCTCCATCCTGCCGCAGCTGATCGTCTTCTTCTGTGCACAGGATCAGTTCGTTGAAGGTATCTCTGCTGGTGCCGTCAAGGGCTAAGCCCGAGCACCCCTGCGCAGAGCCTTTCCCGTAAACAAACACCCCCTGTGCCGTTTCCCGTAAAATGGCGCAGGGGGTGTTTCTTATTTCTTGTGTCCCTTCCGGTACTGCAGCGGGCCGGTGCCCATCACCTCGCGGAACACCCGCCGGAAATGGGCAGCTGAGGCAAAGCCGGTCTGCTCTGCCACGGCGCTGATGCTCAGTTCCGTGGTCTCCAACAGCTTCTGGGCCGCTTCGATGCGGCGGTTGTTGATGTAATCCACGATGGACTGGCCCGTCACCCGCCGGAACAGCCGGCTGAGGTAATAGGGCGAAAGGTAAAACCGCGCCGCCACCTCGCTGAGCGAAAACTTTTGCTGGTAGTTGGCGGCAAGGTATGCGCAGATCTGCTCCACGGTCTCATTGTGGGGCCGGGCCACCGCGCTGCTCTCCGCAATGCATTCCTGCTCCACATAATGCAGGATCAGCATCAGGTAGAGCGCTCCGGGGTATTCCGGCTCTTCCATGGCGCTGTGCATCATCTCCAGCAGAGTGCGCAGGCGGTTGGTCCACTGCACCGGGCCGTACAGCACCGTCTGCTGCCCGGCCGCAAACAGGCGGGCAAAATCCCGCTGGCTGACGCTGCGCATCTCGTGCAGCACGCTCAGCGGGAAACTGCAGCCCACCAGCTCCGGCACGGTATATCCGGCCTGCTGGAAGCCGCCGCCGCCCGCCCCCAGCAGCAGTGCACTGCCCGGGTTGACCAGAACGCTCTGGTCCCCCGTGTGCAGGGTGCAGCTGCCCTCGGACACCAGCAGCAGGTAGCAGATCTCCTCATCTGCCGGCAGTTCCAGGCTGCCGCTGGTCAGGCGCAGTGTAAATGCCTTGACCAGACTGTTCAGTTTTTCCCGCTCTGCTTTCATGAAACGATCCTTTCTTTTTTCCTTCGATGCGAGAAGAATGTATCGCTAAATCACAACCTATGATAGCACACCCGCCCGCTGTGGGCAAGCAGCTCTCATTTAACTTTGAATCAGGAGGTTTCCCCATGAATCTTTCACTCATCCGTACTATGACGCGCAGCGCCGTTTTTGAACTGGAAAACGGCCTGTGCTTCCGCCCGGCCCACCCGTTCACTGTTACGCTGAACGGCGAGACCGTTTATGAAGCCTGCAATACCAACGTGTTCTCCCTCTTCTCCCTGCTGCCCGGCACCGCCTACACCGTCGGCGTGCAGGCTGAGGGCGAGATTTTGACGCTGGACTTTACCACCGAGGCTGAGACCTTCTTTGTGGATGCCTCCCGCTACGGCCTGGTGGGCGACGGTGAAACAGACAACACCGTCAAACTGCAGGCTGCTCTCTCCACCTGTCCCAAGGGCGGCACGGTGTATGTGCCTGCAGGCCGCTACCGCACTTCCAGTCTCTTTCTGAAGAGCTGCACCACCCTGTATCTGGAAAAAGGTGCCGTGCTGCTGGGCGACAATGACCGCACCCACTACCCCATCCTGCCCGGCGTGCTGCCCAGCGAAAATGAGGTGGATGAGTATTACCTGACCGGCTGGGAAGGCAACCCGCTTTCCAGCTTTGCCGGCCTGCTGAACATCACCCAGGTGCATGACGTCGTCGTGACCGGTGAAGGAACCCTGGACTGCGACGCCCAGAACGGCGACTGGTGGGTAAACCCCAAGGTCAAGCGCATCGCCTGGCGCCCCCGCGCCGTGGCCATGGTGGACAGCGAGAATGTCTGCCTGCACGGCATCACCGTCCAGAACAGCTACTCCTGGACCATCCACCCCATCTTTGTCAAGCAGCTGGATCTGCTCAACTTCAACATCAACAACCCCTACAATGCCCCCAATACGGATGGCATTGACCCGGAGAGCTGCGAGCACACCCGCATCATCGGCGTGAACATCCACGTCGGTGACGACTGCATCGCCATGAAGGCCAGCAAGGTGTTCCTGGGCATGAAGCTGAAGAAGAGCTGCATCCACACCGTTATTCGCAACTGCCTGCTGGATAAGGGCCATGGCGGCATCGTCATCGGCAGCGAGATGAGCGGCGGCGTCAAGGATATGGTGGTCACCCAGTGCCTGATGGACCACACCGACCGCGGCCTGCGCGTCAAGACCCGCCGCGGCCGCGGCAACACCGCCGTCATCGACGGACTGGTGTTCCGCAATGTGGAGATGCGCGGCGTCAAGACTCCGTTCGTCATCAACATGTTCTACTTCTGTGACCCGGACGGCCACGGCCCCTACGTGCAGTGCCGCGACGCCATGCCGGTGGACGAGTACACCCCGAAGCTGGGCACCCTGACCATGGAAAACATCGTGGCCACCGATGCCCAGTTTGCCGGCTGCTACTTCGACGGCCTGCCCGAGCAGCCCATTGAGCGCGTTTCCATGAAGAATGTCACCATTACCTTTGACCCCAACGCCCAGGAAGGCCAGGCTGCCATGGCAGACAACCGCCCGCACGTGAAAAAGCTGGCCATCTATGCGGAGAACGTCAAGGAGATCGACCTGCACAACGTAAAAATCGAAGGCTATGAAGGCGAGCGCCTGCACTTTGCCAACGTCGGCCATTTTGAGGAGGACTGAACCCATGACTCATGAAGAGATCCTGTCCATGCTGGGCAACTACGTCGACTACCTGATTGCCAATTCCAGCGCGGAGGCCCCGATGTGGAACATCGAAAAGGTGCGCAGCGGCAAGCCCAACAAGTGGAACTACATCGACGGCTGCATGATCACCGCCTGCCTGAGCCTGTACAAGACCACCGGCGACGAGAAATATCTGCAGTTTTCCAAAGATTTCATCGACTACTTTGTCCAGGAGGATGGCTCCATCAAGACCTACGACCCCAAGGAGTACAACCTGGACAACATCAACCAGGGCAAAAACCTGTTCATCCTGTATGACATCTTCGGGGATGAAAAATACCGCAAGGCCATTGACACCATCCGCAGCCAGCTGCTCACCCAGCCCCGCACCAAAGAAGGCAACTTCTGGCACAAGGACATTTACCCGTGGCAGGTGTGGCTGGACGGCACCTACATGGCCCAGCCCTTCTATATGGAATATGAGACCCGCTATAACAAGATGCAGGGCTGCATTGACAGCTACAAGCAGTTCATGAACATCCGCAGGCACATGCGGGACGAAAAGACCGGCCTGTATTATCACGGCTACGATGAGAGCCGCCAGATGTACTGGGCTGACCCCGTGACCGGCTGCAGCCCCAACTTCTGGCTGCGTGCCATGGGCTGGTTCATGGTGGCCATGGTGGATGTGCTGGAGCGCATGGACGAGCAGCTGTACAACGAATACCGCGGCATCATGGCCATGCTGAAGCAGACCATCGAGGACGTGCACAAGTTCCAGGATGAGGAGACCGGCATGTTCTGGCAGGTGATGGATCACCCCGGCATCGAGGGCAACTATCTGGAAACCAGCGGCAGCGCCCTGTTCGCCTATGCTGTGCTCAAGGGTGTGCGCCTGGGCTACCTGCCCAAGCGGATGGCCGCCTGGGCAGAAAAAGCCTTCTACGGCACCTGCGACAAATACCTTTCTCAGAACCCGGACGGCAGCCTGCAGCTGGGCGGCATCTGCCTGGTCGCCGGCCTTGGCGGCAAGGACCACCGCGACGGCAGTCTGGCCTACTATTTCAGTGAGCCGGTCGTCTGCAACGACGCCAAGGGCGTCGGCCCGCTGGTGCTGGCTTACACCGAAATGATTGCAAGGAAAAAGTAATTTTTCTCTTCCTGTCAAAATGCCCGCTTCCCTGTGGAAGCGAGCATTTTACATTGCATTTTGTCAAATTCTATGCTATTCTTAGCTTGCCGCTGATACGCGGCAAGGCACTGCACATACGGCAGGCGGTTTTTAAGCCCTCACTTCCCAGAAAGGAGGTGAGCGTGATGCCTATTACGATAACGTTTCATCTCTTCGGACTGACGTTCACTCTTCGTATTAAAAGGTAAAACCGCCACCTCTGCCAAGGTGACGGTTTTCAACTAAACCTCAATCCAAGGGCAACCGCTTGTCGCAGTGCCTTTTCTATTTGTAGTATAGTGTGGATTTTTCCTTTTGTCAAGCACTTCGAATGTTTCGAGGTGCTTTTTTATTCCCCGCCACGCTCCCGCTCGTCTTTCAGAATGGCCGTCAGGTGCTGCATCGTGTTGACGGTGCGGCGCAGCTCCTCTTCGCCAAGCTCCTCCCGCAGGCGGGTATAGCAGCGTTTCATAAAGTCGCGCTCTTCCGCCATTAACTCTACGGCCTTGCTGGACAGCTCCACATAGGTGCGCCCGGCTGCGCGGTCGGTCTTCCAGACCACATAGCCGCTGTCCTGCAGCTTCTCAATGCCCTTGGAAAGCTCGGTCACTTTCACGCCCATGGCAGCGGCCAGGTCCGCCAGATAGAGCTTTTCGTCCGGGTGAGCTTCCTGCTGCATCTTGATGTAAAACAGCACGAGGTAATCCGCCCGCTGGATGGTATTGAACACCCGGTCAATGTCAAAATTGTGCAGGAAGAACCACTCTTCCGGATGCTGCTTCATCGGTTCCATGCTCATGGCTGTTCCTCCTCTCAGGCGCGTGCGTCGCGCGGAATGTAATCGTGGGTGCCGCCCAGGCTCTTGTAGGCCGGGCGGATGATCTTGTTGGCGCTGAGCAGTTCCTCGATGCGGTGAGCACTCCAGCCCATGATGCGGGCCACCGCAAACAGCGGGGTATACAGCTCCATGGGGATGCCCAGCATATCGTACACAAAGCCGCTGTAGAAGTCCACATTGGGGCTGACACCCTTGAAGATCTTGCGCTCACCGGCGATCAGCTGCGGTGCCATTCGCTCGATCTTGTTGTAAAGAGCAAGATCCTGATCGCGGCCCTTTTCATGCGCCAGCTGCTCCACATAGCTCTTGAACACCACCTCACGCGGGTCGCTGAGGGAATAAACCGCATGACCCATGCCGTAAATGAGGCCCTTGTGGTCAAAGGCTTCACCGTGCAGCAGCTTTTTCAGGTAGGCTTCCAGTTCCTCGTCGTCCTCCTGGTCGTGGAGGTTGTCGCGGATGTTCTGCATCATCTGCATGACCATCAGGTTTGCACCGCCGTGGCGCGGGCCCTTGAGCGAGCACAGCGCTGCCGCCATGGCGGAATACGTATCCGTGCCGGAAGAGGTGACCACGCGGGTGGTAAAGGTGGAGTTGTTGCCGCCGCCGTGCTCTGCGTGCAGCAGCAGGGCCACATCCAGCACGCGGGCTTCCAGCTCCGTGTACTGCATATCCGGCCGCAGCATCCGCAGGAAGTTTTCTGCTGTGGACAGCTCCGGGTCCGGGCGGTGGATGTACATGCTGCCGTTCTTCTCATAATGGTCGTAGGCGTGGTAGCCGTACACTGCCAACATGGGGAAAATGCTGGCCAGCTGGATGCTCTGGCGCAGCACATTCGGAATGGACAGGTCCGAGGCCTTGGGGTCATAGGATGCCAGCGTCAGCACGCTGCGGGCCATGGAGTTCATGATATCATGGCTGGGCGCTTTCATGATGACGTCACGGGTAAAATTGGTGGGCATGGTGCGGCAGGCCCCCAGCACCCCGCAGAACTCTTCGAGTTTTTCCGGGGTGGGCAGCTCACCGAACAGCAGCAAGTGGCCAGCCTCTTCAAAGGCAAAGCGTCCGCCGCGGGAGCCGCGGATCAGGTCCTTGACGTCATAGCCGCGGTAGAGCAGCTGGCCGTCGCAGGGGCGCTTGACCCCATCCACATACTCAAACGCACGGATGTCCGAAATATTGGTCAGACCCGCCAGCACGCCCTTGCCGTTTTCATCGCGCAGGCCCGCCTTTACGCCAAACTCCTGGTACAGGTCCTTGCTGATGCGGTCATGCTCCGCACACAGCGGCTGCTGCTGGTCAAAATATCCCATCACGTTCTGCAGATAATCCATGGACTTGTTGCTCCTTTCCCGCGCTGTCTAAAATTAAGTACCCTTTTAGATTACAGAACGGATATTTCGGTGTCAATCAATTATTTGTAAACAAAAAGAAAACAAAAAGTCGGAGCAGCTCGAATTTTCTCGCACCGGAACGGTTTGTACAGAATCTCTCCTGTTCAGCTGCCGCCGGGTGTGCTACAATCAAAGCAGTATTTTTGCAGGGAGGACTGCTGCCATGAAGAGCCACGCGGTGCTGAACGATGATTTTGCCTATGAGGTATTGTCCGTAGTGGAAGAGATCCCGGAAGGGTGCGTGGCCACCTATGGGCAGATCGCACAGCTGATCGGGTACCCCAAAAATTCCCGGCTGGTGGCGCGTGTGCTGGCCCGGGCGGAATTTTACGGGCAGTTCCCCTGCCACCGGGTGGTCAACCATGCAGGCCGTACCGCACCCGGCTGGCCGGAACAGGCGTTTCTGCTGCGGCAGGAGGGCGTCCCCCTCAAGGACGAGACACACGTTGACTTAAAGCAGGCACAATGGCATTGCTGAATGAACAAGAGGCTGTTGCAAAATACAGCGCTCAATTTTCAAACGATATAACGAGATAATTTTGACTGCGTTTTTCTAAAATTAAAGCAAGTGCAACACTTCTTCTCGAAAACCAAAAATTTTTGATGGAGATGTGATGCACTTGCTTTTTTGCGTTATTCGATTTAACGATTATTTTTGAATACTACTAAGAGTATCCATGTTGCACCATTTTGCAACAGCCCCCCGTTATTTATGCCCCGGCTGGAATTTCAAACGTCCGGTTTGCTGCCGGGTTCCAATACACTACCTCGATTCTTCCGCCCTGTGCACGCAGCTTTTCGGCCGTCTCGGGCGGAACATCCCCGCTGTTGAGCAGCGTAGCGGCATCCGTTTCTGCCGTCAGCTTGTGTTTGCACAATGCGCTGCTGTTCCACTTTCCGCCACTATAAAAGGCCATTGCGCCGAAGCTTCCATCCAGAATCCCGGCAAGGTCCTTCTTCATCTGCTCATAATCGGAGTTGTATGCCTCGTACGAACCATGCCACAGCCCGAAGAACAGCGAGAACACCGCACCCAGCTCGATCTGCAGGTCTTCCTCGCAGGCAGGGTTTTTCACCACCAGCGCCAGATCATCGTTTTCCATATAGTCAAAGTCCGCTTCCTCGCTGGTGTGGACCGAAACGCTCTGGTCTTTCAGCAGCGCCATCAGCTCGTCCTTCTTGTCCATCGTGCGGTCAATTTCCCTGTAGTAACCATTCAGGTTTGCGTTCATGGGCAGTTCCTCCTTTTCATCCCTTATTGGACTTCTTCTTTCCGTTGAAGTGGACCTCCCGTTTGGACAATGCACAAACGACTTCAATATGTTCGCTCTGCGGGAACATATCAACTGGGGTGGCAGCCTCCATCTGATAGCCTTTCTTCGTCAGAAGAGCGAGGTCGCGGGCAAGGGTGACGGGGTTGCAGCTGACGTAGACCACACGCTTCGGGGCCATGCGGGCCACGCTGTCGATGAACTGCGGCGTTGAGCCCTCCCGGGGCGGGTCCATGAAAATGACGTCCGCCCGCTCACCGGCAGCAGCGGCCTCGCTGATCCACTGGGTGGCATCTGCCGCAAAGAAACGGGCATTCTTCACGCCATTGTGCTTTGCGTTGCCAATGGCATCGTGTACGGCATCGCGGTTCAGTTCCACACCCACCACCTGCTTTGCCTTGCCGCAGGCCGTCAGACCGATGGTGCCAATGCCGCAGTAGGCATCCAGCACCACTTCTTTGCCGGTGAGCCGGGTAGCTTCCACAGCCAGGCCGTACAACACCTCGGTCTGCACCGGGTTCACCTGATAAAAGCTGCGCGGACTCAGGGCGTAGGTCTTGCCGCAGAGCGTGTCCAGAATGAATCCCTTGCCGTACAGTACCTTTTCCGCCTCGCCCAGCACCACGCTGGTCTTGCGCGGGTTCACATTCTGCACGATGGTGGTCACGGTCACGCCGCGCTTTTCGGCGGCGTCCAGCAGGGCGCGCACAAAGTTTTTGGCCCCCGGCAGCACCGGCTGGGCCGTGACCAGCACCACCATCACCTGTCCGGTGGCAACGCCGCGCCGCAGCAGGCAATGGCGCAGCAGGCCGGTACCCTTATCCTCATTGTAGGGCTGGTAATGGCAGGTGTTGGCAGCTTCCCGCACAGCCAGCATGGTTTTGTCCAGCACTTCGTCCTGCAGCAGGCAGCTTTCCACCGGCAGCACCTTGTGGGTCCCGGCGGCATAAATGCCGGAGGTCAGTTTTCCACCAAAGCCGGGCGCAAAGGTGGAGATTACCTTATTGCGGTAGTGGTACGGGTGCTCCATGCCCCGGATGGGGTGCACCGGGCCGTATCGCCCGATGAGTTCCCGCACACGGGCTTCCTTCTGTTTCAGTTGTTCGGCATAGTCCAGCTGCAGCAGCGGGCAGCCGCCGCAGTGCTTGGCACGCAGTTTGCAATCCATGGTCGTTCCTCTCTCCTTTTTAACCGTAGGGGTCGTACAGATCGTAATCCTCCGTCTCCTGATGCTTCTCTTCCAACACGCGGATGACCTGTTCCAGCTCACTCTGGCTGCAGCCGCTCTCGCTGACCAGCGCATGAACGGCGGCAGCAAGGTCGCCGTCAAACAGGATATCCAGCCGCTGGCGCATACTCCACACGCCGTAGGCCCGCCGGGTGATGACCGGGGTATAGGTGTTGTGGTTCTGTTCCCGGCCCCGCTTCACCCAGCCTTTTTCTTCCAGCCGGTACAAAAAGTTGAGCACGGTGGCCGCTGCCCAGCCCTTTTGCTTCAACTGGCGGTCAATGTCCCGCCGGGTGACAGGCGGACGGCAGGCCCACACCGCCAGCATGACCTGTTCCTCTGCAGCCGACAGCGGTTTGATGCTGTCCGGGATGCCGTACATCCGTGTTCCCCCTTTCTGCACATTTTTATTTTACATTTGTCTTTGTTTTACCAGTATACCCGATTTTTGCACAAAGTGCAAGAGGCGAAAATGCTGATGAAATCAGGTGTTTTCCGCAATATTTTACATTTATCTCAATTTTTGTCCTCGCAACAAATACATTTGTGTGCTTTGTGCTTTCAGGGCCGCTTTGCGCCATACATCTTTGTGCAAAGATACCCTTGTTTTTGCCCATCCAAAACCGGTATACTACGGCTACAGCAAGAAACAAGAGCATCCTCTATTTTAGACGATGCTGTGCGATACAGGAAAAGGAGAGGTTCATTATGGCACGAGTATACAACTTCAGCGCGGGCCCCAGCATGCTGCCCGAGAAGGTCCTCAAGCAGGCACAGGCAGAGCTGCTCGAATACGGCGACAGCGGCCAGAGCGTGATGGAGATGAGCCACCGCAGCAAGTGGTTCGACGCCATCATCAAGGATACCGAAGCCACCCTGCGCCGCGTGATGAACATCCCGGATAACTACAAGGTTGGATTCTTCCAGGGCGGTGCGACCCAGCAGTTCGCCATGGTGCCGCTGAACTTTATGACCACCGGCAAGGCCGACTATCTGGTCACCGGCAACTTCTCGAACCTGGCCGCCAAGGAAGCCGCCAAGTTCGGCGAGGCAAAAATCGTGGCTTCCAGCAAGGATAAGAACTTCACCTATATCCCGGACGTCAACGCCATTGACTACGACAAGGATGCCAGCTACATCCACATCTGCCAGAACAACACCATCTTCGGCACCCAGTACGTAGAGGTGCCTCAGGTAGAGGGTGTGCCGCTGGTGGCGGATATGAGCTCCATGATCCTCTCCAAGCCGGTGGATGTGACCAAGTACGGCTGCATCTACTTCGGCGTACAGAAGAACGTTGCCCCCGCCGGCATGGCCATTGCCATCATCCGCGATGACCTGCTGGGCCACGCAGCGGACAATGTGCCCACTATGATGAACTACACCACCCTGCTGAACAAGGACAGCATGTACAACACGCCGCCGTGCTGGTGCATCTACATGACCGGCCTGGTGCTGAAGTACCTGGAAAACGACATCGGCGGCCTGGAAAACATGCAGAAGATCAACGAGGCCAAGGCCAAGGTGCTGTACGATTATCTGGACGGCCAGGACTTCTTCAACAACCCTGTCGAGCACCGTTACCGCAGCACGATGAACGTCACCTTCACCAGCCCGAACGCCGACCTGGACAAAAAGTTCTGCGCCGAGGCTGCAGAAGCCGGTTTCGTGAACCTGAAGGGCCACCGTCTGGTGGGCGGTATGCGCGCTTCCATCTACAATGCAATGCCTGCCGAGGGCATCGACAAGCTGGTGGACTTCATGGAGAAGTTCCGCAAAGAGAATGCATAAAACCCTCTCAGCCTCACTTCGTTCGGCAGCTCCCCCGAAAGGGGAGCTTTTTGCAGAAGGATAATTTCAGCGAATCGCTCGTAAAGCTCGCCCTTCGGGAGAGCTGGCACGGCGGAAGCCGTGACTGAGAGGGTTCCTGTATTATAGAAGGGAATTTAACTATGTACACCATCAAGACTTTGAACGCCATCAGCCCAGTGGGCCTGGCAAAGCTGCCCAAAAATCAGTTTGACGTTGCTGTGGACACCGATGCCCCGGACGGCATCCTCGTCCGCTCGGCAGATCTGCTGAACACCACTTTCAACGACAACCTGCTGGCCATCGCCCGTGCCGGTGCCGGCGTCAACAATATCCCGCTGGACCGCTGCAGTGAGCAGGGCATCGTGGTGTTCAACACGCCCGGTGCCAATGCCAACGCCGTGGCGGAGCTGGTCATCGGAATGCTGATCGCCGGCAGCCGCAATGTGGCTGCTGCCGCCCAGTGGTGCCAGGGTCTGGCCGGGGACCCCGCCATGGCCAAGAGCGTGGAAAAGGGCAAGAAGCAGTTCGTCGGCAATGAGATCAAGGGCAAGACGCTGGGCGTCATCGGCCTGGGTGCCATTGGCTCCCGTGTGGCAAACTGTGCCATTGAACTGGGCATGGAGGTTTACGGCTACGACCCCTACATCTCCATTGAGGCAGCCTGGAATCTGAGCAGCCAGGTACACCACTGCGTCAACCTGAACGACATGCTGCCGCTGTGCGATTACATCACCATCCATGTGCCCTACCTGCCCACCACCAAGGACACCATCAATGCCCAGACGCTGGCATTGTGCAAGGACGGCGTCAAGATCCTGAACTACGCCCGCGGCGAACTGGTGAACACGCAGGCTCTGCTGGATGCCATGGAGTCCGGCAAGGTCTCCGGCTATATGACCGACTTCCCGTCCGAGGCCATCCTCGGCAAGCCGGGCATCGTCTGCACCCCGCATCTGGGCGCTTCCACCCCGGAAGCTGAGGACAACTGCGCCGTGATGGCCGCACAGGAGATCAGCGACTACTTGAAGAATGGCAACATCACTCACTCGGTGAATATGCCAGAGGTGCGTCAGCCACGTGCCGGCGGCAAGCGCATCTGCATTATTCATAAGAACGAGCCCGGCATGATCAGCCAGATCACCGCACTGACCACCGAGGCCGGTCTGAACATCGAGAACATGGTGAACAAGAGCAAGAAGAACATGGCTTACACCATGCTGGACGCCACCGGCGCTGTGGATGCCAAGCTGGCAGAAAAGCTGTCCGCCGTGCCCGCCGTCATCCGGGTGCGCATCCTGTAAGCAGTATTCTATAAGAGGGGTTTCCGCCCGCCGCAGGCAACGAGGTCTGCGGCGGGCGTTTTGCATGGCTGCAGGGCATTCCGTTCAGGCGCGATCCGGTTTGTAATTTTTGTCCAAATTGGAAATTTCCAGTTCGTGCAAAGCGCAGTTAGTTCAGCTTTACAAACTGTAGTTTGTTGCAAAAAACACGTTGGGATAGCGTTTTCAAACTACTTTTCGTAAAAAGTTTATACATATTAACATACGCAAAATCCCTTGAAAAATGGAAAAAATGTGCTACAATAGCCTCGACGTCAGGGCGCTGTGCCCTGTTTGCCATCCGGTTTTTACCGGTCCATTTATCTTACGGGCTGCAAGGCCCTCAAACCAGAAATAGAAAAAGGTAGGGAAACAACTATGATCAATATGAAGAAGGTCGCACTGTTCGCCGCTGGCACCCTGTTCGGTTCCGCCGGTTTCAAGATCCTGTCCAGCAAGGACGCCAAGAAGGTCTACACTCAGACCACCGCTGCTGTGCTGCGCATGAAGGACTCCACCATGGAGACCGTCAGCAAGGTGCAGGAGCAGGCCGGTGACATCCTGGCCGACGCAAAGGCCATCAATGAGGCCCGCGCACAGGAGGCCGAGGCTGCTGTCATCGAGGATGCCGCAGAAGAGAAGACCGAGGAATAATCTCGCAGCTTGTGGGAGCCGCCTTCGGGCGGCTCTTTTTCATGAGATTCGGAAGCATCGCAGACCTGCCGGTTCTGCCCGGCACGCACTGCTGCAATTGCGATAAGAGGTTTATTCAGTATGAAATGTACCATTTTGCATGAGAGCCGCGGCCGGATGCGCGTCCATGTGGAAGCTGTCCGCATGACGCTGCACCGCGCCGATGTGCTGGAAGCGTATCTCAATCACCACGATGCCATTCTGCAGGCAACCGTTTATGAGCGCACTGGTGACGTGGTCATCACCTACACCGGCAAGCGCGCAGATGCCGTTGCCGCACTGGCGCACTACAAATTCGATGTGGCTGAGAACGACGCACTGGTCACCACCGCTGACAGCCGCAAGCTGAACCGGGAATACCAGGATAAGATGTTCAATCTGGTGGCAGGCCGGGCCCTGCGCAAGCTGTTCCTGCCCGCACCGCTGGCTGCTGCTTACACCGTATTCCGTTCGGTGAGCTTTATCTGGAAGGGTGTCCGCTGCCTGCTGCACCGCAAGCTGGAAGTGGAAGTGCTGGATGCACTGAGCATCGGCGTTTCCATCCTGCGCGGCGGCTTTGCTACTGCCGGGTCGGTCATGTTCCTGCTGAATCTGGGCTCTCTGCTGGAAGAGTGGACCCGCAAGAAGAGTCTGGACGATCTGGCCCGCAGCATGGCCCTGAATGTGGATAAGGTCTGGGTGCGCAGCCAGGGCACCGAAGTGCTGGTGCCGCTGACCAAGGTGCGCACCGGTGATGAGGTCGTTGTGCGTTCCGGCAGCATGATCCCGCTGGACGGCACCCTGCTGGAGGGCGAGGCCATGGTGAATCAGGCCGCCCTGACCGGCGAGTCCATGCCGGTGCGCAAGATCGCAGGCGCTACCCTTTACGCCGGCACCGTCGTGGAAGAAGGCGAGTGCGTCTTTGTGGCCAAGGCCGAGGGCGGCTCCAACCGCTATGATAAGATCGTGGCCATGATCGAGGAATCCGAGAAGCTGAAGTCCAGCACCGAGAACCGCGCTCTGGTTCTGGCTGACAAGCTGGTGCCCTGGTGCCTGGGTGCAACAGTTGTGACCTATCTGCTTACCCGCAATGTTACCCGCGCCATCTCCTGCCTGATGGTGGACTTCTCCTGCGCGCTCAAGCTCTCCATGCCGCTGGCTGTGCTGTCTGCCATGCGCGAGTGCGGCGCTTACCACATCACCGTCAAGGGCGGCAAGTATCTGGAAGCCCTCTCCAAGGCCGATACTATCGTCTTTGATAAGACCGGCACCCTGACCCGCGCTACCCCGCAGGTCGTGGACGTCGTCCCCTTCTCCGGCTGCAGTGAGGAAGAAGTCCTGCAGCTGGCTGCCTGCCTGGAAGAGCACTTCCCGCACTCCATGGCCAACGCCGTGGTGCGCGCCGCCAAGGAGCGCGGCATCTCCCACG
>ERZ808240.758-NODE-758-length-41401-cov-10.913269_pt1 | contig 41401 bp, 38 predicted proteins | sample MGYA00521084_ERZ808240 | MGnify/ENA primary metagenome ERZ808240 (study PRJEB31516, sample SAMN03275571) | gut metagenome | biome: mammalia-associated habitat; material: feces | host: Papio cynocephalus | place: Kenya | collected 2012-08-06 ... | reverse complement strand
TTTGTTTCCTCCGACTCGCTCCGCAGCGGACGAACACGCTCCTGTGGCTGTATAGTTCGCCAACTGAAATATGATCTTACCGGGGAAAAGTTTGGAAACCTCCTTGTACTTGGCCCGGTCAAGAATAGGTGGATCAAAGGAAACGAAACGAGGTGGAAATGCAAGTGCCGTAACTGCGGACGAACTGTGGAAGTTTCGAGCTATTGGCTTAGGCACAGTAATCCAAATGGGCATTGCAAATGTACACGATTTAAGGGGTAAATAGTAATCAGGGTACAGCACAAACTGTACCCTGATTTGCTTTTATAGAGCGTTCCAACGGTGCATTACCCCTCAATCTTTGAGCGCTGATTTGGGGTAAATCTGGGGTAAAACTCCGGCGGCCATTGAAATTGGAAACATTTAATGATTAAAAATAGACGATTTCTAATAGATAGCTTACGATTTGCGAACTATTTTAATCAACGGGCTTCATAGTTGGGAAATGCATTGCCAGCACTTCACCCGGCTTCATAGTGCTTCATATTCCATCATTTGCTTTGCTTCCTGCCATTCATATCCATTCGTATTGCATCAGGAAAAAAGCAAAATTGTTGTCAACTTGTTGTCACCGCAGGATATCTGTTGTCAGACCATTTGGCGCTGAGAACCCTTCTCAGAAGATATCCAGTTTTGACAGGTTTTCAAATGTTTCTCGTTTCTTGTGAGCTGTTGCCTCGGCGTATATGTCCATCGTCGTTTGGATGTTTCGATGACCCATGATTGCCTGAATCACTTTCAGATTGGTTTCGTGTTCGCAAAGTCTGGTACAAAATGTGTGCCTCAGATGGTGGCAAGAAAAATCGGGAAGAATAATCGGCTCTCTCCGTTCTCTTTTGGCCTTTACGACTTCCTCGGAATTGTAGCTATGAGCGATCCGCTTGATCGTGCGGTTAATGGCCTGCGGATTAGGCACGCCGCCATTCCGGTTGACGAATACGAATCCAGTCATTCCATCAATAACCGTCTGGTTGAAGCCGTTTTCTTCTTGTTCTTCTCGTTCAAGCATGAAAGCATCATACACTGTGTCCAGCATCGGAATGGCCCGAATACCGGCTTCGGTCTTTGGCTTTGAGATTTTCTGGAGAGAAGTACGAGAGTCGCCTACCGGGTAATATACCATGCTATGGTTGATGCTAATGACTCTATTTTCAAAGTCGAGGTCTTCCCAGCGTAGCCCCAGCGCCTCGCCAATCCGGCATCCTGTACCAAAAAGAATCGTAAATACGGGCCACCAATGGTAATAAACCGGATGGTTTGCGATGTATTCCATAAAGGCACGCTGCTGCTCAATCGTCAGTGCTCTGCGAAAACCACGGGTTTTATCTGTTTCCCTGGCAATCTCCTTCATAACGCCGTCAGAGGGGTTCTTGCGAATGACCTCATCCCGAACTGCCAGCTGAAATGTCGGATGCAGCAGAGTGTTGACATTATCCAATGTACTAAGTGCCAGACCTTCTTCGTTCAGAAGGTAAAGATAAAACTGAAGGACCTCGGAATACTTGATGTCTGCAATTTTCTTTCGACCAAAGGTTTCTCTGACATATCTGTCGTACATATAAGTGTAGTTGCTGCGAGTTGTTTCTCTCAGCTTGAATTTGGTCGAAAGGTAACGGTCAAAGGTATCATTGACCGTGGCCTTACCGGCTACATACAGATCAAGACCGTCCAGCTGATCCTTTATCAGCTTCTTTTCCTTTTCACGAAGCTCAGCCAAATCATTTGCGTATATGAACTTGCGCCGACCCAAGGGATCGGTATAGGTGTACATATAACGCTTGTCCGAAGCTCTCTGCACTTCTCCTTTCCGGAGAGCTCTCCCGCGGTCGTCTTTTCGTGCTTTTGCCATGTTGCTTCCTCCTTTACAAAATAAAGAAGGATTCCACAGCACTCAATCTTTCTTGGACAGAAATCTCTCCAAGCTTTGCAGGGCAACGTCTGTCTTTGACAGTTTGTGCTCGGCAGCATATTCAACGATCTTCTGATACAAGTCCTCTGTCAGCCGAATTGTAATCGTTTTACGCTTCGCATTTTCTTCCTTTGGACGTCCCGTTCTCATTGTACAACTACCTCCGAGCATTTATATTATATTTATTGTAAGACAAAAAGTCAACCCCTTGTGCCAGAAATCCAGTTGTTTTATTTGCCGTATTTAGAATTCCCTGAATGTTTCCAGATATCTTTCAAACAGCTCGCAATTTACCAAAGCGACGCCATCTATCTTGTAGACGGATTTTGCTTCCTTTGCAAGCGCCTGAAACTTGGTTAACCCTAGGCTATATCTTTCTGCGCCTTCTTTGTAGCGAACGAATTTTTTCGCATATTTCTTCGTTTCGGCTACATTCTGACGACTATAGCCCACCCTTTCACCTCCTACAATTTATTTTCATCCAGTCGGCGCCTGTGGCGAACAGGCTCATAGAAGTTTCATCTCCCCGCCTTCACTATGGCCGGGCCGCGTTTTACGGAAGTACCATTGTGCCTTTGTGGATCATCGCGTTGCATGGGTGCCGCCCATACATAAGTGCTCATGACTCTGCCAGACCGTCAGATGGATAGCCGCTCTCCAAACAAAGGGATGTACCGAACTGGTACGTGTGCAGTTTTCAAGGTGCATGGCATGGGGATGCCCATAACTATAAAGGAGCCGTTGGGAACTTGCATTTCTTATAAACTTCCAGAAATTCTCAGGGAATTTCGTGCAGAGACGGGGGAACCCCGGAGAGTAATTCTCCGGGGCTATGGTTTACAGGGGGAATTTGCTGATGTTGAGTGCAATATGTATCAGCAGATATTGGTGAAGATCTTCGTTGAATGTGCCATTATGAAGGGAGTGCTTCCGAATCAAAGGCTCGTACAGCTCAAGGATCTGTTCAAGATCCTCATGTCTGCCTGCCACGGCGCCTTGCAGTACAGCGGCAAACTGCTGGTTATCCATGCAGACCATCTCCCTTCGTAAGCTCACGTTTCAGTTTAGCCAGAGCTTGATGCTTGAACTGATAGACGCAGTTCGGAGAAATACAGAGTTGTCTGGCAATTTCGCACGGCGTCTTCTCCTCCACAAAGAGCAGACGCAATACCTCACGCCGCATCAGGGACAATTCTGAGAAGGCTTTCGCAAGTTTCTCTTCCTCAAAGTCGAAGCCTGTTTTGCTGCGTTCGATACGGATAAAATGGTCTGTTGCATCCGGAATCGTATTTGCCAGAACCTCATCCAAAGGAACAATGTTAAACTTTTCTGTGTGAGTATCCAGATATCGCTCCTTGGCGTGGGCTAGTGTGATGTTGAACCACAATGTAAACCGGGCGCGTAGTAAGTCATTCCCGGAATCAGATTGCTCAAATTTGTGAGTCATAGTGAATACCTCCAGTTCAATGTGATGGTCAAATCGAACTGGGGGAAGGTGGCCCACGGCATCTGATATCAGGACGTAAAAAACCACGCAGTAAGGCCCGAAGGCCTGGCTGCGTGGCAAAAATGGCTGTAAGAATCCCAACCCATTCTATTCTGCGCATGGCTGGACAAAACGAGTTAGCGGGAGCATATTCATGGGAGGCTAAGTGCCGAAGGTTAGTAGGGGGCCTCACCAATCAGCGCAAAATGGGTGGGGAACCGTTTTTCATGCAATCACCTGACTTGATTTTCCGGCGAATCGTCTTTCAAATCGGAATCAGGCGATTCTTGTGTGTCGTATTTACACACAATTTATAGAAAATCCGGGAGAAAAAGCTCACGAACCCTGTCGACAGATTATATATTTCTGTCTAGCGGTCAGGTTAGCAATAAATTTTTGGCGCTGGAGGACGAAATCAGTTGATACATTGAAATGTTATATTCTCCCCGTGGTTTTAGAAATTCCCCTCCTATTTTCCCTTGAACGTTTTCTGAAGGTATGGTAGCGTTTTATCGATTATATGTTTGGCCATGTCTGAGAAATTCAGTAAAATCCGGGTATATCCAGCTGGTAGAGTACTGCATTTGGGGGTAGGATGCTGTGGGTTGAAGCCCCACTACTCGGGCCACATTTCATAAAAAACCACCTATTTAGGCAGCTTTTCTTCGCCAGAAGTTTACTTTTAGGAACGAACTTGACTACAATCCGATTGCGGTTACAGCGGTAAGATGACGGTTACGTCCTTTGTGCAGAGAAATACCGAAAACCGCAAAACTCCTAATCCGTCCGTAACAGAAGTATTTTTAACATTTCTATGCGTAGGTGTGACAATATCTTGAAATTTTCAACGTTATGCACTATAATATTTCCACGGTGGGTCTTTGTGCCACCAAGGCGGCCGTATGGGTGTATTCCCATGCGGCCTTTTATTTTGATTAAGGGGGGAGAGCATCTTGGGGTAGCTGATATTTATGCCAAAATCCCCTATGACCTTTCAGGCTCGATGAGTAAGAATAGATTCCGTCAAGAGCTCTGTTGGGGCATAAGCAAAATGTTTGATCTCTTTGATAAAGAAGATTTTTGTGTTGTATTTGATTATAAGTGCGACATCGAAATCCATTTCGATGATTCCATCGAGTTCTACCAAATCAAAACACACAAAATTCAATCTCCCTATAAGTTTTCGGACTTAAAGCGGCACAAAGAAGAGCCGAGCATAATAGCAAAACTTTTTATGCTAAAAGATACTTCCTCGCCTGAAACTCCAATTAGGTGTGCAATAGTATCAAACGCATTTTTTCAAGTAGGGCGGGTAACAATCTCCGACAAGGAGTTCTTTTCGTTTGATGAACTGGATGAGAAAAGTCGAGCAACTGTAAAGGCTACACTGTCCGAGGAACTTTCTCGAGAAAATGTCGATTTGAAAAACTTGTATTATATCTACACGTCGATGAATCTTTTAGATCCGCAAAACGACATTATCGGAAAGATAACTGGCAGTTTTGAGAAAATCAAAGGCTGCGAGCCAGTGAAGCCAAACGCGCTATATCGTCTGATTGTCGATACTGTTACTGAAAAGGCGTGCTATGAACTTAGCTCTCAAGATTACGCCGAACTAATCAGACGCAAAGGTATTACAAAAGCTGAATTGAATAAGATGCTTGAACATCATATGGAAAAAACAGACAATTCAGTTTCTTTGGTTCAAGAATACATTGAGCGGAAGCAAGTAACCATTGGCGAAAAGCGGAAATTAAAGCAGTCTTTAGCAAAAATTGTTGAAGCTGAATGTGAATCACTTGAACTACAAACTAAGCAACAAACTTTGTTCAAATATATTGACACTATTTCGACGGATGTGTCCTTTGAAGAAATGGCTGAAGCGCTTTTGTCTCGTTACTCTACCACATTCCCGATAGAGTACAGTCAAACGGACAGGTATGTGTTTATATTATTAGTCATTAAGAGGTGGGAGTGTGGCCTAAATGAGTAAATTAAGTTTTAAGGACTTGTATTTGTTTTCAACATCAGAGAAATTAGCAAAGAAAATTTCTTTTGCTCCTGGACGCACAATGATTACATCGGATGCTCACGATGGAACCGATCGCGGCAAATCAGTTATTATGAAAGCTCTATATCATACAATGGGCGCAGACTGTTATTTCGAGGGGAAATGGGATGATTCAAGAAAAACATATATTCTTCGTTTTGGTATAGACGATGATGAATATTATATATTTCGGCATAACAAGCTATTCAAACTGTTTGATAGCGAAAAAAATCTTCTGTTTTCTGTAATTTCGCGCCATGAATTGTCAGAGCGTCTATCAAGTATTACTGGTTTTGCCGTAAAACTACCGCCCAGAGAACGAAATACGGATGTCGGTTATGTGCAGAAGTTAGAAATCGCTTCTGCTGTTTACAACTACCTCCTCTATTTTGTGGATCAAGATTATCAAAATGGATCACAATTTGCGTCCTTCCAACATCTTGGTGAGTACCTCGACTACAAAGAAAATGCTTTATACTACCACTTTGGTGCCTTTGACGACGATTATTACATGTTGATACAGGAACAAGATTTCTTATTAGCAGAAGGGCGACGTTTAGAGAACGAACATAAGATGACATGCATGATGCTCGATAAGATTTTTGAAAACATCCATTCAGTGTCGTACTCTAAGGACATTGAGCATTTGAGAGCCGATGTCAATCGAACAAAAGACGAGTATAATAAACTGTCAAATGCATTGAACCAGCTTCGCCAAAAGCTAATTCGCTTACGTAATGAAAAAGCCGATTTAGAATATCACTTACATGCGCTAGCGTTGCTTGGTAAAGAAAACGATCGTCAAATTACTTCACTCAACAATCGTGTTTGTCCATTCTGTAGATCCGTAATTGATGATACTATAGATTTAAGAATCAAAAAATACAGCACCGGCGATGATATTATCCTGCTCAGTAGTGATATGCAGTACAATATTATAGAGATTGACCGAAAGATTTCTGAATACGAGGCTGAATACTCGCAATGGCTTTCTAAAATGAAAAGATATGAAGAATCCATCAATATTGCATCAACAGAAATTGATGATATCCTAAAGCACAAAGGCCTTATTGATATAAAAGAAGCAGTTGCTGAAGATCTGGATACTATTCGCACCAGCATGGCAGAAAATGAAAAGAAGCTTAAGACAGCAAAAAAATCACTTCGCAAATATGGCGAAATCAAGAAGAAAATCAATGAGCGATACTACGCCTTGATGCTATCTGATAAGAATCGTTTCGGACTTGAAGGAATCGATGCAAAAAGCTTCGAGAATATTAAGCGAACTTTTTCTGCTGGAGGTAGCAATAATCCGCTTTCAACAATTATTTGGTATGTTAATCTAATCCAGCTAAAGCACGAATTCAATCCCACGGCTATAGATTTTCCTGTTGTTTTTGATAGTCCTAACAATGCAGAGACGGACGAAACAAAAAAACGCCAAATATACAGATATATTTGTGAACGAATAACCGAAAACCAGCTCATCGTTTCGGGCCTTGGTTTTTCGGGAGATGAGATTTTGGATTCTTTTGATTCCGTTATTACCCTTACCAACAACAAATACGAATTGCTTTGCCGGGAAGACTATGATGCTAATGTTTCTTTATTACGAGAACTGAATAACAAATAATCGAAGAATCCCGGAATTGGTATTACCCAACTCCGGGATTTTTAGATTATCCAAAGCTGTCCAGATCGTTCAGCATTTCCAAGATGTCTGCGCTGACCTGTTCCACATTCTCATGGGGATTGGCAGCTGCTGGCGCAGGAAGTGTGCAGCGACGACAAAAAATAGCAAGTCAGTTGACCATGCGCCTTTGATCTGATATTCTATATGTGGCAGTTCGTCAGAAGTCGATGTTTCTGCTAACATTGTAAAGATAAAAAAGGGGGAGAGAATTTTGTTATCATTATTCAAGAAATCACTGAGCAAGTTAATGGTTTATAGTGAGGATAAACTAAAAAAAGAGTATGAACAAGAAGGACAAAGAATTCAATCCGAGTTTGTCCAGAAAGAGGGAGAGGAGAAAAGGACTAGGTTATATGAACTTAGTGAACTGGTACAGGGACTTGATGTATTACAGCAATCAACTCCTACACAGGAGCAATTCAACATTGACGAGCTTATTGCAAAAATAGATGCAAAAATCGCTGAACTTGAGCGAGAAGAAAAAAAGTATGGAAATAGAATTACACGGTTTGGGGAGAAGCTAAAGAACATTATGCGCCCAAAGAATGATATTAATGATTTGATTTCAAATGCCGATGCGAAGAAAACCAAGCATCAATATGGAGGTCGGAGCAAGGAAACAGACACATCTACGGCATGGATTATTGCGTTGATGCCGAAACAAGATTTTTCCATAAAATACAACCGTATTTATATAGCAACTTTACTCAATGAATTAATCCACACTGCAGAGGGAATCCGTTCGGGCGCTTCAACAGATGATTGGTTTGGTGGATGTGTAAATAAGTTGCCAAATCGCTCTTTGAGAAATATCGCATCTTTGCTGTGCAATATTATTGTAGCACTTTACAATGAGAACACAGAAATAGTTAAGGAAAATGCAAATAAAACAAAACTGGTAATCAGGAGAGAAATTCGTCAATTGACTGAGAAGTCTCAATTTACTTCTGATGATTTGGAATTAATGTGTTTTTTTAGGGATGCGCTTTTTTTAGTGTTATCAATTAGTAAACATACCATGTATCAAGGTCAAGATCATAATTGGGCAGAGGCTCGCGCATACATCAATTACTATCTTGCAAATAGTTTCTGGGAGAAGGAGCCGGCTGCATCTTCCGAAGGACTTTTGTATGCCAAGCAGGGGCTTGTAATATCTGATCCTAAAGATCGTCAAGATGCCTTTAACGTATTGGGTGTTTGTGCAATAAAAACTCGGGAATCTAAGCAATTAGCTTATGATGCCTACTATTCTTGGATACATCAGAAGATAGTTGGCGAGATCATATCGCTTTTGCCAGCAGAATACACTTTTGGGGATGAAGAAGATGTTTGGCGGTGCGAAGAAGAGGGAAGGAAACAAACGGCAGTAATGTATGCTAATTACTCGTATGTATGCGGCATCATTGCAGACACATATGAGCGTGATGCAGAACGATGGCATGTTTTTTCTGATATTGCCCTTGAGCAGATTAGAAAGGCAATTAGCATACATGATGTATCTACCTATCATTGTACATATGGTACACTACTATCAGAAAAGGATGTGCTGGATTCAGATTTTCATGAAGTATTAATTCAATACCAGAAATACCATGATACTGCCAAGGCGAAAACGGATAAGCTAGCATCTGCAAGATGCCTCATTGCAACGATGATTGATGAATTACAGTCAAGTTTGTATCGCTGGAGTGAAGAAAATAGTGGGTCGATACAAGAGTGGGCTTCATCGCCAAATAATATTACTGAGTTTAGAAAATTGATAGAGCAACTCACGCAATATCAAAAAGTCGTATTAGGTGCAAAAGATGATCCGCATGTGGATGCTTTTGAGAAAAAGAATCCGTGGAAACGATTTTTAAAACTTCACGATAAACTGGCAAGCATAGATGCTAGTTTTGAAATAAAGCTCCTCATGGTCGAAAAGCTTAGTCAAACCATAATGGGGCTGTTGAAGCGTAGAGAATACAGTAGCGTGAACTATTATACGCGTATTGATGAAATGGATAGAAATGTTCCTCCGCAGCGTGTTGGTGTGAAGGCTATTGCTTACTACACAACGCTGAAGACAGCTACACATTTGTTTGACGTTCTGTATAGGGAAAATAATCATGTGGCACCTTCTGTTGTGGGAAAAGATAAGGAATCCCAATATAGGGATGGAATTAATTGCCTTACTATGATGCATGCTCACTATATGAACGATCCCTTCGAGGGAATGGCATTGGCGGATTTCGTAAGCGGTACTGATCCATATTCAAATGTTCTCTTCTACAGAGGGGATGCTGCACAGTTTCGCGAGGATATTTTTAGGCAGTATTATGTGTTCTTGAAGTCCTTTACGGATAAGATGGATGACTTGCTGATGTGGAATCGCTATGCTAGCGATAGAAATACAGGTAGCAAGGACAGCAACGGTTGCTGTGTTCAGTTTAATACAGATTTCTTTGATAAAGTGAATGATTCAGAAACGTCCGGAAAGAATATGCTGCTGGATGGACAGGATGATTATGCACTGTACCGAGTTGTTTACATTTGCCAGGATGGATCGATTCAGGAAACAAAGAATCCAGGATTACCTTCTTATGTGCAAGGGTGTTACAAACTCCTTATTAAGCTGTTACATGATGTAAATGGAGATTTGCGTAAAAAAGGATATGCCGCTATCGATGGCTCGGAGAAAGAGCAGACTAAGTGGGTTCGTGGCTTCGTGCAGTCAGCATTGAGAGAAGTTATTTTTCTTTTTAAACATGATGACTATGCAGACGAAGCAGAATATCGGCTGGTTGTTACCCGGCCACATGACTTCCTGGATGGTATCCGATTGATTCCTAGCGAGCCAGATATGCTTTGTGTGAATCCGTATTTTCAAATATGCATTGACCGGGTTATTTTGGGCCCAAATGTTGCTAAAACTGATCCTTGGTCAATATACTTCCAATATCAAATGACCCTTATGTGGAAACGGGCATTGGGGTTTGCAGAAAACAATCAAATGCCTGATTTCGTTATCGAGAAGTCAAAGATACACTATCATACATAAGCAGTAGGGGTTGTCTCACTAAAAGGCGGGCTCCGCGAAAAAATACAAAGCCCGGTTCTTGCTGAACCGGGCTCTTGCGCATTATTAAGACGTGCAACAAGACGCAAGTAGATTATACAAATTGTCTACGAATGTGCGGACTGTAAAGACTGCCCGGTCAAAGAACAGTACAATCATCAAAAGAAGACTGACAAAAAGCCAGTGGAAGACAGTGTCAAGCAGGCTAGATGTTTCCAAATACTTCATCCAGCGGTGTAAGGCGCATTCGCCACGATTAACCAGAATGTGAACTTCCGCTGATTCCTGACCGGAAGAAATGCCAATGTTACGGTAGAATGGTATCTCGTTAGTATGGCATTCAATTTCTTGAAACTGCACCATAAAAAAATACAAACAGGTCGGTTGGAAAACCATCTGTTTTCCGCATAGTGCGTAAAAATAGAGCCCTTTGCGAGATGTCAGAGCAGACCTTCCTGACGACAATGCCATACATAATCGTCAAGACCTTTGTATTGGGGATCCCAAAGGTAGGTTCCATAGTCAATCCCAACCTGAGCCAGCATAGCGGCCAGATTGAAATAGCCATCCTTCACATGGGGATTCTTCAGATAGTCCATGTCGAACGCCGTCATGATCTTTGCGGTTCCCTTGGACTGCACATACTCCAGTGTTTCCTTCAGATGATTCAGGGAATTGACGCCGGGTACCGCAATTACCGTCAGGCCGGTAATGTGGTGGATGATGTCTGCCTTCATGGGTCCTTCGGTCAGAAGGACTGTCGGGGTAGGTTCCCCAGCGATATGGGTCCAGCATTCCGCTTTACAGCCATCCTGCTTGCCGATGCTGGTGAGCCATCGAAACTTTCCCTTTTTAATGAAATCCAATCGAATCTGCAGGCCCTGAATTTTTCCTTCGGGGGTTCTTGCCGGTACGAGAATGCCTCGCCTTTCCTTGCAGATGGTCCAGTTTCCAGCCATATCATGATAGAAGCCGGGGACACCGGCCAGATAATGGCCTTCCTCATGGAGCTGCTTTGCAATGGCAGAGAAGCCTGCAACGGGCATGGTTTTATAGCCATTCCGACAGATCATTTCCTCGGTCATGCCTCTTGACAGCAGGTTTTCCAGATGGTCAGATGCCAGTGACAGCTTGGAGAGCAGCGCCGTGTAGGTTTCATGCCGGGCATCAATGTCCGTGAGGGGCAATTCAATATCCTGCAGAATGGGGCGTGTGACTGTCCTCCGCTCCCGCTTGCGATTGCTGTTTTCATGGTGAAATGAGTCGCTATCCTTCAGGCCAAGCTCCTTTATCAGAATTTCCCGCACGTTTTTGCGGTCAACCTGAGCATAGTATGCATACAGATCAAAGACGCCGCCTGAGAAATGACACCGGGGACAGCAGAATACATCTTTCGTAAGATTGATGTTCAGGTGCTTTCCCCGTGGATTTGTGTCACAGCAAGGGCAGCTTATATTGTAGCTGCGTCTGCCGTTCGGCGGTTCCGGAATGCCGATCAGAGGGATAATATCGTAAATATGGATTTCGACCATGCAGCCTCCTTTCCAGGGGGATGTATGATACATCCCCCTTTCTCGCAAGCGGTTTATGCGGGTGTTTGTTCCATTGCATAATTGCAGATATATTCTGCAGCGGCACGAATGGTTTCATCGCCGCCGAATTTTGAAGCCAGCCAGTTAATTGCCCGGGGTTCCGTGCTGAGAACTTCGCCCAGCGTCTTACCGCCATGCTTCTTAATGGGACTTACGACGGCACATGCCTGTTCAAATTTCTGTTCCGGTGTCAGTTCCACAATAACAGGCTCCGGATCTGAAACAGGAGGTGCAGCAACTACTGCGGGTGATTCTGTTTCAGGCTGGGGAGCGGGCGGCGTGCCTGTGGGCATTGGCGCAGGAGGTGTTATGCTGTTTTCTGCACCAAGCTCGTCAGGGACATTGCCGTCGAAACCATCTCCGGCGGCGCTGAACTGCAGGCCGAAACCGGCATTACGCAAGGCAATTCCGATTGCCGCAGTCTGCGCCCATTCCCGGGGAGAAACGGTAGGCTTCAGCGGATCATATTTGCGGGAAGCAGTGGCTTCAGACAGGTAGCAATCTACCGGCTCCTTGTAGCTGACATATACTCTCGCTGTCGCAACGAAGTAGTCCTTCACAGGCTCAACCTGCAGTGCGATTTTCCCTTCGGGGTGCCGCAGGCGGAACCATGCAAGCTGCGCCATGACGGGCAGCCGCTTCCGCTTTTCCTGCGTCGTGAGGTCTACATAGTCTACCGTCAGCTGGGACGGATCGAAGCCATCCACCTGATTGATGGTGTTCAGGACAGAAAACTGGGAATTGATATTCTGACTCATGTGATTACCTCCTGATCAGAACGGAATATAGGTGAAGCGGTACTGGAGCCATGCGGGCAGTACCGTGTTGACCATCTTGCTGACGGCATCCCGGTAGGATTCCGGAGCAGTCGGGGCAAAGCTCTGGAACTGCTTGCGGAAGCTGGTGATCACCGTTTGGAGATTACCAAGCGCAGTAGCACGCTGTTTCTTCAGCTTTTCGTCCGCGGGAATCCCAAACTGCCGTTCCTGAAGCATACAGGTAAAGAGCGCATCCACAATCTTGTAGTGAAAGCTCATTGCATTCACATCAGAGGTAACGGGGGCGGTCTTAACAAAGTTCATGCAGCTCTCCAGAATGGAGATCCGGTAAAGCAATTCCTGATAACCAAAAAGCTGATCCATGGTCAGCTTATGCTCTGCAATTATTGCGTTGAGCTGCTGCTTGTTCTGGTAGTACATATCCAATGTGGTTGCCATAATGGTCATTTCCTTTCTACTCAATGAAGTCTTGAATTCTTTGTGCCAGACGGGTACCCCGCTGGTCGGCTTTGGTATTGCGGATTGCCCGGCATAACGCCTTGCGTTCACCAACGATGGTGAGCCGGAGCCTTGCGCGGGTAATTGCAGTGTAGACGATGGCGCGCATCAGCATGATCGCGTGGGCGCATTGCAGGTTCAGAATGACAGATTTGTACTGGGCACCCTGAGACTTATGGACGGTGGAGGCGTATCCGAGATCCAGCATTCTAAGCTGGTCATTTTCGTACTTCATGATCCGACCGTCTCCAAAGTCGATCTCCACGGTAGCCTCGTTTTCGGGGCCGGTGATGCTGGTGATGTAGCCCACGTCGCCGTTGTTGACCTGCTCGTAGTTCTTGATCTGCATGACCTTATCGCCAAGTCGGAATCGCAGCTGCCCGGAAACAGCTTCAGCTTTTCCCGGAGCCGATGGGTTCACCAGTGCCTGCAGCCGTGCGTTCATTGCATCTACGGATGTTTCGGTCTTGCGCCGGAAGGGGGTCAGGAATGCCGTGCCGTCCACACCGAATTTTTGAACTTCCTGTATATACAGGGTTTCAATGATGTCGGCGGATACAGCTAAATCCTTGGAATCAAAGAACATGAAATCCGGGCCGTACTCCATACTCAGATTACCGTGCTTGATCAGCCGGGCATTGGTAGCGATCCGGCTTCCGGCGCTCTGGCGGAACACATGATCCAGACGAACCACGGGTACGACGCCGCTGTTGATGATGTCCTTTAAGACAGCGCCGGGGCCGACAGAGGGAAGCTGGTCCGCGTCACCCACCAGAATCAGTCTGGCATGAGGCGGGATGGCAGCAAACAGCCGCTCTGCGAGAAAGGCGTCCATCATGGAGACCTCATCTACAAGAATCAGATCCGCATTCAGCATGATGCCTTCGGTCAGCGTGTCGTCAGGATTGGCCTTGATGCACAGGGCTTTGTGGATCGTTGATGCCGGAAGCCCGGAGGATTCCTTCATCCTTTGCGCTGCCTGCCCGGTGGGGGCGCAGCATATGATCTGCGCTTCCGGATACTTTTCCTGATACAGATCAAGGATCGCCCGCTGAACTGCGGTTTTGCCTGTCCCCGGGCCGCCCGTTATGACGCAGAACTTTGTGGAAAGCGCCATTTTTACCGCCTCCCGCTGCTCCGGCGCCAATGTGATCCTGAGCTTCCGTTCCTCGCCCAGAATGGCGTGATCCAGATTCTCGTAAGGCTCTGCGGTCGTTTTCACCTGCTGCGCAATATGAAAGGCAATGTTATTTTCCACGGTGGCAGTCGCAGTGCGGTAGATGTAGTGGTCATAGCAGACAAGCCGATCCGCTTGTACCAGTTGGAAGGCTCTTGCGGCCGCCATCTCCTCAGTGATCTCCGGTGTTTCCAGAAGGCGCAGCGCCCTGCGGAGGAAATCGTGTTTTTCCAGACACATATGTCCTTCCGCCTCGCCTTCGGCAATTGCGTACATCAGCGCTTCGTCGACACGCTCCGGGGAAACCGCGGGAAGTCCTAAACGCATTGCCAGCTTGTCAGCTGTTTTGAATGCGATACCTGCCATTTCCACCAGTTGGTACGGATGCTTCCGGATGATATCCAGAGTATCTTTTCCATACTCGCGGTAGATCTTAATGGCTCGGTTGGCGGTAACACCGTGGGGCGTCAGAAAGGCGATCACATCCCGGGCTCCGCGGGTGGCCAGATAGGAATCGCAGATCATCCTGAGGCGCTTTTTGCTGATGCCTCGAATTGCCATAAGCTTCTCCGGCTCCTGATCCAGAATCTCCAGCGTGTCTTGCCCGAAGGAATCGTAGATTTTCTCTGCGATTTTTCGGCCAACACCTTTGATCTGACCGGATGCCAGATAACCAATGATGCCTTCTCTGGTATGGGAAATTACCTCCTCGTAGCTCTCTACCTCGAACTGGAGTCCGTGCTTCGGATGCCTGACCCAGTGGCCATTCAGACGGAATCGGACTTTTTCCGTGATGGGGAGGCAATAGCCGACGGCTTTGAACTGGCTCATGGCATTGCCGCTGCCATCGTGCAGGATTTCCAGCGGACGGTAAACGGCGATCATATAGCCAACGGTGGAAGCATCGGCCATCCGGGGGTAGAGGAGCTTGTCAAATTGACATAACACTTGTTTTCTCCTTTCTCAAGAGCGTTCTCACTTGGCGACAAGCACATGTCGGGTCTGGGGTACATAGTACGCCTCCTCCGCAACATCAAACGCTTTTGCCATGTGAATGGCCTGACTGACAAGGTCGTCAGCCAGACTGTCCAGCTCCTGTACAAGTTTTACACGGTCCCGGAGTTCGGACAGCGACCATTCTTCATAGTCGTCGTCCATGTCCGTACCCCGACCGAGGAACGTGACGGGCTGTTACGGTGGGATACGGAAATCCACACGGGCCGCTTTCCCGCAGACGCCACAAACATTGCCTGTGTCGGCGACACTGCGACAGTTCCGCTGGCCGCAGCAGGTGCAGTAAGACAGATATCCGGAGGGCTTCAGATCCCCTTGGTAGAGGACCAGATAGCCGCCGCTTCTGCCGTTGAACCCCGCCTGCCATCGGAAGTTGTGGGCTGCATTAAACAGATACAGCGCTTCCTGCCGCATAAGCAAGAACTCCTGGGTATCGAGCATATCGTAAAGCTTGGATTCAATCTCAGGATCCAGACCAAGTCCGTAAATCTTGAGATTGCAGGCATACGATGTTGCATGATTCCAGGAGTTCATTGTGGAATATCGGAAATGGTTACGCAGGTAATCCGTCATTTCGCGGCGGGATCGACGGTCAATCGGTTGCGAGAATTTTCGCATATTGCTCCTCCCTGATTAAATCGGTTGTACCGAAACTTTCACCTTACGGCTGGTAGAAACGTTCAGCACGTCAGCATAGACGCCGGGATACTTCTTTTTCAGAGCATCCGAACTGGGCCGTTTGGTGCTTCTCGTTACGAAGTCAATGAGGAGCTTGTCTTTGGTAGTTGTCAGAATACCATGCTCATGTTCCTTCATGACTTCGGCAATTCGCACGGAGTGTGCTTCAATCTCCTTTTCGTAGCGTTTCTTTTCGTCTTCGCATTCCCTAACTTTGGCCTGCAAGTTGGCGATCTGGCGAAGCTGCCGCTCAAACTTGCCCGGCAGCTCAATGGTAGGAAGACCGGGTTTGCTGGCGCCATAAATCCTTGCGAGGGATTCCATTGCCAGGGTGGGTTTGACACCGCTCATGGTAGGCGGGACATCGTGTTCCAGACTCCAGATCCATTCATCCAGCCGCTCGAAAATCATGTCCTCTTTGACAAGATCACGCTTGATTTCCGGCATTGCCAGATCATTGGCAGGATTATTTCCCCAGAAGCACGAGAACGCCCCGTGCTGGACGTCCGCTACAGCGAGGTAGAAGCGGAGCTGGAATTCATAGTACAGGGGGATCGCATCGTCTGCCCAGTCTTCCGCTTTGTGATAGGTGCAGCTTTTGCATTCCAGAATGCCGGGCTGACCATCGCTGGCCCGCTCATACCGCCGGTCAAAATTGGCCAGAGCGTATGGATGGTCTGCATGTTGATACAGCCCCTTGTCGTCGTAGACGTAGTTGCCGCTTTTCTTTGCATACCAGTATGCGGCAATCGGTTCGAGCAAGTGTCCCATCTCCAGCTGGTCGGCATTGTCTTTTGGCTTAGGCTTCATGCGTCCCTTTTTGATCATCCACAGTTCCAGCGGGGTTGTCCACGGTGACACGCCGAATATGGCGGCCACATCGCTTCCACCGATGGTATAGGGGATATCGCCTTTGGGGCCATGCATACGGCATTCCAGCCAGCGGTCATTGCTCATTCCGGTGGTGTCGCAAAGTAATATCGGAGCAGCCATTACCACTTCAGCTCCTTTGCCACATCATAGTCGCTCCACCGGATATTCAGGGCGCGTGCCATGTTTTCTTCGGCCTTGAGCAGCTTTGCTTCCGGGGTGTGGCATGTCTTCATCATGTAGGGAATTTCCTGCATGGCCATGAAGACATCATGGGCAGTCGCGGGTCCTCCGCCGTAAGCCATTTCATACATGGCGATCGCTTCCAGCGCTTCCTTCTTCGGAAGGGAGAGCTTTTTGCAGACCCGGGTCATGGCATTGACAGGGTACTCCAGCGGAATTTCCAGCAGGCTCTGCAGCTTGGCAACGGAATCGCAGAACTTGGCAAACAGCTTGTCCATCTCAGCATCGAAATCCGCGATCTTACGCTGATTCCGGTGATCCACACCAATGCAGTCGCCGATATGGATCGGCTGCTGTGCGCCTATCAGCAAAGCGGATACTTTTGCGGAGGCAACGCCGGTGTCGGATGTCATGAACCGGATGCCGGGAACCAGCCTGTTTGCCATCGCTGCCTGACCGTGTGCGGCAAGAGCCTCGGTATAGGCGCTCAGAATCCCATCCTTTTGATCAGGGAGGATCCAGCTGCCGCAGGTATAGGCGTGGTCGGTATACCCGCTTTCAAACACGAAGCCGGGGAACCGTTCCCCCAGCTTCTTCTCCAGCGTAACCAGCAGTTCGTCCATGGGAAGCACGGAATAATCCGTTTCGTCGCCGGAGTGAACCGCGGAAACCTTTTCGTTCCGGATCAGCAGGAGCGCATCCGAATTGTGTACGGACAGACAGGCGTTGAGTACATCGGCGAGGTCTTTGCGACTGAGTTTGGGAAGTGCTGTGCCATTGATCTTTGCGCGTTCGGTCAGCGTTTTGTAGGCCGTGCTACGGACGGGATAGATATTTCCACCCACATTCAGCGCAAGGCCGAGGTTGGCGGCGGTGTCTTTAATTGCGTCCTCGCTGGTACCTGCGGCAAATGCTGCGGGATGACCATACAGGGGAGAGGCGGAGTCCAGAGGTTCCACATGAAGGTCTTTGACCTTACAGCGGCGCCAACTGGATGCTATACTCAGTGCTTGGTGATAACTGAGCATGGACGGATAGTTGTCAAAGTTTGCTTCAAAGTTGTCGTGACAGGATAACATGCTGCTTACTCCTTTCGGTTGTTTGGCGGAAACCGCCGGATATAACAAAAGCCAGTAATCCCCGGAAGAAAGGAGACTACTGGCAAGTGTTTACGGTATAAAGTTGTCAGAAAACAAAAAAGCGCCATTTGCACGAAAATGCAAATGACACTTGATAAGAACCCGGAAACTGTGTTTTGCCGCTGCAAAACTCTGATACTATGTTGATGACATTATATCATAGCTGCCGGCATTAGTCAATTACCGGATTCCGGAAGTTTTATTTCCGGAGGAAAGGTGCCGCAGGTACGGTGCCTCTCCTGACAATTGTACCGCAATTATATCCTTTGTGAAAGGAAGAAAGCATTCGATTTTTGTAAGTAGATGTAAAAGGAAAAGGGATGCCGCCAGAGGCAGCATCCCGAGATGTAGTGGACTTATCAGATTGATTTGGTCGACGCTTGCATGGATGAACGCCATCCAGCATTGTGTGGGGAATCATTGCGCAATGAGTTTCCGAATAATGTCCTTATCGGATTCCGGCGTTTTCAGGAGCTTCATTGCTTCATCGACAGAGACAGACAAGCTCTCCATAAGAGCACGTACAGCGCCAATTTTTTCTTCCAAACGGCCTTCTGCGCGGCCTTCATCCCGTTCAGCCATTACTAATTTCTCAACTTCTCTGCACATGGTAGTTGCCCCCTTTACATTTTCCTTGAAATACCTTACGCGCTCGGCAAGAACTGGATAGTGCATGTCATCTGCCTGTGTACAGGAGAAATCATGCATCAGCTTGCCCAGAGGCGTATCGTTTTTGCACTGCGCATTGACGTATATGATGTGGGAGCCGTCGCCGAAAGGTTTGCCGGTTTCCTGAATCATCCGGTCAATGTGGTAGATGGGAAGTCCTGCCTTCAGAACATCCCGTTCTGTAATGAAGATAACGTAAGTTTCCCGAAGCTCTTCATAGCGGTCACCGGGGTGTGTCAGATTTGCATCCAGCAGGCTGCTGTTGTATCTGGAACGGTGTGCATCCGCGCCTTCGTCCCGCCGCTGGATCTCAATGTTGTAGTGCTTGCCCTCATGGTCAACCGCCAGAATATCCAGACGAACAGAGCGCCCCTGAAGATTCTTGATGCTGTATTGACCATGGACTTCTTGAACAACGAGATCGCTGCGCTCCAGAATGATATGCAATAGCAACTGCGCACATTCCTTATCCTCGAAGACTTTGCTCATAAAGTCATCGTCCAACAGGCGAAAGCCCTGCAACAGACGCATGTACTTGGCATTCTGCCGGACAAACTCCTCCGGAAGACCGGGGAATCCATCCAGTTTTTCTGTTTCCATGATGTTTCCTCCTCTTGTTGGCAAGAATAGTATACCACATTCTGTCCCTTTCGTCCAGTGAAAACATTGTAAATTCGCGTCATCTGTAAGCGCTTTTACAACTTTACTGGCAGTAACAAATGGGGCAAATATGCTATCTCCAATTCAGCGTGTATCCGTTCAGCTCTTTAATGCGCTGCAGGATCTTGGTAAAGAGCGTGAATTTGGGCGGCCATTCATCAATGGCCCACCCAATCACCATAGCTTCCAACTGCGCATCCGGCTGAGCGGTCACAAAATTGCAGCCATAGGCCGGAAGCGACTGACCCGTGTACTCGGTATAAACGCCGATCTCACCGCGCTCCAGTTTTTTCTGATCTTCCCATGAGAATACCAGTTTCCCGAGGAACGCGGAACCATGACATTCTTTGAAGGCACGGATGATCTCACGGGTGATGTCATTGAATGTTTCGTCTCCGGCCGGGACATCGCTGAGATGCCCCCGGCCGGACAGGTATTCATCCTGCTTTTGTATGGCTGCCTGCAATTTTGTGACGTCCATAATTGCCCCTCTATTCTCAGTGGATAGTTGATAACTCATACCAGTTTCTCCTTGTACTGTCTTACGAGGTCGGAAGAGGCCTTCGATACCGATTCCCAGAAGGAATCCATCAGAAAACCGTCTTGCTCCAGCTGCCTGCGGATGTGCTGAGGGACATTGGGCGCAGCGATCATGTCGGTGATCTGCTGCTCGGTAAGACCTTCAAGTCCGTCCCAGCCTTCAATCTGCTCAGCAAAATACCTCCGGAGCTGGTTATCAAGGAGACTGCGTACTGCTGCATCGTCAATGGGAAGCTCCTGCTGCTCAATGCAGACTTTATAGTGATTCTCGCAGTACGAATCGTGAAGCCCGCATTCATAGCTTTGGGGTGTACATTCCACGCCCCAATCAGGGCGATCAGGCCATTCGGAAGCATATCCACTTTCCAGTTGTTCCGTAACCAGCTCTGTAAGAATGTATTTCGCCATGTCGGGAGTTGTGATGAGAGAGAAGTCCTCGCCGTAGTCTCCGCCGAAAGCCCATTCCTCCCGGACAATGTAAATTGTCAGTTTTTGCCATGAGGGTATCGGTTCCAGCACCTTGAGCATATCGGGAGCCATGATGACAATATCCAGTCCGATATCCTCCAGGTGCATCTCTCTGCGATATAGCTGTGAGAATCGGCTTTCTATGGCCTCGATGTCATCAGCCAGCACAGGGGGCATAAAGGAACAGTCGATGTCCGGGGTATCGTTTTCCGTTTCCCGGTCATCGCTGTCCCGGATCTCTGTAATGGTACCATACAGGCCCTCATAATCGCTGGCATCGTTTGCGCAGACCTTGCCGCCAATGGTGTAGGTTACGCCTTCGCACTGAAATTGTGCGCCGACTCGGTTAATAAACATAAAGTAGTTCCTTTCTGTCATGTCGACAGGTGGGCAGCGTGGCATGTGCCGGCTGCCCACCTGAGAGTAGAGTGGTTTGCTATGATTTCTGCGTCTTATAACGCATGAAATCACCTTAGAAAGCGTTTGATGACTGCGGTCAGCTTCACCGGGAGCTGGTTCAGATCGGTGATGTCAAGGAAGGAATCGCCATAGATGCGCTCAATGTTGGACTTGTCCTCGCCGATTGCAGCGGCAATGAACAGAATGCCCTTGCGCTTGTATTCCTGCTTGATGCCGCGCAGATCTTCTTCAGCTGCGGTACCGCTGTAGCCTCTGGCTGCGGGCTGTCCATCTGATAGCAGCATGAGTATCCGAATTTCTTCGGGACGCTTGGATAGCTGCTCAGCGACAAACCGCAGAGCGGCGCCGTCTCGATTGCTGTTTCTGGCAGAGATGTCCATGAGCCGGAACTTATCATCCCGGTCGATGCTGTCGAACTCCGCATAGGAGTACAGATCAACATCGGCACCCCAACCGGTGGAATGCCCGTAGATCATGATGGGGATGTTCAGAGACTGGCAGAAATCATAGAGGATAATGGCTGCCGCTCGCGCATAGGTGCTGCGATCACCGCAGGACATGGAACCCGATTCATCCAGCAGCAGGCCAACGGAAAGCCTTGGGATCTCGTTTGGAAGATTGTTCGTATAGAAAACCTTCCCATCATTCCTGCACAAAGCGTGTGCATCCAGACGACGCCCCATCACCAGACCGGTTTGCTTTCCGCCACGCTGTTGGTCATTTAGTTTTTGAACCAGACTGCGCTGGAGTTTCTTGGAGATGTCCAGCAGCGGTCCGCAGATCTGGTAGAACTGATCCTCCAATTCGTCGTCGACCTGCGCGATCCGATGGACCTGAATGTTCACACCACTGTGGATGTCGCCATAGGAAATGCTCTGGGCAGCTTCGTTCAGCTCTTTCAGGCGCTCGGTTTCGAGCTGCTTACAGGCTGCCCTTTCTGCCATCTGCCCCAGCATCCGTTCAATGTCCGTGGCAGCGTTCTCATTTATTTCCCGCTTGTAGTCAGAGTCATACTCGGTGGAGCCTCCTACGGGAGCAGACGCAGAATCCGTCTGGTGGAATGGAATCCGGCCGCCTTCCTCCGCAGTAGTCTCCTGCTTTTGGGAATCTCCATCGGAGCCGCCCAGCGAGGTGCCGACGTCATCAGAACCGGAGGAATCGTCAGAATCGGCTTGATTGGAAGCCGGCTTTTCTTCAGATTTATTCTCCTCCGAACTGCTGTCACCAGACTCATTTTCCTTTTCGTCTGGAGCCTCAGACTCATCTGCTTTTTCATCGTCATCCCCAGGCCCATTTTGTCGAGCCAGAGTCTGCGTGCGGGTACGGGCTGCAGCATTCGCTGCGATGCCTTTCCTTACTTCAGAACCGGAAACAGGCTTTTCAGATCCAGTGCCTTCCGCACTGGATCCGGCGATAACCTGAAGCAGCCCGGAAAGAACTTCGCCCGCCGAACTCCCGGTTCCGGAGGCAACTGCCTCGTCCTGATGCTTTTTGCAAAGCTCGATATAGTCTTCAATGTGATGCCAGCAGTGGATCAGGATAAGGCTGACGATTTTCCAGCGCTCCTTTGCGGAAGCGGTGGTCACGGCTGTGTCCAACTGCGGTATCAGCCGGAAGATCGTTTGGATACGCTCGTCGCTCAGGGGCGTCTCGCCATATTTGATCTCGCCGTACAGGGCATAGGAGAGCATGATTTGCAGAATGGTATGGAAAATGTGACCGGAGCCGGCATCTTCCATTTCCATCATCTGCGTTACAGTGCGCATGTCCTGATACTGGTGATCGCGCATGACAGACAGGTTATAGCCGAGTACGCCGGGAAAATCAGCGAGAATCCGGCTTTCGATATATCCATCCTCCAACACATTGGCAATGTAGAATGCAATCTGCATCGCAAACTCCAGATTCCTAGGATCCAGTTTCACATATTCCCAGAAATCGCGTTCGTTGGCGGCATCCCGGGAGGTTTTCAAATCTGGGGGTGCCGGATACCACTTGAATTTAGACAAGTAATTCATGTAGGTTTGCTTTACCAGAAAATCGGTATACAGCACATGACCTAACTCATGCACGAACAGGCCCGACACCATCTCATAGCGATCCATTCGCCCCTTGATCTTGGTGACACACGGGTGTCCGGCATTGATCAGGATAGATGCGTTATTGGTACAGGCAGCATTCGGGTCGTTGGGATTCCAATAGATATTGACATGGACGCGCCGGTCATATCGATACCGTCGTGTCTGCGCTGCCGCTACATCCTCGTAGTGACCGGCAAGGATTCGGGAGGTAAAGAACTGCTTGTCTGTGATTTTACTCCGATGTTCGTTCAGAAGCTGCTTGACACGTTTGTGACTTACTCTTGCCATTGGAAAGCCTCCTTCCTCAAGCGGTCTTCCGACGCTTGGGGGCAAAGATCGGTTCCAGAATCGCAGTCTTCAAAGTCTCCCGGTCCTCCGGATCAGAGGTGGCCTTGCTGATGATTGTGCAAAGCGCAGAGCGATGAGGGTCGCCGGTGATTTCGGTGCTGTTGATCCAGTCGATGAGGCTTCTCATTCCGCAGGAACCGTCGGTGATGCCGTTCTTCCGCATATACTCGGACATATCATTGACGACCTGGACCATCTGGGAAACCTGATATTCGTCGGTGGCACCGGTAACTGCCATGGCACGCTGGGCCATGATATCAGGGTCGGGCAGCTCAATGTCTTCCACCAGACTCATTCGGTCGACGACAGACTGGTTCAGCCCGCGGCAGCCCTCGTAGGTGATATTCGTAGTGACTACAACTACCGTGTCGGGATGCCGCTGGATAACTTCGCCAGTGGGCAAAGTGATAGAACCGGTCTGCTCCAGAAGAGAGTTCAGGCCAACCAGCACACCCGGCTGGGTAATGACAGTAGGCTCCTGAATCTCGACCACATAGCCGTTTTTCAGAGCTTTAATGAAGTCGGTTTCCACATAGGTGTAGGTCTGACCGAAGGTGGACTCCTTCTCAGCAGGCTTCGTCAGCGCCTTGATCTTCTCGGTGACCATATCCATGACAACAGCCATGCAGTCCCGGGAAGTGGCATCTTCGTTTTTTGCGCCGGTCAGGCTCTGGAAAGTACCGGCAGGGTCAAAGTCCATGTCGTCCAGATCGGGCAGATTCATAAGTTTGGATACATTTGCGAAGTTGATGCCGCCCATTGTCTGAAGCATTTCTAGCTGCTTATCCAGCTCCGCGTCGCCCGTGGACATGCTGTCCGTATTGGGGAACACCATGCCAACAAAGTCGAACACTTCGGTGGAAGCGGAGCAGGTATACTTCATGTAGGGCAGATGCAGTCCGGCCGCGATTGCCATAGCGCTCTGCGTTTTACCGGTACCGGCAGGGCCACGCAGCAGAAAATTACGCATCTGCATGGGCTTGCCGGTGGTAATCTGGGCGTGCTTGCAGATATTGACCACCTGATCCGGGATGATGTACCAGTCCTCCAGCTTGGGAACAAGGGATTCCTCCAGAATGGAGAGCTTTCGGCCTCCCGTCAGCTGATATTTACCGACAAAATCCCGGTGGTCGATGGCAGCCTTTGCCGCAGAAACAGTGGTCTTTCCCGTTTTGGCAAGGATGGTAAATTCACCTGCCAGAACGGAAGTGGGGGTGTAGACACCTGACAGTAAATGCCCCTGAGATACGCGAAGCACATTTCCGGATTTGTCCAATGTGACCTTGATATGTGCCGGACAGGTGTCGTCCTTGATCCGGCGGTAAGCATTGTCACACAGGATTGCCATGGCGTCTGTAGCCTTTTTCATATCGGGATAACCGGCACTGCGCTGGTCGAAATAGGTCTGGAAGCTTTCATCGAACTCGTCGTCCTTCAGAAGCAGAGGCATCATAGCCATCATAACAGCGGCGCCGTCCTGTGCGCTCTGGTGGAGCTTGTAGTTTTCGATGGCCTCCGTGTTGTTATCATAGATACTGGCCATGATATTGCCGGATCCGCTGTCAAACACAACCAGATGGTACATATCCGGACCGGCGGAGGATTTATACTCAGCCACAGTGCGGTGGTCGATGGTGCCGACAGCGCCTTCTCCAGTACCCACCATACAGTTACAAACTGCATGGACAGCCTTGACCATGGTGCAGGACAGCGTAGCCTCCGTTGCACTGCCATACTTGGAGGTGACTTTCACCCTCTTGTTTGTCAGCTTATCGAAAGGCTCCGGTAAGGCTCGGGAGAAGTTAAAGAGATTGTTCATAGAAACGCTCATTTGGTGATTTCCTTTCTGCAATGTTATTGCTCAATTTCGATAATGATGCCATCATCACAACAGTGTGCGCCGCGAAAATCACTGTGGATCAACGCTTCGCAGATTGCATCCCAGCTTTCTGTTACGGGAAGCTCCTGTGCCGGGATAAGGTATTCGCTGAGACCTTCGGCAACCGCCTCGTTGCACTGCTCGTTCAGATCAATGACATGGGACTCGACCCAGTTGAACGCAAGCGGGCCAAAGTTTTCAGGCATTGGTTCCTCGTCATCCTCGGGTACGGGTGCGGGCGGTGCTGGATTTCTTGCTGGATCCGGATCAGGGGCAGGAACCGGTGTGGAGGGCGTAGGGGTCGGCTGTTTCTCGTCAAATACGATGTCGACCACTTGAAACTGCTGTATAACAACACGCCCCCGGCGATAGCCGCCTGCCCGATTCAGAAGCACATAGGTAGGATTGCCTGCCAGGATGTCCTCCATGGCACGTGGATTCTCCCAGATCCATCTGGCTTCCGGGAACTTGGCACTGAGGATCTGCGTGATCCTGCATTGGATAATGGTGTATGCCGCGGACTGCAGATCCCTTTCGGTTGGAGGCTGACGGGGAGGGGGAAGCGAGGGAAGCGGCCTGACGGGTTCAACCTTCTGGGACGAAAGGAACAGCAGCCGCAGAGCAGCGACGAAGATTCCCAGAATGACCAGAAGGAGAATGGGCCACAGGCGGGTAATGTAGGTCAGCAAAGCAAGCTGTCCCAGAATTACCAGCACCTCATAGGCAATGTGTCGCTGACGTTTTTTGTCGTTCATTCGGGTACTCCTTTTTGTGGCAAAAAACGCACATGTGTGATCTTCGGAAGACACGCATGTGCGTTTATTGTGCTATGTTCAATTGTGATACGACGCCTTACAGATTGAAAAAATTGTTGCCGCCGCCAAAGCCTTCATATCCCGTAAAATTACCGGGCATCTGGAAGCCTTCCTGAGGGGCTGCCGCAGGGGCGGGGGCACTGTCATTTTGAGTGTTGGATGCTGCCTTCTGGCCGTCGCCGGAACGTTTCCCGCCGCCGCTGTATTCCAGGTTATCCAGAATGACACAGGGCATGCTGCGTTTTTCCTTGGTTTCCTCGTCTTCCCAGACATCCTCGTCATATCGGCCGCTCAGGCTGATAAAGGAACCTTCCTTCAGACCCATTTTGCGGATGCGGTCAACGAGTGCCGGATCGAAGCTCTTGACGGTAATGTTGATCCAGCGGTGGTTATCCTCGGCACGGGGGTCGTAGACCTTCTGGCCTACACGGAAGCGCACGAAATCACCCTTCTCAGAGAACTTGAGAGCAGGTGCGTTTTGGTAGCCTTTGGAGACTACCACATCGGATGCGAAGAACATTAACATTGTTGACTCCTTTCTGCAGGTGCTTCCTGCAAAGCAAAAATATATATTTCAACCTGCTTTGCGCAGGCAGAAACCGAGGATAAATAAAAAAAGTGCCATCTGCAGAAAAGCAAATGACACTGATTGAGAACTCGGAAACTACGTTTTGCCTGCGCAAAACTCTGATACTATGTTGATGGCATTATACCATGGCTCCCAGCGTTAGTCAATCCTTTTGCCGCTGAACTTTGGATAATGCCAAATAGCTGCAAAGGATCATACAGCTGTCCATTTCATATATGGCGGCATTGTCTGAAACGTACAGGGTCAGGGTATCGCCAACCGCAAGGCCGCGGATATTTCGGACACCGACCAGTTTGATGGTGTGCTGTTCGCTGCGCAGATACAGGGATTTGATCCGCCTGCGGAAAGGCGTCCGTGTGATCTCTGTGCAGTCAGCTTCAATGGTGACGTATCGCTCTTGCTGGCAGCGGTTATAGAGGGAAGCTGCGCCACTGAGAGAAACAATGGCCAGCGCTGCACAGGGAAACAGGAAATGCCAATCACAGCCATAGACGAGAAGGATCAGGAGCATGGCAACACCAAAGCCACCCCCTGCGCACTGGAGCAGGATCCGCTTCCGAAGTGGTTCCGGGAACGTCAGGAATATATCTTTCATGAGGATCCCCTCTCTTACAGAAGTACCAGCCGCTTCTTGCGCAGCAGACAGAGTATCGCTTTGGTTACACGTTCTCTTGCCTTGGAGCGCTCCATCTGACCCTCCAGAATGCCATCGCCAATGGTATCTCTGGTGTAGATCCGCTCCACCAGATTCTGCGTATTGGCATTGCCCAGCAGATCTGCTTGCAGGGGTACTTTCTGATCGATAAGATAGGTCAGTTCTGCCATACATAGAACAAGGCCCGCTTCCCGGAGCCACTGAAGCACCGTGCGCTCCATCCCGGTCAGCCCCCAGTAGGGGTGTTTCCGGTCGGCGGGAACCAACGTGCATTGGGTCAGGGCGCGGTACTCCTCAAATCCGGAGCCGTCCGCTTGAATCGCCAGACCGATTTTCAGCAGCAGTAACAATGCCTGCTCCTCGGTAGGCTTTTTCACAGTGGCAAAGCCGAACCGGCCATTCAGCCAAACGGTAGCAAGTTCTCCGGTCAGATGATAACTCCGGCTGCCCCTGCAAACATCCAGAATGTGTTCGGTTCCCTCGGTCATGACTGCGCCAATAGATATGTACTTCATAAATTTGCACCTCGCTTGATGGATTTACTTAATTACACGGTATGGAGCATCAAACTGCAACACTTAAAGTACATACATCATAACAACGCACAGCCCGATAATAAAGATTACGGCAACTGTCAGGGTGACAATCTTTTTGATCAGTTCCTTATCGAGACCTTCTTTCTCCCGATCCAGATCCGGAGGCAGGATATCGTCGTAATAGCCGTCGTATCCATCCTCTACAGGTTCCCCCTCAATTTCGGGGAGGGGAGGTTCCTGTACCTTTTCCTGCTTGGGCTTTTTGCGCTTTTGGAAATCTTTCTTGGACACCTTTTGCTTGCTGGGTTTTGCATCGTGCTGACTGTCGGCTTCGTGTGCCGGAGAGGGTGCTTCCTCTGCCACAGAAAGTTTTTTCCCGCATTCTGCGCAGAAGGCGGCATCCTCTTTAAGCAGGTCAGCGCCACAGTAAGGACAGAACTTCATTTGATTTCGCTCCTTTTGTCAGTAATAAAGAAAAATGGGCCTTCAACCGAAGACCCAGAAATTCACACTAGAATTATAACACATCCCGATTCAGCGGTCATCAGCAAAGACCTGCCATTTCGTTTGCGCACCTTTGCCATTCTATTTACAGAATCGCCACGGATTCCGCAGTACACCTGTGGCATGTGAACAACAGGGACGGTAATGTGAGGGGGTATGATGTGTGACAAAGGTTTTTATCTGGTTTGGATGGACGCCATCAATGGGAGAAGGTGGCCTTTATGTCCAAATGGGAATTGTCTGTTGCTTGGGGCGACCCAGAAGATATTTCAGCTGATGTGGAGATACCAACTGCTGTTGACTTGGAGAATATTTGGAATGTTGCGTATATGAGTGTGAAAGATATCTGCGAAGAAGCAGGTCTGACGCAGAGTCAATTGGCGACCCGGTTCTGCATTCCCAATGCATACCATCGAAGATTGGTGTTTGGGTGTCAGCAAGCGTTCCGACTATGCTCGTCTGATAATGGCGGAATGGCTTGGGGCTCTGTAAGCATGACCTCTATTTCCCCTTTATCTGCAAAAATGTGTCCCGTCTTTGCCCTTGAGAAAATATTGTAGTATATGACAAGGCGGTATGGCGAAATAGAGAATATCATAAAATTATCGATGGGCTAACATTGCATTTTGACTAAAAATGATGTAAAATACGGATATCAAATGCTGAATCATTCAATGTTATCCCAAATTCAGCGCATTTTATAGCTTCAAGAAATAATCAATACATGGAATGTGTCTGACCCAAAAGTTCACATGACAAATCTTGGAAAACGTTTTTCGTCGATTTGTGATGTTTGCTGCTTCTTGGTGTACGATAAAATAAACTGAGAAAATTCAAATTTTCCATAAAGACCGTTATTATTGGTATTTGATGGGCGGACTTGAGTATATTTTCACATTTGCTACCGAGAGAGTATTATTTACAGAGGGGTGTAAGCTATGCCATTGGGGGAAATTGCTAGGGATGTTTACAATAGTCTACCGCCGGGGACGGTACCGTTTATTGCGCAAACTCTTGTAAGCGCATTTATCACGGCGTTTTTCTCGTATAAATCTGATAAAAAGATCGTATTTGAGACCGCAAAGGCGACATACCTCTGTGGTCAGGTAGAAGAATTACGCAAAGAAGGCATGGTGTCTGAAACTGAGTTTTTAAAATGCAAAAATCTTACTCAGATCGCAAAACTTGCTGATAAAGCAAGAGACGAGCGGAAAGGCAGAACGAAGAATAATAAAACCAACGCAGGGAATACGAATTATGATTTTGATTGGTTTTGGCGTTTCTTTGAAAGAGCCGGTTATGCTAGCAATGAAGATATGCAAAAACTATGGGCATCTGTTTTGAATGCAGAAATAGATTATGGTGGACAGTTCTCATATAAGGCAATTGAGACGCTGTTTGTAATGGGTCCCCATGTTGCTAACGTATTTATGGAATATTCGGTTGTTTCGTTTACGACTCCATATGGTGAGTGCCTAGTTCCTGCTTCTGGTGAGTTGTATGAAAATTATGATGTTCGTCGTCCTGTGGTTGTTGAAGGGGAAAGTGATATTTTTTCGGCTCTTGCAGCCGCATATTCGATCACAAATGAAAGAACAATGTATCTTGATGAATACGGCCTTCTTTCTTCAATGTTGACTGTATGTACTTTTACTATCTCCCACGAGCCATTCTTTATTTCAAATGATTGCCATGCGATTGAACTCACGCTAAAGGAAAATTCAAAATTGGAGGAATTGACTATTGAGATAACTGGGCATCGTTTTACATCTGTAGCAAGACAGCTGTTTTGCGTTATCGATGAAAAGCCCTCTTTAGAATTTATTATTGACTTTGCTTTCCTCCTACAAAAGAGATATTCGGAATTAGAGGTTCATGTGTATGAAGTAGTCGAAATTGGTCAAGATGGTTCTCTATCTATAGAAGATGAAGTTGATTATCTTACTATTCCTGACTATATTGAAAAGTCGAAAATAGCAGAACTTTGGAATGTTGATTTGCGATAAACAGGAGCCAAACTAGGCTTTATTGTATGAAAAGAAATAAAATTCATGGCGCCATTAACTATGAGCAAAAAACTAGTTGCCTATTTCTCTGCCAGCGGTGTGACTGCCAAAGTTGCAGATATCTATGAGATTTGTCCTGAAGTGCCATACACCAAAGCGGATCTGAACTGGATGGACAAGAATGCCAGAAGCACTATCGAGATGAGCGACAAGACAATTCGTTCAGCAATCGCCAAGGGAAATGCTGAAGTTGAGCAGTATGATGTTATTTTCCGTGGCTTTCCCATTTGGTGGTATGTGGCACCGACTATTATCAACACTTTTCTTGAAAGCTATGACTTCGCTGGTAAGAAGATCATCCTGTTTGCCACCTCTGGCGGTAGCCAGTTCGGGAATACCGTTGCGGAGTTGAAGGGCAGTGTAAGTGAGTCCTGCGAGACTATTGAAGAAAAGCTACTCAATGGGAAGCAGACGGTTCCATCAATCTCTTCTTGGAAAGATACCTTAGACATCTGAGTACATCTATCCAAACTGAAAGATGTAACGGCCCGCTCTGCATTTTCCGGCATTGGAGGAGAATGTAAATCAGCATGAGGATGTGTATAAAGTCCTGTTGGCTTTGGAGGATATCGGTACTTGTCAGACCATAGCCGATGCACAGATGAAAAGCGAAAAGCAACTCCCCTTGGATGGATGATGTCCGTCCAAGGGGAGTTGTTTTTTGCTTGCGGAGAACGCTCTGGCCGTTTCAAAAAATTCCGCATCAGAATATAAGCACCCCAAATGCAGGTGCTTAAAAATGTTCTCTATTTTGGGCATAGAGAATCACTAGGATCAGGGGGACTGGTAGGCAATGTCACCGCTTTCATAGCTGTCAGAGAGCAAGTGATCGGTTGGCGATACATAATCCCCTTTTTATGGGTCTATTGCGTAGTTCAGATGGAACAAGTCATTGATCGCATGGCGTATATTAGTGGTGTCCACGCTATAATAATTTAGCTGCATTGCGTAGAGTACATACTCCATGTACATTAAATCCAAAAGGGAGAGGCCGATAAATTCTTTATCCAAATTACCATGGGCATAGTTATTCCGTTGCGACGATAATCGCTTTCCCATCTCGGAGTATTTCAGCTCCTGATTGTTCCTGCTGTACAGATTTTTCCCGAATACGCCGATAATACCATCAAGTTCTTTCCCCGTGTGAATAATCTCTGACTCAAGGCTATCTGATTTTACCAACCGCTGTAAGAACTGATATAATCTGCGTTCTTTCCTGTTGCCTGCGCAATCCAATAACTTTTGAATCTCTGTATAGACAGCATCTTCTGCACTTATTGTTGCTGCACTCTTGGTGATTCCATCGGGAAAACAGCGCCGGAATTCCCATTCAAATGCAGCCATAATCATAATAAACCGAGACGCATCAATCGAGCGACCACCTCGATAGCTTTGCGGGAGGTGCCGGAGGTAAAGCTTTCCATTTGCAATATCGGTTAGGATTTTTCCCTCAGCTCCCGCCAAATATCTTTGTTTAATATATCTGCCAGATTTCAGCTTTTCACCCTCATCATCGCCGGATTCATTAAGCATATGTAAAGTTGCAAATGCCTCAAATTTCCCACCATCCGCAGGAGCGAACAACACTGTTTCAGGAAGGAACACATTTTTGCGATAGCACAGATATTGGAGAAATTGTTTTGCGACGCGCCAAAGCTTATAGATGAAATGATAATCATTCGTCGGCTCAAATTCAAACAACATGGCAGATTCCAGTGTGATTGGAGGTTCGTCAATCTTGGTACTAAGTATTCTGGAGATGCTGAATTCTACAGAAATTTGTCTATCATCGACGGTAAAATTCTGTGGAACCGTCGTAGTTTCATCAAAGCTTTGGGTGGTAACAGAGCAAACACCCGTAGAGACGAAATTCTCCACATCCATTGAGATTCCGATTCCCTGCGAAATTGGGTGAATACGGTTGATAACAGGGCATGAGAACGACATTCTAGCGATGCTGTCACGCGCGTATTTACAGTCTATGTACGCCACAACTGGTACAAACAGGACCGAATTGCGGCTGCTGATGTAATCACCTTGCTTCGTGATGAAAATAAAATCCGTATTGGTCTCACTGCAGTGCCCAGTAAGATATGGATCATCCATAGTCAACGGATCTTCCTTGATGTAAACGCCTTTTACTAATGGTGTCATTATCCATTCTGTCTGGATAGTATCCTTTGCGTCCGCAGGAGGAATCAACCTCAATTCGTTGCAATCAAATACGAACGTGAAGTCTATATCTTTGTACTTGCACTTTCCGGAGAATATCTTAAGTTCAGATGCCATGTTTTCATCCCCTCAACTTCTGTATTGTAAAAGCATTATACCTGATAATCTGCCTTTTTTCAACGGAATACATTTCTTGGTAGATGCAGAAATGAAGTAATCCGTATCATGCTTACATAGATGCAGCATATATGGCGCAACTTCTCAATTTAATGGTAGTTTGATAGCTACTACAGGATTGTTGCGGAATGCGCTGATTATAAAATGGTGGAACAATATATGTGATATTTTAAGATCAATCATTTCGGCGACTGGACTGTGCTTTTTGAATCTGTTAGAGAACCATGGGGAATCCATATCGGAGAATGACGTATTCCGTGTCATTTAGCTCACATTAATGAAAAAGAGTAGTGACCGACCGGCCACTACTCTTTTTTCTGCTGACAGGGAAATGATTCAGAATGTTAGCTCTGGTAATTTATCGTATCGTTGCACAGGTACACCTTGAAGCACCATAGTCGCTGCATGGCATCCGATCATGTGACTTCATTCACTGCTGCATCCGTCAAAATCTCAGAAAGGCAACTGTGCGTCATCGTCTTCGAGCATTGCAAAATCGGAAGAAGGCGCTGCGTATCTGGCTGCCGGATAAGCAGGGGGCAGATAGGAAGCCGGTGCAGATGGATCATTCTGCAGCTCCTTTTTTGAATCGCCGAAGTACACATGATCTGCGTTGACTTCTGCGGTACGCCGTTTGCTGCCGTCTTTATCTGTCCAGCCTCGGATCTGCAATCTGCCGGAAACCACGGCCATGCGGCCTTTGGTGAAATACTTTCCGACAAACTCGCCGGTCTGACGCCATGCGACACAGTCGATAAAATCGGTATCTGTTTCGCCGTCGTTGCCTTTGATATCCCGATCCACTGCTATAGTGAAGCTGGTAACGGCGACGCCGTTTCCGGTTCTGCGCAGTTCAGGATCTCGGGTCAGTCGACCCATGATGGTGATATGGTTTAACATGAATAGTCCTCCATTTAGAATAGATTATTTTGCGATACGCAGGGCTCACCTCAGAACAGCGATATACCAGAATACTCCGGTATAACGTATTGTGGCTGAATTACAGGTTCCGGCTGCTGGGCTGGAATTTCCGGCGCTTTGCGTGTCTTGGCGGGCGGTTGCGGGTTTCCCGTTTGAATCTGGGACAGATACCAAGCTGCCAGCCAAGCCTCATAATGGGTCTTGGTGATCAGAAGAAGCTCTGCAAGTGCATCCCATGTCATGCCGACGGCAACATGGTTTTCCGGTTTCTTACCGAACCGGGGTACGATAAGCCCTTTTGAATCCTTGTCACCGGGGCCGCTGGATGCGGTAAACAGAAAGTCGAACTTTTGAGCGGTACACAGTCTGGCGACCCGGGACAGGCTTTTGCCATCTGGTCTGGCTTTCCCATACTGAAGCAATTTTTCCGCAGAGGTGCCGCCAAGCCATTCCTGAACGGGCCTATTGTCACCGGCTCTTTTTCGTTCCTGCCAGAGATACCGAAGCTCCCCACAGGCTAACTTCCGGCACAGTTCCAGCCATTCCGGAATGCTGATGTAGATATGGACGCAATTGGTCTGACGGCTCCCTGCAGGCTTGTTCAGATCGTAGGTAGCAAAAGCAAGGTGTGCTTTTCCTATCTCAAAAGCATCGGACAGGCTTTCCACGAAACAGTTTTTGTTATCCTTGCGGATGATCTGATGCTGGTTACGGCTTTCTTCCATTATTTACCATCTTCTTCAACTTCGGAACGTCATCCAGCAGTTTGATGACATCTTCAACGTTGGCATCGAACTGGGGAAGAAATTCTTCCGTGGAGGTATAGTTTTCATACAGAGCAATTCGCACCGTGAGCCAAAGAGACATCATGGTCAGCATGTCAAGCTGCATTTCCAGTTCCTTCAGCTTCATGCTGATTATGGACATGGCTTGGTTCCAGTGAACAAAGGCTGTATCCTCCAGCGAGATGTCAAAATCACCGAACCATTCCCGGACGGTATGGATTTCGGATTTATCGCCGCATTCAATGGGCTGCAGCAAGTATTTTACCTCACCACAGTTCAGCTCCTTTTTGCCGAAGTCATCCTTGCCGAAAGCGATATAACGCCCTAGCGGGAACATACCGCATACTGAGGGTTTTACCTTATGAACAGAGCATTTGTTGTTCTTCAGGAGCGGGCAGCGGTCATCCTTTCCTACAGGCCGCAGCGTAATGACGGGTATGCGACTGGTGGGGCCAATGTGCATGGAGCAGTATTTCCTGAGAAAGTCAGCGTTGGAGAGCTTCAGCTCCCTGGCCATTTTGAAAATATCCCGGGGAGACAGGATGATGTCCGTCCGGTGGATGCAGCATTTGCCGCATTGGGTGCAGTGAAATGAAAAAGTGTCGTCGAGGCCGACGGTAAAAGATTCGATGTTCTGGAACATTTCTTCGTTAGTCATTAGAATTATCCTCCATAATTATGTATGGCACCGGAAACATTGCCGGTGCCATGATGTAAAATGTCATGTCGTTTTCTCTGCCATTCGGCCGAGGATTATAAGCAGCTCTTTTTGATTTTGCCGGAACTGTTCCAAGAAAGGTCTGTCCAGATCATACTCGGAGTACCGGAGTCTGTGGAAATGAAATAATGCTTCGTTCTTCCCATGTTCCGGGATGCTTCTGAGCAGTCTGGCAATTGGAACCGCCTCGGCAAAATCCGCCTGCATGAATGCACGGGCCTCCCGCTGGAAGTATTTCTTCATCCATTTCCGCGTTTCTACCACCGGGCCGCAGAAGTGATGCTCCCGCTCCCGGCTGTACAAGTACCGGAAACCACCAGATCCATCTGTATCCACCATGAATGGGTATAGCCGGCAGGCCATAGGTTTTGCTGGCTGCACAGAACACCGATTCTCATTCAAAAAGATACAGGAATCATCTTCTCCGACAGATTTCAGGAAGTACATGAAATATCCGCAATCGTCGAGCAACGCAACCGTCGCAAATTGGGCGAGAAATTCATCGGTACAGCAAATATCAAGACCAGTGTCACGCAGGTACTTTGTCAGATAGAATACGTCCAGACTGTTTACAGGAACGCTTTCCTTCACATGGCGGCAGCATTCTGCACAGCCTGTGCATTTGAAACGGATTTTAGTGGATGGTGTAACTCGGACTGCATTGAAAAGTTCATCTTTCACAGCAAAGCCTTTCCTTTCGTTCCAGAAAACTCAGAAGTGTGGTGATGGTTTCAATCAGAGCGGCGCTGCGGATATTCCATTCTGTCAGAAAGCAGCGCATTTCCTCTGCATTACACAGGTGGGCGCTGTCCCGGGTGAACATCTCGTGGTCGCAGGTGCTGATCTCATCATAGGAGAGCACCAGCACGCCTTCCCGAACCAGAACAAAATAACAGCCGTTATACTCGCCGTCTGTAAAAGGGTGCATCCAGTACAGCGGTGTGCCATACGCAGTTTCATTGGCTTCACACAGAGATGCCAGATCCGTGAAGGTTCCTCCTTCATCAAACAGCTTTTCGATGAATTCATCTTTGGGCATCAAGGTGTTGCTGTCGATGGTAGTGGAATCAATGTGGATCAGATTCTGGTTTACGTCAGGCAGTTCCGGAGCTGTGGGGAATTTCCCGATAATGAACAGAGCATCAGGGGAAACAAACTCATTTTCCCAATCCAGTTTCAGCGCTCTCTTCAGAAGCGCTTGGCACAAGCCCATTTCCAGAGACCTGCTGACGCTGGAATCAACGGGAAGTGCATGCCTGAGCATATTGTCGTCTCCGTTGACAGCGTTGACGAGGCGCACAATTTCCACGTTGGTAAAAGTGTCGCAGAGTACCGAGGTACTCCAGTAGTCGTCATCTTCGCCTTTGGTGCTGCAGGTGAAGGATCTTCCCAGTATGGCGGAAATCAATGTTTCCAGATACCGTGAGACCACGTCCCATGGCAGCTTCAGCGCTGAGAGCCTTTGAATATCATTCATCGTTTGTAGTCCTTTCTGCCGCCATATACGGCGCATAATAAGTGGGGTCATCCTGATTGCTGCGGTAGGCACCAATGCAAACGCGCTCGTCTTCCCCATGATCGGGATTGAACTCCACGAAGCAGAGGGTATCGGTCGGTGCATTGATGCCATTGTCCCAGTAGATGTCGATACACGGGTATGTATCGGTGGGATACCCAACTGCCCTAAGGTATGTGCCATCAGGCAGTGGGATTGCCAGCGTGGGATTATCCTCGGATATCTTGGATTTTTCCGGGGCGTAAGGTTCGCTCAGGGCAAACCGCTTCTTTGCAGTTGACTGAGTTCGCAGAAACCGGAGCTTGACCCGGAGCAGCTCTGCCTGCAGCACGGTAAATATCTGATCCACCTGATCCTTTGTGTAGGCATAGGTGCCTGTCCAGGACAGGTTGCCAAGCAGCCGATACAGGTGCAGGATCTTATTGACCCGGGCTTCCGCAAGACGCCGGAACTTATCTTCTCTGCTTTCTCGGTGCTGACTCATATCTGTACCCCCTTTGCTGCTGCGGCCTTTGCGGGCGGATGCAGGTAGTAGCGGGTATTCTGGGTCTGGATGTAAGTTACGCCGGAGGGCAGTGTGATGAAATGCTTCACGGGAGAGGTTCGGATCAGGCCTCCGACGGTCTGCCGGATAAAGGCAGCACAGCCGATGGCCAGAGGAAACTCCAAAGTACCGTGGATGTCGATGCGTTTTTTCATAGATTCAGTACTCCTTTGAAAATTACCCGGGGCAGCAATAACTGCCCCGGGCTGAGATGTCATTATGTGGTTACAGTAGGAATGGAAACGATTTGCCAATTGCAATTACAGTTACTGTCTAGGTCAGACCATGCCATCTGTGAATTAAAACCGAAGGAATCACATTCATAAAACCGCCGGGACTTTAACGTATCCCATTCGCTTTCGCTATGATCCTTCAGAAATGCAACTTTCAGTTCGTCCAGCATGGCAACCCTTGCTTTTTCCCAATTGGGGAATACCGCTGTGGTGATGTCCCGCTCGAAAACGGAGATCAACATACAGGCATTTTCAGAATCCGCTTCGTCGTAGAATACCATGTTTATACCGCCTGCCTTAGTCAGCGAGCATCTGCTCAAATTCTTCTTCAGTCAGGGTTTTAATGCCCAGCTGCTGCGCTTTGGTCAGCTTACCACCTGCCTTCTCACCAACGATGAGATAGTCCGTCTTTTTGGTGATGGAAGAGGCGGGATTGGCACCCAGAGAAAGCAGCTTATTCTGGATCCCGTCACGGGTATAGTTCATGAGCTTGCCGGTAGCGACAACGGTCTTGCCTGCGAAGGGGTTTGTGGTGTTAGTAGTCATAGTAGAAGTCTCCTTTACAAATTCAATGTGGTTTAGCAGCGGTCTCCAGAGGTTGGCTTCCTCTGCATCCGCGTACCAGATGTAGATATTGTTGTTCATGGTTTCGCCGAAATCGTGAAGCTGCGTAAAATCAAAGCCATCCTTGATGGCCTGCTCAAAAGCTTCCCAGGAGCCGCCAAAGTAGCGATCCAGATCACGACCGGCATGGCGTCCCACCGTGGGGATTCCCAGACCGGCAATGAACTTCGCCAGCGTGCAATGGCGACTCTTTTCGATGGATTCCAGCAGACGCTCGAAGGACTTTTCACCAAAGCCCGGGGTTTGCAGAAACTCGTCCCGATACTTTTCCAGCTCATACAGATCGCCGAAGTTACGGATCCAACCGTGACCAAGGAACTTGGACAGGGTGGTTTGGGACAGCCCCTCAATGTTCATCCGGGTCTTCTCACAGAAGTGGGTAAACTTCCGGATAAGCTTGGCAGCACAGTACGGGTTCTCACAGTACATCTGCCGGGAGCCGCCGGGGGTGGTCCTTACGATCAGTTTCTCGCCGCAGCAGGGACAGGCCATGGGAATCGTGAAAGTGCCGTTTCTGGTGTTGTTCTTTGCAATCTGCGGAATGATCTGGTTGGCTTTATAGACCATGATTTCATCGCCTACACCGAACTGGAACGCATCGAAGATGTCCAGATTGTGCAGATATGCCCGGGATACCATGGCACCGTAAATTGCTACAGGCTCGAACAGGCCGGTGATGCTCACCCTACCGGTTCTGGTCGTTGCAAGGTCGACGCCGAGGAACTTGGTTGGGACAGGATCGTCTTTCCACTTCAGGGCAATCATCCGGTTCTCGTGATGACCGGTGGCACCCAGACTGGCTCCGTATGCACGGTCGTCGTATTCTACGATCAGGCCGTCGACAGGATACCCGTAATGCTCGGGCTTGTAAGAATCAATCGTCTTGCGCAGAAGTTCCTCGCCGCCAGTGCTGTCCACATATGTGAAGGGTACGACGGAGAAACCGGCGTTTTGCATCAGCTGCATCTGTGCCAGCTTGGATGGCCGCTCCAGATGATCACTGACCAGATCGAAGGCGAAGAACTCGAGGAGCCGTTTCCGCGACTCGTTTGCATCCAGCTTTCTGGTGCTGCCGGCCGCCAAGTTCCGGGGATGAGAGTAGGTATCCTCCAGATTGGAATTGATCAGATTGAAGTGCTTCCAAGAAATGACGCCTTCACCTCGGACCTCAATGGAGTCCCGAATGGGTATGGTGAGAGGGACATTCAGGTAAGTACGGACCGTATGGGTCACATCCTCTCCAACGGTACCTTCCCGGCCACGGGTAATGGCCTGCTTTAGCTCGCCGTTTTCATAGCGCAGCACAATGGTCAGACCATCCAGTTTCCACGAAACCAGAACAGAGCGACCTCCGGCAAAGCGTACCAATTCTTCGATAGACTTGGTTTTCTTGGCGGAGAGCATGGGTTTGGTATGCCGGACGGATGTCAGTTCCTCCAGAACTTCGCCAGATACTTTCTGGGTAGGGGACCCGGAGATCACCAGCCCCGTTTCGGCCTCCAGCTTCAGAAGTTCATCCGTGAGCTGGTCATACTCCCGGTCGCTCATGACAGGATCATCATCCCGGTAGTAGGCGATATCTGCTTCGGTCAGGGCTTTAATCAGATCCTTCATGCGAAGAATCTTGTCTTCATTCACACGCACAGGTGCGTTCCTCCATTTCTAAAGTAGTCATAATTTCGTAATGTGTCCATCTGCCGCAATGCGGGCAGCAGACTCTGTCATCAATGCGGGAATCTAACTGGGTTTGGGGGATTGCTCCGGGTTTGCTGCAGCATTCCGTGCGGATATAAACCACCTTGGTGGCCGCTGCGACCTCCGGGCGATATTTCCGATTGAACTTCAGGAAATCGACCCATGCTTCGTTGTCAAAGATCCGGTCAGCGTGCAGTTCCAGCGCTTTGCGTTCCAGCTGGGTTTTGGTACTTTTGGCGTAGTTATGCTCCGTCAGGTATTCCAGAAGCTACTCGTATAAGAGTTGCTCGCCCTTACGGTCGATCAGCTCCCGCACCATTTGGAACCATTCCGATTGCTCAATGTTTCCTAAATCGCACTGGATACCGGTTCGATAACCGTAGACGCGGTTTCGGCCTTCACCGGATTTAATGTAGGAACGTCCGGTAAAGTGGCGGCAGCGAAGGTCACCGAATGTCAGTTCACGCATCCTGAGTCACCCCATTCACACCATTGGGAAAGATACGGTTGAACAGCTCCTGAAATCTTGCGGCACCAACAGCATTCAGCGGAACCTGAAGGGATACACAACTCCATCCAATCAGTTCCTCCTCCGGGAGAATGTAAGGATCCTCAACGAACTTGTTGCCGTCATATCTGGGGCAACGAGGGCCGAGGATCCGCTGCATCTCCGCTTGGGAGGCAGCTTTTTGAATCATGCTGCATTTCTTCCCCGCAATCGCCGTTGTCAGCGGCCGGATAAAGCCCAGATGATGGTATGCGTTCAGGCGGCGCAGCACCTTGTTGAGAGCGGCAATCCAAAGCTCTTTTAGATGTTCCGAAGCACCTTCGTCCATAGCGATCTCCACAAGGGCGAACAGGATAATCAGTTCATAGTCCATTGAATCACTCCTCGTTATTTTGATTTCTGTATATAACGGGTCAGCCAGAAGGCTCCCCGGAAATAAGGTTGGGGGAGCCGTAGAAGCTCCGATCTATATAAAAAAGCACCCACAAGAATCGAAGAGATTCAAGTGAGTGCTTCCATTACTATGACATTTCTGCCATGGCCTTTTGTTGACGGTATTTGAGGGATAGCCCCTCCTTGTTTTGCTGACTTCTGTGCATCTGTGAGAAGATGCAGAAGAATAGAAAAAGCCCGAAGACATAACGACTTCGGGCACATGAGAACTCAGAAACTGTGTTTGCCTCTGCAAAACTCGGATACTATATTGATGACATTATATCATAGCTGGCAGCTCTAGTCAACTGCGGAATCCAGCTTTCAAGGCTATCCGCGCATGAAGCGTTGGCGCTCTGCCTGCTGCCCCTTGGGTTGGAGCTTTGGACGGAGTATCGGTTCCTTGCCGAGAGGAAAAGAGGTGCGTGGAATGACGCAACTAGATAGTGAGTTTTTTGAAGAATACAAGCATTTGGAGCGCCTGCGTTCAGATTAGTGTCTTGATAAACTATGCCGGATCAGGTGGTAGTCACCTGATCCGGTGTAGCAGAAAAATGTATGGACTTATACCGCAACCCCGGTATTATCCGCTATCATTACGGTTACAGTAAAGACATGCTTTTCAACGTCATAAGACCATTCAAAGTCCCCCTGATACTTACGTACAGTTTTGGCAACACT
>ERZ808240.757-NODE-757-length-41436-cov-7.249341_pt1 | contig 41436 bp, 60 predicted proteins | sample MGYA00521084_ERZ808240 | MGnify/ENA primary metagenome ERZ808240 (study PRJEB31516, sample SAMN03275571) | gut metagenome | biome: mammalia-associated habitat; material: feces | host: Papio cynocephalus | place: Kenya | collected 2012-08-06 ... | reverse complement strand
TACATCACCAAGGAAGACGTCGCCAACAAGCTGTTCAAGGAGATCGCTCCGAAGTATGCTGACCGCAACGGCGGCTACACCCGCGTGACCCGCATCGGGCCCCGCCGCGGCGACGCAGCCGAGATGGCCGTCATCGAACTGGTCTGATTCGGTTCCCGAAAAAAGAATTTCCCCTTCGGCGCACGGCCGAGGGGGTTCTTTTTTGCGCTGGAAAAGCATGCAGATCTGTTGTAAAATAGAAAAAAAGGCGGAGGTACGCAGTATGGCTGAAAACAGGAAAAAGAAAAACCGGAAGAAGCTCCCATGGTGGATCACACCTGTGATCCTGCTGGCCGTGCTGGCGATCCGCCTTGGCGGGGAGGCGCTGGGGCGGGGCTTTCAGTGGTTATCCGATTCGCAGACTTCAGAATCGGCAATCACGGCGCAGAAGGTGCCGTCCGATGAGACGCTCACCGTCCGCTTCCTCGATGTCGGGCAGGGCGACAGCATCCTGCTCGCCTGCGGGGACGAGACCATGCTCATCGACGGCGGCCCGGTCGAGGAGGGGCAGTTCCTCGTCTCCCGTCTGAACCGGCTGGACGTGACGGAGCTGACCTATGTGGTCAATACGCACCCGGATGAGGACCACTGCGGGGGGCTCGCCGCCGTGCTGGCCAAATATCCGGCGGAGCACGTCTATTCCAGCGTCACGGAATACACGACGAAGGTCTTCTCCAACGTCGTCAAATACGCCGACGAGCAGGGACACCCCATCGAGGTGCCGCAGACGGGCGACAGCTGGACGCTCGGCAGCGCGAGCGTCCAGCTCATCGGGCCGGTGCAGACGTATTCCGACCCCAATAACGGCAGTCTGGTCCTGCGCGTCGACTATGGCGGGACGAGCTTTCTCTTCACCGGCGACATGGAGCAAAAGGCCGAGACCGACCTGATGGCCTCCGGCGCGAATGTGCAGGCCGACGTGCTGAAGGTCGGGCATCATGGCAGCCCGACCAGTTCCTCTGAGGCCTTTCTGGAGGCCGTGGCGCCCTCCATCGCCGTCATCAGCGTCGGGGAGGATAACGACTACGGTCATCCCAGCGCGGACGTGCTGGCCCGGCTGGAGGCGCTGGGCGCGGCGATCTACCGCACCGATACCCAGGGCGAGATCATCATTACCTCCGACGGCGAGACACTGACCGTCACGACCGACCCCACCAGCCGCGAGCCCGCCGCGGGCAAGGACGCGCCGTTCATCGGCAACCGCAATTCCATGATCGTCCACAGCGCCAACTGCGCCAAGCTCCCCGGCGAGGACAACCGCGTCTACTTCAACACCGCCGAGGAAGCCGAGGAATACGGCTACCAGAAGCACACCTGCATCAAATAGAGGATAGCGCCGCAGAGACGAAAAAAACCTGCGTCCCGGAAGGACCGGAGGCGCAGGAGCTTGAGGGCGGATAAAATCAATAGGAGAGCGCAGTCTGCACGCTCTGGTGGATGAGGTCGTGACCGGCCTGCGTGGGGTGGATGCCGTCAGCGCCGATGAGCGACGGGAAAACACGGCTTTTCAGAAATTCCGCCCGCAGGTCGACGAGTCTGCAGCCGAACGCACGGCTGAGCTGCGTGACCATGTCGTTGTAGTATTCCTGCCAGCGGTACAGATGGTCGGTGTCGCCGAGCCAGCGGAGAATATTCTCAGCGCTGAGCCCCTTGGTGATGAAGGAGAAATACCGGCTCTGCTCCAGTGGGGGCAGGGAGGTCATGGCCACGCGCGCGCCGGCCTGCCGGGCCTTGCGGATGGCGGTGCAGTAGCCGTCGATGAAGCGCTCCGACGGGGTGCGGGGCAGATGCTCGCCGTCGGGGTCGGCGGAGATGGCCTTCCAGTCATAGTCGCAGTCGTTGCCGCCGAAGCAGAACAGCACCGTCGTATCCTCGGCGCACGGGGTGAGCCGCCGGTCGATCTGCTTGAGGCCCGCGTCGATGGTCGCGCCCATTTTGGCGTAGTTTTCCACCGCGATGCCCTGCGCGGCGATGGTATCAAAATCATGGTCCTGGCACAGATGGTAGCTCTGGCCGTTATAGGTGACGCCCTTGATGATGGAGTCGCCGAAGATCATCAGTTTTTTCATGGGAAACCCTCCTGCGCTGCTGTAAACTTTCTGTATCCAGTGTAACTCAGACGGACGGAAAAGTCTCCCGAATCTTCGCGCAAACCGCTCTCCTGCTTGGCAAGCAGCCCTCTACGAAAGAAAACCCGGCACTCTACGCACAGTAGAGTGCCGGGTTTTTCATAGAAATTTCGCCAAGATCCAGACAAAACCGTTCCGATGCCCAATAAGATCGCTCTCCCGGCAGGAGACCCCGCCGGGAACAGGGCGTGGAGCGATAAGAAACAAGCACCCACGTTTGTGGGTGCTTGTAAAAGGAGAATTCAGCGCTTCGACCGCAGGCGGCTATGCCGCCGAGGACAGCCGCAGGAAGCAAGCGAAGCGCAGATCCCGGACAAGCAGAAGCTGTCCGGGATCTGGAAACGATAAAATTTCGAAAGAAATTCAGCGCTTGCTGAACTGCGGCGCGCGGCGGGCTGCCTTCAAGCCGTACTTCTGAAATCCTAGCGTGAAAAACTCACTATTTTCAACGGTTTTGCGATTTTCTAATTTTTATGCACCTCAAAATGAATCTCATTTCGGATTATTTGCAAATGCACCATTGACCTTTGAAATCAGGTCTTTCGGCTGATTATAGGTCAGATGCGCGTAGATGTCCAGCGTTATTTTCGCGTGTTCGTGACCAGCAAGAACCTGAACCGTTTTGACGTCCACGCCTGCGAGCAGCAGGTTCGTGATATACGTGTGCCGAAGCTGGTGCGGCGTTACCTGAAAATCCATGCTATATATGACGCTTGCGTTGTGCGCCGCCTTTTGACCCAAAACAGGCGTGACAGTGTGCTTGATCTTCTGCCCGTTCACATACCGGGTGTAGGTGCGCTCCTTGGTGCTGCGAACGGTGACGTACTTCCAGAGCCGTCCCCATTGTGTGCCAGACAACGGCTGCCCTTCACTGCTGGCAATGACATAATCCGAAATCGAAGATTCTTTGACTTCTTTCAGACAATCAACGAGCTGCGGAGGAATGGGGATTGTCCGCTTTGCTGCTTTCGTTTTCAACTCGGTTGTCACAACCGGGCGGTTATGCTCAATATGCCAGGCGCGGCAAACGACGATATGCGGGGCAGCTCCGTCCAAGAATACACTATCCCATTGCAGAGCGAGTGCTTCTTCTCTGCGCAGGCCCGCATACAGGCAGAGCATAATAAACGGATATGGCGGCAGGCCACGCACGGCATCCAAGAGGGTCTGCACCTGCTCTGTGGTGAGCGCGGTCTTCTCCTTTGGCGCTTTCCCACCCTTCGGATTCAGATTCTTGCATGGCGATTCGTCAATGATTTTGCTTTGCTCTGCCGATGTGAAAATCAGCTTGTACAGCATCTGGACGCTGCGGTAGATCGACGCTGATTTCGACGCAGCCTTGGTAATTGCCATCTTCACGTCATCTGGCGTGATCTCCTGCATATAACGGTCGCCCAACGGTTCGATGATATAGATTTTGACCTTGGAGGTATAGTCCGCCAGCGTAGTTACCCGAATGCTCGAAGCCTGCATGGTAAGCCACTTTTCCGCATACTCCCGGACTGTGGGATTCTCACGCCGGTACACAGCTTCTTCGATCTGCCGCTGGGCAAGGGCGACTTTCTCCGTCAGCTCATCCGGCGTCTGCGCGTAAAGGGCGATGTATTTGCCATCCGGGCCTTTGATGCGTTTCCGATATTCATTTCGGCTGGGGATAAACTCATATGTTGGTTTCTTCGGCCGAGCCATTTAGCGTATCCCCCTTATGAGCATGAAATGTTGCCTTCTGGCTGAAACCGATTCACTGAGCTTCTTCCGGAAGGAAAAGCAGAAGGTCATCATTTGCGGACTGAATTTCAGAAATCAAATCGCTGACATTGGAAGCGAAGTGACCTCTTGAACCAGACGGATTGAGAACGGTGTTGTAAAGTTCGGAATACCCGTCATAGAGTGCGCGCACGCCGGTATCAATCTCCGCAGCTTCTGCGTTATCTCCAAAGTCTGTTAGAATTAAATCTTTGTAGGCAATGCGAATATCTTCGTTATCTGTTTCAACTGTTTCTTGCGATTCGTCACTGTTTTGGGCAAGCCATTTATACGCCGCAGCAACAATACCATCGCTTAGACTACCGGCCGCTTTCCAGTAATTATTCTCATAGTTTGCCATGTTGGCTAAGATCACGCTTGCCGCATACGCCTCGCTTCTGAAATTGGAGGCGCTTTCTTTGTATGCGTCCAAGTCAAACTTGTCGGTTTCGACGGTGGCTTCCTCAATCGTTGCATTAACTTCTGCTTCCTTTGCTGTTTCCTGAGCAGCAGAATCTGGCTGTGCTGCGCTATCTGCTGTGGCACTCCCACAGGCGCAGAAGGTTAAAACAAGAGCAGCGATTAGGATAGCGAGAATGGATTTTTTCATAGCTTCATTTCCTCCTGTCGAAATATAGAGAATGTTATATTCTCTCAAAAATGACCAATTCCCTGTTTTTATGCTATAATCAAAAATGCGCCGGCAGCAAAAATGAAAGGAACGGTTTCCATGAATACTTCCGCTACAAACGCGAGCCACGGAAACATTGAGAAAGAAAGGGAAGAACTGATTGACCTTGTCAGGACGCTTACCCCAGAGGAGGTCGAAAAGGTCATCGATCGCGCTCGTCAATTACTTGTTCCACAATAACACGCAGTTTCTTTGCGTTCTCCGGAGACATATTGCGAATTGCGTCTATTAGATACTGCTGGTTCTCTGTTAGCCCATCCTCGTTTTCGAGGGTGGGCTCTTTTTTATCCTCTGTCCACCCCATTATGAATGACGGTGTTGTTTGAAGCGCGTCCGCAATCGCTTTAATTTTTGACTGGTTCAAATTCTGAAGCCCAAGCTCAATTTTGTTGATAGAGGATCTGGATTTATATCCTAGCCGACGAGCCAGTTCATCCTGAGATATGTTGAGTTCTTCTCTTTTGAATTTAATGCGTTCACCGATGGTCATTACGATCGCCTCCTGACAGAAATCATTGTAACATGATGTAGATTGTAAATCAACTGATTTTAAGTTTTTTCTAAAAAGATGTTGACATTTTGTCTACGCTGTGGTAATCTCCTGAATGTAGATAATTCATCTACATCGAAGCCGAAAGGAGGTGGGCGAATGACCGATACGATTGCTTTGCGCGAAAAAATTAAAGAATCCGGGTACAAGCTCGTTTTTATTGCAAACAAGATTGGGCTTACATATCAGGGGTTCTTGAAGAAGCTGAACAATGACTCTGAGTTTAAGGCAAACGAGATTCAGGGGCTTTGCGATCTTCTGCGCATCGACACGGGCGAGAAGGAAGCCATATTTTTTTGCACCGAATGTAGATGATTTATCTACACAAGAAAGGAGCTATCTATGAACAGAACATTCTCCGCTCGCAGATGAGGGGCAAGGAGCAGAAAGGAGCATATGGCGTGAATACGTTACTTACCCGAAAGGAGGCAGCGGCCAGACTTGGCATAACCGTTATGACGCTGGATGCAGAACGCAGCAGCGGGCATCTAGCTTATATCCAGCGGAAGCCCGGCGGAAAGGTCTGGATTACCGAAGAAGCGATTGCCGAGTACCTCGCCCGCGCAACGCACCCGGCGCGACCGGAGTTGCGGCGCGTGAAGTCACTCGCTACACGCGCCTGAGAATTGTAGAAAGGAGGATAAAGCTATGCCAAAGGATTTTTTGACAGATGAGCAGGTTGAGCTTGAAATTGAGCGGTTGTCTGAATCACCCGCTGTCATGCTCGCCAAGCAGGAGCAGCGCATCAAGTATCGCCGCAGGCAGTATATGTATCAGCTTCGATACTTCGAGAAGCGCGGTAAAGAGCTTATGGCGCAGGGCATCACGCTCGACAATCTGGCAGAAATGGAAAAGGACCTTGAGCCGGGCGGCTTTGAGCCCTAGCAAAATAAAACGGGGCCGCTCCGCTGGCACGGAAACAGCCCCAGGCACAAAGACCCACTTCGATCATAGCAGCGAAAAAACGCATCGTCAAGGAGGAATGCACATGCCGAACAGCCTGAAAGAGCTGCGGCTGAAAGCAAAAACGCCCGCAAAAGACATGGTTGCCGTTGTGCAGACCATTTACCCCAAGTACGACATGACGAGCCAGAGCAAGTGCGAGAACAGCGACGCCTATGGGATTTGCCTGACGCAGAAAGCCATGAAAGCCCTTTACGCCAAGTTCGACCCGGACGGCAGCATTCGCAAGCACCTCCGCACAGCCGATCAGCACCGGCTCAAGGACAGGCTCCACGCCAGAATCACCGCCGATGAAGCCTCCAAGCTCCAAGCGCACCTTGCCGCTGATGGCTACGACACCGTGCAGGATTGGCTCACTGATGTTGTACGTGACTATATCAGCAAAGGAGAACCCGATGAATAAGAAATATTATTTCACCTACGGTACGGAAGGACAGCCATTTGTGGGTGGCTGGACGGAGGTCGAAGCGCCAAACGCCGATATCGCCTGCGCTGCGTTCCGTGCCATCCATCACGACAAAGAACCCGGGATTCTGAATTGCAGCAGTGCCTACACCGAAGAGGTCTTTCTGAAAAGCTGCATGATCGAAACGCTGGAGCACAAGGACGAGATCTTGGTCGAGTACCGTAAATCGCTTTCTGCTCCAGAAGCGGCCCTGATCGTTGACCGGCGCCACAAGGAGATGGAAGAAGCTGCCCGCCGCCGCGCAGCTATGAAATCCGCGCAGGAGGTTCAGGAGGCCGCGCAGGCCAAAATCGAAGAAGTCCTGAACGAAGAACCGGCCGCACCTGTTTCCACTCCCGTTGAGCAGCCTATCCCCGCCGAGGCCCCTGCCGAGAAGATTTATCAGGCGTCGTTCCGCGTCCGCAGCAGCATTGGCAAGTTGAAAGCCCTCAAAGAATTTCTCGTAAATGGAGGTTATGACTATGAGCAGTTCTAACATCGCGCCTGCTAAGAAGCAGACGTTCTCCGTCGCCATCAGCACGGAATCCTATCAGAACCTTATCCGCAACACGTTGAAAGACCCGAAGCGCGCGAACCGCTTTATCGCGTCGATCACGTCCGCTGTCGCTACCACCCCAGCGCTTCAGACCTGCGAACCCAGCTCCATCCTCGCTGGCGGTCTGCTGGGCGAAGCTCTGAATCTCTCGCCCTCGCCGCAGCTCGGCCAGTATTATCTCGTCCCGTTCAAGCAGAAAGCCAAGTATGACCGCGAGGGGCATCTGCTTTCGCCCGAATGCTCCAAAGCGCAGTTTGTTCTCGGCTACAAAGGCTATGTCCAGCTCGCGCTCCGGAGCGGCCAGTATTCCGATCTGGACTGCATGGAGATCCGCCAGGGCGAATACCTCGGCAAAGACCCGCAGACCGGAAAGCCACAGTTCAAATTCATCGAAGATGATGATCTGCGCGAAAAGCTCCCGATTGTCGGCTACATGGCCTACTTCGAGTACCTGAACGGCTTCCGCAAGTGCATCTACTGGTCGCGGGAAAAGATGCTCAATCACGCGGATACATATTCTCAGGCGTTCAGCAAGGAGGCCTACGACAAGATTCAGAACGGCCAGATTGCCGACAAGGATATGTGGAAGTATTCGAGCTTCTGGTACAAAAGTTTTGATGACATGGCTAAGAAAACGCTGCTTCGCCAGTTGATCTCCAAGTGGGGCATCATGTCCACAGAGATGCAGCAGGCGCTCACGAATGATTCCGGTATCCCGGCCGTCGACCCCAGAACCGGCGAGATCATTTCCGATCATTCCGACGAGCTGGAGCTTACAACCGACGCCCCGCAGCCGGCCGTTGAGGGCAGCGCCCCGGCGCAGCTTCAGGAGAACGCCGGTGAACCGGAGCAGATTGACCTCAATTCGCTGTAATGAGTGTTCCGTATGAAGTCCTTGCAACCGGCTCTACCGGCAATGCCGTTGTGATCGACGGGCAAATTCTCGTTGACTGCGGCGTTCCGTACAAGGTCGTGAAGCCAGTTGCAAAAGCGCTCAGACTGGTTTTGCTTACACACTGGCACGGAGATCACTTCCGGAAAAGTACGCTCCACGCCCTCGCGGCGGAGCGACCGGCGCTCCGTTTCGGCTGCTGCCGCTGGCTGGTGCGGCCGTTGGTGGAAGCTGGCGTCAAGCCCGCGAACATCGATCTGTACGATTTCGACCGCCGATACAGCTACGGCGATTTCACAGTCGAGCCTGTGCCGCTGGTACATGACGTTCCAAACTGCGGCTACAAGCTGCAGCTCCCTTCCGGAAAGGTCCTCTACGCCACCGACACAAACAACCTCCACGGTATTTCGGCACCGAATTTCGACCTCTATCTGCTGGAGGCGAATTACGAGGACGAAGAAATCCAAGCCAGAATCGCGGAGAAAAAGGCAAACGGCGAATTCGTCTATGAGCGGCGGGTGCTGGGGACACATCTTTCCAAGGCCAAATGCGACGATTTCATTTATCAGAACATCGGGCCGGGCGGCGAGTACGTTTACCTGCACGGCCACGTTGAGGAGGAAAAAGCGTGAACGGTTTTCTGAAAGACATCACCTACGCCCGCAGCGGCGAGTATATCCTGTCGATCTACACGCGGGAAAGCTGCAAGGATCTCTGGAAAAACTTCGGCGAGCGGCCGATCATGTTCTCCATCTCGAAAAAAGCTGACCCGCGCGGCCTTCGGGCAAATGCCTATGCGTGGGCTCTCATTGAGCAGCTCGCGGCCAAGCTGAAAACCGACAAGGAATCCGTCTACGAGGAAATGATTCGGCGCTATGGCGTTGGCGAAAGCTACATTGACGAAGCTGGGAACGAGTGCAAGGTGCTGTTCTCCCTGCGCGATGGGGTACCGCCACGGCTCGTGGCCAGACACTATGCCGAGATCGGTGTCGGCTACATCGATGGTAAGAAATTCATCCACTACCGCGCCCTCAAAGGCACAAGCGAGTACACCGCCGCCGAGATGGCCGCTTTCCTCGACGGCATCATTGCCGAGTGCGAGGAACAAGGTATTCAGACCGGTCCACCTGAAAAAACAGCTCAGTACAAGGAGGCGAAGAAGCCTTGAGCAAGATCGACATGATTGGCAAACGGTTTGGCCGACTCGTTGTTTTTTCTGAAAATCCCAATCGGACAGCAAGCAGAGACGTTCAATGGAATTGCAGATGCGATTGCGGAAATCTATTTGTAGCATCAGGGAGAACCTTGCGGTCTGGAGGAACGCAGAGCTGCGGCTGTTTGCAAAAGGAGCTGTTGTCGAAGCGAAACTCCGTTCATGGTTTTTGCTCACGCGGCTCGCGTAGGCCGAGACTTTACCGCATCTGGTGCGCGATGAAAACGCGGTGCAGCAATCCTCACACAAAAGATTGGAACAACTATGGAGGGCGCGGAATTACGGTCTGCAAGGAGTGGGCTAATGATTTTTCGGCGTTCCACGACTGGGCAATAAGCCATGGATACGACGATAGTTTGACGATTGACCGTAAGAATAACGACCTCGGTTATTCGCCGCAAAACTGCCGATGGGTCACACGCAAAGTTCAGAACAACAACACACGGGCTACACAAAGAAGGGGGTCGAAGGAATCGTGACCGTATTGTGTGACTACTGTGGAATCCCAGCAAATCTATGCGACAGCAGTGTCATCTATGGGCGAAGCTACGGGATGATATACCTCTGTTCTAAATGTGGAAGCTATGTAGGTTGCCACAAGGGTACAGACAAGCCCCTCGGCCGTCTGGCCGATGCCACGCTCCGGAAATGGAAAATGGCAGCTCACGCCTCGTTCGACCCTCTCTGGAAAACCGGGCCGTTCCGCGGGCGGCGCAAAGCCGCCTACGGCTGGCTCGCTGGACAAATGGGACTTCCGGTCGAGAAGACGCACATCGGTATGTTTGATGTGCCTCAGTGCCAGGAAGTCATCAAGATCATTGAAAAAGGAGATTTCAAAAATGCTCAACTTTGATAAGAAGGACGCTCATGTTTATCCGTTCGACGAATCGCCCGGCGCCGGTATCATCATGGACATCGATTTGGAACAGCTCATCCGCGAGTCCGAGCGGCTACACATCTGTAAAGCAATTCTTCACAGCAAAAGCCAGCGTGACGCGCTCGAAGCAGTCCTTGCAGAACCGAACGCTTCCCCGGCTGGTGAGGATATTCCCGATCCGCGCGTTCCGCCAGAGGAGGCCGATCATGCTTAACCGCATTGTGCTCATGGGCCGTCTGACCCGCGATCCGGAGCTTCGCCGAACGCAAAGCGGCACGGCGGTTGTCTCCTTCTCCATTGCCTGCGACCGCGATTACGCGGCGCAGGGCGCAGAGCGGGAAACAGATTTCATCGACATCGTCGCGTGGCGCGGCACGGCTGAGTTTGTGGATAAGTATTTCAGCAAAGGCCGCATGATCGTCGTGGCCGGGCGGCTTCAGATCCGCAACTGGCAGGACAAGGACGGCAATAAGCGCCGCTCGGCCGAGGTTCTTGCCGATAGCGTTTACTTTGGCGATTCCAAGCGCGACGGTGACGGTGGCAAATCCAAAGGCGAGCCGACATACGACCCGACCGGCGGCTTCTCGCAGATTGAGGGCGATGACAGCGAATTGCCGTTCTAAGGAGGCGTTAAACGCATGGATATCGAATTGAAAAGTTGCCCGTTTTGCGGTGAACCGTATGCAATCACTCTCAGAGCAAGATACGGTCGTGGACGATGGATTGTCTTTGCCAGATGCGATATGTGTGGCGCTCAATCAAGGTGTTTTTCGTGCGAAGAAGACCCGGAAATTGGCGAATGGAGCAACGACGCTTGTTATAAAGCCGGCGCCGCATGGAATAAACGACCAGTTGGAGGTGCATAAGCATGGCAGAAAAGCGAATGTTTACGAAGTCCATCATTGACAGCGACGCATTTCTTGAAATGCCGCTTTCGGCTCAGGCTCTCTACTTCCACCTCAATATGCGCGCCGACGACGATGGCTTTGTAAACAATCCGAAGCGAATCACCGACTACGTCAACGCCTCGGCTGATGATCTGAAAATCCTGCTTGCCAAGCGATTTATCATCCGCTTCGATTCCGGGGTCATTGTCATCAAACACTGGCGTATGCACAACACTCTGAAAAGTGACCGCTACCACCCGACCGACTACCAAGACGAGCTGGCGCTGCTCTGCGTTAAGCCCAATAAAGCCTATACCGAGAAGCCACAAGTTCCGGAGATACCTCTTGCACCCCCGGAACCAGAATGGAACCAATCTGGAACCAACTTGGAACCACAGGTAAGAGTAGTAGAGAGTAGTAAAGGCTTAGGTAAGGATAGTGAAGGTTTAGATAAGGCTAGAGAAGATTTATCTATTCCGAGCGCAGAGCCGGGAACCGCCTCCGCGCCGCCGGTCATCAGCATCATCCTGAATGACAAGTCGCTCTTTGACGTGTCTCCGGAGGATTACAACCGCTGGTGCGAGTTGTACCCAGCCGTCAATGTCATGCAGGAGCTTCGGAAGATGTCGAGCTGGAGTACCGACAATCCCAAAAGGCGCAAGACGAAATCCGGAATCCGTCGGTTTATCAACGCTTGGCTCTCCAAGGAACAGGACAAAGGCGGGCAGTATCGCTATCAGGGGCGCAGCTCCAGCGGCAACGTGTTTACCGACATCGCGGAGGACATGAGAAATGGACAGGCTTGAAACGGCTGATATTCTGGCGGTTCTGAAAGCGGCCTACCCGCAATTCTATAACGGGCTCAGCCCCAAGGAGGCAAACAGGATCGTCGATCTCTGGGCTGAAATGTTCAAGGATGAGCCTGTCATGGTCGTCGCCGTTGCAGTGAAAGCCATGATCGCCTCGCGGACAAACACATTTCCCCCGAATATCGGCGAAGTCAAAGAGCAGATCACGAAGATGCGTATGCCGAAGGAAATGACCGCCGCCGAGGCGTGGACGCTGGTCTATCGGGCGATTGCAAACAGCGGCTACAACGCGAAAGAGGAATACGACCGCCTACCGCCTACGATTCAGCGGCTCGTTGGCTCGCCGCAGCAGCTTCGGGAATGGGGCATGATGAATTCCGAAACGGTGCAAAGCGTGGTCGCTTCCAACTTTCAGCGCTCCTACACGGTGCGCATCAAGAGCGATCGGGAGTATATGGCGCTCCCGTCAGACATAAAACAGATGATTTCCGGTGTCGCACAGCAATTTGCACTCGGCGACGGAAACGAGAATGGAGGATGAGGATATGAAAAGATGGGCAAGGCGCAACCTGCCTACGGTTGTTCTTCTGGCGGCGCTGCTGCTTCTCGCCGCGCTGGTGCTTGCGGTTGCGATGCCGCGTGAAACCGAAAACACGCCTGCTGCCGCAGCAGTTGCACAGGTGTTTGACGAAGCGGCCTACCAGAGCCGCTTGGAGGCCGAAGCCTGCGCGGAGGTCGAACACGAAACCGCCGATATTCCCCGTACATATGACCTGCCAGCGCCTGCACAGGAGGCAGACAGCGAACCTTGTGGAAAGGGCGGCTTCGTGGACGCACAGGACAAACGCGACTTGGAGCTCCTTGCCATCACCTGTTATACGGAAGCCGGCGGCGACAACTGCTGTGACCTGTGCCGCTATCGCGTATGCGACGTTCCCCTTATGCGCAGAGCCGACCCTCGCTATCCCGACACGCTCGAAGGTGTCCTGACGCAGCCAAAGCAATACGGAACCTTTTCGGAAACTGGCGTTGTCTGGCCAGCTCGTGCATCTGAGCCCGGCGAGGCCCACGCCGTCGAGCGGGCGTGGGCCGTGGCCGAGGACGTCCTTTCCGGGAATCATAGCGATCTCTGGGGCAAGGGCTACATCTTCCAAGCAGAGTTTCCGCAAGGCAACGATCCGGACAGCCGAATCTACTGCGAGCAGTGCGGTATGTGGTACTGCAAAGGTTAGGAGGCGGCTATGGCAAAAGACCCGAAACGGCAGCTTCTCGGCAAAATTGCCCGCCAGAAGGGCCAGTATTTCGAGCAGCGGCTTGACGGCTCTTTCGATTACTACCGCGACCGTGGCTATGCAGTGATTGAAAAGACGCCTGAGCCGATGAAGGTTATCAAACCGGAGGGCAACGGTCGATTCCTCGCCTGCTACACCAAGAAAGCGCAGGTCGATTACAAGGGCACGCTCAAAGGCGGCAGGACGATCCTGATCGAAGCCAAATTCACGTCCACGGACCGTCTGACGCAGGATCGCGTTCTGGATATTCAGGCAGCCTACATGGACAGGCATCAGCAGCTCGGCGCTCGCTGCTTCGTCGTTGCCGGTTTCTCGACCGGTGAGGTCTACAAAATCCCTTGGGATGACTGGCGGCGCATGAAAGAGCTGTTTGGCCGAAAGTACGTAAAAGAAACCGATCTACAAAATTACAGAGTGAAGACAGCTTGGAATGGAACGCTGTTTTTGCTCGACTGACGACTGAAAGGAGTCACTACCATGAGTGAAATTTCGATGTATGAAGCGCAGAAAAAGAAGATGGAAGGCTTGTGCGAAGAACACGACCTGACATACCGCTTCCAGAAAGACACCTATCCTCCCACATTCACGATCTCCCCGATTCAGGGCATGGACGCCCAGCTCTCCATGCTGGAGAACGTCGAGGAAGCCGGGTATATCAGCCCCGAAGCCAAAATGACGTGGATCTTCAAGGACGGTTCGCTGGAAACCCGCGTCACTGGCGGCACGTTCACGATTGCCAAGACGCTCCGCACCAAGATTGAATCCGTCCTGATGAAGATGCTGACGTACTGGATGCAGTATTTCTTCCGCGACGTTATGGAAAAGCGCAGCCTCAAAGACGGCATGATGCCCGTTATCAACGAGGATGAGGTCGAAGATGATGACACCTACGAAGAAGATCTGGAAGACCCTGATGACGTCGAGGCCGCAGAAATGCCCGATGATGACGCGGAGGGTGCGGACGATGATCTCGGCGACACCGCCGACAGCTCTGATGCCACGGACGATGATCTCTACGATCAGGCCGTCAGCATCGTGCGCATGGAGAACAAGGCGACGGTTTCGCTCCTGCAGCGCCGCCTAAACGTTGGCTATGCCCGCGCTGCCCGTATCATGGAGCTGCTGGAGGAAAGCGGCATCGTCGGCCCGTACGCTGGCTCGAATCCGCGCGAAGTGCTCCCGGCTGATGAACCGGACGATATGGAGGACGCGGCTGATGAATGAGTTGAAGCCGTCAATGCTCAGGCGTGAGGACTACAAGGCCATCAAGCACATGAACCGTGAGGACATGACGAAGTACCTCTATCGCATCTACCGGCGCGGCTTCGATGCCGGTGTCGAGTCCACCAAAGGCGAGGTCACCAAGCGTTCCATCGTACCGCCCGAACCGGCGCAGACGGAGGAATAAGCACCATCCATGCCACCCGGCGTACTTCCGTCGGGTGGCGAATCCGAATAAAACTTCCGAAAGCAAAGGAGATTCATAAATGCCTCAAATCGTAAATATTGCAATCGACCGTCTTTTTCCACACGCCGACAACCCGCGTAAGGATCTCGGCGATCTGTCGGAGCTTGCCGCAAGCATCAAAGCCAGCGGCATCCTGCAGAACCTGACGGTCGTTCCGGATGAACCGGACAACTCCAATACGGACTTTACCATCATCATCGGTCACCGCCGCTATGCCGCCGCGAAGATCGCGGGCCTGACGGAGCTGCCGTGCGTGGTGGTCGAAATGTCCGAACGCGAGCAGCTTCAGACCATGCTTGTTGAGAATATGCAGCGCAGCGATCTGACCGTCTACGAACAGGCACAGGGCTTCCAAATGATGCTCAACATGGGTGATTCCGTAGCCGAGATCGCCGAGAAGTCCGGCTTTTCGCAGACCACCATCCGCCGCCGCGTGAAGCTGCTCGACCTCGACCGCCAGAAATTTCAGAAAGCCGAATCCCGCGGCGCAACGCTCAATGACTATCTGGAGCTTGACAAGCTGGACAGCCCCGAAGATAAGAACAAGGCGCTTGACGCAATCGGCACGGCAAATTTCAACAGCGTTCTGAAAAGCCTGATTTCCGAGCAGGAAATCCAAAAGAAACTTGCCGAATGGACTGAAATTGCAGACAAGTTTGCATATCAGATTGAACGAAGCGGCGAATTCAACGGTACGACGGTCAATATGGTCTACCACGCAGGCTACAGCCGCTGGGATTTGAAAAAGGAAATGGTTGTACCGGAAGACGCGAGTGACGTTCGATACTTTTACAGGAAGGATTCCACTGGAATCACGCTCTACAAGGAATGTCAGGAATCGCAGCAGCCAGACCCGGAAGCTGAGGCCCGCGAGGGACGGCGCCGCAGAGACGAACAGGCCAAAAAGGAATTTGCGGCAAAAGCCGAAGCTCATTTTGAATTGCGCAGGGATTTTGTCAAAGAGCTTCCGAACAGCGTGTTCAGGCAGCACATGAAAGAGATTGCTCTGTTCTGTGTGGCAACGACAGAGTCAATCGACGGCGGCTACTGCAATTCCATCAGCCCTCAGCTCTGCGCCCAGCTCCTTGGCATGAGGCTTTCACCAGACGATGAAAACGAAGATTTCTGCGATATGGGATTTGTCCGCAGCGCAGCGGAGACCCAGCCTGAGAAATTGATTTTCTGCTGCTGTTATTCTGCCGTCGACGATGAGGACATGAGCTATTACCGACGTGTATGGAATATGGGCCACTACGAATATGAGCTTTGCGAGAATTCGGACTTAGATCATATCTACGAAATCCTTGAAACGCTCGGCTATGAAAAGTCGGACGATGAAGAAGAAATGGCAAATGGCACACACTGGCTCTTTGATACATATGGCGCGCAGCCGAATGACGCTTCGGAGGATTCCGATGATGAGTGATGTTTTGACCGAAATGTGCGTCTTGGGCGGCTGTGCCGCCCATCGCGCGATTACGGATGCCTGTAAGCATTGCGGCAATTACCGGGCCGAAATCGAGCGCCGCCGGTCCCTTCCCCTGACAGACGGCAGCGATGGGCTGAGATTCAAGTGTGTTTCTTCTGATGTGCGGACGCTTCCAGCAGCAGAGTACAAGGACAAGCGCGGCTGGCGATACAAGGTTATGCCCGGTATCGGCCCGAACGCTTTCAAGGCCCGATACCTCCGTCCGGAAAAGGATGCCAACAGTTGCTGGAAATGCTACGCAAAGCTCCCGTGGCGAAACACGTTTGACGAAGCGCAAGCTGATCTGGACGGCTACGCAGCTGAGAAAGGATGGACAAAGGTATGAAATCGGAAGAGATTGTACGGGCGCTGCGGTATTGCGGCGGAGATAACCCGTGTGGGACATGTTCGGTGCAGCTATCGGAAAACGAATACTGTTGCGTAGACATGCTTTTTAAACGCGCAGCCGAATCACTTGAGCAGACGAGTGGCTTAGTCGAGCAGCTGCGCAAGGAACTCGAGTGGAAGGACATGGTGATTGCCCTCGCTCAGCGAAAGCAGACAGAGGCAGAAGCCGAGAGGGACGCGCTGCTTGAGATTGCTAAACAGGGGAAGGGCTGCAAGACGTGCAAAAATAATGAGGTATGCGTCCAGCCCGGAATAGACGTTGCACACTGGTGTGATAGATGCGTGGAGAAATGCCCTTGCTACGGGTGTGAAGGAGGACACTGGGAATGGCGCGGCTTGCCGGAAGCGCCGGAGGAAGGAGATCACCATGAGCCAGAGACGTGAAAAGCGGAAACGCCGTGAGCGGCGCCGGGAATATGCGCTGGAACTTCAGCGCTGGCAGCACAATGAGCCGCCGAAGTTTCTGTTCTGGCGCTGGCGTAAATGGTATCGCTCGAAACCGACGTTGAAGGACGGCGGGCATTGGAGCGTAAAGGGCATGTTGGAGGTATGAATAATGCCAATCCTGAATTACACGACGAAGGTTGACGTCTTTACGACTCTCGGCGAGATTCAAGCCCAGCTTGTGAAGCACGGCGCGAAGAAGATCATGCAGGATTACGACGATTCCGGGCATATCACATCGCTGTCCTTCCTGATCGATACCCCGGACGGCCCGCGTGGAATCCGCCTCCCGGCAAATGTTGATGCGGTGTGGGCTGTGCTCACGAAGCAGAAAGTCAAGTGCGGGCGCGATCAGGCCGAGCGTGTTGCTTGGCGCATCGTGAAGGACTGGGTGGCGGCACAGATGGCGATTCTGGAATCCGAGATGGTAGAGATTGACGAGATCTTCTTGCCATACATGATGAACGACTCTGGGCAGACACTTTTCCAGTGCTACCGGAACAAACAGCTTGCGATTGGAGGAACACGATGATTGCCCGCGTCTTCCCCAGAAAAACGAACGCTTCCCCGACGGACGCGCTGGCGTTTTTCCGGGAGCCGACGATTGAGGACATCGCGGACTGCATCAAGGCAAGCGTGACCGAGGTACATATTTCCGTGACCTTCACATGGGACTTGGAACGTGCGGAGGCACTATACGACGCATGGCAGATTCTCAACGTACCGGTCGAGGTCGGCGGCCCCGCGTTTGATGACCGAATGGGAGATTTTGAGCCGGGAATGTATCTGCGTGACGGCTATATCTTCACCTCGCGTGGCTGCGCAAAGGAATGTTGGTTCTGCTCCGTCCCGCGCTGCGCACATGGCGTGATTCGAGAGCTGCCGATCGTAGATGGCTGGAACATTCTCGATGACAACATCCTCGGCACGTCAGAGCAGCATTTCCGCGCCGTATGCGCGATGCTCAAACGGCAGAAGCGCCCGGCAACCTTTACAGGCGGCTTAGAACCGGCGCTATTGCAGCAATGGCAAGCGGATCTTCTGCATGAGGTAAAACCGGCACGGCTCTACACGGCGTATGACACCCGTGATGATTTGGAACCGCTGATCGAGATGGGAAAGAAGCTGCGGACGGCAGGATTTCGCCCGGCAAGCCACACCATGTGCTGCTATGTGCTGTGCGGCTACGACGGTGACAGTTTTGAGGATGCCGAAAAGCGTCTGGCGCAGACCATGCAGGCCGGATTCGTGCCGTATGCAATGCTTTTTCGCGGCGAAGATGGGCAGTACGATCCGGAGTGGCGACGCTTCCAGCGCGAATGGTGCCGCCCGATTATTACCGGTCAGAAATTCAACGAATATTGGAGGAAACAGAATGGATAGACTCATATGGTATGACAATGATGGCGGTATTATGTGCCGTCGCGGGTATGAGGTTGCATTGGCGCGGCTGGCTTCTTACGAAGCTACGGGTCTGATGCCAGAGCAGGTGGCAAACGCGAAAGCCATTATTGAGTCCGCATTTGCGGATGATGCATCGAAAGCCGAACGAATCAGAAAGCTGCTGGCTGCTGATAAAGATGGCCGTGTCTTGATTCTGCCGTGCAAAGTTGGTGATGCAGTGTGGTTTGCGCGATCTGTATTTAGGCAGGTAGACAGTCCGATAGAGGCCACAGTGACGGGGTTCGCAAGCTACGGCACAACCGGCGAGCTTATATATACAACGATGACCGTAGAAGGCCAGATAACGAGAAGATTTCTGGAACATCAAATCGGCAAAACCGCATTTCTCAGCTTAGAAGAAGCCGAGCGGGCTTTGGAGGAACTGAAAAATGTCTAAGCCGAAAAAGCTGGGTATGCCAGCCGCCTATACCTCGAACGCCAGAGCTGATTTTCTGCGCCGCCCGAAAGCGGCAGAACGTCGGAAATGGGCTGTTGCAAGCGATGACCGGCTGGAACGTATGGAGCAGAAGCGGATGGAACGTGAAAAGGAGGCTATGGTCCATGACTAGAAAACGGGCAGTTAAACTGCTGATGGGCGCTGGCATGAGCAGAAACAATGCCAGCCGGTTCATCCGAGAACCTTTTGCAGTTGAGAACGATGCCAAAGTCTTTGTTGGCCTATATCGGATGGCTGTCGGAAAATCTCACGTGCATATCATGGCCGATGGTGGCACAACGTTCATTCGTTTCATTCCGAAGAACAAGCAGCCACGTTGCTACTTCAACACGCACCTCGAATGCCCCGCAGATCGCGTTTGCGCGATTTGTCGAAATCTCAATTCCCAAGGGAGGGGGTATTGCGATGCCAAGAATTGATGAATTGACCTGCCGGTTTTGCGGCGCAGACAGCCGCTGCAAGGTCGAGGAAGTATATCTGCGTCCAAGAACACCGCCCATGTTTTGCGTCAGGTGTTATAATTGCGGTAGAGCGGGCAAGCCGAAAGGCACGAAGAAGACCGCGATCCGCGCGTGGAAGAAGACGAAATAACGATGGAAAGGGGCGGCGCACATGACTCTGGCGGAACTGAATGGACACCTTGATCTTGTCCAGCAGCTTCAGAAAACAGAAGAATTGATTCAGGGCTTGTGGGATGCTGCCGTTCCCGGCGCACAAAAGCTGGATGGGATGCCCCATGCTTCGGGCGTCAGTGATAAGGTCGGTGTTCTTGGCGCGGAGATCGCGGACATGGAGACGCAGCGCGACGCACTGAAAGAGCAGATTGCCAGAAGTGAGGAAACCATTGCCGTCTGGATCGCGGGAATCGAGGACAACACGACGCGCCTTGTGTTTCGACTGCGCTTCATCCGAGGTATGCCGTGGAAGGTAGTTGCAAGCGTGCTTGGTGGCCGAAATTCCGAGGATGGCGTCAAATCCATATGTTATCGCTTTCTCGGAACTTGCCCCGACATGACGCGCCCTGATGCCTCGTGACGCTTGCACTCACCCCTAAGATGTGGTTTCATGTAAACTGTAAAATTCCAAATCAAGCCGGGCGGCGCTCCTGATCGGGGCGCTGCTCATTTTATTCGGAAGGAGGACTTGCCTCCACGATGCTCCTTGCGTGGAGGATGGCTCGGACCTGCGGTGTATCGCCAACGCTGCCGGCTGCGGGTACATCGAAAAAAGGAGGAAACCCTATGTTGCTCACATGAGCGGCGCGGGGTCAGCAGCAATGATCTATTTGCAAAACAACGTATTCGATGAAGCATTGGAGCGGCTGCGGATGATCTTCGACGGCCACGACGATGTGATCGTCAGTATGTCCGGCGGCAAGGACAGTACCGTTCTGTTCCGTATGGCGCTTATGGTTGCGCAGGAGCGCGGCCGTCTGCCGCTCAAGGTGTTCTGGCTCGATCAGGAAGCCGAGTGGCAAGCGACGGTGGACTATATGCAGCACATTATGGAGCTGCCCGAGGTCACGCCGTACTGGTATCAGATTCCCTTTGAATTCACAAACACGCTCTCCCCAGAGAAGAATTTCATCAGTGTTTGGAATCCGGAGGACAAAGCGATCTGGATTCACCCGCAGCACCCGCTCTCCATCAAGGAAAACCCCAGCAGCGAAAACCGATTCCATGAGCTTGTCAATGTTCTCCCGTCCTACTGCACCGATTCCGAGAATTGTGCCGTGCTGGTAGGTATGCGTATGACGGAAAGCCTGAACCGGCGCGTTGCTATCACGCAGCATGAAGCCCGATACAAAGGCGTGACGTGGTGCAAGAAGAAAGTCGGCAAGTGTCAAGTGTTCTGGCCGATCTATGATTTCACCAACGATGACATCTGGACAGCCATTGCCCGGAATCACTGGGCCTACAATCGTGTCTACGATCTGCAATACCAGTGGGGCTTGGCCAAGGAGGCCATGCGCGTCTCGGCACTCATCCATGAAACCGCCTGGCACTCAATCGAAATGCTGCAGGAGTTTGAACCGGACACCTACAACAAATTCATCCGTCGCGTATCTGGCGTCGGCACGTTCGCCCATACCTTTGACAGCGGCGACATTATCCCGCGCCAGCTCCCGTTTGCGTTCAAATCGTGGCAGGAATACCGCGACTACCTGCTTGTCAATATCGTGAAGCCCGAATACCATGAGCTGTTCCGGAACCGCTGGAAGAATCAGACCGGCGACGAATGGTATCGCGTCCATGTCAAAGAGATCGTCCTGAATGATATTGACGGCACGAACAACGCAAATGCCCGCTCCCGTTTCCGTATTCGGGAAAAGGCTCCCACCTACCGCAAACGCGACGCCGCGCAGTTTGAGCAATATATGGGCAGCAAGAAATGATTTCAGATCAGCCCATTCATCAGGTCGAGTGGATACCCATTGAAAAGGTCCACGCAAACGACTACAACCCCAACAGTGTTGCCACGCAGGAGATGAAGCTGCTTTATCGCTCCGTCAAAGCGGATGGCTACACGCAGCCCGTCGTTACCATCTACGACGAAAAGAAAGATCGGTACGTCATCGTCGACGGCTTCCACCGATACAGCATCATGCGCAGATTCAAAGACATCTACGCATCCTGCGAGGGGAAGCTGCCCTGTGTCGTGCTCCACGGCAAGACTATGAACGACCTCATGGCCTCGACCGTTCGGCACAACCGCGCCAGAGGCAAGCACTCCATCAACGGTATGTCCAATATCGTCATGGAGATGCTGATGAACGGCGCGACCGATCTGCAGGTCTGCAATGAGCTTGGCTTGGAGCCGGAGGAACTGGTGCGCCTCAAGCACATCACCGGCTATGCAAAGCTCTACGAAAACAATTCATTCACACGCGCTGCGATCTCCGAGAATCAGGCGCGTCAGCTTCAGAAGTATCGAAAGGAGGCTGGCACTGATGGAGATTGTTAAGAGAATCGTGATGAAGAAGATTTCCGAGGTCAAGCCTTATGTCCGCAATCCCAGGAAGAACGATAAGACCGTCAACCTGCTCGTTGAGATCATCCCGAAGGTCGGCTTCAACGTGCCGCTGGTCATCGACCGCAACGGCGTCATCGTCAAAGGCCACGCCCGTTATGCTGCTGCCATTCGGCTCGGCATGGAGGAAGTACCCTGCGTCGTGACGGACGCCGACGAGGAAACAATCAAGCTCGACCGTCTGGCCGACAACCGCATTTCTGAATTCTCTGAGTGGATCAATGATGAGCTGCTCCACGAGATCGATATGCTCAACCTTGACTTCGACTTCGATCTTGAATCCCTCGGCTTCCCAGCTCCCAGCGACGATTTTGACGCCGATGCTCTTTTTGATGATGGGGCGGTCGGTGAATCCGAGGAGGATCGCCGTGCCAGATACCAAGCCTATCTGGATAACGCCGCAAAAGAAGAAGCACAGAATGTTGCAATCACCACGCAGGAGCAGGTAGACCGCGCCAAAGCGTCCGCTCTGAGCGTGGCTGAGAAGCCGCCTAAGTATGCCAAGGTTGTTTGTGAGCATTGCGGCCACGTCATGTTCATCAAAGAGGGCGATGCAGTTTTCTCCACCGAACAATCGTAGCCCCCGGTAATTATTCGTAAGGGCTGGGTGGGTATGCAGCCAATCCCCTGTCAAATCCGTACCGATGTGAGGCGATAAACGATGCAAGAACAAGAGAAGATTCCTGTCTGGGCGCAGATCGTCAATGGAAAGACGGTGTGCATCTGCCATCGAGGGCGTAAAGGCTGCAAGAAGCCCTGCGAGAAGGACGTTGTCACGCGCGATAAGTTTGCTGGGTGGCAGGGTATCATGCGTCGTGATCGATTCGGTCGCTGAAAAGGTACTGTCGGGATGGGGCGGCATCTGTTGCGGGCTCGACGACCCCATTTTTCGCCTAGTTAGTTTCCTGTTTTCCGGGTAATTTCGTTACGATTACCGCTGGAATATGCGCTGGTATCGAAGCAGATACCGCGCATTTTTCATACCACGGCGCGGGTGAGGCATACCGCGCCGACCTCCTAATGTTCATATGGTCACGTCGGGGTAAGGACCACGCCCGTGCAGCACGGGTGCCGCGGTGGAATTCCGCTGAGCCCCATCCGAAAAAGCGCGAAAGGAGTTTGCTATATGGCTGAAACGAGAATCAAAATCGATGCCGAAGCGGAAGTCAGCACGACAGAGCTGGCCGCGATCCTCGGCGTAACAGCGCGGCGTGTGCAGCAGATGGCACAGGACGGAACGATCGTTCCGGTGCGTCGCGGCTACTTCCAACTCGGCGACGCGGTTCAGCGATATATCAACTTCCTTTCCAAGCCGCAGATCAGTGAGGCCGAGCAAAAGCTGGAAACGGCGAAACGGCAGTCCGAAGCACAGCTCAAGCTCTCCAAAGCCCAGCTTGCGAAGATGGAGGTCGAGGAGCTGAAAGGCAAGCTGCACCGCTCGGAAGATGTGGAGGGCTTCACGGAAGATCTGATTTACACCATCCGCGCTGCGCTGCTATCGCTTCCGGGGCGGTTATCGGTTGACGTCACCGCCGCACAAAGCCCGGCTGAGGCTGCCGAGATCATCCGCAAGGAAGTCCATAAGGTCATGCGGGAGTTGGCTGCGTATCACTACGACCCCGAAAAATACGCTGAGAAAGTGAACGAGCGGCGCGACTGGAGCAATGCGGGGCGCAGCTATGACGAAGAATGAGGCATCGGCCGATGCGCTGAAAAAAGCCGAGGCCGAACGCCAAGCCAAGCGGCGCGGCGCGGCACGTCTGAACAAAGCCATGCGCAAAGCGCTGGCCGGTATGACGCCGCCCGACGATCTCACGGTCACCCAATGGGCAGAAGCCAAGCGCCGCCTCTCTGCCGAGAGTGCAGCCGAACCCGGCCCGTGGCGCACGGAACGCACGCCCTATCTGCGCGAGCCGATGGACGCTTTCACAGACCCAAAGGTGCGGCACATCGTCATGGTGGCCGCGTCGCAGGTCGGCAAGTCTGAGTTTCTGAACAACTGCATCGGCTACATCATTGACGAAGACCCCGGCTCCATTCTGTTCATTCATCCTACGACCATTGACGCGCAGGAGTATTCCAAACTCCGTATCGCGCCGATGCTGCGTGACAGCCCGGCTCTGCGGCAGAAGATCGCCGCGCCGAAAAGCCGCGACTCTCACAATACGATTCTCCAAAAAGCCTATCCGGGCGGCATCCTTACGATGTGCGGCTCGACCGAGGCTCACGCGCTGGCGTCAAAGCCTATTCGGTACGTGTTCGGCGACGAACGTGACCGTTGGGCAACGAGCGCCGGCAATGAGGGCGACCCGTGGGATCTGGCAATGGCCAGACAGACCACGTTCTATAACGCCAAAGCCGTCGAGGTTTCGACCACAACGATCAAGAACGCCAGCGCCATCGAAGCTGCCTATTACACAGGCACGATGGAACGGTGGAATTCCAAATGCCCGCATTGCGGCGAGTACCACGAAATTCGCTGGTCTGATATTCGCTTCGAGTACGATGAAAACATCGTATCTCACAAAAAGACCTACAAGGTCAAGAAGGTGTACTATACCTGCCCCGGCTGCGGCTGCATCTCCACGGAAGCGGAAATGAAACGCGCCCCGGCGAAATGGATTGCCGAGAACCCGGAGGCCTACGGCCAAGGAACCCGTTCTTTCTGGCTGAACGCTTTCGTCAGCCAGTGGGCGAGCTGGGAATCCATCGTTCTAAAATATCTGAACGCGCTCGGCAGCACGAAGAAGATGCAGGTCGTTTTCAACACCTGTTTCGGTGAGCCGTGGGAAGATCGCGGCGACATCGAAGATGAGGATTCCCTGCTCGCTCGCCGTGAGGATTACGGCAAGGATAAAAATGGCGAGCCGGTCGAGCTGCCGCCGGGCGTCCTCGTTTTGACGGCCGGCGTCGATACGCAGGATGACCGCATGGAATATGAGATCGTCGGGCATGGATTCTTCGGTGAAACATGGGGCATCGAAAAAGGAATCGTCATGGGCCGTCCGGATGATGACGGCACGTGGGACAAGCTCGATGAAGTTGTGTTTGATCGCGTGATGCGTTTTGAAAATGGTGTCGGCCTGCGGGTGTCTATGTCCTTCGTGGATGAGGGCGGTCACTTTACGCAGAGCGTGCGCGCTCAATGCAACGCCAGAATCAGCAAGAAAGTATTCTGCATCAAAGGTATGCCCGGACAGGATAAGCCTTATATCTCACCGCCGAAGAAGCAGAAGATCTTCGTCAATCAGATCGCGGTCGGCACCTGCTGGCAATATCAGCTCGGCGTCGACTCCGGTAAGGAGATCATTATGGACAATCTGCGCGTACAGACGCCCGGACAGAAATACTGCCACTTTCCGAAGCGCGACGATTACGGCAGCGCCTATTTTGCGGGCCTGTTGTCGGAAACGAAGGTTTACGACCCGAATAAGAAGCAGCCGTGGTCGTGGAAGAAGATTCCCGGACACGAGCGCAACGAGCCTTTGGACTGCCGCAACTACGCGCTGGCCGCGTTCAAGGCTCTGCCCAAGAACCTTGATGAGATCGACCGCCAGATCAAGGCCGCCTCTGGTGTCCGTGTGCCTGCTCCGCCCTCGGCGAACATCACACCGCCGAAGCGCCGCACGGCGCAGCGCGGCAGGCAGAAATACTACGACGATTGGTAAGGAGCGTGTTTTATGGCAAGCAGAATCATCATTGAGAAGCGGCTCGCGTTCCGCGAAGCGGCGCTCGAAAAGCTCTACGACGCATACACGGCGCTGGTTGACGGCGGCGTAAAATCCTACATGATCGATGACCGGCAGCTCACCCGTTTTGATCTCCCGGCGCTGTCTGAGGAAATTAAGCAGATGGAGAACGAGATCGATCAACTGACTTCGGAGCTGAACGGCAGCAAGCGCCGCAAGGCGTTCGGCGTCATCCCCCGCGATTGGTGACCTTTTTCGTGAGGTCACGAAAATGATAAATACAGCAATTCGCCCGAACGGGCTTTTGCACCGCGCTGTCCGACGGAGTTTTCTCCTTTCGCCGCCGGGCGGCGCGGTTTCAGCCAAACCATGTGTGCGCCTTTTCGCAAGAAACGCACGTGTGCAATTCCAACACAGCAGAAATGCGAAATCGTGCGTTCCTGCTGTGTTTATTATCACCCACAGGAGGCGAAAGCATTGAGCAAGAAAAACTACCGCCGGAGCGCTGCGCCATATGTCAAGGGGTATAGCGAAGCTGGCGCGAGCGTTACCCGACGTGCGCTCAAGGGATTCACCCCAGATAGCGGTTCGCCCAACGAAGATATTAACCGCAACAACGCCACGCTGCGCCAGCGGTCGAGAATGCTTTATATGGCATCGCCCGTGGCCACGAGCGCCATCAACACCAACCGCACAAAGGTTGTCGGTACCGGCCTGACGCTGAAAGCAACCGTCGACCGTGACCTGCTGGGGCTTTCTCCGGAGGCGGCAAAAGAATGGCAGCACAAGGCCGAGATGGAATTTCGGCTCTGGGGCGGTAAAAAGCAGAACTGCGACGCGCTCGGCCTGAACAACTTCATGGCGCTACAGCAGCTCGCGCTCAAATCGTGGCTCATGTCCGGAGACGTGTTTGTCCTGGTGAAGCGTTACCCGGCGACGCCGCTGAATCCATACTCCATGCGGCTGCACGTCATTGAGGCAGACCGTGTTTCCACGCCTACCGACTTCAGCGGAGGCTACACCTACGGCGGCTTCATGGACGCTGTCGTTCCGGACGGGAGGCCCGGCGCCGGTCACCGCGTTTTCGACGGCGTGGAGGTCGACAAAAACGGCCGCGTCGTTGCCTATTACATCAGCAACACCTATCCGCACCAGATCACGACCGAGAAGCAGGAATGGACGCGCGTCCCGGCCTACGGTGAGCGCACCGGCCTGCCGAATATTCTGCACATCATGGACAGCGAGCGCCCCGATCAATACCGCGGCGTTCCGTATCTGGCACAGGTCATCGAGCCGCTGCTGCAGCTTCGCCGCTACACGGAATCGGAGCTGATGGCCGCGCTGGTGCAGAGCTTCTTCACGGCGTGGATTGAGACGGAAACCGATCCGTCCGGTACGCCATTCAATGAAGTCGGTACAGGAGACATTGCCGGCGTTCCGACTGCCAGCCCGGATGGCGCTGGCGCAAGCAATATTTCCGACGATCCCAACGAATACGAAATGGGGCCGGGTACGGTAACGCACCTCGCTCCCGGCGAGAAAGTCAACTTCGGCAGTCCGAATATCCCGACCGCAGGGTTTGAGACGTTCGTGAAGACAATTTGCCGCCTGGTCGGCTCGGCGCTGGAACTGCCTTATGACGTACTCATCAAGGAATTCAACAGCTCCTACTCTGCAAGCCGTGGTGCGCTGCTGGAAGCATGGGAAGCGTTCAAAATGCGCCGGTCTTGGTTCGTGAACGACTTCTGCCAGCCGATCTACGAGCTGTTCATGGCCGAAGCTGTTGCGCTCGGACGCATCAATGCTCCGGGCTTCCACACAGATCCACTCTTGCGCGAGGCGTGGTGCGGCGCTCGCTGGATTGGCCCCGTTCAGGGTTCCCTCGACCCGAAGAAGGAGGCCGAGGCCGCTCTGATGCTGACCAACCGCGCCATCAAGACGAACGATCAGGTCACGCGCGAAATGTCTGGCGGCGACTGGGAAGAAAACGTCGATCAGCTCGCACGTGAAAATGAATTGCTTGCAGCCATCGGGAGCGTGCAGCAGCCAGCAGGAAACACACCGCCCGCGAGCGGTGATGAGTGAAGGAGGAATCGGGCATGAAAACGAAAAATGCGCCGGCTGTTTCGATCAGCAAAAAGGTCTACACCATGGCGACTACGGATGAAAACGGCAGCTCCGCTGAGATCACCATGTATGGCGACATTTACGAGCAGCAGCCGACAAACTGGTGGGGCGAACCCATCGAGGGGCAGTATATCCTGCTCAGTGAGTTTTTGGAGGATCTCAAGCAGATTTCTTCCTGCAAGAACATCACGATCCGCATGAACAGCTATGGCGGCGACGCCGGGGCCTCGAATATGATTCATAACCGCCTGCGGGAGCTTTCCCGGAGCGGCGCGAAGCTCACCTGCATTGTGGACGGCGTGGCCATGTCGGGCGGCAGCATCATCATGTGTGCCTGTGATACGGTCAAAGTCAATCCGTCCAGCATCATCATGATCCACAAGTGCTGGCAGCTTCTTTTCGGTGGTTATAACGCCGATGAGCTGCGGGAACAGGCCACACAGCAGGACGCATGGGATAAGATGCAGTCCGAGGTCTACAAGCGCAAAACCGGGCTTTCTGAAACTGTCATCATGCACATGATGGCAGATACGACCTACATGACGGGCCGCGAGGCCATTGAAAAGGGCTTCGCGGATGAACTGATTGAAGACGCCGAGCCTGTCGGTATCGCTGCCAGCGCAGACGGGCGCAGCCTGTTCGTGCGCGGCAAGCAGTTTCATCTCGCTCCGGGTATGTTCGCCCCGGACAACATTCCTACGGTCGATTCCGAGGCAGCGGCCCCGGTTGAGGCGAATAAAAACAAGCCGGAGAATCCCGGCGAAGAAGGAGGAAACTCTATGACACTGGAAGAGCTCCGGGCAAAATACCCGGACGAAATCGCTCAGGCTGAAGCTGCTGCACGGGCCGCTGTCGATCATACCGAAGCGGTCAATGCGGCGGTTCAGGCCGAACGGGAACGGATGCAGGAAATTGACGAGGTTGCCAGCCTGCTCGATCCTGCCGACGTGCGCGAAGCCAAGTACGGCGAAAAGCCTTGCACCGCCGCCGATCTGGTGATGGCCGACGCGAAGAAGCGTGCCAAGCAGGGCAAGAAATTCTTGTCCGACCTCAAGGACGATGCCGACGAATCCAACGCTGAAGACGTTGGCGCAACGCCTCCCCCCGCTGAGGAAGACGAAGAAGACGATGATGCGAAGAAGACCCCGGAAGCGCGGATGGCCGATGCAAGAGCCAAGGTTTCTGCGCTGTTCGGCAAGAAGGAGGGCTAAGCTATGACGAACCTGAGCAAGAAACTCGGTGAGATGAATTTCGACGGTCTGTTTACGGACGTCGTGCCTGCCGTTCAGGTACGCGGCGGCACCATTCGCAAGCAGACCACTTCTGCGGTCACGCTCAAGCGCGGCACGATCCTCGCAAAGTCCTACGGCACGGCTGGCGACGGCAAGCTGGTGATTCTCGGCTCCACCGCCGCAAACAACGAAACCCTGACGCCGGATTGCGTGCTCTGCGACGACGTTACCGTTGGCACCGACGCCGACGAAAAGGTTGCGGTCTACACGGCCGGCTGCTTTGACCCCGACAAGGTGAGCGTCGCTGCCAGCTACAGCATCACCGAAACCGACAAAGACAATCTGCGTATGCGCGGTATCGTCTTCAAGGACGCTGCCGCTGCCAACTAAGGAGGGGAACCCATGAGTGCAGAACTGAATTTCTTTGATACCTATGTCCTGATGGCGATCACCGAAGAAATCGTGCCCCGGCAGACGTTCTTCAAAGATCGCTACTTCCCAACGGGCGAAGGCGACATCTTCGCGTCCGACAAGGTGCTGACCGAGTACCGCAAGGGTGACCGCAAGATGGCGGCGTTCGTGTCTTCCCGCGCCGGTGATATTCCGATGGAGCGCCGGGGCTTTGAAATCCACGAATACCAGCCCGCGTTCATCGCCCCTTCCCGCCTGTTGACGCAGGACGATCTGCGCAAGCGTGGCTTCGGCGAAGCGATCTACGCGAACAGCACCCCGGCGCAGCGCGCCGCCCGTCTGCAGCGTGACGATCTTTCCGATATGGACATCCGCATCACCCGCCGTGAGGAGTGGATGGCCGTCCAGACCATGATCAACAACTCCTGCACGATGCAGTCGTACATCGACGATAAGACCGAAGGCGAAAAGCTGTATGTGCAGTTCTACGACACGACGAGTGATCACGCCTACACCGTCAGCACCAAGTGGAACGCGGCCGACGAAAAGGGCGCGGCATTCTTCGCAGACGTCAAGAATATGTGCCGCAAGCTGTCCAAGCGCGGCCTCCGGGCAGCAGACCTCGTAATCGGCTCCGACGTTGCCGACGCGATCCTCGCTCTCTCGGACGTCAAGTCCCTGCTCGACCGCAACAGCGGCATCATCATCGGCACAATCGATCAGCAGCTCAGCCCCTATGACGGTGTTACCTATATGGGTACACTGAACTTCGGCGGTTTCCGTCTCAACGTGATTTGCGTGGACGAAACCTACGTTGATGACAGCGGCGCGGAGCAGCGGTACTTCCCCGCAACCTCCGCAATGGTCACGGCTCCTGACTGCGGCCACATGATGTACGGCCAGATCACGCAGATTGATTACGGCTCGACCGACTTCTCCACCTACGTTGCGAAGCGCGTCCCGAAGTTTGTCCTCGACCAGCCCAACGATAGACGCAAGCTGCGCTTGGCTGCCCGTCCGCTGGCTGCGCCGAAAAACTACTGCCCGTACATCTACGCGGCAAACGTCGTGGCCTGATCGGTACGTGAAAGGAGTACGGCATGAAAATCGAAATTATCAGCGGTTCCTACGGCTGGCGTAAGACCAAGGACGCCATGCCGAAACTCATTGAGCGCGGCGGCATCTGCGAGGTAGATGAAGCCGAAGCAAGGCGTCTCGTCGCGCTCGGTGTCGCTAAGATCGTCCACGAAGTAGACGAAGCGCCTGTTGCAAGCGGCAGCACGGTCGAAAGCGTCGATGCCCCCTGCGCCGATATGCCCAGCGAAGAAAACGGCGCAGAGAGCGACGCAGAGGCCCATCTTGACGCGGAGCAGTTGCAGGAAATGACGGTGGCGCAGCTCAAAGAGCTTGCCGCCGATCTTGGCATTGAAACAGCAAAGCTCCGCAGGAAAGACGACCTGATTGCGGCAATCGCCGCCGTAGCTGCCCTACCGGGCGAGGAAGTCAGCGAGGACGATCTTCCTGATCTGAGCGCCGACGCTCCGGTGGTATGAGCAAATTCAAGGACATGGTCGCGCGTGACAACGCGCGGACCTTTATGAACCTTGACGAGTTTGCGGAGAAGCGAATCGTGGTCTACGACGGTGTGACCTACGACGGCGAGGATCACGCCGGTATTCCGGTCGTGCTGTCCGGGCTGAAAGAGAAAGACCGACGCCAGCTTATGAGCGATCATGTTCAGGGCCTTTTCCTCGTTTCGTCCGTGCTGCATTGCAGGATTCAGGATCTCGGCGGCAACCAACCGGAGAAAGGGACGCGCATGGAGATCAGCGATCTCGATGACGCCACTTTCTTCCGACGCTTCTACGTTGCCTCGTCGGTCTGCGAACTCGGTCTGCTTCGTGTGGAATTGGAGGCGTTCAACGAATGAGCAAGTATTCCAAAGCGTACTTCAATCCGTACTCGGACAGCTTTTCTTGCCGTGTAGCCATTGTATCGCCAGAGGTGTTGCAGGAGGCTGAGCAAAGGCTCGCAGAGTTTCCGGGTGGTGTCGAGACTGCAATGAAGCGAGCAATGACGCGCGCGACAGCGAACCTTCGGACGAACAGTGCGCAGGAAATCCGGAAAAAGTACGACATTTCCAAAAAAAATATTCGCGCTGAACAGAACATCAAGACGAGCTATCGGTATTTCAACGGAATCGAGGCAAAGATCTCGTTTCGAGGCAACAAAATTCCGCTCTGGCGCTATGGCGGCTCGTCTCCAAAAGAGCCTACAGTAAACCCGAATAAGACCATCATGGCAATCGTCAACGGCAATCTTCGCCCGGTTCATCCGGGCATTGCCGCCGCAGGCCATCAGTTTATTTCCACTTCACCCACTACGTTTGATCGTGCGTTTGTCGCGCGAATGAAACCGTCTGGTCACACCGGCATCTTTGAACGCACGGGTGAAACAACCGAATCTGGCGATGCAAAGATCCATGAAATCTTCGGCAAGTCGGTGCCAGACATGGTTGGCGATGACGAAGTGAAAGAACGCCTTGGCGAGCAGGCAATGGAAAAATTCGAGGAGAGACTGATGCATGAGGTAGATGCAATCGTGAAAGGATGGGTGCCGGTATGACACGACTGAATTTACTGGACGCGCTCACGAGCTTCACGAATGAGGTCATGCGCGAAACGCTCCTGCCTGTGCGGCGGCAAAAGGGCGACGAGGAAGAACCTGCCGAGCGCCCGCCGCTGGTCTACCGCCAGCGTCTGCCCGACGTCAAATCCGCGACCTCGAAAGCGCCGTACATTCTGCATCAGATCGTCACCGGCGAAGATGAGCAGAAGCCCGGCGAACCGACGGACAGCAGCGTTGAGGTCCGTTCCCTTTTCTGCGTGTATGGCGAAGACGATCAGGAAGGTGCGCTGCGGCTGCTTACGACGGTCGAGCATTTCCGTCAAGAGCTTCTGATGCACGGCGTAATCGCCAAGCAGTTTGCGCTGGATCTTTCACAAAAGCTGTCTACACTCTACTACACCGACAACACCGCGCCGTACTTCTGCGCGGAGCTGGTGTCGGTCTGGAAAATCCCCAGTGTCAACAGGGAGGCATTTGTATGGTAAAAGCCAAAGGCAAGGCCGGTGCGAAAAGCGCCGGCTTTTGTATGTACATCGGGCCGAGCATCGTCGGCACGATCCAGCAGGCGCGTATTCTGTACGGTGACAAGCAGGACGCGCTCGCGCAGATCTCGGCAGCGGTTGAGAAATATCCGCTGATTGCTTCGCTGGTCATCCCCGGCGATCAGGTATCCGATGCAAGAATCAAAGCCAAAACGCCCGGTAATCTGCTCTACGTGAATTATCACAAGCTGGCAGACCGGAGAAAGAAGGAGGAGTAACCATTGAAGCATGGCGTATATGTGCGGGAGCAGAAAACGAGCGTTTCGACGCCCGTTGTCGCTGAATCCGGTGTGCCGTTTGTTGTCGGCACCGCACCGGTTCACTCCGCAGAATCCCCCGCCGCGATCTATACCCCGGTGCTCTGCACCGACTGGGAAGACGCGGTAAAGAAGCTGGGCTATTCCGATGACTGGAAGACCTATACGATCTGCGAAGTCATGTACTCGCATTTCAAACTGTTCCAGCGCCAGCCCATCATCTTCTGCAACGTTCTCAATCCGAGCACCAACAAGGAAGCCGTCGCGGGCGCGGAAGTCGCCCTTTCCGGTAAGCAGGCAAAGCTGCCGTTCGACGCGATCCTGTCCAGCCTCGTTGTCAAGGCGGCGTCTTCGTCTGAATCGGCGCTTGTCAAGGATACGGACTATGCCGCGTACTACTCGGACGGCAACCTTATCGTCGAGACGATCGAGGACGGCGCAGCCAAGGCCGCGACCAAGCTGTATATCAGCTACGACAAGATCAAGACCGCCGACATCGACGATGATGATATTGTCAAGGGCATCGAGGCCATCGACCTTTGCATGGCAACCGTCAGCACCACGCCCGACCTCATCATTGCGCCCGGCTGGTCTCATACCAGCACGGTGCAGGCCGTCATGGCGGCGAAGGCCGAAGTCATCAACGGCATTCTCGGCGCGAAGTCCATCTGCGACATTGACTGCTCTGCCAGCGGTGCGCGCAGCTATGACGCTGTCGCCGCAAAGAAGTCCGCGACAAACCTGATCGACCCGGCACAGATTGCAGTCTGGCCGCAGGTGAAACTCGGCAACAAGCAGTTCCATCTCTCTACCCAGCTCGCGGGCCTGATGGCGAAGGTGGACAGCGGCAATGACGGTGTGCCGTATGAATCGCCCTCCAACAAGGCTCTCCAGTGTGACGGCGCTTGCCTGGAAGATGGCACGGACATCACCCTCACGCTGGAACAGGCGAACATTCTGAACGCCAACGGCATTTGCACGGCGCTCAAGTTTATGAACGGCTTCGTGGCATGGGGCAACTACACCGCGTGCTACCCCAGCAACACCGACATCAAGGACTATTTCATCCCGATCAGCAGAATGTTCAAGTGGGTCGGCAATTCGCTCATCAAGACGTTCTGGTCGAAAACAGACAGCCCGATGAACCGCCGCCTGCTGGACAACATCAAGGATTCCGCGAACAACTGGCTCGCAGGTCTTGTGGGGAGCGAGTATCTGCTCGGCGCACGCGTTGAGATCCTCGATTCCGAGAACCCCATGACGGACCTCATGGCCGGTATCGTGAGAATCCACATCTACATGACGCCGCCCAGCCCTGCACAGGAGATCGATTTCGTACTCGAATACGACACCGATTACGTGCAGAGTGCGTTGGCGTGACGAAGGAGGACTGAACAATGGGAATGGTAGATCAGGCTGTCATCAACTTCGCCTGCTACGAAGATGCCAAGGACTTCCTCGGTCCGGCTTCCGTGACGCTGCCCGACGTTGACTTCATCGTTGCGACTGTCTCTGGCGCCGGCATTGCCGGTAACGTGGAAGCGCCGATCATCGGCCACATGAACGCCATGACCGCGCAGCTCAAATTCCGCACCTTCAGCGCTGAAAGCCTGAAGCTGCAGGAGCCGCGCGAGCACAACGTCGACCTGCGGGCGCCGCAGCAGGTGTACGACCCGATTGCGGGCGTTTATAAGACGCAGTCCGTCAAGCACGTCCTTGTGCTTGTTCCGAAGACGCTGTCGAACGGCAATATCGCCCCGGCGTCCCCTACGGACGGCTCTGGCAGCTATGCCGTGCGCCGCTGGGTGACGTACATCGATGACGCAAAGGTCATGGAGCTTGACCCGTACAACTACATCTGTGAGCTGAACGGCACCGATTATCTTTCCGACACCCGCAAGGCGCTCGGTAAATCGTAAATCTTTGGGGGCGGCGCGTGATGCGTCGCCCCGTCATTTTTGAAAGGAGTCTCGAATCATGGAAAGCAAAAAGCAGAACGCCGCCGCAGAAGAAAGCGGCAACATCTTCGCAGTTGCAGAGAAGCAGGACGAAGCAAATGCCAACGATGGCGTCTTCACGCTGCATCTTACGCGCCCTCTGGAGCATGAGGGCAAAACCTATTCCGATCTCACGTTCGATTTTGACAGCCTGAGCGGCAACGACTCTCTTGCGATTGAACGTGAGCTGCAGATGCTCGGCCATACGGTGATCGTTGCGAATTTTGACAGCGAATACCTCATCCGCGTATGTGTCAAGGCGTGTACGGAACCTCTTGGCATTGATGCGCTGGGCAAGCTCAGCATCCGCGATTTTAATCGTTTACGGAACACCGTAAGAGGTTTTTTATCGCGCAAGGAGTGATCGTCGGCGATGGCGGCGTATGGCTTCGCAGGCAATGCCTCGCCATGGCCCGGACGAACAACACTCCGGTAAGTTTCTGGTTATCTCTCCGGCTCGGCGAATTGAAGCAATGGGTGGAGTCATCTAATGCGCTGATTGCCGAGGAAATGAAGAAGCGAAAACGCAAATGAAAGTGAGGCGGAGATATGGCATCGCGGAAAGAATATGAGATGCTATTTGCGCTCGAAGCGCAGCTTGGTCGCGAGTTTCGTACGACCTTTGCAAAGGCCCGCGGCGAACTCGGCGACACAGCCGATAGCGCAGAATCTTTCGGCAGCCGCGCGACACAGGCTGTGGACGCGGTGTCGAGCGTTCTTGCCGCGGCTGGTATCTCCGCTGCGCTTAAAGAAATAAAAGAAGGCTTTGACGAGTGCGTGCAGGCGTCGATGGACTTTGAATCGGCAATGACAGGCGTCGCAAAAACGACCGACCTGACAGACGAAGAACTGGCAGATATGTCGGACGCGATCAAAGCCATGTCCACCGAGATCCCGGCCTCTACGACCGAGATCGCCGCCGTCGCGGAAGCTGCCGGTCAGCTCGGTATTCAGAAAGACGCGCTGCTCGATTTCACGCGCGTTATGACGATGCTCGGCACAGCGACGAACATGACAGCCGAAGATGCCGCAACGGCCCTTGCGCGGTTTGCGAACATCACAGGTATGTCCGCAGACAATTACGACCGCCTCGGCGCCGTGATCGTCGATCTCGGCAACAACTTTGCGACGACCGAATCTGAGATCACGCAGATGGGCACGCGCCTTGCCTCTGGCGGCAAGCTGGCCGGTCTGACGGAACCGCAGATCATGGCGCTCGCTGCGGCAATGTCTTCTGTCGGCATTGAAGCCGAGGCTGGCGGTACAGCCATGACGCAGACGCTCAACGCCATCGAAAAGGCTGTTGCAACCGGCGAGGATTCCTTACAGAGCTTCGCAGATGTCGCGGGAATGTCTGCGGATTCGTTCGCGGAAATGTGGAATACGGACGCGCTGGGTGCTCTGACAGCGTTTATCCGTGGGCTTGGCAATCTGGACGAACAGGGCGAAAGCGCCGGTCTGGTACTGGAAGACCTCGGCCTTACCGGCATTCGCCAGAGCAATATGCTCAAATCCCTCGCTCTGGCAGCAGACCAGATGGACAGCGCCGTGCAGACGGCAAATACCGCGTGGGATGAGAATATCGCTCTGACGAACGAAGCCAACAAGCGATATGCCACCACGCAATCCAAGCTGGACATGATGCAGAACGCCTACAACAACCTCAAGGTTGCCGTAGGCGATGCTTTTACCCCGGCGCTGCGCGATGCTTACGACGCCGGTACGGACGTGCTGAACGTCCTCGGCGAGTTTGTGCAGGAGAATCCTGCGCTCGTCAAGGGCGTCGCAACATTCACGGGCGTAGTCGGCGGTGCAACGGCTGCTTTGACGGCATACGCTGCAATTTCCAAAGTCATTAAAGCGCTGGACATTGCCACGACATTTGGCGGAATGGCCGGGCCGATTATGCTGGGCGTGACCGCCGTGGCTGCGCTGGCCGGCGGAATCGTGGCGATGGCTGATGCCGCCGAAGACCGTGCGGCTCCGTCCGTAAAGGAATTGACGGAAGCAGCGCGTGACATGAACGAAGCGCTTGCCGACGCAAAGTCCGGCTTCGATGATTCTGTCGGCAGCACAATGGCAACGGCCACAGTTGCGGAGCAGTACATTGACCGCCTGAAAGAGTTGGATTCTGTCGGTGAAAAAACGACTGCCCAGCAGCAGGAGTATCACGGAATCCTCATGAAGCTGGTTGAGACCATTCCGGAGCTATCCAGCTATATCGACCTTGAAAACGACTCCATCGACGGTGGCACGGCAGCGCTCGAAGCAAACACGGACGCATGGGTGGAAAATGCCCGCGCACAGGCATACCAAAACGAGCTTTCCGAGATCTATGCGAAGTATGCCGATGTTGAAATCGAGCGGGCAAAGCGCCGGGCTGAGCTGACGGATGCGGAGGAAGCTGCGCACGAAGCTACTCAGGCCTATAACGAAGCGCTCGCCAAGCAAAACGCGCTTTACGCCGAAGCGCAGAAAAAGGCGGACGCCTATTACGAAGAAACCGGCATCCTCCGTGACGCCGAATACTTCCTCGGCGACGAAATCAACGCCGTCAACGATGAGGTCACAGATGCCAATATCGCGTGGATCGAGGCCGCGACGCACGTTACGAACCTGAAAGAAGCGATCGAGGAAGACAACAATGCGCTCAGTGCGGCGGATGAAGAAATTCAGGCCGTAACGGACGCATACGAAAGCCTCACGGAAGCGACGGATGATTCGGCCGAAGCAACCGAAAACGCTTCGCGCGGACAGGCGGAGCTGAACACCGAGATCAGCAGCGTCAAGGAACGTGTCGAAGCTCTCCAGCAGGCGTATCAGGAGGCCTACGAGGCCGCTGCTGAAAGCGTTCAGGGACAATATTCGCTCTGGCAGGAGGCAGACAGCATCGTTGCAACTTCTGCTTCCAGCATCAACAGCAATCTCCAAGGCCAGATCACGCATTGGCAGACCTACAATGACAATCTGGCCAGTCTGCGCGACAGGGCCGGTGATATTGAAGGCCTGACCGACATGATCGGTTCTTTCGCAGACGGCAGCTCCGACAGCGTGAATGCGATTGCCGGTATGGCTGCGGCCAGCGACGAAGAATTGGCCGCGATGGTCGAAAGCTGGAATAAGCTGCGCGAGGAGCAGAACAAAGCCGCTGAGGACATTGCAGACTTTCGCACCGGTTTCTCGGAAACTATGGACGCGATCAGCGGAGACCTCGAAGATACCATTGACGGCATGGATCTTGGTACGGAAGCTGCGGAAGCCGGCCGCGCGACCATTCAGGGCTTCATTGATGGTGCAACCGGAATGCTGTCGACCGTGCAATCGGCATATTCCCAACTCGGATATGCCGCCCTTGCCGCTCTCAGCAGAAACGTGCAGAATAACAATTCGGTCGCCTCGAGCCGCCGCATGAGCGGGTTCTCCCGATATGCCAGCGGCACGACCTCTGCCGAGGCCGGTCTTGCTCTCGTCGGCGAAGAAGGCCCGGAGTTTGTGATGATGCACGGCGGCGAAGCGGTCTTGAACGCGGCCGATACGCACAGCGCCATCGAAGCTATGACTTCCACCTCGGACAGCTCCGTTCCGGTACAGGTCAACATCACCGTCGAGGGCGACGTCAACGACGGCGTTATGGAGCGGTTGGAATCTTACGGCGAGGAATTTGCCGCACAGGTACGCGCGGTGATTCGGGAAGACAATATCAACGCGCAGCGGGGGGCGTACAGATGAGCAGACTCTACACGACCGTACAGGGTGATATGTGGGATATGATCGCCTACAAGGAGATGGGCAGCGTGGACTATACCGACGATCTGATGAACGCCAACAGCTCGCTGCTCGGTTATTTCTCCTTTCCGGCAGGCGTCACGCTGACGATTCCTGATGTCGTGGAGCGCAGCGCGTCTACGCTGCCGCCGTGGAAGCAGGTGCAGAGATGAGCAGTCGAAATCTTGCCAGACGCACAAAAGCCGAGGTTTCCTTCGGCGGCATTGACATCACAAAATCCATTCAGCCGTATCTCCTGTCGATCTCCTATACAGACAACGAAGAAGACGAAACGGACGATCTGCAAATCAAAATTCAGGACCGTGACGATCTGTGGCTCACACAGTGGCTCGATGAGATCTCTGAAAAGTTGTCCTGGGCATCGCCCTCTGGTGGCAGCGCATCCGGTGATGCCGTTGTCAGCGAAGCGAACAAATATCTCGGTACGCCGTATGTTTGGGGCGGCAGTAGTCCGAGTGGCTTTGACTGCTCCGGTCTTGTCTACTACGCTCTCAACGAAGCCGGAATCAGTGTTCCTAGAACGACTGCGCAGGGCTACAAAGATATGGCCACGCCGGTCAATGAAGCCACGGCACAGCCCGGCGACCTCATTTTCTTCGGAACGCAGGGCGTTGTCGACCACGTGGGTATCTACATGGGGAATGGGCAGATGGTCAACGCGACCGGTTCATGTGTTCAGATCACAGACATCAACACCCGCAGAGCCGGGATTATCAGTTGGGGCAGAATCGGCGGCGCCGCGCAGAGCGGCTCTACTTCCTCCACGCAGGCAGGTACGCAAAGCAGTGGTTCGGGTTCATCCGCTTCTTCTGGCGAACAGGGTGCGTCCTCCAATGGCGGCGGCTCGGAAGAACGGCTTGCCATGGACGTTGTGTTTATCCGTGAGAACTGGAACAGCGACGGCTCCGACGCGGTGCTGCCGTGCGGAGAATTTGAGCTTGACAACATCTCCTGCAGCGGACCGCCGAATACAGTCTGCATCAAAGGGTCTTCGATTCCGTTTTCCTCACAGCTTCGGCAGACCTGCAAATGCAAGGCATGGGAAAGCTACACGCTCAGCGGCATTGCAAACGAAATCGCCGGGAACGGCGGCATGACCTGTATGTATGAATCGGACAGCGATCCGTATTATGAGCGCGTCGAGCAAATCGACATGAGCGACATTGAATTTCTGTCGCAGCTCTGTCATGACGCTGGAATTTCCCTCAAAGCGACGAACCGGATCCTTGTACTGTTCGATCAGCGCAAGTACGAGCAGAAACCGGAAGTCCGCACCATCAAGCGCTATGACCGCAGCTATAAGACGTACCAGCTCAGCACCAGCGCCGCCGATGCGCAGTATGCGTCGTGCCGGGTGTCCTACGTCAACCCCGAAACCGGCCAATGTATCGAGAGTATCGCCAAGGTTGAGGGTTATACCGAAGACCCGAACAATCAGCAGCTCGAAATCACCGCCAAGGTCGAAACCGCGGACGAAGCGAAGGAGCTTGCGGAAAAGAACCTACGGCTTCGCAACAAATTCTGCCGGCAGGCGCAATTCCTACTGCCGGGAGATACTGATCTCGTTGCAGGCGTCAACGTCGCGCTCAAAGGCTGGGGTGGCTACGACGGGAAATACATCATCAAGCAGGCTGTCCACAAACTGGATAGCGGCGGCTACACGACGCAGATCTCGCTGCGCATGGTATTGGAGGGATATTGATGGACGCTGAAAAAGTGTTAAAGCGGCTCGTCCGCGTCGGAACCGTGACGGACATCGACAATGCCAAGCGGAAAGCGCGAGTGAAATTTCAGGACTGCAATATGACGTCCGGATGGCTCTACGTGCTGGATACGCACCCGCACATTCCGGACTATGACCCGGCGCCGCAGAAGACCGACGACAAAGGCGGCGGCACAGGCGAGGCGGCATATGAAAGCCATTCGCACAGCTTGACGATCAAGCCGTGGATGCCGCTTGTCAACGACACCGTCCTCACGCTCTATCTGCCTGTGTTCAACGGAGACGGCTTCGTGCTGGGAGGTATCGGATGATTGTAGGAGCACTTGGAGACATCGTCTTTTCAGTTTCGTCGCGCACGCTGAAAACGATCAGCAACTTCGTATGGTCCGGGTCTGCGCGGTATGCCACGCATGATCTTCATGCCGGTGACAGCATTGCGGAATACACGGGCACAGACCTTGCGAAGATCACCTTTGACATTCAGCTTCTGGCCTCCCTCGGCGTTGATCCGATGTCCGAAATCTGGCGGCTGTTCGATCTGGAACGGCAAGGCGTTACGCTGCCGCTTACGATCGGCAATCATGGATACGGCCGCTATCGCTGGACGATCCTGAGCCACAAGACCAAGGCGGAGCATTATGACGGACACGGCAACATCATCGGAGCGACGCTGAGCATTTCCTTGCAGGAATATTTACGATGAGGGGCGCACACTATGGGCTACAAAATCACCATGTCGGAGATCGGGCCAATCAGCCTGAATGAAACCGACCCCGTAAAATCCATTCTGCAAAACGTGCCCATCATCCTGCGGACGATCAAAGGCTCCTGCCCGATGTATCGCGGATTCGGCATTGACGCTACCTTGATCGACCGGCCGATTCCCGCGGCAAAAGTGCTGTTGTTCTCTCAGATCCGCGAGGCCATTGAAGAATATGAGCCGCGCGTCCGCGTCAAGAGCATCGATTTTGATACGCAGGAAGAAATGCAGGGCGTTCTAAGCCCTATCGTGGAGGTGGAAATCGTCGATGAGTCGTAATACCGAATTTCAGTTTGTGTCGACCGACGCTGCGGAGATCACAAATTTTCTGATTACCGTCTATGAGAACCTGACCGGTGTAAGCGTCCGGCCAGCCAGCCCCGAAAAGCTGTTCGCACAATGGGTAGCCAGCGTCATCATTCAGGAGCGGGTCTACAACAACTACACCGCAAATCAGAATATTCCGAGCCGCGCCGA